>Ga0209101_1002602_pt1 | contig 11731 bp, 10 predicted proteins | sample ConPoolayeCmetaG_FD_185481 | JGI IMG/M metagenome (GOLD analysis project Ga0209101, IMG submission 185481) | Hot spring microbial mat communities from California, USA to study Microbial Dark Matter (Phase II) - Cone Pool mat layer C metaG... ... | reverse complement strand
GCAGAGGGACATCTGGTGTCCCTGTGGTAGGGTAGAATTAAAAACAGAAATATTGCAAGGAGGTTCTCGCCCTGCTAGAGTCGGTATGGAAATAAATGGTGGAAAAAATGAATGACACCTTTTTCTATGTATGGGGAAAAACAAGCGAGGAAGGATCGCGGTGGCACCCCCTTATTTGTCATATGCTCGATTCTGCGGCTGTGGCAGAACTCATGTGGGACAACTGTGTTCATCCATTGCTTCGTTGCAGAATTGAGGGAGAGATTGGGCCGGATGCTCGCTCTGCTCGCTCTCTTGTGCTTTTTCTCGCTGGGGCACATGACATTGGTAAGGCGACCCCTGCTTTTCAGAAAAGAAAAATGTCAGTCGCGGAGCATTCTCATTTATCCTTCTCAGAAAATGATTTGGATCGTCCTCACGGGTTTGTGACAGCCTATTCTTTGTCGGAGGAGTTTTTCGGCAAAAGGTATGCTGTCTTAAGTCAAATCTCAGGTGGGCACCACGGCGTGTTCCCTAGATCTTCTGACCTGTGTCTTGGTACTGACTCACGCGGTAATAAACAGTGGAAAAATGTCCGAATGAACTTACTTGAGATCCTTGCCACTGTCGTTCGGTTTACCAAAACAGAAACACAGAACACGATGACTGATCCTGCTCTTGTTCCCGTATTGGCCGGCTTTATCTCGGTTGTTGACTGGATTGGTTCTAACCAGCATTTTTTCCCCTGCATCGCCCAATTCGACAGCCCTTTGAATCTTGACCCGAAACACTATTGGCACGAAGCCCAGACCAAGGCAAAAAATGCGCTCGAAAAACTCGGCTGGCTGCCGGCCGTTGCCTTTGCTGAAGAAACATCCTTTGACAAAGTTTTTACCGGTTTTCGGCCCAATCTGCTCCAACAGACCGTACAAGAAGTGGTCACGCAGCAAAACTCTCCGTATCTCCTCATCATTGAAGCTCCGATGGGGCAGGGAAAGACAGAGGCAGCACTCTACGCAGCTGACGTGGCCATGTGCCGGGGTTTTGCCCGCGGTATGTATATCGCCATGCCAACACAGGCAACAAGTAACGCAATGTTCGGGCGGGTTCTTGATGACTATTTAAAAAGGCGCGGACACAGGGGAAAGCTCAATCTGCAACTTGTGCATGGTGATGCGCTGTTGGCACTCATGGGAGATGCAGCCGAGGGAGAACTATCTGAGTTTCAACCTTCTGACATTGACGGAAAAGATGCCGACCTTGATGCTCAGTCATGGTTTACCGCAAAAAAGCGTCCTTTGCTTGCACCGTTTGGTGTTGGCACTATTGACCAGAGTCTGTTGAGCGTGTTGCAAACGAAACACTGGTTTGTACGCATGTTTGGTTTGGCAGGCAAGGTGGTTATTTTCGACGAGGTGCATGCCTACGACGCCTATATGAGCACTATCCTTGAACGCCTGCTCCAGTGGCTTGCCGAATTGGACTGCACGGTTATCCTTCTTTCCGCCACGTTGCCCGAGTCAAAGCGTCGGGCACTTGTAAAGGCATATTCCGATAGAGACGACGCAGAATACAAGCGATACCCGCGGATTACCGTGGCAAAACCGCGACATTATCACGAAACACAGTCGGTAGAGCGGCCCCCGTCGTGCACAGAAATTCCCCGGGATGATGCTGCTCGCCGCATAGGGATTGAATATTGTAGGACTGCATTAGATGGATTAACCTCACTTCTGTCTGCCCGGCTTGCACAGGGTGGCTGCGCGGCCGTTATCTGTAACACCGTTGACCGCTCTATCGAGGTGTATAAACACCTTCGTGACAATCTCCGTGATACTGAATGCCTCCTTTTCCATGCCCGGACACTTCAGATGTGGCGCCGGGAACGCGAGGAGGAAGTGATACGCAAGTTCGGAAAGCGCATGCCGCAGGAAAAGGACGCAGAAGGCAATTTCCTGAACCCCGATCGCCCCCATCGCGCTGTATTGGTTGCAACGCAGGTCATTGAACAAAGCCTCGACCTTGACTTCGACATCATGGTTTCTGAGATCGCCCCCATCGACCTGCTTCTGCAGCGCTGCGGCCGCCTGCACCGGCACCCTCGTGGAAGGCCCAAAGGGCTTGAGTCCCCACGGTTCGTAATACTCTGCGACGCCGACCGGCACGGCCCGCCGCCCGAATCGTTCGGCAAAAACATTGAACACATCTATGACCGCTATATCCTTTTGAGAACATGGCTCACGCTGCGGGGGAAAGAGGAGATCGAGGTGCCGGGGGAAATGGAATTATTAATAGAGAGCGTTTACAACAATTGTATTGACAAGCCAGATGATTGTTGGGGTACTGCAATTGAGCAGGCATTAACAACTATGGAAGGAGAGTTGTGTGCATCACGTTGTGAAGCGAAAAGGCTGCTTGTCAAAAAACCACATTATCCATCTGAAATAATTGAAGATGTTAATCCTCGATTATTAGATGACGATGACCCGGATGCGCATAAAACAATACGGGCAGCAACACGAGAAGGCGATCTTTCAATCATGGTGACGATGTTGCAGGTAAATGATGTTATTACAAATGAGCCCAGCATTGCAGAAACCTGTAAGTTGCTTGATCGGTCAGCGAAGATAAGCTCCAAAAGACTTTTCAATTTACTGGTCTATCAAGAATCTCCTAAAGAATGGACAAAAAGCCCACACCTGCGATACGCACGCCTGCTTCGACTTGACGCAGAAAATAAGGTATCTTTGGGTGACTATGTGTTGGCGGTAAGTGAAGAGTTGGGAATTGTTATCGAAAAGGAAGGTGAAAACCATGGCTGAATTCAACCTAATAGACGAACCATGGATCCCCTGTATTGATCTTAACGATCAGCAAATTGAGTACGGCATTCGCGATACGCTTCTGAAGGCCCATGAATTACGGGAAATTTGCGATGATTCTCCGCTGGTTACTGTGGCCATTCATAGGTTGCTGTTGGCGATTTTGTATCGGGCACACAGCGGTCCGAAGGATTTTGAAATGTGGAAAAATATGTATAAAGAGCAGAAATTCAATGAAAACAGAATAGGAGACTATTTAGATCAACATAAGAATCGCTTTTATCTCATGTCAAATGATTACCCTTTTTACCAAATGGCTCATTTGGAAACAAATAAGGAGGTATCTGTCATCCGTCTTGCAAGCGAATGCTCAAGCGGGAATAATGCAACGCTTTTTGATCATTCTTATGACGAAGAGGATATTAATTGGACACCAACTCAGACAGCAAAGTATTTAATCGCCTGTCAGTCATTTGCTCTTGGATTTGGTAAGAGTGGTAGCGCTAAAAATGACAAAGATGAAAAATTGCCATATTTTTCTGACGCAATAGCTCTGCGAGGTATGAATGTTTGGCTTCAGGGGTCAAGATTGTTCGATACACTGTTGATCAACTTGGTTCCCCATGAAGATAACTCATTGCCACCGTGGGAATTGGGAGACCCTCATATGTACCGCAATAGAAGAGATGCTCACGGAATCGTGGATCGTTTTACTTGGCAAAGTCGTTTAATAAGGCTACGCGGAAACGGAAATGCTTTTTCGAAAATGTACTTTATGCAGGGACGGTCGGCCGATAAGTCTGTTGGTGATCCGATGAAGGTATACCGAATATCTAAAGAGGAAGGTATATCTGCTCTATCTCTGAGCAGCGACAAGGCCGTGTGGAGAGATGCTCATTCAATCCTCACAGTTCCTCCTCCCACTAGTAGAGAGCGACGGCCAGAATGTTTTAACACACTTGCCCGCGCTCGTCGGGCAAAACTAATACCAGCAGATGAAAGATTTATCGCGCATGTTGTTGGTATAGCTTCAGCGCCAAAAAGGGCGGGAAAATTTTTGTTGTGGCGCCATGAGCGGCTACCACTAGCATCTAAAATACTTGACAATAATACTTTTATTGAAAGACTTGGAGACCTCTTGAAATACTCAGAGCAAAAAGCCCAAGAGCAGCATTCTCGTATGTGGAAAATTGCCAGATTTTACATTGTTCCTTCAAGTGGAGAACCAAGCGAAAAGCAAGAAGAAGACATCGGGGCATTAGTCAAAAAGTTAGACCCCCGTCCCGCCTACTGGGCACGACTTGAAAAGCATTTCTTCGATTTACTGCAAAATCTCCCCAACGACTGGGATACTGAGGCTGACGATTGGAAGCCCGACGATCAACAGCATGCGACCCGAACGTGGCGGAAAGCAGTACTGAATGAGGCGAGAAGAGCGCTCGAAGAGAGCGTGCGTGCTCTGGGCACGACTGCGCGCGCAATAAGCGCTATTGCACGCGTAGGAACTGATTTCAGCGAGAAAGATCTAAAACCACAACCACAGCACAGTCAGCCAAAGGAGAAAAAATCAAAACCCGGCAAAAAAGGAGGTAAGAACAAATGATCTTAGATGAAAAACAAAAATCATTTATCGGAAACCTGCTCAGCCTTGCAGAAGAAGGAAAAGAAGACCGCGGAGCGCTTGCCGATCTCCGCAGTGGCCTTGGCAAGGAGCCGGGAAAAATGGCACGGGTACATAAGTATGTAGCACCATATCTGCCTGAGGAATACCGTACAGATGACCATTGGTATTATCTCACGGCAACACTCTTTGGCTTATTCCCCAAACACAAAAACGGGGTTTCCGTAGGCAAGGCATTTTGTCCCCTAAAAGAGAAAAGCGACAGCATGGAGGCGCGTTTCGTGGCGCTTCTCAATGCTCACCCTGACGACCTTGCCGACCACCTCCGGCATATCATCAGCCTGCTAAAGGCAAACGAACAACCGATCGACTGGTTCAAACTGCTCGACGATTTGCTACGATGGGATGATCCGGAAGGGAAGGTACAGTTACGGTGGGCTCGTGATTTTTACAAAACATTTGTTACGGATGAAGGAGATACTGTCTCATACATAAACCACAACGAAAAAGGAGAGCACCATGAGTGATTCGAACATCAAGATCGAAGTACATCTTATCCAAAACTTTGCGCCATCGAATCTCAACCGCGACGATACAGGACAGCCGAAGAGCGCGGTGTTCGGCGGGTTTAGACGGGCGCGGATTTCGAGCCAGTGCAGTAAGAGGAGTGTTCGCCTATTCTGGCGCGAACGGCAAACAGTACCCCTAGGGTATCGTACAAAGCGTTTGCAGGAACTTATTGTTAAGGAGCTAAAAAAAGATGAATCTTTCAAGAGTGTAGTCCCCAACGAAGAAGATATTTCGCGGGGAGTTCGTTTATTTACTGATGCCTACTATGCTGAATCTGATAAGAAAAATCCGGATAAGACAAATGTGTTGGTTTTCATCGGGCCTGAGGAAGTAGAGGTATGCGCTCAAGCAGTAAAAGATCTTTGGAATGATATGGTCGCCAAACCTAAGATGGAAGTCGTAAAAAAGATACGGGAACAAATAGTAGATGCCCGGGTTTCGGCTGACATTGCCCTTTTCGGCCGCATGCTGGCTGAACAACCTGAACGCAATACCGAAGCCGCCTGTCAGGTCGCCCACCCCATTTCCACCCATAAGGTTGACATGGAAATGGATTTCTTCACCGCCGTGGATGATCTGAACCCCAGTGAAGAAAGCGGTGCCGGTATGATGGGTGTTGTGGGTTTTAACAGCGCCTGTTATTACCGCTATGCGGTGGTGGACCGCGATCAACTTGCCCGCAATCTTTCCCGCAAAACAAAGCGTACCAATGGAATGTGGGAGGAAGAACTTACTGACGAAGATTTCCAAAAAGCCGACGAGGTAATAAAATCTTTTCTTGAAGCCATGGTCTATGCCATTCCTACAGGAAAGCAAAATTCCTTTGCCGCTCTCAACCTGCCATCCTTTGGGCTATTTGTGCGCCGAAAAGGCGGCGTTCCAGTTTCGCTGGCCAATGCATTTGCCAAACCCGTGCGTCCTACGAAAGAAGACGATGACATTGTAGGGCTGTCGGTGGCTAAATTAACTGAGCACTGGGGGGAGTTGAAGAAAGTGTATCGCGATCAAAGTATCAAAAAGACAACATGCTTCCATGTCAATCAAAAAGGGCGCCTCAACGACCTTGAAGGATCGGTGAAGGAAGATGTTATCACAGCAATCGAAGAAATCTTGCAAGATTGAGGCGGCCTCATGGACAAGCAACACTATACCTTGCTTTTTCGGCTCGAAGGTCCCATGCAATCGTGGGGATACCGTAGCCGCTTCGATTACCGCGATACAGCGCTGGAGCCAACGCGCAGCGGAGTCATCGGCCTTATCTGCGCAGCAATGGGAATAGCGCGCGGTGAGGATATTTCGAAATTCGTAAGGTTGCGCATGGGTGTGCGTGTTGACAAAGAAGGCAGGCCAGAATGCGATTACCATACGGCACTTGATGTCATCAAGGCGGATGGTTCAGGAACAGATACCGTTGTATCCAGACGCGACTATCTTGCCGACGCCTCGTTCACGGTTGGACTGGAATCGGAGGACAAGGCAATTCTTGATGAAATAGCCGCTGCGTTGCATTCTCCGCGATGGCTGTTGTATCTGGGAAGAAAAGCGTTTCCATTGTCTGTGCCGCCGCTCAAACCCGGCGATTCGCCGCAACCGGGACAACTGGAAGACTACCTGCTAGTGGGGGATAAAAACACCCGTGTACTGCTAGAATCTCCTACGGGCGAACGAACCCAACATGACTGGCCCATTTGCTTCGAGAAGCGTCGCTTCAAGCCGCGAAGACTAACGGTGTGTTACCCGAAGGCAAAAGAAAACAAGGGAGAAGTACCACATGTTTCTGAGTAGATTGAAGTTTTCACTTGCCTGCCGTGAGACATCTCGGTTGCTCGGAGATGTGTATGCTCTTCATTCAGCGATTCTCCGGGCATTTCCTAATAGAGAAGCGGGGGGGCCTGGGCGCGTTCTGTACCGCGTTGAACCCGTCTTTTCACTCGATCCTTCCTGCGTTGAGATTCTTGTCCAGAGCGAAAAGAAACCCGCTGTCGAAGAATGGGCGGTGCTTCCATTATATGATCCGGTAGAAGGACCCAAGAAACTGGAAAAGGATAAAATGATTACTTCGGGACAAACCCTCTTTTTTCGTCTGCGGGCAAATCCTACGGTGAAGAAGCAAGGGAAGCGCTATCCAATTGTTGGAGAAGAAAATCTGAGGAAGTGGCTCGAACGAAAATTCGAGGCAGGCGGGTGTTTGCTCATCGAGGCAAGAGTAATCCCAGAAGGAAAGGCTAGGAGCAAACAGAAACAAATTCTTCTCAACTCTGTTTTGTTCGAAGGAATTCTCTCAGTGAAAAACGAAGAAGCCGCTATGAAAATGATCGAAAAAGGCATTGGCCCTGCAAAGGGCTTTGGTTTCGGTCTCCTTTCCGTTGCGCGGGTGTAAAGACGACTGCTCATTGATAAGTGAGTAATGGGAAAAGGGGATAAACTATGCCGCGAGATTTACACATTTTGCCTCAATTTGCTGATGGTCTTTCGTTCCTCTACCTCGAACACGCGAAGATAGAAGCCGATTCTTCGGCCGTTGTTGCATACCAGAAGGAAGGTGCCGTGGCGATTCCTGCTGCCGCACTTGCCGTTCTCCTCCTTGGTCCCGGAACATCCATCACTCATATTGCCGTGAAAACACTCGCCGACAACGGATGTTCCATCGTGTGGGTCGGCGAGGGATGCCAACGGATGTATGCTTCGGGAATAGGAGAGACAAGAAGATCAGCGCGGCTGCTCAAACAAGCACTGTTGTGGGCGAACCCGAAAAGTCGGCAAGAGGTGATTCGACGGATGTACGAGATTCGATTCCTTGATCCGCTGCCACCTGATTTGTCGCTCCAACAAATCCGAGGCATGGAGGGGGTTCGTGTTCGGGAAGCCTATGCGAAGGCGGCAAAAGAGACCAATGTCGCGTGGCACGGAAGGAGTTTCACCCCCGGCGAGTGGAACAAGGCTGATCCGGTGAACAGGGCGCTTTCCGCAGCGAATTCCTGCCTGTACGGCATCTGTCACGCCGCTATCGTTTCGGCAGGGTACTCTCCCGGCATCGGCTTTATTCATACCGGAAAGATGCTTTCCTTCGTCTATGATGTTGCGGACTTCTTCAAAGCCGATACCGTCATCCCTGCAGCCTTTCTTGCCGTGAAAGAGAATCAAGCGGAGGTAGAAAAGACGGTGAGAAGGATATTCAGGATGAAGGTTGACGAGACGAAGTTGCTTTCGCGCATACTTCCTGCAATAGACAGAGTTTTCCTCGTACCTCCTGTTCTAGCAGAGAGCGTTTTCGACAATGATGCAGCAATTCCGGCGTGGTTATGGGATGAGACATTACCTGTCCCGGGAGGAGTGAATTATGGTGGTGATTGTGCTTGAGTGTGCCTCATCTTCATTGCGTGGTGAATTGACGCGATGGATGATGGAACTGAAGGCAGGAGTTTTCATCGGGACAATAAGTTCTCGTGTTCGTGATCTCTTGTGGAAAAAGATAGTGGGTAGTGCGGTGAGAGCGGCATTTATGGCTTACAAGGCAAATAATGAACAAGGATTTGTTCTCATATCTTGTGGCGACTCTCGAAAGGCAGTTCAAGACTTTGATGGACTTCAACTCATCTTGACGAAAGAATGTTAAATGATGTTGAAGAGTATTCCCCACGCACGTGGGGGTGAACCGCCGTCCAATGTTTGGTGTTATGACGGCCTCGTGTATTCCCCACGCACGTGGGGGTGAACCGAAGATCAAGAACGGTAAAAACGCCTTCGTGACGTATTCCCCACGCACGTGGGGGTGAACCGATTTAGCCGGTTCGTCGACATGAGCGACCCGAGTATTCCCCACGCACGTGGGGGTGAACCGGAAATCGAGCGCATTGCGCCGTGGTTGAGGAAGTATTCCCCACGCACGTGGGGGTGAACCGGCGGCTTGCATTACCGTGAATGCGGCTGACGTCGTATTCCCCACGCACGTGGGGGTGAACCGCAGATTGCCAATTCGCGGATGTGGACGGGAAACGTATTCCCCACGCACGTGGGGGTGAACCGCACGAGACGGAAACCGGTCTCTCCATGATGATAGTATTCCCCACGCACGTGGGGGTGAACCGATGGCGACGCGCGCCCGCATCATGCGGATCGAGTATTCCCCACGCACGTGGGGGTGAACCGTATTTCACGGGCGGCGAAAAGGGAGCGCCTAGTGTATTCCCCACGCACGTGGGGGTGAACCGACCAACGCTTCGTGTTCCAGATGTGCCCTTCCGTATTCCCCACGCACGTGGGGGTGAACCGCGATAGGAGGGCAACAATGAGATTAGAAGACCGTATTCCCCACGCACGTGGGGGTGAACCGAGGACATTCGCAGACTATTACGCTGGGAAAGCGTATTCCCCACGCACGTGGGGGTGAACCGAGAGCAACGCAAGAAACAACAAGGCGGCCGACAGTATTCCCCACGCACGTGGGGGTGAACCGGATAGTCCCCTCGCGAGAGAACTGCGAATATACGTATTCCCCACGCACGTGGGGGTGAACCGCATAGCCGTTGAACACGACGAAGTTGTTGTTCGTATTCCCCACGCACGTGGGGGTGAACCGAGTTCGCCCGTTGCCGCGCTAATACCGGTTTGCGTATTCCCCACGCACGTGGGGGTGAACCGCGGCACACCATCCCCGCTCCTGAGGGCTACAGGTATTCCCCACGCACGTGGGGGTGAACCGACTGCGTGAAACTTCGATTCCGCACATTCGCAGTATTCCCCACGCACGTGGGGGTGAACCGAATCGAGGTGACCAGAATCAGCCCCGCGATCAGTATTCCCCACGCACGTGGGGGTGAACCGTTAGTAAAATCATAGGGTTGTAAAAAATAACAAGTATTCCCCACGCACGTGGGGGTGAACCAGAGGAGAAAAGAAGAAGAAAAAATAAGATACGCGTATTCCCCACGCACGTGGGGGTGAACCGACTGCGTGAAACTTCGATTCCGCACATTCGCAGTATTCCCCACGCACGTGGGGGTGAACCGAAGGGATCATCTAGGAATAAGGTACCCCTTGAGTATTCCCCACGCACGTGGGGGTGAACCGACACCATCAGAATAGGGACGGCACTCCAAATAGTATTCCCCACGCACGTGGGGGTGAACCGAGATAGTTCCGAGATGTCGCTATCATCAAAGTAGTATTCCCCACGCACGTGGGGGTGAACCGAAACAACGTGAAGAACTCAGAACAATCGTACGCGTATTCCCCACGCACGTGGGGGTGAACCGAAATCCACGGCTTAGAAAGCGGATTCTCTGAAAGTATTCCCCACGCACGTGGGGGTGAACCGTGATACCGATAAAGATAGAAGACATTCCGAAAAGTATTCCCCACGCACGTGGGGGTGAACCGTATCAAGCATTGCTCGAAAAAATCGCGAAGGAGTATTCCCCACGCACGTGGGGGTGAAGCGCGAGTGGGGGTCAGGGCATTTTTATTAAAGTTTATTGACAATCACTTTTTCTTTTGATATCTTCCTCCGAACCATCTGACGGAGTCTGCTCATGGCACGCTCCTGCGCAGAGAACACCCCGGCGCTCTGTACCATGTGATCAACCGGGGGCACCGTAAGGAAAAGATATTCCGCCGTGTCGCCGACCGCGAAGTCTTCCTCGAAAAACTCATCGCCGCGCGACGCAAAACCTTTATCTGCTCAAGCGGCGGCCGTGGCGACGCTGACGAGTACCTTTGAGAAGAAGGCAAAGAAAAACACGGAACTCAGGAAACAGATAGAAAAAGTAGAGAAAGCGCTCGATGGCATAGATGCGGGCTCAATGGGCCCTCTCTCCGGGGCTGAATCCTCCCCCGCTATCAGTTGGGAGGGATAATGCTCAGGAAAATGTCACCATACCCCGCATTCGTGTTCCCATCCAGCGCACCCTCGGTGTGTCCCGCCACATAGATGGTACCGCTGGCATCTACCGCAACGGAAGTGCCTTCATCATAGCCTGCCGTGCCCCACTGCCTGGTGATTCTCCGTACCTTCCAGAGGCCATTCACACACTCAGAAACAACCCCGTTCTCGGTTTTCCACTCCCCCGGCACACATGCCTCTGGTGTTCCATCATCGTCTCCTACCTCGTCGGTCTCTACCATATCATCATCTGTTGCCTCATCTGTTGCCTCATCTGTTGCCTCGTCTATTGCTTCGTCAGTTCCTCCTGCATCATCTTCCTTGCCGGTTACATCACCCACCTCTCCGGTATCGCTGCTTCCCCCTTCATCCCACACCCCCGATTCCTCTCTCTGGACATCCTCTGAGGGCGTATCGTCACATCCAACGAATACAAAAATCACCATCGAGAGAAACATCATGTACCTTTTCATGACTCCCTCCTGGCATGTCAATTTGGTACATACCATGAAGCCACCTGGCATCGGTACAAAACGTATCTCCTTTATCAGGTCATGTCAATTTCTCTCTGCAAACGAGTGAACAAGAGGGGGCATTTCTATTAAAGTTTGTGCTTCTCTGACGAAATCCTCTTGTGGGATCTTCCCTGCATTGACTTCTCCGCACCGGTGGGTACAGTCACCCATAATGACAGAACACGAGTAGCATGGATCCCATTGCCCGCTATCTCGCGCTACGCGACCGCATTGATGCCGAGGCGGCGCGGCTGACCGCGCTTCACGGCGACAACATCACCTGTCATCCCGGTTGTACTTCGTGCTGTACGAACCTTACCGTCTTCCCGGTCGTGTTCTTTGC
>Ga0209101_1002600_pt1 | contig 11740 bp, 7 predicted proteins | sample ConPoolayeCmetaG_FD_185481 | JGI IMG/M metagenome (GOLD analysis project Ga0209101, IMG submission 185481) | Hot spring microbial mat communities from California, USA to study Microbial Dark Matter (Phase II) - Cone Pool mat layer C metaG... ... | reverse complement strand
CTCGGCAGCGCGCGGGCCGAAGGCGGCAAGTCAAAAGCGCCCAGGCGGTCACACGTGCCGCAGCGAGCCGCCCTACAAATGTACGCCCGGCACCCACGCATGCCGAAAAGTGGTCAAGAAGTAGGCATCAAAAGTATTCACATGAGAAGCATTGTTCTGATTTTGGGTTTAATCCTTTCGTTTACCTCAGAGGCGTTTTGTGGTTATTACGCGATAATCCGAGGCGTACGTCAGGTGGAGGAAACGGGCTGTCTATTAGTCCGGTTCTCCATATACGATGACCGTGGCACCGTGAGTGATCGCAGCGACGATATCCGTGTAGGCACGTACACGGCCGCCTTAGGAGACTGCGACTTCACCGGTGGCAACTTTTCGGAGAACGAAGGGGAAGAGCTGACTTTTAGACAAATCGAACCGGAATTCTCCGCCTTTGACTACCGAGATCTCCGAGACTATTTAGAATTTAGCTTGCCATCGGATTACGAGCGCTTGTACATCGAGGTAACCGACTTGTCCGGAAAGACGCTTTACAGAGATGTCGTCAAGAATTATCAAAAACGCGAACGCAGACAAATAAGAAAAGAGGAACTTCCTCAAGGCCTTTACCTGCTGAACGTTCGCTCGGAAGAGGGCTATCACAAAACAATTCAATTTGTCAAATTCTAAAAGTTATTGTATGAAAAAGATGCTCTTGTTATTTTTGCTGTCTCTGGCTGCCTCTTACCATCTCTATGCAAGAGTATATGCGGTAGTGCATGCTTCGCCGGCAGGTGACTGTATTCTTTTCAGCGTAAAGTTTTTTGAAGACAACAACAACGACGATCCTACCGATGACAGAGAACTCGGCGTTTTCTATGTTCATAAGTGCCCGAAGAAATACCAAGGAGAAGGCAGTGAACCGTCTCAGCTCCAGGAGAAAACTCATGTCATAGAATGGATGACAGAAGGAGAGGTATTTGAGTATCTCACGCGGACCTATCCTAATAAGGACGATCAGGAGTTATCCATAGAGGAGCTCGAAAAGATGACAATAGAGTGGGAAAAGAAACAGGAGGAAATGGATAAACGCAAAAAGAATAAAGACAAGGATTAGAAACCGGGTCGAGCTGTCTATGGGAAAAATCCGAACGGATTATCTCGTTATCGTGGGGGTGCTTTGAAAAAGCGCCCCCACGTGTTTTACCGTGTTTGATTTATGTTTCTTCAAAGTAATCGCCGTCTATCTTTTTAATTTCGTAAGTCTGCTGTGTCGAACAGCCGAGGTTGTAGTCTATCATTAACTGGGCTAATTGTTCTCCGTCTATTAAGACGATTTTAGTTTCATTTTTAGGTGTGTAATCCAATGCTTCCTTAGTAAAAGTGGAGGTTGTGATGAAGACCCCTTTTTTGGCTCCTTGGCCGGCCAGGGCCCCGACGAATTTTTGCAGCTCAGGCCGTCCAACGACATTGCCCGGCTTCCAACGCTTGGCCTGAAGGTAAATGACATCCAGTCCCAACTTATCTTCTTTGATTACGCCATCGACGCCTTCATCACCGCTTCCGCCTATTGCCTTTCCGGCGTCTTTAATGGAGCCTCCGTATCCCATTTTCACCAAAAGTTCTACTATCAGGCGCTCGAAGGCGGCTGGCGGCAGCTCAAGTACTTTGTTTAAAAGGTCGAAGGCCAAAGACTCTCGCATTTGTTGGTATGCCCTGTCGAGGAGTTCTTCGGGTGTTTGGGTGTCGTTTTCCGATAGGGTCTTTTCCTCTTCCCTTTTTTCTCTTGAGATAAGCTTAAACTCTAAAAATGCCGGGAATCGCATAAGGTATTTTGTATCGATCCGCTCCGGATTGTCGGATAGGGTTTGCCTGCCTAAGTCGGTAATAACAAATACGGCCCTTCTCGGGGAGTCGATTAACCCGGCTTTCTTCAAGTAAGTTTTCGCCCAGCCGACTCTGTTGTCAAAGAGGAGTTGGTTGCCGCTGGGCAGAAGCTCTTTTCTTTCCTCGTCCGTCAGTTTAAACTCGGAGGCCAGATTTTCGATCAAGTCTCTGTAGCTGCGTTCTTTGCCGTCTGAAAGGATTTTCAGCAAGGGAAGCATTAGCGTTTGATAATCGGGTATCATGTAATCAGACCGTTTTTTCTTAAGAGAAAGGCAGCCGCTTGCAACCGATGGCTGTTTTGCTTTGAGATTTGCCACAAAGCGCCGCTTTAGAGGGCGCCATTATGGACAGCAGTTCATCACAACATCTTTTAGGCAAAAGTACTGGGGTAGAGGTTTTCTCTTAACGGAGCTGCTAAAACAGAGAGGTGCGGCATACAGCCTTTTGGTCATTTTCTCCGCCTTTAAAGTTACCGAGGAGAGGGGAGTATCCTCTTTTTAGCCTTTGGTACCTTTGCCGTAAAACGCGAAAGTTATGTCGGCGATATTGCTTAAAGACCGGTGGTTGCTGCGGACGCAGGCGTACATTGGAGGAAACTGGGAGGACGCGCGCGAAGGGCGGACGTTTGGCGTGTTCAACCCCGCCACGGGTGAGGAGCTGGTTCGCGTGGCCGACTGTGGGCCGGAGGAGACGGAGCGGGCTATTGCAGCGGCTGCGGCGGCTTTTCCGGGCTGGCGGGCGAAGACGGCGGCCCAGCGCGCCAACCTTTTGTGGCGCTGGTACGAGCTGATGTTGGAGCACGCAGAGGACTTGGCCCTTATCTTGACGTTGGAGCAAGGCAAGCCCTTGGGGGAGGCCCGCGGAGAGGTGCGCTATGGGGCCTCTTTTGTGGAGTGGTTTGCCGAGGAAGCGCGCCGTGTGTACGGCGATATCGTTCCGCCTCACGGGCCGCGCATGCGCCTGTTTGTCTTTAAGGAGCCGGTCGGCGTGGTGGCGGCCATCACGCCGTGGAACTTTCCCAATGCCATGATTACCCGCAAGGTGGCTCCGGCTTTAGCGGCGGGCTGCACAGTAGTGGTAAAACCCTCGGAGGAGACGCCTCTGTCGGCATTAGCCCTGGCCGTGTTGGCCGAACGAGCGGGTTTTCCACCGGGGGTGTTCAACGTGGTAGTAGGTGCGGATGCCGACGCTATCGGACAGGTGTTAACGAGCAGCCCGGTAGTGCGCAAGTTGTCTTTTACCGGCAGTACGGCGGTAGGCAAATTGCTCATGCGCCGCTGTGCCGACACGGTGAAAAAGATTTCGCTGGAGTTGGGCGGCAATGCGCCCTTCATCGTCTTCGACGACGCCGACGTGGAGGCGGCCGTAGAGGGGGCGATAACGTCTAAGTTTCGCAACACAGGGCAGACGTGTATTTGCGCCAACCGCATCTTCGTGCAGCGCGCCTTGTACGAGCCGTTTGTGGAGCGGTTCACCGAAGCCGTGCAGCGTCAAAAGGTAGGGCCGGGCACAGAAGCAGGGGTAACCATCGGCCCTTTGATCAATCGGCGCGCTGTAGAAAAAGTGGAGCGCTTGCTGGGCGATGCCGTTGTCAAGGGGGCCCGTGTGCGCACCGGAGGTAAGGTGTTGCAGGGTACTTTTTTTGCGCCTACCGTAGTAACCGAGGTACACGGCAATATGGCGCTTTTGGAAGAAGAGATCTTCGGCCCTATCGCCCCTGTAGCCTCCTTCGATACCGAAGAGGAAGTCATCGCTCTGGCTAACGCTACACCTTACGGACTGGCTGCGTATTTCTACGGGCGCGACGTAGGGCGTATTTTCCGCGTTGCCGAAGCCCTCGAGTACGGCATGGTAGGCGTGAATACCGGCGTGTTGGGCACGGCCGTGGCGCCTTTTGGCGGTGTAAAGCAAAGCGGCATCGGAAGGGAGGGCTCTAAGTACGGCATCGAGGAATTCTTAGAGATTAAGTACGTGTGCGTGGCCGATCTGTAAGTTCAAGACCTGTGCTTGTGCAGGCGGTAGAGCCGGCGGGTGCCGTATTGTTCAAACACGGCGGTGTAGACCCCTCCGGGCAGGTCGCTCACGGAGAGGGTGATTACCTCTGTGTCGGCCCATTGCGTTATGACCGTGCGCCCTAAGCCGTCTATGAGCGACACGCGCCAACTTCCCGTGGCAGGCGTGCGGAAGTGGAGGCGGTCGCTAAAGGGATTGGGAAAAGCTTGTACCACCTCTTCCAGCCCGCACACGGCTGCTACGGGTGAGTATTGGACGGAACCGTCGAAGTCCTCTACGCGTAGGCGATAATACAAGGAGGGGCCTATAGGCGTGGCCTCGTCGGTAAAGCTGTAGTACTGCTGCTGTCGGCTATTACCCTGGGCGGGCAGATAGCCGACCTCCTCCCATTGGTATGGGAGCTCGGCGCTGCGCAAGACGGTGAAGCGAGCCGTGTTTGTTTCGGTGTACGTCTTCCACTGGAGGCGTACCGTCCCCTGGGCCAGACGTAGGGCGGTGAAAGCATCCAGTTCGACGGGCATCGGCGGGCTGAAGGGAGAGGAGCTGCTCCAGGCAGGGCCGGGCGGATTTCCACCCACCATGAGCACACCGTTGGAAGGGCCTCCCGAGGCTCCCGACACATCGGTCAAAGTGGTGCCGGTGCCCTCGTTAAAGTGGTACAGGCCTACGGTGTTGGCATCGGTGGAGAAAGGTGCAGAGGGCGGCGTAAAGTTAGAGGTGTATCGGATGACGCTGGAAATGCGCAACTCGTCCAGCCAGCCGCTGTAGTAAAGTGACCCGGGGTAGTCGTGTTTTTCTGCGCCCAAGACGAGGAAGGGGTCGCTGTTGGGGTACGAGGTCGTTCGATTGTCGCGATAACTGATGTTGCCGGTATTGGGCGAGCTATTGTTGGACGCGTCGAGTTGGCCATCTACGAATAGCCGCACGGCGCCGTTGGTGGCGTTGCGCGTGACGGCGATGTGGTGCCAGTTGCCGTCGTCCACAATGGTGTTGCCACAGACGCCGGTGGTTCCGTTGTTGCCTACTTCCACGCCGACCATGATGCGGCGATTGCCCAAGGCGATGCCGTAATCGCCGTAATCTCCATCGCCGAAGACATCGCGATCGATGATGATGTTGCCGAAATACCATTGATTTCCGGCGCAGACGGTCGCGGTGTTTTCGTTGGGCAAGGCGCGCATCCAGAACTCGATAGTAAAGTTGTGGCTCACATCCACCGGGCGGTGGGGGTCGTCAATGGAAATTTTGACGCGGTCGATGTCCGTTGGCCCGTTTCCGTAAAAGCGCAAGGAGTACTCTTGGGCCCAAAGCACGTGAGGAAATGCCGCCGAAAGCATTGGCCATAGGCATAGGTAAACTAGACTTCTCATGATGACGGAGTATGATTTAGCCGGTGATGAATACTGCCGCATTTTCGGCCGCGTAAGCAGCTGCTCCGATGATGCCGGCGTTGTTGAGCAGCTGTGCGGGCACGACGTTGGCTTTGGGGTTCAGGTACTCGGCATATTGATCGAAATACTTGCTCTCTCCCCCTCCCAGGATGAACAGGTCGGGTGAGAAGAGGCGCTCTAAGTGATGGAGGTATTTGTTGAAGCGCTTAGCCCAGTCGGCTCGGCTGATTTTGGAGCGCTCGCGCGCTGCAGAGGAGCAAAAGGCCTCGGCCGGCTTTCCTCTTTCCCAGAGCAAGTGGCCCAGCTCTGTGTTGGGTACAAGCGTACCGCGGTAGAAGAGAGCCGAGCCCAGTCCTGTGCCGATGGTGATGAGGATGACCACGCCCGGCTCTCCACGGCCGGCGCCGTAGCGCATCTCTGCCATACCGGCGGCGTCGGCATCATTGGTGGCCCACACGGGCTCTCCACAGGCTCGACTAAAGGTCTCCTCTACACTGACCCCTATCCAGCCGGCGTCGATGTTGGCTGCAGAGTAAGCCACACCCCTCTTCACAATGGCCGGAAAGCCGCATCCTATAGGGCCTTTATAATTAAAAAAAGCCACTATTTCGGCAAAGGCCGCCGCTACAGCCTCCGGCGTAGCCGGTTGAGGAGTCGGCACGCGATAGCGCTCTCCTTGTAAACGGCCGTTTTGTACATCCACCAAGGCCCCCTTTACTCCGGAGGCGCCTACATCTATGCCCAGCACCAAGCGCATAAAAAGCTGAAGTTTTTTTTGAACGCTGCCAAAATACTTTAAACGGCAGGTATTTTCTCATAAAAAACGAGACCCATATTGCTGCCTTGTCCTTATCGGGTCATCCAGTCTACTTCTACGGCTACGTGTTGAAACTGCTCTACGTCGAATAGCCCTTTGTCGGTCATTTTCAGCGACGGGATCACCGGCAGGGCTAGGAAGGATAGGGTCATAAAAGGTGCGCTCAACGAGCAGTGCAGTGCCTGTCGCGTCCAGGCGTCCAGGGCGGCGTAATTATGTGCCAGGGTGTATCCGTTTTCGGGGCTCATCAGGCCGGCAATGGGCAAGGGGAGTACCCGCGTATGCTCGCTGCCGTCGGTGGCACAGATACCGCCTTGTGCTTCGATGATGGCGTTCACGGCGGTGCACAAAGAGACGTCGTCGGCGCCAACCGCCACGATGTTGTGAGCGTCGTGCGCCACGCTAGAGGCGATGGCGCCGCGTTGTAGCCCAAAGCCGCGCACAAAACCGAGGGCCGGCGGTGCCTCGGTGTAGCGGTTAACCACCGCTATTTTGAGCAGGTCTTGGGCCGGATAGGCCATTAAACATCCGTCCTGGACCTGAGCCCGCCCTTCCTCGCTGCCGGTGACGATCTGCCCGTCCCACACCCGAATAACGCGCACTACCCCTACGGAGGAGCGAGCCGGCAGGTGAAATTCGCCGGGCGTTCGAGGCCGACCGTGGAATCGATTCTGAATCGGAGCGGGTCGGTAGGGCAAAAGACTTTGGCCGTTGGTCGCTACGCGCTCTCCGTCGATATACGTCTCCAGCACGCGGAAGTCTACCAGGTCGGCCACGCGAATGAAGTCGGCCGCGTCGCCTGCGCGCAAAAGCCCTACCGGCAAGCGGTAGTGTTCCACCGGATTGAGGCTGGCAGCGCGCAGTACGTCAAACAAGTTGCACCCCTTGGCCACTGCGCGGGCTACCAAGCGGTCGATATGGCCTCGCACCAAATCGTCCGGGTGCTTGTCGTCGCTGCAAAACATAACCTGCCGTGGAAACTCTAACATCAGCGGCCACAAGGCCTCGAAATTGCGGGCGGCGCTGCCCTCTCGAATGAGAATATGCACACCCAACAGCGCCTTCTCCCGCCCCTCCTCAAAGAGCACGCATTCGTGGTCGGTAGAAATGCCTGCGGCAAAATAGCGCCTCGCCCTTTCTCCGCGCAGCCCTGGGGCGTGCCCATCTACCGGCTTACCCAAGCGATGGGCTGCCGCCAGCTTTGCCATCACCTCCTCGTCGGCAAACAACACGCCCGGGAAGTTCATCATTTCCGACAAATACCCGATGTCGGGCCTCTGCAATAGCCGTTCCACTGCGGCGGCATCTAACACCGCGCCGGCCGTCTCAAAAGAAGTGGCCGGCACGCAAGAGGGCGCTCCAAAACAACACTTTAGCGGCGAACGACGGGCCTCTTCCAACATGTACGATACGCCCTCCTCTCCCAAAACATTCGCGATCTCATGCGGGTCCGACACCGTAGCGACGGTCCCGTGCACCGTCGCCAACCGGCCGAACTCCGCCGGCGGAAGCATGCTGCTCTCTATGTGCACGTGTGCATCGATAAAACCCGGCAACAGGTAGCCCGCCTCAACCGCTCTCTCTGGTACCTCTTCTATCCGAGAAATAATCCCCCGCTCTACAACTACTCTCGCCGGATAAATACGGCGTTGGTGAATATCCACCAGCCGGCCTGTAAACGCTGTCATTTGCTGTTCGATATTTTCGTGAAAAAAAAACGCAATGAACGGGCTAATGTAAAAGAAGATTGCCTCGTCAGACCTCGTGAAAGGCATAAAAATAGGAATAGAGAAAAACTCCAACAGCCCTATTTCTACATTATCTGAAGATTTCGGCGCGAGAAACAATAGAGGCGAAGAGATATGCTACCTGTGTTTACTCATTTGTAATTATTGCTAATCCAATCGCACAATTTTGAACAGCCTTTCTTGCCCTTTCTTGTTGCGTATGCGCAGAAGATAAATTCCCTCTGCCCAATCTCCTATGTTGAGTATATTCTCTGCTCCCTCTCCTTTGACTTCGCCTCTTTGCATCAGCTGTCCCGTTAGGGCATAGATCTCGTAATCTGCGGGTTCCCTTACTAAGACCTTTAAATAATCTCTTGCAGGGTTGGGATATACGATAGCGTCTGTCGTTGCTATTCCCTTCACCTTTTGCCCGGTAGTGGGAGACGTCCCTATCCAGGTTAGGATTTTGCTTTGCCAAGGAGCAAGCGTTATGCTCCCACTTACTAGCGCGGAATCGGTAGTGAGGTATACTTGATTGGCGGGTAAGGTGAAGGTTTGGTAGTTATCCGAAGCGTTGTAGTATATAGGGTAGTACCAAGTTAATGAGGGCACAGAAGTCGGGGCTATCTCGTCCCAGCTGTAGTACTTTATCCATAGGGAGTCGCCCGGTCTAAGGGTGATTTCCGGTCGGGCTCTGCGTTGATATAGCCTTGGCTCATGCCGCCAGGCAACGCTGTCCCAGGTATATGGTTCTCTCACGGGTAAGGAGAAATAGTCTATTCCCCAAATGCCGTCTCCTGTAATAGGATGCCAAGTCCAGAAGGGGACTCCCATGGCAAAGTCAGTCTTCTTGTTGGCAGTATACACCATTCGGAAACGATAAATACCGAACGGTGACAAAGTATCCGCCGTTAGAAGCTCGGTATCTTTGAGGCGTATACCCGACCACTGAGTGGCGTTTGGAGGGCAATATGCCAGTACCACTCTTTCGCCTGTAGGAGTACTTGGGACTACTATCTGGAGTTGTGCCTGTCCGAATCGCGCAAAGGGCAGATCGGAGAGGCTGCCGCTTAAAGTTGGATTGGATGTTAAGTTAGCAACTACCACCGCACTGTCCCACCAATGCCATTTGTACTTTGCCCACCAGCCCCAGTAAGAATCCGTTCCCTTCTCGTAGCCCGTATTCTGCAGAAGGTCGTGGTAACCGTATGTGTCTGTCTTTCTCCCTGGACGAGACCGCCAATAAAGAGCAGTTCCGTTAGGATTGAAGTAGCGATTATTGTTGATCTCCTGTAGACTGTCTGTGTACACAACTCCGGGGTTATTAGTAAAGCTATCTCCGTCATACATGTAAATCAGTGCCCAGCCCGGTTTGTTGGTGAACAATATATTATTTGTCGCAGTGCAATTGTTGGCAGTATAGCCCGGACCCATAACCAGGTCTATGCCTACAGTAGTGGGATTGTATATTAGGTTACTGTCCATCATAATGTTAAGCACATTCCAATCTCCTCCATAGTTAGTTATTCCCACGTCTGCTCCAATGACCGTATTGCCGGAAAACCTGATACCTTCTTGATGGACGTCGGAGTACAATCCAAATCCCGCTCCGCCGTCGTGTCGCAGGCTGAATCTGTAGTTAGCTTGATGTCTTTTGTCTCTATTGTTTCCTTTATCGAGGATATTATTTCGTATTACAGCATTCTTATTCAAAAAGCCTATCTTTATTCCGCCACAATCGGAAAAATCCATGCAGAAGTTGGTGATATAGTTTTTTTCTATTACGTAGGGTAATTTTCCAGGATAGTTCTTGTACCACATAGTATCTCTCCAATAGTAAAGATTTGCAGAGATACCAGCCTGGCTGATGCTATCTATGCGATTTTTCCTAACAAAAACGCTATCTATGCCGTAACCTACTTGGATTCCACTATCCTCTAAAGTAAAAGTTATCGTATCCAACAATGTTTGCCAGTTCCATCTCGGCCCAAGGCCCGTGTATCGAATGTCGTTATCTTCTACCCATATCCTTCGGCTCAGTGTCTTCGGATGCCCAGGAGGTACGTTGTTTACCGTACGACCATATATTACAATTGCTGAAACCTCAAGATTTCTAAATACGTTATTCATTATATATAGGTCTGTACCCAGAAAATTCCAGATACCTAACGCATTTTCATAAAAGTAACAGTTCTCAATGGTCACATTCTTAGCACCGGCCAACCGAATAGCCTCAATAGGGAAATAAGCAAAGGACAAATCTTTGACCACTATATTTTGAACCGGATTGTCCGGCAGAGTGTCATAACTAACAGAGAAGGACAGACCACGAGGAATGGCAGCGGCTCTCTTTCGTACAGGTATCACCTCGTAGTCAGAGGGATTAAAGTCGGTATTTACAGGATAGATGTACAATGTGTCGGTTTGGTCATCGTAATACCATTCTCCCGGCGTGTCTAAATACGCCAATTTATTCTCTACAATAAATCGGTTTCCTCGGTATAAACCGTATTCGCTCGCAGAGGGTACGGTCAACCAATCAGATTTTCTGGATAGAACAGGCTTCGTACAAATCCAGCTGTATCCACTTACGGAGCTCCACAGGTTAGCTCCCTCAAAAAACGAACTGCTCATATCGGATATCGCCGAGCTATAAATGGTATCTGGATCAGCCAAATTTTGGGCCTTTACGCTGTCTATGAGCCACATACTGCTGACTACATCCCAAGGTTCCGAAATATCGGGTTCTCTTGCCAGCACCATCGGCTTTCCCTTGTAGAACAGCCGGAGTACCGTCAAGGTATCCCAAGGAGCCAACGGCTTATATATCTTAACAATTGGTGGGTCCTTTATCACCGTCCCTTTTAGGGTTTCTAAGTTCCAGGTGCCTGTAAACACGGGCTTAGCGCTTCCCTTCCCATATGAGGTGAGTACAATTGGCGCTCCCTCCTGCCTAAAGAGCGGTGTGCCGAAGTATAAACCCCATATGGGTTGGCTGTTGTTGCCAATAAAAGGAACTCTAAAGGTGTCGCCTCTCATAAAAGCTATAGTATCTCCTCTGCTGAGAGTATGGCCTTGATGATGTGGCCACCAGAACAATTGCTGCAGCCTACTCAGACTCTTTAAAGGTGCGGATGGGCTTAGACCGCTGTTGTTGTCATTACCGGTCGTTGAGGACAAGTACCAGGTCTTCTGGCCGTATGCAGGAGGTATTAAGAGGCCTAAAAAGCTCAGAACTGCAATAAGAAAACAACGGATTTTAATCGCTTGTTTTTTCATAGGCTCCTTACTTTTTAATTTTTATAGACCTTATGGTATTCGTCTTTCCCATCTGCTCTATTTGAAAATCGGGCCGGCGAGCTTACCGTTGAGGAGGACGACAAGAAGGACTCACCGGTTCATGGCGAAGTTAACTCCTTCGGCCAATCCGGACAATTCTACTAGAAGCCGCTGTGGGATTGGAGATGACTTCGGAGTACAACACCGTTGAGCGGCGAGGTATTGGAAAATTTTAATTGACAACACCGGTATTGTAGTGGAAGGCAAACAGTCTGAAGTGCAGATGAAGAAGGTATTCCTTTTTCGAGAAAGAAAAGTGCTATGCCCACCAGGCGGCTTATGCGTCGCCGCAACGTATGGTTAAGGCGCTTCACAGGGCCGGTGAGGCCACTTTCCTTACCCACCAAGAAGTGCGTGCTCGTCGGTAAACACCGATATGCTCGCCAAAAACGCCTCAGATACTCGTAAGGTAATTTGCGCCAAAGCCTCTTACACGACTCGACCGAACCATCTCCGATAAAAAAGAGTCTGTCTACTTCGATGGCATGGTACTACCCATGCCCGTATTTGACGGATTTTCATACCCACAGAGGTGAGTGTTTCATCTACCGCCAAGCGGTCGTCGGCGTGTCCTCGGAGGAGAGTAGACC
>Ga0209101_1002599_pt1 | contig 11741 bp, 5 predicted proteins | sample ConPoolayeCmetaG_FD_185481 | JGI IMG/M metagenome (GOLD analysis project Ga0209101, IMG submission 185481) | Hot spring microbial mat communities from California, USA to study Microbial Dark Matter (Phase II) - Cone Pool mat layer C metaG... ... | reverse complement strand
CTTCTTGTCGACGGCAAAGGGACGCAGCGCGCACTCCGCGATATGCATGAAATCGGCAAGGATAAAGGCGATGGTGAAATTAATGCGGAACGTGAGGTCGAATTTGAACGCGCTGTCTTTCGGCTGGGGATCATTGAGGTCGGAAGAAAACAAAAACAGACGGAATCCCGTGAACCCCGCGTCGTTGACCACCTTGAAATACTCCTGCGGATACATGCCGTAGCGGCACGGTCCGCACTGGCCTCCCCCACCCAGAAACACGAACTTCTCGACCACCTCCCGCTTCGACAAGCCCTCTTCGCGGTGAATCTTGAACAGGTTGCGGATAAGGCTGCCCGACGTGAAATACATGGGATTGCATTCCATACGGTTGCCGTATTCCTTGCCCCACCGCACATCCTCTTTCACATGATCGCCCAAGTCGCGGTAAAGGTAACCGTGACGCTCGAAATACGCGCGCATGAACAAGGATTTGCGGCGCTCGATGAAATTATACAGGATGGTCACCTTGTTCTTGTCTTTCTTCGGCCACGGCGGGTTTGCGTAGCCCTGCCACTGATCCTTTTTCACAAATTTCGGCGCGGCGACATTCATGGCAGACATCCTCCGCGCGCGTTTTCGCGCACCCGTTCCCGGAGCCGTTCCTCCTCCAGCCGCAGGAAATACTCAATCGTCTGGATGCGTATCTCGAAGGTGGCGCCCGGCTTGTTCTGGTCGATGTCGTGAAACAGGAAATGCGGAGTCTCCGATGCGTCAAGTATATTCGCCACGTACGAATATGTGGGCGCATCGTGGCCGCACTTGAAGCTCGACAGGTCGATGACCGCAAGGTTGGGGTGACGCGCCGCGATTTTGGCCGCCCATATCTTGTGGTTCGTGTTGCGGTTGAAATTGCGCATCCACACGTCGCGGATGTCGAGATCCGGCGGCACATCGCCTGCCGCCCGCCCGCCTGCAAACAGCGGTCCGAGAAACTCCTCGTCGACCGGCAGCGACTCGATGCACAGTATCGGGAAGCCCCGCGCCTGAAACTCGCCGGGGATGCCGTGATTGAGCCCCGGGTCATGATGATACGGGTGGCCGATGAGCAGGATGGCGATGCGGTCGTTTTCGATACACCAGTTGATAACGCGGCGTCCCTGTTCCCGCAGGCTCTGCAGATAGGCGCGCATGGCCGCGTATCCCTGCTCGACCGCCCACGCGTTCTCATCATCGGTGATCATCAGCCTCTCTTTGAAATATTCATACAGCAATCCGCACGCTTCGGCCGGTCTATCCATTGCCACGAACGGCTTCCAGTATTCCACGGCCGCGTCCGCAAAAAAATCGCGGTCCTTGGTAAACACCGCATGCGCCACTTCGGGCGTACCCATCTGTATCACACACGCCGTGTTCGCCAGCGTGTTCTGCACGTCGGACTGAAGATGCGTGACACGGGGAAAGCAGATGTGCGTCACCTCGGACCGTTTTAAAAGATTATAGATATGCGCCGGCGCGACTTTTGCCGGAAAACACGGGTCAATCGCGCCCCATTTGTTGCCCTCGTTCCACAGCCGCGCCGATGTATAGTCGCTGAAGACAATGCCGCCGACGCCGAGACAGCGAAGGTATGTGGTGAAAAACGGCGCGTAATAATACAGGTTCAAAAGCCGCGGGATACCCACAATCATACGCGCCCGTTTCTGAGCCGCATAGCCGTCTGACCGCTCAAATACCCTTCCCTGCCGCGTGGTATGCGACCACTTGTAAAGCCTGCGAAACGAGGCCGGAACCGGACTTCCTGCAGCCGGCAGCGACTCGAAAGCATATTCTTTGAAAACATCGATACTTGCCTGATGCACAAGGTTGGGATATGTGCTCCGTATCTCATCCTTTTCCCTCAACCGTACCCGCATGTCTTCGGCGTTGTCCGACATGCCCTTCTCACACCCGTACCCTGATATATACCTCACAGTATTGTCGGCGGCGCGGATATCGATGAACGTGCGGTGACAGCGGTTTGCGCAGAACGAGCACCGCGTGGTCTCGTCGTTTCGCGACTTGAACGTCACTTTCGAGGCCTCCCGCACGCCCACAAAACCGCTCGGCCGTCCATCCATGCTGTCGCGGGTTTCAAGCGCAGCGCCAATAGCACCGCAGATATCGGCATACCGATGGACATGCACCACGGCGCCGGGAATTTTGCCGCGGATAAAATCCACCTGTGCCTTGACAGCAGCCAAATTTTTCTGCGTGCCCCCCTGCAGAACAAAACTTTTTCCCAGCCGGCCGATATTAGTCTCCTGCACCACGTAGTTCCAGATATTGAGCGGCAGCACCAGCGCAAGCCCCGCCATGATCTCTTCCTTTGACCAGCCGAGCTGCTGGAAATTCACCTTGTCCTGTTCCATGAACACCGCGCACCCGTAATTAAAGGCGGGCGCCTTGCGGGCGATGAATGCGTGTGCCGCGTATTCCTCGATCGGAATGCCGAACTGTGCGGCCATAGCCTGAAGGAAATAGCCGTTGCCGGCGCTGCATTGGGTGTTGAGCTTGAAATCCACCACCCGGCCGTGCTTCATAAACAGCACCTTGATGTCCTGGCCGCCCACATCGCAGATCACGTCCACGTCGCCGTAATATGCCGCGGCGGATTTCATGTGGGCCACGGTTTCCACCACGTGAACGTCAAACGCAAAGGCCGCGCGCAGTATCGCCGAAGCGTAGCCGGTGACCCCAGCGCCGAGAATTTCGAGCGTCACCCCGCGCGCCGAGGCCCATGTCTGCGCGCGGCTAAACATCTCGCGCACATCCACGATCGGGTTGCCCTTTGACAAAATATAATCCCGGTAAAACAGCACGCCGTCCTCGTTGATAATCACCAGTTTCGAGCTTGTCGAGCCGCCGTCAACGCCTGCGTAGACCCGCAGAGTCGATCCGCGCTCGACCGGTGGTTCGACAAAGGGCGCCACGGTATAGCGGCGGGTAAATTCCTCAAGCTCCACTTCGCTTTTCACCAGTCCATCGCGCGCCGCGCCGCAGGAGAGAAGCTGCGACATGCGGCCGCCAGCGATATAACGCGCAAGCCGCTCCCCGCCGTCGAACAGGTGCGCGCCGTCAGCCTGCGGCATCCCCCCAAGCGTCTCCGAATCCCGTCCGAAAAGCACGGCGCCGATTGCCGCGAAATACTGCGCGTCGGCCGGCACAAGGATATTCTCCTCAAGGGGCCGCTCCTGCGGGGTCCATTTATGAATGCGCCAGGTTTCTGGAATGTGTACGCGCCAGATTTGCGTGAGCACGGGGAGGTAAAAATGCGGGCCGCCCAGAAGCAGCACTTTGTCGCGAAGAACGTTGCCGCGTACCAGCACTTCAAGGTTTTGTTTGACGATGGCGGTGCACAGCGACACGAAAATTTCCTCGCGATCCACACCAGCCTTGACAAGCCCCACGACGTCGGTTTCGGCAAACACGCCGCACTTGGCGGCGATATGATGAATGGTTTTGCCGGCCGCGCTTACCCGCGACGCCTCCTCGAGGTTCAGGCCGATCTTGCCGAAAATTTTGTCGAGCGTGGCGCCGGTGCCGCCCGCGCACTTGTCGTTCATCGACATGAGCGTGGAGGCGCGGCCGCAGTCGTCCTTTTTCCAGATAATCACCTTCGCGTCCTGGCCGCCGAGTTCAATAACCGACCCGGCGTCCGGATGGAGCCGTTCCACGGCATAGGTCACCGCGTTGACTTCCTGCACGTAGCGGCCGTTGATATGCGGCGCAATCGAGCGGCCGCCGCTTCCGGTGACAAACACGTTGAGCGGCCGGCCGGGAAAGGCGGCGGTGATGCGGTCCAGAAAATCGCGCACGGTCTCGGGCTGGCGCGCGTTATGCCGCGTGTAGTCTTTCCACACGACGCCCCCCCCCTCGTCCATCACGACCGCTTTCACCGTGGTGGAGCCGATATCGATACCGAGGTGGAGAATGTTGTCAGATTTTTGCATCGTTTCCATATAACGTTATCACTTCCATGGACACATTTTTATTCTGCTGTGATAAAATAACCTCGCGGTAATGCAAGGTGAGAGTATGTTAACCGTGGACGTCGTCCCGAAGTCGGCGGCAGGTGAAAGGCCTCGCTGCAATGGCTCGCTGTGGGGGCGACCGCTTCGGTCGCCCGTGATTGCCGTACCCGCCGGTTGCCTGTGGCGCCTCACCCCACAGTCTCCATTTTGCGTATCTACCTGCAACCGATTGTTTACGGCAAATAACTGTCGATTATTTACGACCGTCTGCTGTGCGGCTTTTATCGTGCGTCTCTATTTCTCCGGAAAATCAAAACTCAGGATATAGGTGTCTTCTTCCCGCACGGTGGACACCTTGAATCCCGAATTATAAAATACGGCGAGCATGGTGGTGTTGTTGGCAAGCACCGTGGCCTCGAACCCTTTCACGCCGCGTTTGCGCGCGATATCGATGAGAATCTCGAACAGATACGTACCGATGCCTTTTGCCTGCCAGTCGTCGCGCACCAAAAACGAAAGTTCGGCGCGGTTAGTGGCCTGGTTGAGGAAATAATGGCCCACGCCCACGATAATCTCGCCGCCGGTGTCCTGCGCGACCGCGGCGATTGCCATGTCGCGCGAGTAGTCGATGGTGGTGAAGTCGTGGACAAATTTATGCGGAAACGCCTTAATCGGCTGGAAAAACCTGAACGCGATCGATTGCTCCGACAGCGCATAGCACATGTCGCGCAGTTCGTTTTCATCGGTGGGTTTCACCGGCCTGAACATCAGCGACGTCCCGTCGGTAAGCGACCGTTCCGTTTCATACTCCTTGGGATATCTGCTTGCCTGCGGCGGCAGTTCCTTCTGGTGCGCGAAGATATAGCGCCGTTTCTTTGCCACCTTGAGAATTTCGTTGCGGTAATCGGGATGGGCGATCTCGGCAAGCGCAAGCACCCGTTCGCGGATATTCTTGCCGAACAGGTCTGCAACACCGTATTCGGTGACCACATACCGTACGTCGCCGCGCGGCACCACCACGCCTGCGCCCTCGCTGATGCGCGGCACGATGCGCGAAATAGTGCCGCCTTTGGCGGTCGAGGGAAGCGCGATAATGGCCTTACCGTCGCGCGCCCGCGCCGCGCCGCGGGTGAAATCGAGCTGACCGCCGATGCCGCTGTAAAAATCATACCCGATTGAGTCGGAGCAGACCTGGCCGGTCATGTCGACTTCTATGGCCACGTTGATGGCGACCATCTTGCGGTGCTGGGCGATGATGAACGGATCGTTGATATATTCGGTGGGGCGAAAATCGAAAAGCTGGTTTTCGTGGATATAATCGTAAAGCGCGCGCGTTCCCAGACAGAAACTCGCGTTTATCTTGCCCCGGTTTATGGTCTTGCGGCTGCCGTTGATAATCCCCGCCTCAATCAGCGGCATGATCGCGTCGTTGAACATCTCGGTATGCACGCCCAGATCGTTTTTATCCATGAGGTAGCGAAGTACGGCCTGGGGAATAGTGCCGATGCCGACCTCGATGGTGGAGCCGTCGTCGACAAGGGCGGCCACATTGCGGCCGATGGCCTCGATCGTTTCGTCGGGTTCGGGAAGCGTGTATTCGAGGATGGGACGGTCGCTTTCAACGATGGCGTCGACCATATCCACCGGAATGAACGTGTCGCCGAGCGTGCGCGGCATCCTCTCGTTGACTTCGGCGATGACCATGAGGCTGTTTTCCACCGCCGCCTTCACGATGTCGACGGAAATGCCCAGACTGAGGTATCCGTTCTTGTCGGGCGGGCTGGTCTGGATGAGCGCGACATCGAGCGGAATGCGCCCCGTGGAGAACAACAGCGGAATATCGGAGAGGCTGACGGGAATATAGTCGCCGCGGCCGCTCACGATGCCTTCGCGCACATTGGGCGCCAGAAAGAAACTGCATGTCCTGAATTTTCGCGCGTGCTCCTCGCGGATATAGGGCGCCTGGCCGCGGGTGAGGAGGTGATAGATTTCGGCGTCGACAATACCGTTGTTCTCGCTCACCAGCTCGTCGACAAGCACTTGGGGCTGGCCGCAGCCGGTACCGATAAATATCCGCGCGCCCGGCTTGATCATCGATATCGCCTTAGCAGGCGCCATCAACTTCGACGCGTAGGTTTCTTTCCATGTAGCCATTGCCGATTTCCAATCTTAAATTTCCACTATTCAATTCCCAATAATTATCCGCGCATCAACCACTGTCGCCCCGTCGCCCGCAAACCCCACCTTCAAAGGATTTATGTCGATCTCTTCAATGACAGGATAATCCATCACCAGTTGGGAAAGCCGCTGAAGGTTTTCGACGATGGCGGGGATGTCCACCGGCGGCTGGCCGCGCGAGCCGGTGAGAAGACGGTAGGTTTTTGTCCGCTCAATCATCAACTGCGCCTCCTCGGCGGTCACCGGCGCAAGCCCGAATGTGACGTCCTTGAGCACCTCGACGAAAATCCCGCCAAGCCCGAACATCAGCATGGGTCCGAACTGCGGATCCTTCTTCATGCCCAGTATCACTTCCCTGCCCTCAGTCACCATTTTTTCAAGCATCACTCCCCTGAGCTCCGCTTCCGGCATCTTGCGCCCGATCCTCAGCATCATCAGCTCAAAGGCGTCCTCCACATCCCTGGCGCTCGCAAGCCCTATCTTTACCCCGCCGACGTCTGACTTGTGCAGGATATCCGGGCTTGAGATTTTCATCGCAAGCGGATACCCGATCTGCTCGGCAAACCGCACCGCCTCATCGACCGTCGTGACCAGCTCTCCCGACGGAATGGTGAAGTTATATGCCTTGAGGATGAATTTCGCGTCCACCTCGCCGATTTCCTTCTGTCCCCGCAGGCGGTACGCCCGGATTATTTTGCTCACCGGATTGCGGTTGACCGCAAAACGCTGGACCGCGCGCAGGGGACGCTTTTTATAGCCTGCGTAAGTGACCATCTCGATGATCGCGCGGGCGGCACGCTCGGGAATCGGGTACTGGGGAATCTTGTTGCGGCGCAGTATCTCAACGCCGCTGCGCACCATGTTCGCGCCGATAAAACATGCAAGCACCGGCTTGTCGTATTTTTTCGAGACCTCGGCTATCGCCTGCGCCGACGCCGCGTCTTCAGTCATTTTCTGCGGCGTCAGGATAACAACGGCACAGTCCACCGAATCGCTCGCCAGAAGTATATCGAGCGCCTTGCCGTATAACGTGCCGCCGGCATCCCCCAGCACATCAACGGGATTGTGCGCCGAGCCGGCGCATGGCAGTATTTCGCGCAGAGCCGCCTGGGTCTTCTCGTCAATCGCAGCCATCTTCATGTGAGCCATTTCCATCGCATCCGACATCATGATCCCAGGCCCGCCGGCATTGGTGACCACCGCCACTCTGTTGCCACGCGGAAGCGGCTGGTATGCAAAGGCCATGGCCACGTCAAAAAGGTGATCGATTGAATCTGCCCTTATAACGCCCGATCGCTCGAAAGCCGAATCATACGCCGCGTCGGAACCAGCGAGGCTCCCCGTGTGCGATGAAGCGGCCTTTGCTCCCGCCGTTGTTCGACCTGCTTTGAGGATAACCACCGGCTTTACCTTCCCGACTCGCTCCGCGACTTTCATGAATTTCTGACCGTCGGCTATGTCCTCAAGATATGCGGCGATGACTTTTGTGTGCGGATCATCCTGCAATATTTCCAGAAAATCAATTTCATTAAGCGTTGCCTTGTTGCCGATTGAGGCGAGAAGCGAAAAACCCTGGGCTCGAGCCATGGCAATGTCCTGAATACCGGTAATCAACGCGCCAGACTGTGAAATCAGCGCAATTGGACCCTGTTCGTTAATCGGCTGGCCGAACGAGGCGTTCAGCTTGTGCCATGGATTGATAAGACCCAGGCAGTTCGGCCCCATCACCGTCATCTTATTCTGACGAATGAACTGCGCTATTTCATCCTGCATCCGCTTGCCTTCAGGGCCGATTTCACTGAATCCGGCGGTAATGATAATGGCGCTTTCGATTCTTTTTTCAGCGCATTCGCGCAGGGCCTGAAGAACATGGTCACGGGGGATGATAATGACCGCCAGATCGACGTCTCCGGCGATGTCGGCAACACGCTTAACACATTCCAACCCAAGGAGTTGTTCCCCCTTGGGGTTTACCGGATAGATTCTTCCCTCGTATCCGCCGGAGATGATATTATTGAGTACCGCATAGCCGACTTTTTGTGGATTTGAGGACGCACCGATAACCGCGACGGAACGAGGCCGGAGTAACTTTTCAAAGCTCATGGTAAAACCGTTGAAATTATTGCGAATTGAGGCTGAGAAGATATGAAAGATATATCACGCGCATTCTTTGTGGCTGTTTACCGTTGTGCCGGGTATTGGCGCGTCACAATAAAACAATGTAGATTATTCAATCCCCACGGGGGTATCGGTTAGCAAAATCTCCCCGGCATGGCGGAGCCGTGCGAACGACGGAATTTACATGGACAAGCTTCCGGCAGTATTCATCCACTCCGATGAAATCGAGCGGTTCCACTATCCGCCCGACTCGCCGTTTAAGACAGAACGCGCAGGGCGCACAAAAGCTATCCTGCAGTCCATGGGATTCTACACTGGGTACAACCGCGCTGAAGTTGCGCCGGCAAGGGCCGGTGATGACGATCTGGCGGCATTCCATACGCCCGAATATATTGATGCGATAAAACGGGTTTCAAAGGGTGATATCCGCCCGAGCGATCTAGAGATGGGCGTCGGCGTTGGCGACTGCCCCGTATTCACCGGGCTCTACGACTATGCGTCGCTCGCCGTGGGCGCAAGCCTGACCGCGGCACGATGCCTTCTCGACGGCACAGCAGCAGTTGCTTTCAACCCCTCCGGCGGTTTCCACCATGCGTTTCCCGATAAAGCCGGCGGCTTCTGCTATTTCAACGACATCGTGATTGCTTGCGATTTTCTTCGCCGCCACGGTAAAAAAGTTTTCTGCCTCGACCTCGACGCTCATCACGGCAACGGAACCCAGGCCGCTTTTTACTCATGCCGCGACGTTTTCACCGTGTCGCTGCACGAAAGCGGCGAGACGCTTTTTCCGTGGGGGGGATTTGAAAACGAAACCGGCGAGGGCGAGGGCAAAGGGTTTAACGTCAATCTGCCGTTTCCGGCAGGCACCGACGACGAAACATACCTAGATGCATTCAAGCGGATTGTTTTGCCGCTGGTCGATTCGTTCAATCCCGATATCGTGGTGATTGAAATCGGCATGGATATCCTGTCGGTCGATCCGCTCACCCACCTTTCTATGACCAATAACGTGATCGCCGATATCCTTCAGCAAGCGCTTGTCTGGCGCACGCCTCTCCTGGTGACCGGCGGGGGCGGGTACAGTTTCGAGGACACGGCGCGCGGATGGGCGCTTGCGTGGTGCGTGCTGTGCGGTATCGAGATTGAAGAGGACCTGTACATGGGCCTAGGCGGCGTTTTTCTGGGCAACGCCGAGTGGAGCGCCGGTCTTCGGGACAAACGGGTGTGCATCGGTACAGAGCGGAAATCGGTGATTGGGAAGAATGTCGGAAAAAGCATCGAGATTATCCGCGAGAGAGTTTTTCCGGTTCATAATATTCCACTGACATGATATGGAAGGAAATCGCCGCTCCCCTAGTGTCATTTCTCACCCATTTATACACTGTCACAGCATTGTCTTCTCTCGTTTCCCACTATCCTTGCGGCCTGCATACGCGACAACGTACTTTTCTTTCAAGAGACTCCTTTCCAGTAAGCCGCCGGGCTGCGTGCCACCGTTATCACGGTGTTCTTTTTTTCGGATAAACAGAATCCTCGCGCTTCTGCAGCGGTTGTATATACTGGAAGCGTGAACCGCAGAACAAGGGAAAAATCCATGCGTATCGGGATGTGCCAGCTTAATTCCACGATGGGAGATATCGCGGGTAACACCGCGAAAATCAGGGAGGCGATCGAGAAAACCGCGGCAGAGTCGTGCGACCTGCTGGTGTTTCCCGAGCTTTTTATCAACGGATATCCGCCGCGCGACCTTTTGGAAAACCGGTGGTTTTTACGCAGCGGTCTGAAGGCGCTCGATGAATTATGCGGGGTTTCGGCGCGCTATCCATCGACCGCTATTCTCACCGGCGTCGCCGTTCCCGAATCGGTCCCCGAGGGAAAAGGCGTATTCAACGCCGCGGTGCTTGTGTACAACGGCGCGGTCATATTTCGCCAGGACAAGTCGCTTCTGCCCGCCTACGACGTGTTCGACGAGGGGCGGTATTTTGATCCGGCGCACCACACGGCCGTGTTCCCATTCAAGGGAGAAAAGCTGGGCATCACTATCTGCGAAGACGCGTGGAACTCGCCGGCAATGTGGGAAAAACCCCTGTACCCGTTCGATCCGGTTGAGCGGCTGGCCAACATGGGCGCCACAATCCTTATCAACCTGTCGGCGTCGCCCTACCACCTAGGCAAGCAGAAACTACGGTTCGGCATCGTGCGCGATCATGCGAAAAAGCACCGCCGGCCGTTTGTTTTCGTCAATTTAACCGGCGGCAACGACGAGCTGGTTTTCGACGGCAACAGCATGTATTTCGACGCGGAGGGTACGCTGCGGGCGCTGCTGCCGCCGTTCGCCGAAGCCATCAGCGTGATCGACACCGCCGCCCCTCCCCCGCCGGTCGCCGCGCCGTCGTTCGACGCCATCGGAAGCGTGCACGACGCCCTGGTGACCGGCCTTCACGACTACATCATAAAGTGCGGTATGACTTCGGCGATTGTCGGTCTTTCCGGCGGCATCGATTCCGCGGTCACCTGCAGCCTTGCGGTAACGGCGCTCGGCGCCAAAAATGTACTCGGCGTGTCGATGCCGTCGCGCTACTCATCGGAGGGCAGCAGAACAGACGCCGCGGCGCTGGCGCGGAATCTCGGCATACAATTCATCACCATCCCTATCGAAAAAGTCTATACCTCGTTTATCGACTCATTAGCGCCGCATTTCAAGGGGCTGCCGCCTGATATCACCGAAGAAAACCTGCAGGCGCGCAGCCGCGGCACCATTCTCATGGCGCTGTCGAACAAGTTCGGAAGCCTGGTCCTGTCTACGGGAAACAAGAGCGAGATCGCGGTCGGCTACTGCACCCTCTACGGCGACATGAACGGCGGTTTAGCGGTCATCTCGGATATCCCGAAAACCATGGTCTACGAGCTCGCCCGCTACATCAACCGCGATCGCGAAATCATCCCGGCCGCAAGCATCACAAAGGCGCCATCGGCCGAGCTCAGGGAAAACCAGAAAGATCAGGACACGCTCCCCCCCTACGATACGCTCGATACAATCATTGCGTATCTGGTAGAACAGGGACTATCGTGCGAAGAAACCGCGGCAAGGGGATTTGACGCGACAACGGTGGAATGGGTGAGCCGCGCCATTTCGCGAAGCGAATACAAGCGCCGGCAGGCCGCGCCCGGACTACGGGTCACGCCCAAGGCGTTCGGCATAGGACGGCGGTACCCTATTGCGGCGCGGTATGTGCGGTAAGCAATAACAAAATATCGACCCTTTGATTAATTGGCGTGGAATGAAAGAAATGGAAGCGCCTGCGTATGCGCGATCGAAGGAAGAGGTAATCTCCGGCGGCTCAGGTGCACAAATAAAAGAAAATAGGAAATATATGCTCGATATAGCTGTTGCAATCTCCGCGGCCCTTTCAATCGTATATCTGGCGATCACGGTGTATCTTCTCTCGGGCC
>Ga0209101_1002598_pt1 | contig 11742 bp, 6 predicted proteins | sample ConPoolayeCmetaG_FD_185481 | JGI IMG/M metagenome (GOLD analysis project Ga0209101, IMG submission 185481) | Hot spring microbial mat communities from California, USA to study Microbial Dark Matter (Phase II) - Cone Pool mat layer C metaG... ... | reverse complement strand
CCGCGGGCGCGACGGAACAAGCGACTGCGTGCCCGATTCCGGGCTGGTCCATTCGTGGTTCGCATGATCTATCCAGTCCTGGCGGGCCAGAGCGTGCGTCCGGCCCACACTTGCTATGCGGAACCTGGGCCCTCCTCGATCGAGAAGCGTTGTCCTGCCCGTCCCGCAACCTGGGCCCCCTCTTGCGGACTAGCCATTGGGAGCGCAATGTCAGTAACTATAGCCGTTCAGAGCGATCTTGATTTTCCGCGCCTCGACCGGATCGCAAACATCGGTCCCGCGGAGCTTCCTTTTCTGCTTGTGCGTCTTACGGAAGGCCAGGTGGCTGGTGCCCGCCTGACGATGCTTGACCTTGCCCCGCGCCGTCAAACGGAAACGCTTTTTCGTTGCCTTGTGAGTCTTCTGTTTCGGCATGGATATCTGCTTTCCCCAGAGGCTTTTCGTCAAGTCAAGACGCGTAATTCTAAACGTTGCCTTCCTGGTTCGGAAGGGGAGTCGCCAGAAAAACCGACATCCACCTCCGGTGGGGTGCGACGTGCTTTGTGATTTGGTCGGGGGTCCGCTATCATGGCTGGGGCGGTTTGCCAAGTTCGATCAGTTCCAATGTGTCCCCAAATTCAAAACCAGTAATGTGTCCCCGGATGTTTCCTCCGGATTTCGGATTTCGATTGCCTTCATTTTTAAAGGGAGAGAGACTTGAACAGGTGGGCACGGTCTTGAAAAACTGGGTGCTTGCTGAAGTGCGCGGCAATCCGGTTCTCAATTTCTTTCCGGCTCAGTTGATCCGACTCAATGCCCTCTGCCCACTCTCGTCCCGGATGCATAGTATCCCAGGGGGACCGCTTGTTTCTTCGCGTCTTCGCGCTGTCACCGTGTTTGCCGAAGCCGTAGCAAATCTTCACTTCCTTGTTCCAGATGGGGTGGAACAAACGGATCATGAAGTCCTCGACCGCGGCCTGCATGCCGGTCTGAATCGGGGACGCGCGGTAGAAGAAATCCGACAACGACAATTTAGTCTTCGCGATATTCTTGGCGTGCTCCTTGAGTCGCTGGTAGAGAACCTGTCCCTGCTCTTCAACGGTTTCAGCCTGTGGGTTCTTTGGGTCAGCCTTGCCGACGTAGATTGGGGTTTCCGTCCCAGACAGCGGACGGTAAGCCGCCTCATTCTCACCGTGGTAGTAGATCGCGTAGACTCCTGAACCCGAAAAAGGCTTGTCCGCGACCGTGTCCAAGGGACGTTTGTCTTGATTGATGAAACTGAAAGCAAAGAACTTGGCAATGCTATCGGATCGCCCAAGGGTGATGCGGATCGCTCCGAAGTGTATCGGAGAGATGAGTTCGCGGGCGTGCTGCAACTCCCGAATCAAGACCCCTGCTTTATCCACAAATTCACGCGACAGCGAGCTTGGCGGCGTTGTTCCCTCGTTCTGTTGCTTGAAATCCTGAATTGCTTTCGTGAGCGTGTGGATCTGCTCCAACAACTCCCGCAGGGAAATATGCTTGGCCGTGTTCTTGGCCATGGTGCTTTCGTCGCCCCCTGTTCAGTGTCGTGGCTTTGCCTTCATGCAACTTGCTTCATCACGCTTTCTCCTACCGCAATGGCGAGCTGCACTGGCACGGCATTGCCAATCTGGCGCATTGCCTCCGTCCATGATCCACTGAAAACGTAATCATCCGGGAAGGTTTGGATACGCGCGCTTTCGCGCACCGTGTAGTACCGGCAAGTTCCGTCCGAAAGAACAATCATGTTCTCGCCGCCAGGCACCCCATGGTCGCCGGCTTTCAACGTCTTTGAGGGCGCGTCCAACAGGCTGCCGGTGTGTCCGGAATAGGGTCGTGCGCCGTCCCTGAATTCGTGGTTCGGCACGGTGTGCCGTCCGTCTCTTGGGTCGGGCAGTCCAACAAGCGCATCCCTGACCGTCCGACAGCGCTCGCCCGGCGGCGGGAAAAGCGCGAAGTCAGACGCCAGCCGTTGAATTCGTGGCCGCAGATGGTCCGGGACCGAGGGGCGGCTCTTCTTGGCCACTTTGTGCTCGTCCCAGTAGGAACCCGTCACCCACTGTTCCCAAAGAAGACGGTCAAGGGAATGCGTCGGTTCCGGAAACGACCATTCCTGGCCAAGGTCCGAGCGGAACCCGACAATAAACACCCTTTGCCTGTGTTGGGGCACCCCGTAGTCGGCGGCATCAAGAAGGCGATAGACTACTTTATAGGTCAATTCCATCTCCTTGCCGCCCGTATGGATGCGTTCCAAACGGGACAGGTGCGATTCCCAATGCTCATCCTGCTTCCGGACGATCAAGGGATAGGACAACTGCAAAATAACGTAGTGGAAATACGTGGCGAAGCTCTGGCGAAGCAAGCCCTTGACGTTCTCGAACACGAAGCATCGGGGACGCAGTTCCCGCACCGCGCGGACGGCTTCGGGGAACATGTCCCGTTGGTCCTGATACGCCCGGTGCTTGCCACCAAGAGAAAACGGCTGACAGGGCGGGCCTCCCGCAACCATGTCAACCCCCTGCGCCACCGTTCGATACTCGATTTCGCGCACATCCTGCGCGAAGAGCCGCCAGTCCTTTGCGAGCGGGTGCCCCAAGGACTCGTTCAAGCGGATCGTGGAGCATGCGTGTTCGTCGCGCTCGATCAGCGCCTCGTGATGCCAGCCCGTCTTCTCAAGTCCCAAGGCGAGTCCACCGGCCCCGGCGAAAAGCTCGACGGACTTGAATGCTTTCACGTGTCCATCTCCAGAAAACGCCTCAATCGGGATGTCAGTTGCGCGGCACGCTTCAACTGGCACTCCCACACCGTCAATGTCTTCCATCCCAGCTTTCGCAGCGTGTTGCGCACTTCCCTGTCGCGCGCCCTGTTTCTCGCGAGTTTCGGTCCCCAAAAGCCCCGATTTGTCCGCGGTTGCCGGTACTGCCGGCAGCCGTGCTGGTGCCAGAAGCACCCATGAACAAAGATTGCCTTCTTCCGGCGGCGAAACACGAGGTCGGGACTCCCAGGAACGTCACGGGCGTGCAGGCTGTACCGGTATCCCATCGCGTGAACCAGGCGTCGCACGATCATCTCCGGTTCCGTATCGACGCTTCGGATGCGGGACATTCGCAAGCTTCGTTCAGCTTTGGTTAACGGATCGTAGCGTGGCATCGACTCTTCTCTCCGCGGACAAATCTGGGACGCATCCTAGTACAGCGTTTCATAAATCCGTCGGTCATGGAAATGCCGGGAATCCGCCCCACCAAGGCCATTTCCTCGCGGAAATACCGGGATTCGGATAACCGATGAACTTGTGAAACGCTGTACTAGTTTGTCAAAAAAGCGATCAACTTGACAATCCCCACAGCCCGAGATAGCCGACGCCAATAAAATCATGAAGTGCGTCGTGCGCTCGCAAGCAAAAAACCTCCCGCTCCACTGCCAAAGCAGTCCCGAAGATCGTATCAGAGGCTGGGATAAAATTACCCGTTTTTGAGGGGGGTCATTTTGGCCCCAGGGTGCAGACGATTCGCCTACCCTGATGCGATGGGGGCGACTCGATCTTGCCACAATCCTCCAGTTGTTGGAGGATTCCGTCGAGGACACGGCGACCTTCTTCGACGTGCGCCAGTTCGCGGCCCTTGAACATGACCGATATGAGAACTTTGTCCTTGTTGGCGAGAAATTCCCTGGCCTTTTCCACCTTAACGTGGATATCGTGGTCCCCAGTTTTGGGGCGAACCCGAATTTCCTTGACCTTAATTTGCCGGGAGTGGGCCTTATGTTGCCGCTTCTTCTGTTGGTACTTGAACTTGCCGAAGTCCATGATGCGGCAGACTGGCGGGCGTTCGTTGGGAGCGACCTCCACCAAATCGAGTCCTGCTGCTTTGGCCTGAGCCAGGGCCTCGTCAATCGCCATGATTCCCAACTGTTTTCCGTCCGCCGAGATAACCCGAACGGGCGAGGTTCGGATTTGCTCATTGACCCTCTGATGTGTTTTGCTGTCGATAGCCGGCATCCTCCTCTCCAGAATTGCTGATTTGCCCCTCGAAGAAAAACTCAAAACGGTACATCGAATAAGGGTGAACTACGGCGGGCCGTAGATTACCCCAATAGTCGGGTCGTAGTATGTCCTATCCAAAGAATTTGGTCAATCGGTTTACTTTATCGAATCGTCTTGGTGCGAATCTCCTCTTGAAACATGGCCAACGCGGCCTCGAGCGTCATCGCGCCGAGGTCGCCCTGGCGACGATGGCGAACGGCTACGCTTTCGGATGCCGCCTCGCGTGATCCCACCACCAGCATGTAGGGGATCAGCTCCAACTGGGCGTCGCGGATTTTGGCGCCGATTTTCTCGGGCCGGTAATCGCCGGTCACCCGCAACCCCCCCCCGGCCAACCGCGATTCGACCTGCCGGGCGTACTCCTCAAACTTCTGGCTGACGGAGAGCACGCGGACCTGCTCGGGCGCAAGCCACAACGGAAACGCCCCGGCGAAATGCTCGATCAGCATTCCCGTAAATCGCTCGAACGATCCGAACGGCGCCCGATGGATCATGACCGGCTGGTGGGGCTGGTTGTCGGCCCCGATGTAGTGCAGGTTGAACCGTTCCGGGCTGGGAAGATTGTAATCTAGTTGGACGGTTCCGAGCTGCCATTCCCGACCGATGCAATCGGCGACGATGAAATCGGTTTTCGGGCCGTAGAAAGCGGCCTCGCCCCGTTCGACCGACACGTTGGTCAGGCCCATTTCCCGGCACACCGTCTCCAACGCTGCCTCGGCCCGTTCCCACGTCTCGGGACTGCCCACGTACTTGTCGCTTTTCGGATCGCGGAACCCCAGGCGGACTCGGTAATCGTTCAGGCCCAACGTGTGGAGCACCAATTGGGTGATCCGGATACAGCCGCGGAACTCCTCCGCGACCTGTTCCTCGGTGCAGAAGATATGGGCGTCGTCTTGCGTGAATCCGCGTACCCGCGTCATCCCCGTCAACTCGCCGGACTGCTCGAAACGATAGACCGTGCCGAACTCGGCCAGCCGCAAGGGCAAATCCCGATAGCTCCGCGGCTTGGACTGGTAGATCCGCACGTGATGGGGGCAGTTCATCGGTTTGAGCAGGTACCGTTCGCCGTCCGACATTTGGATCGGCGGGAACTGGCTGTCGGCATAGTAGGGGTAATGTCCCGAGGTCTGGTACAGTTCCACGCGGCCGATGTTGGGCGTGTACACGGGCTGATAGCCGCTTTTGATCAACTCGCCGTAGATGAAGTTTTCCAGTTCCCGGCGAATGATCGCCCCCTTGGGCAGCCAAAGGATCAATCCCGACCCTACGGTCGGATCCACGGCGAACAACTCCAGCCGTTTGCCGACCACCCGATGGTCCCGCCGCTTGGCCTCTTCGAGCCGGGCAAGGTGCTCGTCCAGCTCCTTTTGGGTGAAGAAAGCGGTGCCGTACAGCCGCTGGAGTTGTTCCCGCGAGGCGTCGCCCTTCCAGTAAGCCCCCGCCACGGACAACAATTTGAACGCTCCGATCACGCCCGCGCGCGGCACGTGCGGGCCGCGACACAAATCCAAAAACTCGCCCTGCCGGTAAAACGAGACTTGCCCCTCGCCCGAAAGCCCCTCCTTCAGGTGTTCCACCTTGAGCCTCTGGCCGAGGTCCTCGCAGATCTGGACGGCCTTTTCATGGGAGGTTTCCAAGCGCTCGAACGGCTCGTCTTCCGCGATGATCTTGGCCATTTCGGCCTCGATCCGCGGGAAATCGGACTCGGAGATCGGATGCTCCAGGCGGAAATCGTAATAGAACCCGCTGTCCACCGTTGGACCGAAGCCCAGCTCCACGCCGGGGAAAAGCCGCATCACCGCTCGGGCCATCACGTGGGCACAGGAGTGCCGCAGAACCTCCAGAGCTTCGGGATCTTTGGCCGTCAGCAAGCGGACTCGCACCTCGCCCTGGGTGGGTAAAAGCTCATCGGCCCCGATCACCTTGCCATCGACTTCCGCCGCAATGGTCGCCTTGGCGAGACGGGGCCCGATTCGACTGGCCACGTCGATTGGCCGAACGCGTGAGGAATCGAATTCGATAATACTTTCGTCGGGAAGTCGAACTGCCAACATGAACTGGTTGTTCCTGAGTGTTTCCGTCGCGGCGTTCGCCCAGGCCACGGCGGAACGTGGCCCTCCTACCGTCGCGTCCCACCCTGGCCGGTGAACCCGGCGTGACAAACGCCTTTTGCCGCCGCCAGGTCGGTTGTGCTTCAAATATAAGCGTCAAACGCCTTTGCAAGCAAGGCCGAGTCCGCGGAAGCGCGGTCAGGCGGTCAGGCGGTCGCGGCCCGCTGCGAACAGGACTTCCCAACGCCCTGGCACCCGACTTTCTGAAAGCAATCATGTGTCCAGGCGGGGGCGATCGACATGCACACCCAGGCCCGGCCCTTGGGGCGCCGCAAGCATCCCGTCGACCGGCTCGAGCGGCTCGACGAGGACCGCGTCGCAGCGGGCCTGCCAGGGGCTTTGATGGCAATGCGAGAAGGCCGGAGTCGAGGCGGCCAGGTGCATCGCGGCGGCCAGGGCGACGCCGACGGTCGGACCGGCGGTGACGCACGCGCCGAGGCCCGCGGCTTGGGCCACGGCCGCGCACTTTCGCGCCGCGGCAAGTCCGCCCACCCGTTGCAGATCGACCTCGATCCAACTCGCCGCCCCGCAGCGAACCACGGCCAGCGCGTCGGCCGGACCGCGGACGTTCCGACCCACGGCAAGCGACACGTTGGTTTGCCGCCGCAGCGAGGCGACTTGATCGAGATCGCGGGTCTTGAGCGGATCGAGGACGTACTCCAGGCCGGCGCCGTCCAGGCCCGTGCACAGGTCGCGGGCCGCCTCCATGTCGTATTGCGCGGCGCCGTCGAAGACCAGATCGGCGCGATCCAGGGTCAGTTGCCGTATGGCCGCCACCAGCTCCACGTCGTCTTCCACCCGGCTGGTGGAGGTCGCGATCAGGCAATGGTATCCCTGGTCGGCGAGTTCGCGGGCCATCCTCGCCGCCTCGGGGGCGGCGGCCTTTGCCAGGCGCGCGGCCAAAGGCACCAGTTGCCGGTAGTTGCCGCCGAAGAGGTGGCACAAAGGCTGCCCGGCGATCCGACCGATGAGGTCCCAGCACGCCATTTCGATGGCGCAACGGAGCGGGGCGGCGCGCAGGGCCGCCAACCCCACGAGATCCTCGATTTCAAAAACACTTCGCCCCGCAAGGACGGGCAACAAAGCGTCGCGCCGGCCGGGCAGCTCCTCGCGCCGCCAGGGCAAGAAGGCCTCGCCCCAGCCCTCCAGGCGAGCGGCCGTCGACAGACGCACCAGGATCGGCCGCCCGGCCTCCGAGGTCTCCGGCCAGGGGACATCGACGAGGAAGAATTCAAGGTCCGCGATGGTCATCGAATTACAGCGATGCCGCGCCGGCCGTGTTGCGGACGTCGCCGGCCCCGAAGTTCTCGACCGAGTCCGTCCCAAAGGCCAGGAACCAATCCTTGCCCCTGCCGCCGATCAACCGGTCTTGCAGCAAGTCGTCGAACACCGACTCGTTCAAGCGCAGGAAGACGGATCGGTTCGGCCCGACGCCAGAGCGGAGCCGCTTCACGCGATCGGAAAAGCTTCGGCTGGAGCCCCACTCCGACATGACCGCCAAGAGTGCATCGGGGTTGTTGTCGTGAAGGGTGGTTCCGCCGATGAGGATGGTATCGTTCGAGTTGCCGTAAAGGGTGTCGGCCCCCTCGCTTCCGATGAGGACCGACCTGCCCGTCCCGGCGTACAGGGTGTCATTTCCCACGCCGCCCACCAGCACATCGACCCCAGCGCCGCCGTACAGCAGGTCGTCGCCCGCGTCTCCAAAGAGCAGGTCGTTCCCGCCCAAGCCGTAAAGTTCGTCGTTCCCTTCGCCGCCGCGGAGGCGATTGGCCGCCGCGTTGCCTCGGATCACGTCGTTCCAACGGCTTCCGATGGCGTTTTCGATCGTGCCCGACAACGCCAAGGGGCCGGCCAGGGGGTTGACTTGTTGCCATTGACCCTTGAGCAGCGCCAAGTCGATGTCGATGCCCGACCCCAGGGTCCACGGCGAGAAGTCTAGCGTATCAATGCCGGAAGAGTCGACGATTTGGAGGGGTACATCGAGGGCCGCCACGAGATACGAATCGTTGCCCGATCCGCCGTCGATCCGGACCTGACCGACGCTCCGGTGGCTGATCGCCGAGGAATTCGCCAAGGCCGTAGTCGTCGGGTTGGCGGTGACCCGTCCCTGTTCCACGAGGAAAACGTCGGCCCGGGGCGTGCCGCGGACGGCGAGCGCGTCCATGCCGAACGAGCGGCCGTCGAACACCACGCCGTCCGGAATCGTAAAGAACCCGCCGGCGGCGAAGTCCACGGTCAGCAGGTCCGGACTGCCGACCGCGCCGAGGATGGTCAACTTGTGGACCTCGGCGAGAGGTTGATCGAACAGGTTCCGCGTGGTCTTTCCGCTGACCAACCCCAATTGGAGCCGTCCGCCCGCCGCGCGCAAGACCAGATTGTTGGTTCCGGCGGCGGGTGGAACCTGGATGAGGGGGTCGATGCGGATTTCCACCGTGGCGGGCTCGCTAGTGAGGTTGGCCGGAAGGCCGGCCGTGTCGTCGTCCGTCACCGTGAACGTGAACCGGTCCACGCCTTTCGCGCCCACGTTGGGGACATAGGTCACCCTGCCCGTCGCCGGGTCGAAATCGGTGATTCTCCCTAATGTCGGGAAGCTCGTCAGCGCGAAGGTCAAATGCTGCTCTTCCAGCGGGCCGGGATCGCCGTCGTCGGCCAACAACTCAAAGTCGAGCGGCACGCCCCAATCGGCCGTCAGTCGCGAGCCGATAGCCACCGGTTTGCCGTTGACCGGGTTGATGGTAATGGCGAAGTCCCAGGGGTTGCTGATCGCGCGGCCGCCATGTTCCGTTCCCCCATCGTCGCGAAGCGTGATGGTGACCCAGGCCGTGCCGTTGGCGTTCGGCGCGACTCGATAGGCAAGCGTGCCGTCCGGGCTGATGGCCGGGAGTTCGGCGAAAAGATCTGGATCGGAGACGTTGTCCACCTCGAACCACACGGTTTGGCCGTCTTCGCCGGGCCCGGCCGAAATCCCCGTAGCCCAACCGGGAACCACTTGCCGCGGCGCGTTCTCGTCCACGACTTGATCGGGACCGTGAACAAACTCCGGCGGGTCGTTGACGGCCTGGATGTGGATCGTGAATCTCTGCGCGGCCGACGTGTCCTGGCCGCCGTTGGCCGTGCCGCCGTCGTCACGGGCACGGACGGTGACGATCGCCGTCCCAAAAGCGTTGGCGGCCGGCGTGTACCGAAGCGTGCCATCAGGCTCGATCACCGGCCCGAACGAAAACAGGTCCGGCTGGTCGGCCACCGCTTCGAACCACACGGACTGGTCGGTTTCGTCGTCCGGTTGCGGCCAAAGGGTGGCCCAGCGGGCGACGGTCCGCATGGGGCTGTCTTCCAGCGCCGTTTGATCGGGACCCAACTGGAATCGAGGGGGATCGTTGCGGGGGATGACCTCGAGCGAAATCAGGCCCGAGGCGGCGCTGAACGCCGTGGCGCCGCCATTGACCGAAGCGTCGGCGAAACCTCCATTCACGCCCGAGGTGCGATCCCAAGCGCGAAACTCCAGCGTCGGGGCAAGTTGGGGATTGGCGGTGTTGAAATCGGGATGGGGCCGGAAGCCGAGCCGCGTGACGCCGTCGGCGGCCAGGAGCAAGGCGTTGGCTTCGGACACCCGGCCGGAAATGGCTTCCCAATCCCTCCCATCGGTCGAATACCACCAGCTTCCGTTCGTCTCATCGGCGCGAGTCACCGCAATGCCCAGCCCAGGCGACATGTCGCCGTCGATGTCGGTGATCGGATAGGGCAAGGGGGCAAGGCTCGCCAGGATGGTGGAAACGAGGTCGCCCGGGTTGGAAACCGCGTCTTCGACAATCGGCGTCATCCTCAGCGGTTCGCCGAGGTCCAGCACGGGCGCCACATTGATCCACCGCACGGTGATCGAGGCCGAGGCGGCGTCGCGGCTGAACGCGGTCTGGCCGCCGACTTCCCGGGCGTCGACCAGATCGCCGGGACTGCCGTCGGTTTGGTCCCAGGCCCGGAAACTGATTGCCGGGTTCAACGTCCCATGGAAGCCCTCGTGCGGCCGGAAACGCAGCCGGGTGTCGGCGTCGGCCGCCAGAAGCAACGCCTGGGCTGGCGACGGCTCGCCAAGCGGCAGCCAATCGGGCGCCCCGGCGATCCAATACTCCCAGACGCCGCGGCTTGCATCCGCCCCGATCACGGCGATGCCGGGCGGATCGCCGTTGAAGTCGCTGATCGCCGCCGCGCCGCCAGGACGGAGCATGTCCCAAAGCAGCGTTCCAGGATTGGGCGCGGCCGGTCCGCCGATCGGCGTCTGATCGATCCCGTCGAGCCAGAACGACAACGACGTGTTGAGCACCGGGGCGAAATTAACCGGCTGCACCGTGATCGTCGCCGTGGCCGTCGCGGCGCTGAATGCGGTCCGTCCGCCGTTCCTCGAAACATCGGCCGTGCCTCCATTGACGCCCGACGTCTGGTCCCAGGCCCGAAAGACGATCGCCGGCGAGACCGTGCCCACGAAATCCACGTTGGGACGAAAACGGATGCGGGTGGCCGTGTTGGCGGCCAACAAGCGGGCCGAGGTGTTGGAGACCTTGCCCAGCGGCCTCCACGTCGCCCCGTTGTTGACGGTGTATTCCCACGTCCCCTGGCCCGTGTTGGCCGAGATGATCGCGATCCCTTGTCTTGCGTCCGAGTTGGGATCGGTGATCGGATTCGTCCCCAGGCTTTCCAGCAAGGCGGTGATCCGCGTGCCGAAGTTGTCGGTGTTGCCTTGGCGGACGGGGCGAAGGACGAGCGGCGCCGCGGCGCTGAGGACCGGGGCCAGGTTGAAGCTCCTCAGGAACCGGTCGAGGTTCAACCGCCCGCCGGTGACGGTTCGGCCCTGCAAATCCGGCAAAACGTCCACGCTGCCGAGAAGGAGTTGTTTGATCTCGGCCAGCGAAGCGCTAGGCTCGAAGGCCATGCCCAGGGCCACGGCGCCGGTGACGTGCGGAGTGGCCATCGAAGTGCCCGCCCATGCTTCGTACGAAACGCCGTAGAGGCTGGGCGGGACCGTGCTGAGGATTTCAACGCCCGGCGCGGCCAGGTCCACCGACGTCCGGCCATAGTTCGAGAAACTCGCCAGCCGGTCGTTGCGGTCGGTCGCGGCTACGGCGATGATTCCCGGCAGATCGTAGCTGGCTGGGTAGAACGGCATGCGATCGTTGTCGTCGCCGATAAGATCCCAACCGCCGTTTCCTGCCGCGGCCACGAACATGATGCCCGCATCGTTGCTGGCCCGGATGGCGTCGTACAGCGCCTGGGAGTATCCGCCGCCGCCCCAACTGTTGTTGCTGGCCACGATGTTGACACCGTATTGGGTCTTCATCCTGGTCATGTAATCGATGGCCTGGATCGCGCCGGCGGTTGTTCCACCGAAAGGTCCCAAGAACTTCAGGGCCATGATCTGGACGTTCCAATTGACGCCGACGACCCCTATCCCGTTGTCGCCCACGGCCCCCAGCGTCCCCGCGACGTGGGTGCCGTGGCCGTCGTCGTCCATGGGATTGGAATCGTTGTTGTACGTGTCGATCCCGTAGATGTCGTCGATCCAGCCGTTGCCGTCGTCGTCAATACCGTTGTTGGGAA
>Ga0209101_1002596_pt1 | contig 11744 bp, 8 predicted proteins | sample ConPoolayeCmetaG_FD_185481 | JGI IMG/M metagenome (GOLD analysis project Ga0209101, IMG submission 185481) | Hot spring microbial mat communities from California, USA to study Microbial Dark Matter (Phase II) - Cone Pool mat layer C metaG... ... | reverse complement strand
CCTGAAGTGGTCGAGACGGTTGAGATGGATGAGTTATTCACCTTCGTCGGGGAGAAAAAAAGCAGGTCTTCATCATCATCTACGTAGACCGTCGCACACGCTGCATTGTCAACTGGGCTGTTGTTCACGAACGGACCGAACTCATCATGCAGAACCTGTTAGATACTGCTCCACAGGCCGCTCACTACTTCAGCGATGCCTTTCCCGCCTATGGCAGCCTCATCTACTACCCTGGACATCATCAAACGATGTGGGATAAGAGCCAGACCTACTCAGTCGAGGCTGACAATGCTGAACTTTGCCATGATCTGGCCAGGCTCGCTTGCCAGTCTCGCTGCTTTTCAAGGTGCATTCATGCCCTGCGGGCTGTTGTTTCCCTCTTCGTCTTTTGCTGGAACCAACGCCAACTTCACAAACAGCGCTTCCCTGCTTATCCTACCTGTCTTATTGATTTTGTGGCTCCAGCTTTTTAGCCACTGCCAAGTCATCGGGAGTGGCTAATAGAGTGGATATGGAGGGCTAAAATCGCCTGACCCGTTAACACCATGTCCACCGATGAACGGCCAAGCATTTGCGAGTCTAGAAGCGTGTTTTGGCAACATGCCCGATCCGCGTGTGCAAGGCATGGGAGTAAATAACACACAAAACCCCTGACACAGGCAGGGCCGGTTGAATAACCGAGAATACTGCATTCCCCTCTGCTCTGCTCTCTTTTGCCACAGAAACCAAGCGTGCTATAAAATGTATCCCACAATGTATCCTTCTTGGTAAGTTGTGTCTCTTCTGTTCTTGCACGTTAGGGAAGCCGATGGAAAAGCAACCCAATATTATAAGACGCCACCCTGTACTTGCATTCTACATTCTAGCCTTCGCGATCTCATGGCTGGGGTGGATCCCGGCGGCTCTATACGAACGTGGATTGTTCCCCTTCACCACTTTCCTGTTTAATCTTATAGGCGGCGTCGGGCCAACCCTTGCGGCCGTTATTGTCATCCTGATATGCCGGGAGGCAAACGGTGTCCGTAACCTGTTTGGTGCGCTATTCAAGCTCCGTGCCTCTGCTGGATGGTTTGTCATCACCTTCGGCTTCTGGGTCGTGGTAGCAACCTTAGCCTTGCTTGGCGTGAGGTTCATCTCTGGGAAGGAGCTTCCAGCAGCAGGTCAGCTTGCGTGGGGCAATCTGCCCCTGATATTTGTCACGATGCTGTTCTCAAATGTGTGGGAGGAAATCGGCTGGCGGGGGTTTGCACTGCCGCGTCTCCAAGAGCGCCACAGCGATCTCGCGATTGCTTTCATCATGGGCATTCTGTGGGAAATATGGCATCTGCCGCTTGCCCTCAACCCTGCTTCACCCATGTCAGGTGTGCCATGGTATGGAAGTGTATTGTTCAGCATATCTCTGACTGTGATCTACACGTGGTTATATGGGAACACCAGCCGGAGTCTATTCTTTGTCACGATTTTTCATGCCATGTCCAACACGGCGGCATTTGTTATTCTAGAATTAGGGGCTTACACCTCCTCGTATCTCTATGTGGTTGGCATCACAGTCATAGCGGCTACTGCTATCATCCTGATCTACGGGCCTCAGCGGTTCAGCAGAAAACAAACGGAAGAGACAATTGGGAATACAACGAGCTAGAGGGCGTGGGCATACCTTCAGGGATAAGTACCCAAGCCAAGGTACTCTCCTGAATGCGGCGGTATGCCGAGCTGGCTTGGGTGTGCATAGGGCAGCCATGGAACAAGCCAGCCGCCACTATTGCCCATGCCTCAACCCGTCAAACAGGAAGGAACTATGCACGTCGCAGAGATTTTCGAAACAATGGAGTATGGCCCTGCCCCCGAGTCGGCGGCATCTGCCAATGCTTGGCTGGATGAGCACAAACGCCGCTTCGGCTTATTCATCAATAACCGCTGGGTTGATCCAGCCAGTAAAGAGTATATCGTCAGCATCAACCCCGCTACTGGCGAGGAGCTGGCACAAACCGCTCAGGCCAATCAGGATGATGTGAATGACGCTGTCCGGGCGGCGCGGAATGCTTTTGAAGCCTGGAGCAGGACACCCGGCCACGTCCGGGCACGCTATTTGTATGCCATTGCCCGCCACCTCCAAAAACATCATCGTCTGCTGGCAGTACTGGAGACAATGGACAACGGCAAGCCAATTCGGGAGTCCCGCGATATTGATGTGCCCTGCGCCATCCGGCACTTTTACTACCATGCCGGATGGGCCCAGTTGATGGATACCGAATTGGCACATTACAAGCCAATCGGGGTGATAGGGCAGATCACACCATGGAACTTCCCGCTGTTGATGCTGGCTTGGAAGATCGCGCCGGCGATTGCAATGGGAAATACGGTGGTGCTCAAGCCTGCTACCTATACTCGTCTGAGCGCCCTGCTGTTCGCCGAGATCGTGGCTGAAGCGGGCCTGCCGCCGGGAGTGGTCAATATCATTACCGGGAGCGGCAAGGCCGGCAGTATGATAGCCGAACATCCCGATGTGGATAAGGTCGCCTTTACCGGCTCTACAGATGTCGGGCGCATTCTTCGGAAGGCGACAGCAGGATCGGGCAAGCGGCTGTCACTGGAGCTGGGCGGCAAATCCCCCTTCATTGTATTTGATGATGCTGATCTAGATAGCGCCATCGAGGGGGTAGTAGATGCCATCTGGTTCAATCAGGGGCAGGTCTGTTGTGCCGGGTCACGTCTGCTGGTGCAGGAAAACATTGCTGAGCGCTTCCTGACCAAGTTACGTGCCCGCATGGATCGCCTGCGCGTCGGAGACCCTCTCGACAAGGCTATAGACATCGGTGCCATTGTAGATCGGGTGCAATGGGATACGATTGACGGGTGGGTCAAGAAAGGGCTGGCGGAAGGAGCCGAGATATACCAGCCAGACATTCCCCTGCCGGAGAAAGGATTTTTCTACAAGCCTACCCTGCTGTGCAATGTCTCGCCGGTGGCCTCAGTAGCTCAGGAAGAGATATTCGGCCCTGTGCTGGTGGCGATGTCTTTCCGGACGCCCTCTGAGGCTGTTGCGCTGGCCAACAACACCCGCTTTGGGCTGGCCGCCAGCGTTTGGAGTGACAACATCAATTTGGCACTCGATGTCGCCCGCAAGATCAAGGCAGGCAGTGTGTGGATCAACTGTACCAACCTGTTTGACGCGGCCTCCGGTTTTGGCGGCTACCGCGAAAGCGGCTTTGGGCGCGAGGGCGGCAAAGAAGGCCTGTTTGAGTACATCCGTCCTGCTTGGCAGGCCCGCCCAAGACCACAGGTAGAGAAGAAGGAGACATGGGGAAGTCAGATACCCGGTCGGCCTGCCATGCCTGAGAACCCGACGCCAGCGGCAGAAGGGCATTCCCCTTCCATTGATCGAACGCCCAAACTCTTCATTGGCGGCAAACAGGTACGCCCCGATGGCGCATACAGCCGTCCCGTGTACGGCCCAGACGGACGGTGCATCGGGCAGGTTGGAGAGGGAAATCGCAAAGACATCCGCAACGCTGTCGAGGCGGCCCACGCGGCGGCAGGCTGGGCTGACCGCACAGCCTATAGCCGATCCCAAATCCTTTATTACATTGCTGAAAATCTGAGTTCCCGTGCGGATGAGTTTGCCAGACGCCTTGAGAGTATGATGGGTTGCCCGCTGGAGACAGCTAAAGCTGAGGTCGAGACGGCTATCGCCCGCCTGTTCACTTACGCCGCATGGGCCGACAAGTTCGGTGGGACGGTGCAGGAGACCACCCTGCGCGGGCTGACGATAGCAGTCTACGAGCCGGTTGGGGTCATCGGCATTGCCTGCCCGGATGAGTATCCTTTGCTAGCGTTTGTCTCGTTGATGGCCCCCGCTATTGCGCGGGGGAATACGGTCATCATCGTACCCAGCGAAAAATACCCCCTCAGCGCTACTGACTTCTATCAGGTACTGGAAACCTCCGATGTGCCGCCGGGTGTTGTGAACATTGTCACCGGCGACCGTGACCACCTCTCAAAGGTACTGGCTGAGCATGAGGATGTTGATGCAATGTGGTATTTTGGAACAGCCGAAGGGAGCTGCCACATTGAACATCTCTCGGCGGCCAATATGAAGCGCACATGGGTCAGCTATGGAGAGAGCCGTGACTGGGTCAGCGTGGAACAGGGGCAAGGTGAGGAGTTCTTACACGAGGCAATACAGGTTAAGAACATCTGGGTTCCAACTGGCGAGTAAGGGGACAAAGCGTCATATTTGGATGCCCGATGGGGAGGGGCATCATGACAGGCGAAGACTATCATACCCAGCGCGAGCTGGCCGCACTCTCGCGGCGGCTACTGAGCCTGTCTGAATGGGCACAACAGCTCTCGCCCGAACTCTCCGAGGAGGAGCTTGGTCGAGCCGCTATTCACGCCCTTCGGCGTGTGCTGGCCTTTGATACGGCCGCTATTTATATTCTGCAGGGGTCTCAGCGGCTACACCTGCTTAGCAGTACCAGCCCCACCCCTGCTCAGCGTGAGAGCACCGAACAGCAAGCATGGAACAGCTACCCCGGCCAGATCGTCCGCAACCTGGCCCCTGTCCTGATCCACGATGCTTTAGAGGATGTCTATCCTCCCGCCTTGCCCGACTGTGAAACAAAACCAGTTCGCTCACTTATTGGTACACCGATTATCCTAGCTGGGCGTTGTCTTGGGGTGATCGAGGTCACCAGTCGGAAACCGGATGCTTTTGGCTCAACCGATCTAGAATTGCTCAATGCCTTTGCGAATCTGCTGGCCTTCACCATTCAGAACCACAACTTGGTCAAGGCACAACGCCGCCGCGCCGACCGGCAACAGCTCCTGCTCAATATCGCACACGCCACAACCCGGTTAGAGAGCTTGAACAACCTGCTCCCGCGAGCGGCGGCACTGATCCGAGAGGCAATGGATTATCGCTTTGTCGAAATCTTCGTTGCCAGTAGGGAACACAACGAGCCTAAATTGGTGGCGCTCTCCAGCACCGCTCCCCTCACCCCTTTGGCTGAGGGGTATCGGCAGGCTATTGATCAGGGGATGGTAGACTGGGTGATACAGCACGGCCAGACCAAGATTATCAACGATGTGAGCCGAGAGACAGAATTTGTGCCAGCCGGGGATGTCTTAATTGCTTCCATGGCCGCTGTCCCGCTGAAGAGCGGCGACCAGGCTTTGGGTGCTCTAGCCGCTGGCAGTGAGCGGAAACAGGCTTTTGACCCCCTTTCAGTTGCTGACTTGGAAATTTTGGCCGATCAGCTCTCCATCGCAATTCAAAACGCTCAGTTATTTGACGACATTGAGCGGCAAAGCCGCCGCTTGGTGGATCAGATTGAACGTGCCCATGATGTGATCATCAACCTGGACACACAGGGGCGCTTCACCCTGTTTAACGCGGCGGCAGAAAGGTTGTTGGGATACCCCCGCAGGCAGATACTGGGGCAGCCATTTTCCACTTTGCTCAGGACGGGCAGGCTGTATCCGGGGCGAGGTACACACGAGGTTCAACTGGGATGCGCAGACGGCTCGTCCGTTACACTGGAGATCACTTCTACCCCTCTGTTGGAGGGAGATAAGCAGGTGGGGATGCAGCTCATCGGGCGGGACATCTCTGAACGGCGGCGGCTGGAGCGCCTGCGGGCTGAGTTTGTAGCAACCGTTTCGCATGAACTGCGCACGCCGCTGGCCTCGATCCGCGGATGTATCGAAACCCTTCTGACGGGGAAACCCGGCCCGCTGACAGAGGTGCAACGCGAGTTCTTAGGGCTGGCGCTAAACAGCTCACAGCGTCTCTCAGAGCTAATCACCGATCTTCTAGACACCGCTCAAGTTGAGGCCGGCTCACTCAAGTTGAAGTTGTCTACGCCGTCTCTAGACGATCTGGTCATCCCGTTGGTGGATGCCATCCGGCCAACGGCTGAGGCGAAGGGGCTAAGCCTTAGCTTTTTCTGTGAGCCAGGCTCATACAAACTGGAGGGGGACCCTCAGCGCCTTGAAGAGGTGGTCAACAACCTGCTTTCAAACGCCGTCAAATTCACACCAACGGGCGGAAGGATCGCGGTCCGGCTTAGCCATACCACAGAGGACGGGAGCAACTACCTGATCTTCGAAGTGGAAGATACTGGCATCGGCATCCCCCCGCAGGACATCCCGCATATTTTTGAGCGCTTCCATCGGGCTGAAAACGTGCTGGGGCAGGCTATCGAAGGGACAGGCATTGGCCTATACCTGAGTCGTGCGATTGTCAGGCAACACGGAGGGGAGATCCGCGTCACCAGCGAACTAGGCCGGGGCACATGCTTCACTGTGCGGTTGCCCGCCCTTAGAGAGACATGGACGCCTGACTGACGACACGATGCCCATTAGAGCCGTCGCCCGACAACGAGAGCCTCAGCACTTGTGTGAACGGATCACGATAGATGTTTACCTGCACACCAAAAGCTTCCGCCAAGTTGGAAGGTGTGAGCACAACCTCTGGGGTACTATCAGCCAGAATACGGCCCTCGTGCAACAGAACCAGCCGATCAAAGAAGCGGGCCGCCAGATCAAGATCGTGAATCGCGGCCACAATGGCCAACCCATGCTGATGTGCCAGTCTAGTGGTCAGAGACAGCACCTCTAGCTGGTGCTTGACATCGAGGTTAGCGGTCGGTTCGTCGAGCAACAAGATGCGTGGTTGCTGAGCCAGTGCCCGCGCGATCAAGACGCGCTGACGTTCGCCGCCCGACAGGGTATTAATAAACCGCTCGGAGAGGGCTTGCACGTTCATTGTGCGCATAGCCTGCTCAGCGACCTGACGGTCAAGCGGCTGTTCAAGCTGAAAGCGGCCCAGATAGGGACTGCGCCCCATCAGCACTACTTCACGCACAGTGAAGGCGAAATCCAGCGCTGTAGTCTGAGGAACATGGGCGACCAAACGAGCTACCTCACGCGGAGAGTACTCCCTCAGCAGACGCCCTTGCAACCAGACCTCCCCCTCTACATCGCGGATCAGCCCCCCCAATACCTTGAGCAAGGTTGTCTTGCCTGCACCATTAGGGCCGATCAGACCGACCGTCTCGCCTGCCCGCACTCGGAGGGATACCCCTCTCAGGAGGAACACACCATTCAAGCTGAAGCTGATCCGTCGTCCTTCGATCAGTGGAGAGGCCGAATCGGCCAAACTAGTTCCGTGTAGCGCCATCACAACCTCCTCTTCGTACCCTGTGGAGACTGCTCTCGTGGGGGGACAGCCCGCCCGGAGGCCGCCCCCCACTGATCAGGGAGAGGGTCACTAAAATTACGGCTCTAGCACTGCTTCAGGGTACAGGAGTTGTGCCATATCCTCTACACCCAGCACAATGTACTGAGAGGCGGCGCTCATGTGAGCGTCGTTGGCAACATATACCCGCCCATTCTGGATGGCGGCCAGGTCAGCAAAGACAGGATTATCTATGAACTCCTCATCTGTCACGAAGGGCGACAGGATGACAACATCCGGGTTCATCTGGATGATCTGCTCTTCGCTGACCTGATTCCAATCTACCAGATCAGCGGCGGCGTTCACGCCCCCTGCGCGGATGATAATGTCATCCAGCGACGTGCCCGCGCCGGCAACCCAGCCGTCGCTTGAGAGGTAGAGCACCGTTGGAGGCTCGTCTTCAACCCCTCCAATGGCAGTCGTGATCTCGTCAAGGCGGGCATCCATTGCATCAACCATCTCCTGAGCCTTCTCTGGCTCACCGACCAGCTCGCCGATGGTCAGGATACTTTCCTTGATGCTGTCAACAGAGCTGACAAACCCCATCACAAAGACCGGCAGGCCTGCCTGCTTCAATTGCTCGATCACCGCCGCATCGGTGAAGGCGGCCACAAGCACCAGATCAGGCTCCATGGCAATGATTTGCTCTGGGCCAGGGTTGGGCTGAACCACGTTGGGAATCTGGGCCAGCTCAGGCCGATCGGCAATGTTGCTCAAGCTGGCATCTGAAGCCAGATAGGTAATGCCAGCCAGCCGTTCCGGCCCCACCAGATCGAGCAGAATCTCGTCAGTGGCGAGCGTCATCGAGACAATGCGCATCGGTTTGGCATTCAGCGTGACTTCGTTACCCAGGCCGTCGGTCACCGTCACGTTGAATGGGGCTTCGGTTGCTTCTGGCGTGGACACAGGCCCCTGCGCACAGGCTACGAGAGCCAGTGCTACCATGATCATGAGAGCTATCAATCCCTTGCGCATACTATTTGTATTTGCCTCCTTTGCTTATTGAATTGAGTAGAGCAAGCGGCGGTTGCGATACAGTAAGAAGGTAAAGAAAGGTGCACCGACAAGGGCAGTGACTATGCCTGCCTGAAGCTCGGCAGGCTGAAGGGCCAGCCGAGCCACGGTGTCAGCTATCACTAAGAAGACAGCTCCTCCCAGCGCACTAGCGGGCAACAGCAGGCGGTAATCCGGCCCGATCACCAGCCGTAACATGTGCGGCACAACCAGCCCGACAAACCCAATTGGGCCGGTAATGCTGACCACCGACCCAGTGGCAAGCGAGACCAGCGCCAAGAGGATAAAACGGGTGCGAGGCACATTGACACCTAGTCCCTGCGCCGTCTCTTCGCCCAGCAACAGCAAGTTAATGTCGCGGGCAAAGAAGAACAACAGCCCTATAGACAGGAAGACAGGGAGAATCACGATCCCCAGGTGAGACCATCCGCGACCGCGCAGCCCGCCGATCAGCCAGCCAAGGATGGCCTGCACCTCCGGGAAGCGGTTGGTAAGCAATAACAGGGCTGAGATCATCGCGCCAAAGAATGAGTTGACTGCTACGCCGGCTAACAGCAAGGTGGCCGGCTGAGACTGACCACGTACCAGCGACAGCAGGTAGACAAGTGTGGCCGCCCCCATTGCACCCGCAAAAGAGAAGAGCGTGATCAGCCAGGCCTGCCTGACCACAAGACCAGTTGAGATGGCGATCACCGCCCCCAATGAGCCGCCCACACTCACCCCGATAATGCTGGGGTCAGCCAGCGGGTTGCGGAAGATGCCCTGCATCGTCCCGCCGCTACATGCCAGCGCCGCGCCGACTACCGCCCCGACCAGAATACGCGGCAGACGTACCTGATTGACAATCGTGGCTTGAGCGTTGGGAAGGTCCAGCCCAACCTGGAAACCTATCCCACGCAAGATCAGCCGAGCGACATCATCCCAAGGGATCGGTGCCGCCCCGTATGCCAGCGAAATAAGACCGGCAAGAATCAGCATGACCATCAGCGCACCGCAGATGATCGCCATGCGGCGGCCTATTGGCAGAGAGGCAAGCAAGAAATGGCTGGAGGTTGACGAAGAGAGCACCTACCCCGATCCTCTCGCAGAATGAGTAACGCCCTAATGGATCGGGGGAAGCAAAAAACCTTGGCCTCGGCCAAGGTTGGGGAACTAGCGCGGATCGCTCGGAGCAATGCTCCAGTTCCCAACCCCTCTCCACGAAGGCTGGAACTCCATCAAGGCGGGCGACCTGGCTCCCCGTGTATACGGGTTACAGTTGCGGGGCAGCGCCGGACTCTCACCGGCTTCGCCATTTGTGCCCTGCCATCCGGGGCAGTGGGCACCTTGACGGGAGTAACAGATACAATAATTGGTAAACTGCGTCTACACTATAACAAGCAAAGCCTAGAGCTGTCAAGTAGCCGGAAGCATCATCTTCAGCCGGTCATTCTATGGCCCGCCCGGCGTAGGAGTAGGGCCAACCACTCCCGCGTTGCGTGTACAACTCTGATAGTTCTGCCCTAAAATGACCAGGTAGTCAAACGCACGATTGGGGTCAGGCTGGACGATCACCTGTGCATCAGCTACACGCAGGAGACGTTGCATCATTAAAAGCTGGCTGGTCTTCGTACGCCCTGTGAAATCATAGATCACTGTCTGAGGGTAGTCCCTCCGATCAGCAAAACCTGTCGGGGTGGCATCCATCCCAGCCCAGATCAAGCGGTCAGCCGCCACCTCGTCCAAGCGGGCCAGGCTGGTCCCATTACGTACCTCAACAGTGACCATGTTAGCTGTCAGGTAGTTCCGGGCAGGGGGTTGCATGGCCGCCGCAATCAACGGCTCAATCGCTCCAGGGACAGGCAAATACACCGACTGCTGTAACTGCGGATCCATCCATGCCACAAGTTGGGCTGAGTTGAGAAAGTAACTGCTAATCTCGACGTTATCCACGTTGGCCGCAATGGGGGCAAACTGGAGGAGATTGCCTAACCCCATGTCAGTCTCAACCAAATCGCCATACTGCCGCCACATCTCCCCGATTGTCCTGACATCGAGCAGGCCAAGTGTTCTGACCCGTGTGAAGATAGCACGGAGTACCTGTTGTTGACGATAGGCGCGGTCAAAGTCGCTGGAGCTGAGACGATAGCGGGCATACCAGAGCGCCATGTAGCCATCCAACCGATGGACGCCTACCGGCAGGGTATACATCTCCCAGTTGCTTTCGTCGGCTGTATAGGCTACATACTCATCATAAGTAGCAAAGTCTTCTGGCTCCCGGACGGGGCTTCGCAACCGCCAGCCTTGTAGAGCGCAATCAACCGGCACGTCAATGCCGTCCAGAATATTCACAATCTCCTTGAAACCGCTGAGGTCTACAAAGGCATAATGGCTGACAGTGATGCCCAAGTTATACAACAGAGTCTCTTGCAACAGTCCAAACCCGCCCCCCGGCCAGCCGACTGCCTCGCCGTGCTGGAAGGCGGTATTGAGCTTGGCCATTGTCCAGCCGGGGACATAAACCATCAGGTCACGGGGCAACGATAACATGTTGACCGTGTTCTCTCGTGTGTTGATCGAGACAATAATGATGGTGTCGGTGCGAAAGCCGGGATCGTCAGGCCGTTTGTCACTGCCAAGCAGCACAACATTGATCACGCCCTGTGGAACAGGTATCGGCTCAACCGGCGTTGGAATGGCCGTTGAAGGGGGGGTCGAGGGCGTGGCATAACCACCCGTGTCAATGGAGACACGGCGGGGGGGGACAGGTGTCGGCGAAGGTGTAAAGGTCAGCGTAGGAGTGTCAGTGGGCGGCAATGTCCCTGTCGGAGTGCGCGTAGGGGTAGCAGTTGAAGTCGGTGTGTCAGAGGGAGTAGCGGTCAGAGTCGCCGTCGGAGTAGGTGTATCCGGGACAAGCGCTGTCTGAGTAGCCCCAATTGCTACTTCAACCGCCTGAACCTGCCGGGCACGTATGGCCACACCAGCCGCGATCAGCACTATTCCAATGCCCAGACCGGCCAGTAAGGCGGGGAGTCGTTCACGTGAGGTATTATGTTGAGAAGGATTTTCCGACACAAGTCACTCCAACCAAGCGCTAGAGTCAAAGCGGGGTGGATTATACCATCCTGATCAAGATGAAGCACCTAGCCCTGCCTTCTCTCGCAGTAACTTTACCCCTCCACTGCCCAACGCCGAAGCGGCAAAGATCGCCGCAAGGGCTATCCCCATCCGCCAGCCGCTGTTGCTCGGAAATGTCAGGCGGGGGTCAACAGCACTGATGGCGGGGTTATCTTCCCGCATAGTCACGGGCACAGGTGTCCCCGGCCCGCCTAGTTGCTCAAAGAACCTTCGTGTGACAACCTGTTCACCTGTACGCATCTGTCCCTGCGGCGTTGGATAGGCATACCGTATCACAAAGGCAGGTACGCTGAATGGGAGCAGGCGATCATTCTGATACTGGACCAACTTCTCGGTAATGACCCCCTGCGCCACTACTGCCTGTTGGGACAAC
>Ga0209101_1002594_pt1 | contig 11752 bp, 12 predicted proteins | sample ConPoolayeCmetaG_FD_185481 | JGI IMG/M metagenome (GOLD analysis project Ga0209101, IMG submission 185481) | Hot spring microbial mat communities from California, USA to study Microbial Dark Matter (Phase II) - Cone Pool mat layer C metaG... ... | reverse complement strand
GAATCCAGTACGATTATAACACGACATCGCAGATAAGCAACAGCGACAATCATTGTAGGACAACTGCGAGTAGTTGCCCTACAGAGGCATGCTCCCGCGACCCAGGGCTTATCAATGCTCTAACGAAGATGCTCGTAGTAAGCCACGAAGCGCCACGCGCCGATTGCTTCGCCTTCGGCTCGCAATGACATTGGCGCTCGCGCCGAGGCGAAGCGAAGTGGCGTCCAAAAGGCTCGGAACGGCACTCCGCTGGCGCTCCGTGCCTGACTACGAACGAAAAATATTAGAGCGCTGATAAACCCTGCCCGCGACCGGATGGACTTGATCAAAAGGAGGAAGATAATGAGAATCATCGTCATTCTCGGACGTGTTCTGGACCCCCGGGGCATCGTGGTCAACCCGCGGGCGGGCCGGATATTCATCAACCGGGAAGAGTACCGGCTCCAGCCCGCCGACCGTTGCGCGCTGGAACTGGCCCTGCGCATCAAAGAGGCCAGCGGCGCCGAAGTGGTCGCCCTGCCCCGAACCTTTCTGCCCGATGACGACGTCCTGCGGCAGGCGCTGGCCACCGGCGCCGACCGGGCCGTCTACATCGCGGGCAAACCGACCGCTCTGCCGGACGACGGCCTGATGGCCCGGGTACTGGTGGCGGCGGTGGAGAAACTGGGCGGCGCCGACCTTATCCTCACCGGCGCGACGACACTGGATACCGGTCAGGGCCAACTGGGACCGCGCTTGGCCGAGGCGTTGGGCTGGCCCCAGATTCTCGGCGCCTGGACCGCCGGGGTCGCTGATGGCGCCGTCTGGGCCGTCCGGCAGGACGGGGCCGGGTACGTGAAAGTGGAGGCCCCGCTGCCCGCCGTCGTCACCGTGGTGCCGGGTGCCCTCAAGCCCCGCTACCCCGACGGTCGGCGCCTGATCAACATCTACAAAGGCGTGGGGGAGATCGCGGCCGCCCTGGAGCGCTGGGAGGCCACGGACCTGGTCGCCCCAGAGGCCCTGGTCCCGATGCTGGAGCGGCGGGGGCAGGACTTCCCGCCCGAACGGGAGCGGGGAACCCGCCTGAGCGGCACCCTTGAAGAGGTCGCCCGGGCCGCCGCCGACGCCCTGCGCGCCCGCCTGTAGTTTTCTGCGACCTGCAAGTACGGGCGAGGCATGCCTCGCCCCTACCTGCGACCTGCGACCTGTGACCGTTAAGGAGGACCCTATGGACGCATCCTTCCTGGATTTACTGATGGCGCAGCAGGAGGAAGTCACCGAGGCGGAGGGCGGTGGGGGTATCTGGGTCGTCGCCGACGTGGTGGACGGGGCCGTCGCGCCCGTGACGCTGGAGGCGATTGGCGCGGCCCGCAACCTGGCCGGTTCTTTGGGCGCCTACGTCTACGCCGTCCTGCTGGGCGACGGCGTCTCCGGCCTGGCCGCCACCCTCTACCAGGCCGGCGCCGACGGCGTCCGCGTGGCCGACCACCCCGCCCTGGCCTCGTTCGCCGTAGAACCGTATCTGGAAGTGCTGCTCAACCTGTTCCAGGCCGAAGGGCCGGAGGTCATCCTCTTCGGCGCCACCCCTCAGGGACAGGAACTGGCCCCCCGGGTGGCCCAGCGCCTGGGCGGCGGCCTGATAGAGCACGCTGTCGCGATGACCCTGGACGAGGCGACCCGCACCGTCCAGGCGGCCGTCCCCATCTACGGGGGCCAGTACTTTGAGATTCTGGCCTGTCCCCAGGCCCGACCCCAGGTGCTGACCGTGGAGCCGGGGGCCTTTCCGGCGCCGTTTATGGACCCGTACCGCAAGGGCGAGCCGAAGAGCATAGAGGTGACCCCGGTGGAGCCCCGGGTGCGGGTGCTGGGCCCGGCGGAGGACTTCACCCCGCCGCCGGTGCCGCTGGCGCAGGCCCCGGTGATTGTCGCCGCCGGGCGGCAGGCCGGTGACTTCGGGCTGGTGGAGCAGTTGGCCGCCGCACTGGGCGGCCGTGTGGCCGGAGACCGCGGCGCGCGGGACGCGGGTTGGATCGGCCCTGAACAGATCGTGGACATCCGGGGCGTCACCGTCGCGCCGAAGGTGTACGTGGCGGTGGGGATTCGGGGCGACACCTTCCACAACGCCGCCATAGACGACGCCCGCTTCATCCTCGCCATCCACCCCGACCCCACCGCCCCCATCTTTAAGGTCGCCGACCTCTGCATAGAGGGAGACCCGAAAGAAGTGCTCCCGGCGCTCCTGGCCGCACTGGGGAAATAACCCGCCCCTCTGCACTCCCCCGGACACGAAGACACGAAGTTTTTCGTGTCTTCGTGTTTTTTATCTCACACAAAGACACGAAGACTCAAAGACTCAAATATCTTTCGCGCCTTTCGTGCCTTTCGCGCCTTTCGTGCCTTTCGCGATTGACATCCCGGTCATTTCGGTGTACAAAAACAGCGACAACCTGTAATAACTACCCGCTGTCATTGCGAGGCGGCAATAGCCGCCGAAGCAATCTCCCCATAGGCCTGGAGATTGCTTCGCCGCCTTCGGCGGCTCGCAATGACACGGGTGGGTAGGTAGTTGCGACAACCCTCGCTGCTGGAGATGGACCATGAGCACCCGACCCGTTGTCTACGTGACCCGTCGTATCCCCGAAACCGGGCTGGCACCGGTCCGGGAGGCCTGCCAGGTACGCCTCTGGGAAGGGGAACTGCCGCCGCCGAAGAGCGTGCTCCTGCAGGAAGTCGCCGACTGCGACGGCCTGCTCTGCCTGCTCACCGACCCCATAGACGCCGAGGTCATCGCCGCGGGCGTCCGCCTGCGGGTCATCAGCCAGATGGCCGTGGGCGTGGATAACATTGACCTGCGCGCGGCCACCGCCCGGGGCATCCCCGTCGGCCACACCCCTGGCGTGCTCACCGAAGCCACCGCCGACTTCACCTTCGCCCTGCTGATGGCCGCCGCCCGCCGCATTCCGGAGGGAGTGGACTACGTCCGGGCCGGGAAATGGCGGACCTGGGAGCCGATGGGGCTGCTGGGTGTGGACGTCTGGGGAGCGACGCTGGGCATCGTCGGCATGGGCCGGATTGGGACGGCGGTGGCCCGCCGCGCCCGCGGCTTCGCCATGCACATCCTCTACTACGACCCCACCCGTCGGCCCGAACGGGAGGCGGAACTGGGGGTGGAGTACGCCGAACTGGACGCCCTCCTGGCCCGCTCCGACTTCGTCTCCCTCCACTGCCCGCTGACGCCGGAGACCTACCACCTCATCGGTGAGGCGGCGCTCAGGCGGATGAAGCCGACGGCCATTCTCATCAACGCCGCCCGGGGGCCGGTGGTGGACCCCGACGCGCTGGTGCGGGCCCTCTCCGAGGGCTGGATTCGCGCGGCCGCGCTGGACGTCACCGAGCCGGAGCCGATTCCGCCGGACCACCCCCTGCTCTCGCTGCCGAACTGCATCGTCGTCCCCCACATCGCCAGCGCCACCGTCTCCACGCGGGAGCGAATGGCGGCGATGGCGGCGGAGAACCTCCTGGCCGGCCTGCGAGGCCAGCGTCTTCCCTATTGCGCCAACCCGGAGGTGTACGCCCGCCCGTAGGGGCGCCCCTGCGACCTGCTCCCTGCGACTTGCGACCTGCGACCTGCCATGACACGAATCCTGGTGATTGACGACGAAGAAGGCATCCGTGCCGGCTGCCGTCGGGTACTGGAGCCGGAAGGGTATATCGTGGAGACCGCTGCATCCGGCCGGGAGGGGTTGGAGAAGTTCCACCAGCACCCCGCCGACCTGGTCCTGATAGACGTGGTGATGCCGGACATGCGGGGAGTGGACCTGCTGGGTCCCATCCACGAGATAGACCCGGACACTGTCTGCATCATCATCACCGGCTACGCGACGGTGGAACTGGCCGTCCAGGCCATCAAGGCTGGCGCGTACGACTTCCTCTCCAAGCCCTTCACCGCCGACGTCCTGCTGATGACGGTCCAGAAGGGCCTGGAGCACCGCCGCCTGACGCTGGAGGCGAAGCGACTGGCTGCGCTGGAGCGGGAGGCGGCCGAACTGGCCCGGGCCAAAGAGGAACTGGAGCGGCTGGACCGCTTCAAGACCACCTTTATGCTGACGGTGGCCCATGAACTCCGCGCGCCGCTCAACGCCCTGCAGAGTTTCCTCCTGGCCATATTGAAGGGCTACATCCCGCCCGAAGAGCAGAAGGAGGTCCTCCAGCGGGCGGTGGACCGGTCCCAGGAACTGCTGGAACTGGTGGACGACCTGCTCCGTCTGGCCCGCGCGAAGAGTGAACAGGAAACGACCCGGCGGGAACGGGTTTCGCTGGCGGACGTGCTGGAAAACGTCTTCCCGCTGATGAAGGCCCAGGCAGACGCCAAAGGGCTGACCTGCACGATGGAAATCCGCCGCCGTCCGGAGGTGGAGGCCGACCGCGACCAGATGACCCAACTCTGGACCAACCTCATCTCCAACGCCATCAAATACACTCCATCGGGTGGGAAAGTGCGGGTTCTGCTGGACGAGGCGGACGGATGGGCGGTCGGCGTGGTGGAGGACACCGGCATTGGCATCGCGCCGGAGGATCAGGCCCACATCTTTGAGGAGTTCTACCGGACCCGACAGGCGAAGGAGATGGAGCCGCGCGGCACGGGCCTGGGCCTGCCGCTGGTGAAGCGGATTGTGGAAGGGCACAAAGGAGAAATCCGTGTGGAATCGGAATTAGGCAAAGGCAGCCGCTTCACCTTCCGTTTACCCGCCCTGTCACCCGTTTGACAAATCGGCCCATTTGTAGTACAAAAAAGCGGATAGACAACCGATACACCAACCTACCAGCCACCAGTCTACCAATTTACCAGTCTACCAACCTACCATCAGGGGAGCGGGGATGCGGTTGCCGGAATCGGCGCGTTCGTCCATCAAATGGCTTCTTCCGGGCATCGGTGTCAAGCGCTGGCTGCTGATGCTGGCGCTGGGCATCCTGCTGATCGGCCTGGGGATTGGCCTGCTTTTCCGGCAATTTTACCTGTTCTCGGACATCTACCGCTACCTGTCCCTGACCTTCCTGCCCCTCTGGGCCCGGGGCCCGCTTCTGATCCTGATCGGCCTGGGGCTGGTTATCCTCGGATTGATCCGCCTGAACCAGGCGCTCCTCTCCCCCTTTGTTCGGGACGGTCATCAGGTTGTGGAGGCGCTCTACCGCCATCGGCAGAGCAGTCAGGGGCCGAAAGTCGTCGCCATCGGAGGGGGGCATGGGCTGGCAACGCTGCTCCGGGGGCTGAAAGCCTACACGTCCAACATCACCGCGATTGTCACCGTCGCCGACGACGGGGGGAGTTCTGGGCGCCTGCGCCGGGCCCTGGGCGTGCTCCCTCCCGGCGACTTCCGCAACTGCATCGCGGCGCTGGCCGACGACGAGGGACTGATCACCCAACTGTTCCAGTACCGCTTCCCGTCGGCTGGTGCGGACTCGGGCCTGGACGGCCACAGTTTCGGCAATCTCTTCATCACCGCGATGGCCGAAGTGGCGGGTTCTTTTGAGCGCGCGATTCTGGAATCCAGCCGCGTCCTGGCCATCCGGGGGGAAGTGTTGCCCAGTACCCTGCACAATGTGACCCTGATGGGCGACCTGCGGGAGGAGGCGACCGAGGCCGGAGTACGACGGGTGGCGGGGGAATCCACCATCACCCAGGCAGTCGGGACCATTGAGCGGGTCTACCTGGAGCCGGATGATGTTCCCGCCTACCCCCGGGCAGTGCGGGCCATTCTGGAGGCGGACTTGGTGGTTGCCGGGCCCGGTTCCCTGTACACCAGTGTTCTGCCCAACCTGCTGGTGCGGGAGATTGCCCAGGCGGTGGCGGCCAGCCGGGCCCTCCGGGTCTACGTCTGCAATGTGGCGACCCAGCGGGGCGAGACGGAGGGCTACACCGTGGGCGACCATGTGGCCGCGCTGGAGCGGCACGTGGGCCCAGGGCTCTTCCCGGTGGTCCTGGCCAACGACAACTTCGCCTACGCCGACCGGCTGCCGAAGGGTGTGGAGCATCCCCGCCTGGAGGTCCCGGCGGGCGCCCCCTACACCGTCCACACCGCCGACCTGGTGGACCCGGCTCACCCCTGGCGGCACGACAGTGCCAAACTGGCCCGCGCGCTGATGCGGCTGCTGGAGGGCCGGAGATGAGGATGAGGTATGCAATATCTATTTGAATGGGACCCGGGCAAAGCCAGACAAAACCTCAGAAAGCATAGGGTTAGTTTTGAGAGAGCGGCCCAGGTATTTTTAGACCCGTGGATGATTTCTATCTATGATGAAGAGCACAGCGAGGCAGAAGAGCGCTGGATCACGTTGGGGATGGACAGTAGCGGCGTTCTTCTCGTAGTTGTCCATACGTTCCAAGAGATGGACACCAGTCATTGCAGGATCAGGATCATTTCGGCGCGAAAGGCAACCCGGAAAGAAGCAAAGCAATACCATCAAGGAGGAAAATGAAGCGGGAATATGATTTTTCCAAAGGCATACGAGGTAAATTCTACCGCCCGGATGTACAACTTCAACTGCCCGTTTATTTGGATGAGGACGTTGCTAATTTGGTGATCCGATACGCTGAACAGAGGCAACAGGACATCCAAACAGTGGTCAATGAAATCCTGAGGCGCAACAAAGAGGCGCTTCAGGTACCTGTAGCGGACCAATCGCGGTAATGAATGAAGCCATCCCAAATCAGGTTCTCCAGGCGCTTCAGCACGGTTTGGGCGACCGCCTGATCGCTGTTGTCCTTTTCGGCTCCCGGGCGCGCGGCGACGCCGACCCCACCAGTGACTGGGACTTGCTGGTGGTGGCCCGGGATTTGCCAGCGAAGGTCTTTCAGCGCCACCTGTACCTGAAGAGACTCCTGCCCGAAGAGTGGCGCGGTCAGGTGGCCATCCTGGCCAAAACTCCGGAGGAACTGGATTCTCACCTTTCCGCTCTTCTTCTGGATATTGCGCTGGATGGCCGGATTCTCTACGATACCCAAAATTATATGGCGGAACGTCTGGCCTACCTGCGCTCTCTGATTCGGGAACAGGGTTTGTACCGGATTCAGATGGGACGGGATATGGCCTGGCATTGGAAGCGACCGCCGGGGCTGGATTGGTCGCTGGAGTGGAGATCGGGGCAGTGAGGAATATCCGATGATACGGGAATGGTCCCCCCAAGAGATTGCCGCTGCGCGGGAGAACCTCCGGCGGCGGCAGGAGGCCGCCTACCGGGCCCGTGAGGAGCGACGAGCACGGGCCGCTCAGGCCCTCCGGGACGCGGCCCGGCAGGTCTTCCCGCGCTTCCCCGCCGTCCGACGGGCCTATCTCTTCGGCTCCGTCACCCGGCCTGGCGAAATGGGGCCCCGGTCGGACGTGGACGTTGCAGTGGAGGGAAAACTGAGCGCGGAGGACTACTTCGCCCTCTGGCGCGCCCTGGAGGAGGCAAGCGGACAGCCTATAGACCTGGTGGAACTGACCGAAGACCTCCCCTTCGCCCATCGGGTACGGGAACAGGGAGAAATTCTCTATGAACGGGGACAAATACCCCCATAATCCCTACTCCATACTCCATAATCCCACAAGGAGGTTACCATGGTAAAAGTCGGCATCAATGGATTCGGCCGTGTCGGACGGCAGGTCTTTAAGGCCATGCGGGACATGTACGGGGACCTTCTGGAGGTGGTGGCCGTCAACGACATCACCTCCCCCGACGTTCTGGCCCACCTGCTCAAGTACGACTCCAACTACGGCCGCTTCAACGGCGCTGTAGAGGTGCAGGGCAGCAGCCTCTTCGTGGACGGGAAAGAGGTCAGGGTTCTCGCCGAGAAGGACCCGGCCAGCCTCCCCTGGAAGGACCTGGGGGTCCAACTGGTGATAGAGTCCACAGGCGTCTTTACGGACGCCACGAAGGCGGCGGCGCACCTGCAGGCCGGCGCGCGCAAGGTCATCATCACCGCGCCGGCGAAGAACGAGGACATCACCATCGTCCTCGGCGTCAACGAGGATCAGTACGACCCGGAGAAGCACCACATCGTCTCCAACGCCTCCTGCACCACCAACTCGGTGGCGCCCGTGGCGAAGGTCCTCCACGACCACTTCGGCATTGAGTACGGCTTCCTGACCACCGTCCACGCCTACACCAACGACCAGCGCATCCTGGACCTCCCGCACAAGGACCTGCGGCGGGCGCGCGCGGCCGCCCTCTCCATCATCCCCACCACCACCGGCGCCGCCAAAGCGGTCGCGCGGGTCATCCCCGAACTGCAGGGGAAGTTTGACGGCATCGCGCTGCGGGTGCCAACCTCCACCGTCTCCATCTCCGACTTCGTCATCACCCTGCAGAGGCCGGTAACCCGCGACGAGGTCAACGCCGCCTTCAAAGCCGCCGCCGAGGGCCGCCTGAAGGGCATCCTGGGCTACACCGAGGAGCCGCTGGTCTCGGTGGACTTCAAGGGCGACTCCCACTCCGGCGTTGTGGACGGCTCCCTCACCATGGTCATCGGTGAGCGGACGGTCAAGGTCCTGGTCTGGTACGACAACGAATGGGGCTACTCCGTCCGCGTGGCGGACCTGGCTGCGCTGATGGCGCGGAAGATGTAGGGCTCGTAGTCAGGCACGAAGCGCCAGCGGATTGCTGTTGGGACCGCAGGGGTCTTTGGAACGCCACTCCGCTTTGCTCCGTGGCCGACTACGAACGTATTCGGATAATCTCTGAACCGGCATCCGGTCCCCCAGGGGCCGGATGCCATCCCAACTATGACCAATTTCCCGCTCTCTGTACGGGTCAATGGAACGGAACTGCAGGCCACCAGCGAGGTCCATTATCAAAAACTCCTGGCCCTGCAGGCGTTTCTGCACGCTCTGCTGACCAGTCCGGTCCGGGACCGCATCGCAGAGGTCGTCCTCTTCGGCAGCGTGGCGCGGGGGGACCCTGAGCCGGATAGCGACGTGGACCTCCTCGTTGTAGGAACGCGCCACCTGGAAACGCTGCAAGAGGTCGGATGGGAAGTGGCGGAGGGCCTGCCGGCCCCCCATTCCGTAGAACTGGTTGTCGTTCCACTGACCCATCGCCTGTTCCCGGACTCCTATTTCCTCCACACCGTCCTCCGGCAGGGGAAGGAGGTCTATCGGATGGATACCGACGAACTGATCCGTCAGGCGCGGGAGAACTTTTACTGGCTGGCCCACGAGTACCTGGAGGGAGCCCGCGATAGCGCGGCCCACGGCCATTATCGGCTGGCCGTGGATGGGGCGTACAACGCGGCAGAACTCTGTGCCAAGGCCTTCCTCCTGGGAGAGGTGGAGGAAATGCCCTCTCGTCACGGGGCGATCATCCGCCTCTTCAGCGACCGCTTCCTGAAGACCGGACGCCTGCCCGCATCTCTGGGCAGGCAACTGAATGCAGCGCTGGACAACCGGAACCGGGCCCGATATGTCTACGAGACGCAGGTGACCGAAGCACTGGCCCAGGAGACCCTGGCGCTGGCAGAGAGTCTGCTGGCCCACCTGCGCGAAGCCCTCTACCGGAACCCTGTCAGCCAGACATAGTATCTTGCATCCTGCTTCTTGCATCTTTTGGGGGAGGTCGTGATGAACAAAAAGACTATCCGGGATGTGGACGTCTCCGGCAAGCGGGTACTGATGCGGGTGGACTTCAACGTCCCGGTCAAAGAGGGCCGGGTGACCGACGACACCCGCATCCGCGCTTCGCTGCCGACGATTCAGTACCTGCTGGGGCACGGCGCGGCGGTCATCCTGATGAGCCATCTGGGCCGACCCAAGGGGAAGCCCAACCCCGAGTACTCCCTGGCCCCGGTGGCGGCGCGCCTTTCCGAACTCCTGGGCCGCCCGGTCCGTCACCTGAGCGATTGCGTCGGCCCGGAGGTGGAGGCGGCCTGCGCGGCCCTTCGGCCCGGGGATCTCGTCCTTCTGGAGAACCTCCGGTTCCACCCGGAGGAGGAGGCCAACGACCTCACGTTTGCCCGTCAACTGGCGGCCCTGGGCGACCTGTATGTCAACGACGCCTTCGGGACGGCCCACCGGGCCCACGCGTCCACCGAGGGGGTGGCGCGCGTCGTCCGGGAGCGGGGCGGCGACGCGGTGGCAGGCCTGCTGATGGAGAAGGAACTGGAGTTTCTGGGGCGCGCGGTGGAGGAGCCCGAGCGGCCCTTCGTCGCCATCCTGGGCGGAGCCAAAATCTCCGATAAAATCGGCGTCATAGAGCGGCTGTTGGAGAAGTGCGACCGTCTGCTCATCGGCGGCGGGATGGCCAACACCTTCTTCAAGGCCATGGGCTTTGAGATGGGGGACTCGCTGGTGGAGGCGGAGGCGGTGGAGACGGCCCGGTCGCTTCTGGAGCGGGGCAGGAGCCGCCTGGTGCTCCCGGTGGATGTGGTCATCGCCGATGCCTTTGACAACAACGCTCAGACGCGCGTTGTGGCTCCGAACGAGGTCCCGCCAGGCTGGCGGGTGCTGGACGTGGGCCCCAAGACCATCTCCACTTTTGAGTCCGCGCTGGGCGGCGCGCGCACTGTCCTCTGGAACGGCCCGCTGGGCGTCTTTGAGATGCCCCGCTTCGCCCAGGGGACCTTCGCCCTGGCGAAGGTGCTGGCGGACCTGAAGGCCATCACCATCGTCGGCGGCGGGGATTCGGCCGCGGCGGTGCAGCAGAGCGGCCTGGCCGACCGCTTCAGCCACATCTCCACCGGCGGCGGGGCCAGCCTGGAGTTTCTGGAAGGGCGGACACTCCCCGGCGTGGCCGTGCTGAGTGACCGGTAGGCCGCGGGGCTGGGGCGTTGCGGCGGCTTCGCCGCCGCAACGCCCCCATTGCGCCATGTGCCGCGAAGCGGCGGGGAGGGGGGCAGAGGTCATTCTTTGCCATCTCGCTGAAGTTGGGTTATAATTCAAGAGCATGCCCCTGTAGCTCAGAAGGATAGAGCAGGAACCTCCTAAGTTCTTGGCCGCGCGTTCGAGTCGCGCCAGGGGCACTCTATCCCTCTCACTGCAACCTGAAAAATCATTCCGGCAACCCACCGCTACGACCCCGGAGCGAGGACCCTCGGGCCTGGTCCTCGCCCCACCCGGTCCCCTCCTCTTTCCCGCTCGCCTTCGGCGGGGGTGGAATGGGCGTTTTGTGACAGGCGGCTACGCCGATTGACTTCTGGGACCATGTGTGGTAAAATGTAACTGTCCACCCTCCTCAATCAACAGGCCCATCTTTGCCCCCTACCCTCTCACCCCCCTTCTCCTCCGAAACGAGGGAGAAAGGAGAAGAGGAGGAGGTTGGAGGACAGCGGCTCCGAATTCTCCTTTTTCCGTCAGGCGATTCATCTAACCCCAGCCTGGGGAATTACTCCCTGCTCCAGGGCCGAGAGTCCTTCCCCAAACTGGCCCAAGCAGGGAGGTAAGTGATGAAATCTCGTTTATCCAACGGCTGGCCCCTCGTCCTTGCCGCCGCATTGCTCCTGCTCGTGGCGACGCTGATCCCCCTCAGGCCGAATACCCGGCCGTCCTCCCCCGAAGAAGAAATCCAGGCCGCCTGGCAGCGCGCCCGGCAGGCCGGAACGTATCGCTTCGCGACCGAAATCGTCCAGACCACCCACCCGGCCCCCGCTCTGCTCAACACCGGGCGCAGCAGCCGCCAGGACACGCTGCACATTGAGGGCGAAATCAGCCTGCCCGACCGCACGTTGCTGATGACCCTGTGGCAGGACGGCGGCAGCGTCCTGAACGCGCGCGACGGTGTGGAAGTGCGCGTTGAGGGCGAC
>Ga0209101_1002593_pt1 | contig 11758 bp, 9 predicted proteins | sample ConPoolayeCmetaG_FD_185481 | JGI IMG/M metagenome (GOLD analysis project Ga0209101, IMG submission 185481) | Hot spring microbial mat communities from California, USA to study Microbial Dark Matter (Phase II) - Cone Pool mat layer C metaG... ... | reverse complement strand
TGGCGCGGGCCGCGACCGCGATCCACCGCCCTCGGAACAAAATGCCCTTCTCTCGGCGACGCGGCGCTCGGGACTCAAGTCGATCCGCGCGGCGAGAGCCTGTTTGCGCCGGGCCGGGTGGCCGGCTCGCAAGCCGGAGAACTCCCAGGCCCTCGCCGCGCGGCGGTGGAAACCTACGCCTTTTTCAGGACCCAGGCGTCGGGGGTGACTTTGTCGATGTTCGGCGACACGTCGGCCTCCACGTTGCCCAAGGCCCAATTGAACCCGCCGAGAATGATTTGCTGGCAGATCGGATTCGTCCACACGTCCTCGCGGTGTCCCAACGAGGTGAAGAAGACGCGGCCCTGGCCGTGTTTGCGGGCCCAGGTGGCCGGGTACGGCGGACGCTGGTAGCAATCGTCCACCATGCCTTGCGTTTCCTGGATCAAGATCACGTGGAGGTCCTTGGCGAAGTTCTTCAAGGCGTACCATTCCTCGTTGATGACGAAGTCGTTCACGCCCTCCAGGCCGGGAAAACGGGGCGAGGCGACGCGCATCTTGGCCTTCTGTTGCCGGCCGTGCACGATGAACTCGCCGCCCAGCATGGCGATGTAGGGATCGAGTTCCTTCTGATTCTCCCAGGCCGGCCCCTTGGAGTGGAACGTGTCGGAGGCCGAATGGAACCCCACGAATCCCTTGCCGGAAGCCACCGCTTCGAGCAACCGTTTCTTGCCTTCCAGGGTCATGGGCGGGGCCTTATCGACCGAGGGCTTTGTCAGGTCGCCGCAAGTATAGAAGGCGAAGCAATCGAATTGGGCGAGGTCGCCGTCGAAAATCGAGCCGTCCTTCGAGCAAACCACCTCGACTCCGTGCTTTTCGCCTTCTTCCACCAGGAGTTTTTCCGAAAAGCTCAGTTCGTTGCCTTGACGCGCCACGGGCGAATGCTGGAATCCCACGCTCCGCGTGAAGTACAGGATCTTCTGTTTTTTGTTCGAGGCGGCCCTGGCCCAGCCCAGCGGAAAAGCCGAAGCGCCCACCACGGCGGCCCCGGCCGCCAACAACACGTCGCGACGTTTCATGCTACGATCTCCAGTCTTCAAGTCCTCAAGGATCAACGGCCTCATGCTCCGACGCTGGTCAGAATAGTCAATCCCCATCGGCGTGCCAAGACCGGAGACATTCAGTCGCCCTCACCCCCTGCCCCTCTCCCGCAAGCGGGAGACAGGAGAATGTGGGATCGGCTCTAATTCTTTCCCGGAGGCGATGAGGACTTTGCCGATGGACTCGTAAGATCGGTGGAGAGACGTTGGCGGTAGAGTTGGTAACCGACCTGTCGGGAGGCTTGGATGGTTTCCGGGTAGGGCGTGTCGCAGATATCGACGAAGCCGATCTGGTAGTTTTCGCCGTCGCCCCGGCCGGTCGTCGCCTGGTCGCCGAATTGGAACCAGTGCGTGCCGACGATCAGCGGATTGGCCAGCGCGCTTTGCACGTAAGCAAGGTAGGCCGCCGCCCGTTCCGCCTGGTTGGCCGTCGGCACCAGTCCGGTATGGAACATGCCGCGGTCCAACGCGCCGAAATGAAACTCGCCGATCACGATGGGGCGATCCACGCCCTGGGGCAAACGGAGGTTGGCCACGCTCCGCTCGTAGCGGTTGAAACTCACCACGTCGCAATACTTGCCGGCCGCCCGGATCGCCCGATCGTTGGCCCACGCGAAGCGGCAGCCGAGGTACAAGCCCTCGGGATCGACTTCCTTGACCGCGTCGCGGCAACATTGGAAGAACCGTTCGGCGATGACGGTGGTGAATTCTCCCAGATCGGCGGCGGCCTTTTTGGCGTCGGGCGGATTGCGGTTTTCGAGCAAGGCGTTCCACGAGCCGTGTTGCGCGCCCCAGGCCTCGTTGAGACGCTCGATCGTGGCGTACTTCGCCTGGAGGCGCTGGACGAAGACCTTTTTCGCGGGTTGGTCGGGCGGGGAGGCCAGGGTCGCCGCCGCCAGCGAGGTTTCGCTGCCCCAGCTCAGTTCATTGCCCAGAAAATACCCCACGCACCAGGGATCGCCCGCTGCTTTTCCCTTTTGGGCCGCCATCGCCTTGCGAAGGGACTCGACGAAACTCGGGTCGAACGGGTCGACGAATTTGCCCCAGTAGCCCTCGCTCCCCTCCAACGGCCGCGAAGAAAAGTTGATCGTGGCCGTATAAGGAGTCTTGCGCATCAGATACACGCTGGGTTCGGACCAGTTGGCAATCGTGTTCATCCCCCAACTGCGCAGTCGCTGATGAACGCGCTCGGCCGAGGCCTCGCGCCAACGCTCGCCGTACTTGCGCCAGAGGTTGGCCCCGGTGAAATTGAAGGTCTCGTAGGATTTGTTTTTGTAGTACCCATGGGGCGCCCAGTGGCCGCGACCGTAGAACGCGGCCAGCGGCGAATCCTTGGCCGGCAGGTCGGCGAACCAATGGCGGCGATCGGTGATGGGCGTGATGTTTTCCATGCGGACGCAGTCGATGCCGTGCGACCAGAACAATCGCCCGGCGGGATCGACCAGCCACCATCGCCCCCGGTGTTTTTCGGTCCGAAACCGGCCCGTGGCCTTCAGCAACGGCCCTGCCTGCCAGCCTCCGTATTGGTCCCAATCCGCCGGACCCGGGTGCGCGGCGAGATCGGCGAGTTCGGCCTTTTCGCGGGCGGCAAAGTCTTCGAGCGAATGAATCTTTCCCGGCCAGTCCTTATGGATGAACTGTCCAAAAGCGTCGATGAGCGGGAAGAGCTTTTTGTCGTCGGCCGGCAAGCCGGGAGGCGGCTCGCCGCCAGCGCGAAGGTTGGCGATCTCGAAGCGGTGATCCAACTTGGGCCTGGCCACGAAAACCAACACTTTTTCGATCCTCGCGGGATCGATGCCGCCCTCGTCCAACCACCCGCCGGGATAACCTCGCATACCGAACAGTTTGCCTCGCAACTCGGGCGGCATCCGCCGCATGAGGGGAACGACCAGCGTCTTCTGTTCGTTGGGCTGGAGGCTGACGTGTCCGGTGACGCAGTTCTTGGCCCCGTCGGCCCCGGGATTGTCCACCCGGCACGAGACCTCAACCGGCTGCGCACCGAGGTTCCTCACATCGACGGCCACATGCCCAAAGGCCGTCAGGTTCCAACTTCCTTTGGGGGCCTTGAGGGTGATGCCCGGCCAGGGCTGTTTATGCCCCGTGGCGACCTGAAGCCAACTGTCCCGCAAGCCGACCTTGGCGTCGCGGGCCTCGATCGAGGCCACGTCCGTCTGCTTGCCGAACGTCAACAGAACCTGGTCGGCCTGGGTTCGCGCCGCGGCAACGACAAGGACCACGAGCATCAGCGTATTCGCTCTCCGCAACATGGCAACCTCCTTCGACAACGGGTTTTGTCTTCGAGTAACGTTCACGGGCTGGGAGATGGGCATATTTTTTGGCCCGTTTCGGGACGAAGAATGTGCCCGTCCTATCGCGGCTCCAAGGGGACAGTCCCCGTCAACGGTTACGTCTTCGATCCAGGTCCCTTCGCGGAGATTCGCCGGCCCGCGACGTTCGGCCCCGGCGACGCCCCCGCGCGCGACGCCCGCGGCGGACATGCTTTACGCCCGCGCGCGCTGGCGATACCAGCGGATCAGCCGGTTGGTGGATTCGTCGTGTTTCAGTTCAGGCTCGATTGTTGCTTGAAGTTCCGGAAGGATTCGATTGGCCAGTTCCTTGCCCAGCTCCACGCCCCATTGATCGAAGCTGTTCACGCCCCAAACCACGCCTTGAACGAAGATTTTGTGTTCGTAGAGGGCCACGAGTTTGCCCAATGTCTCCGGATCGAGTCGCTCGGCCAGCAGGGTGTTCGTGGGCCGATTTCCCGGAAACGTCTTGTGCGGAACCAGGTCCCATCGCGGACTTTGATTCGTCGCCTTGGCCTGGGCCTCCAGTTCGGCGCGGACTTGCTCGGGAGTCTTGCCAAAAGCGAGGGCCTCGGTTTGGGCGAAGAAGTTGGCCATCAGCTTGGCGTGGTGGTCGCCCAGCGGATTGTGGCTCTTGGCGAAGCCGATGAAATCGGCGGGCACGATCTTCGTTCCCTGATGAAGCAGTTGGTAGAAGGCGTGCTGGCCATTGGTGCCTGGTTCGCCCCACACGATGGGCCCGGTCTGCCAGGCGACCGCCGAGCCGTCCAAGGCGACCGATTTGCCGTTCGACTCCATGTCGGCCTGTTGGAGATAGGCCGCGAACCGGCTAAGGTATTGGTCATAGACCAGCACGGCGTGCGTCGGCAAGCCGAAGAAATTGTTGTACCAGATGCCCAACAGCCCCAGCACCACGGGCATGTTCCGTTCCAACGGCGCGTGGAGGAAGTGCTGATCCATGGCGTGGAAGCCGTCCAGCATCCGGAGAAAATTGCCCGCCCCGATGCCGATCATCAACGCCAGGCCCACGGCCGAACACAGGCTGTAACGCCCGCCCACCCAATCCCACATGGCGAAGACGCTGGACTCGGGATCGAGGCCGAAGGCCGCCGCCTTGTCCTTGGCGGCCGAGACGGCGAGGAAGTGCTGGCCGACGATCTTTCGGGCGGATTCCGACTTCGGGTCGGCGGCGACCTCCGGGTCGGCGAGCGACGCCAAGAGCCATTTCCGGGCGGATTCGGCGTTGGTCATGGTTTCCTGGGTCGTGAAGGTCTTGCTCACCACGATGAACAGCGTCTCCGCCGGATCCAGGTCCCGCGTGGCCTCGGCCAGATGGGTCCCATCGACGTTGGACACGAAGCGGATCGTCAGTCGCCGATCCGCGTATGGCTTGAGTGCCTCATAGGCCATGGCCGGCCCCAAGTCGGAGCCGCCGATGCCCAGATTCACGACGTGGCGAATCGGCTTGCCGGTGCAACCGAGCCGCTTGCCGGCGCGAATGGCTTCCGCGACGGCCGCCATCTTGTCGAGCACGGCGCGGACGTCGGGCATCACATCCTTGCCGTCCAGGTAAATCGGCTTGTCCGAGCGGTTTCGCAATGCCACGTGCAGGACCGCGCGGCGCTCCGTGACATTGATCTTCTCGCCGGAGAACATCCGCCGCGCCGCGTCCGGCACTCCCGCGGCCCGCGCAAGCGCCAACAGCTTGCGCATCGACTCCGTGGTCACCCAGTTCTTCGAGTAGTCCAAGAGCAGTCCGCAATCCTCGATCGACAAGGCATCGGCCCGACCGGGATCGGCCCGGAACAGGTCGCGGAGATGCGCCTTGGACATTTCCAAGCAGTGCTGTTCGAGGTCACGCCATTCGGGAAGCTCGGTAAGTCGCGGCACGCCACCCTCCTGCGGCAAACGGATAAGGAAACCAGGCGAGGACGCCTCGCCGGAATCTCAGGCTCTGCGCGGGCCAAAGTCAGGCGGTTCCGCCCACGAAAACCATTCCTTCTTGCCCGCGCACGGTAGTGCATCTTAGCCCGACCGCGCCTGCCGTGAAATCCCCCGCCCCTTGTGCGTCCTGCCCAGCCTTGGTAGTAAAGAGGATCGAAAGGACGGCAAGGGCCGCCCCGCGTCGGCGAGATGGGGCGCAATCGCTGGCTGATTCGGGGCACTGTAGCCTTCGCCGACGCAACAAAAAGCTGAATCGCCCCCTTGCCGAGCTAAATTCACCGAGAGACCAACCGCACAAGGACGAGTAGCATGGACATTCAGGACCTGGTTCGCAGTTTGAAGGAAAAAAATAGCTCGAAGATCGCGCTCCTGGTGGCAGACGGAATTGGCGGTCTGCCGCTGGAGCCAGGCGGGCCGACCGAGTTGGAGGCCGCCAAGACGCCGAATCTGGATCGTTTGGCTAAGGCGGGAGTTCTGGGGAGCATGATACCCATCAAACCGGGGATTACGCCCGGGAGTGGTCCAGGACACTTGGGACTCTTCGGCTACGACCCGCTCAAATACGTGATTGGCCGCGGCGTCTTGGAGGCCACCGGCATCGGATTCGAGGTGGGGCCAAACGACGTGGCGATCCGCTGCAATTTCTGCACGCTCGGTCCTGGTCGGGTGATCAAGGATCGTCGCGCCGGGCGGATTCCCACCGAAGAAAGCGCGCCATTGGCCATTTCGCTCCGGCAGGTGAAAATCCCTGGCGTCGAGGTGTTTGTCGAACCGGTCCAAGAGCACCGATTCGCGGTCATCTTCCGCGGCGAGGGGCTTGGTGGGCACGTCGAGGACACCGACCCGCAAAGAACCGGCGTCCCTCCGCTCGATCCCGTCGCCACCCAGCCCGACAGCCAACGCACCGCCGAGATTGCCAAGGAGTTTGTTGCCCAAGCCGAGAAGATCCTGGCCGGACAACCGAAGGCCAATGGGTTGACGCTGCGAGGCTTTTCCGTCAAACCCGCGTTGCCCACATACCAAGAGGTCTACGGCGTGAAGGCGGCGGCCATCGCCGTTTATCCGATGTACAAGGGCCTGGCCCGGCTGGTGGGGATGGAAGTGGTCGGCAAACCGAAATCACTGGCCGAGGAGATCGACGTCCTCGAACAGGTCTGGAGAGACTATGATTTCTTTTTCGTCCATTTCAAGTACACCGATAGCCGCGGCGAAGACGGCAATTTCGCGGAAAAGGTGAAGATGATCGAGGCCTTCGACGCGATCGTGCCGCGAGTCGAGGCCCTCAAGCCCGACGTGCTCATCGTCACCGGCGACCACAGCACCCCGGCCAAAATGGCCAGCCACAGTTGGCACCCGGTGCCCGTGCTCCTCTCCGCCGCGACCTGCCGCCCCGACGCCTGCCAGTCGTTCGGCGAAACCGAGGCTTTGCGAGGCGGGCTGGGCCAGTTCGAGGCGGTCTATCTGATGCCGCTGGCGTTGGCCCACGCCGGTCGATTAGCCAAATTCGGGGCGTGAATGACATCGCGGACCATGCGACTGGTCTTCGTCATCCCGTCGCTTTCCGGTGGGGGCGCCGAGCGGGTGCTGGTCTCCTTGGTCAAGGGGCTGGCGGCCCAGGGACACCTCGCCAACGTGGTGACGATCTACGGCCATGAATACGATTTCTTCAGACTGCCGGAAGGAGTCCAGCGCGTGGCCCTAGGGTTAGGCAGGGATACGGTCGGCGTCGTGGACAAGCTCTGGACAAATCTGCGCCGCCTGGCGGCGCTCCGCCGTGCGATCCGCGCGGCCCGGCCCGACGCCGTGATCTCGTTTCTCGGCCAAACCAATGTGTTGACGTTGTTCGCCGCGGCCGGGCTTCCGACGCCGGTCATCGTGTCCGAACACACGGACCCCTTCCGCGAGCCGCTTCCCGAGCCTTGGCAACGGCTGCGTCGCCTGGCGTATCGCCGGGCTGCCTGTGTGGTCAGCGTCAACGCGGCCATCGACGGATACTTCGATTGGATTCCGGCCGCTCGCCGGGCGGTGATTCCCAATCCCGTGGATTTGGCCGAACTCGCCAGCCCCGCCCCCGCGCTGGATTGGCCGTGGCCGCACGCGGCGATCGGCATGGGCCGTCTTGCCCCAGAGAAGGGATTCGATCGGTTGATCGAGTCGTTTGCCCAGCTCGCCGGAGAGTTTTCCGACTGGGGGCTGGTGATCCTTGGAGAGGGACCGCTTCGAAGCCAGTTGGAATCACTGGTGGCTCGACGAGGTTTGACCGGCCGTGTGCTCCTTCCTGGCGGCATCCCGCAGCCTGGCCCCACCCTCAAAAAGGCCGACCTGTTCGTGCTTTCCTCGCGATGGGAGGCGTTGCCCATGGCCCTTCTCGAGGCCATGGCGTGCGGCCTGCCGTCGGTGGCGACGCAGTGCATGGGCGTGATGCCAGACTGGCTCCGCTCGGGAGAAAACACCATCCTCGCGCCAGTTGACGATGTGCCCAAACTCACAGCCGCCCTGGCCGCTCTGATGCGCGACGCCGGGCTTCGTCGCCGTTTGGGCGACAATGCCGCCGAAACGGTCAGGCCTTTTGCCCTGGAATCCGTCGTAAAACATTGGGAAGCCTTGCTGGCCCAAGTCGGTTGCGGGCCAGGTCGCGGGAGCGTATGATAGTGCGTTTCCTCTGGTACCGTTGGTGGGAGAATAGATGATTCAAGACGTCCAAGTTCATTGGCACGAGCACGCGGTTTCTCGAGAAGAACGGGAAGCACTCAATGGCAACCGGGGATGCGTGGTATGGTTCACGGGCCTTAGCGCCTGCGGCAAAAGCACGGTAGCCAATCTGGTGGACCACAAGCTACACGCCCTGGGGGTGCATAGCTTTGTCCTCGACGGCGATAACATCCGACACGGGCTGAACGCCTCGCCCGCCATGCTCCGGCCGATCCACGGCGAAGAGTTCGCCAAACGGTTCGGTTTGGGGTTTTCCGCCCAAGACCGTGAGGAAAACATCCGCCGCATCGGGGCGGTCGCCAAGCTTTTCGCCGAGGCGGGTATCATCGCGATCACCGCGTTCATCAGTCCTTACCGGGCCGACCGCGACCGGGTGAGGGCGTCCTTAAAGCCAGGTGATTTCATTGAGGTCTTTGTCGATGCCCCGCTTGAGGTATGCGAGTCCCGAGATCCGAAGGGACTTTACAAAAAGGCAAGATCAGGCGAACTCAAGGGTTTCACGGGTATCGATGACCCTTATGAACCACCTCTGAACCCCGAAATCCGCCTCGATGCCGCCGCCAACCCGCCCGAAATCCTGGCCGATCAGGTTATTGATGCTCTACGCAAGGCAGGAAAGATAGACAAATCTAGCGGCTCCACTTAGAAACTATCTCAGAAGCCCCCCTCTCCCGCCTGCGGGAGAGGGGCCGGGGGGTGAGGGCATTGTGGGCAGATCGAAAGAACGACTGCTCTTCAGCTACCCGCCGCTGCCCCCTATTCCTTTGACGACGTCGGACACCTCGGAAGTTGGCATATCCCCCCTATCTAATCGCTTTTCTAAGATTTTACCGTTGGGGGGTTGACTAATCGAGAAAAAACGGTTTACACTTATCAGCCGTAGGATTCAATTGAGCGGTTCTTGCTGTCGATAACGCGAAGTCCGTCAGGTTGCGTCTTCCGCAGGGTTCTGGCTTCTCGGGACGGATGACCGCGCCGATGGTCGATGAGGACGCGGCGCAGTTTTGGTTTCGCGGGCAAGTGTCGCTGGCTTGGGAGGCCGCTTGGCGGAAGGCGAGGTAGGAATGCACGAAGGGAGTCTTATGTTGCTGGCCGACGTATCCATTCTCGATACGCTTCAACCCAGGGCCCAGGCTGCCCTCCGTAACAGTCCGGTCAACGAGCTGCGGAAACTGCGTGTGGATTCGTGCGAGAACGGGTTGGTGATCACTGGCACCGTTTCGAGTTTCTATCACAAGCAATTGGCCCAGGAAGTCGTACGCTCGGTTTGCAGGGAGTGCGAGATCGATCTGAATAACTCCATTCGCGTGCGCGAGCGCCGAATGGACGGTGCGATAGGCGATTAGGAGAGCGCCCAAGACAGCTTCCCAAGATCCGTAAACGTTCAGGGAGACTGTTCCAATTTTTCGCGGCGCAGTCCAAAAATCGGACTGTTCTCCTCAGGGCGTGTGAACGGTTGCCAAAATCCTTTGGGGAAGACTCCCGGATCTCATAGAGGCCGGAAGCCGGGAAGCGTCTGGGTGGTGCAATCAGGAGCGCAGGACGCACGGATGCGGCCCGAAGTGGATCGCGGATGGCGACGCACGATGCGCTCGCTTGGCCATCCGCGAGGAGGGGCGCATGAGCCATCGGGTATGCGGTAGTTCGCCGGCCGTTGGCGGGCTTGCTTTGGACCGACATCCTCTGCCCGAGACCTTGGCGGAGGCCGAGCGACTCGCCGCTTCGATCGAGCGAGCCGTTTCTCGCGAGACCTGTGGTGGGGTGCGAAATCTTCGAGTCGAAGTAAGCGACCACGGCATCCTCCTCACCGGACGCTGCAATTCCTTCTATACCAAACAGAAGGCCCAGCACGCCGCCATGGGGCTCTCCGGGACCGAAGAACTGACCAACGGGATCGAGGTCATCTGAACCGGACGCGTGTTGTCGTCGCGCTAGGGCCTCGTGGCCCTGGGGTATGCTAGCATTGCTAGCAACCCGCCTTGCCGCCCGGTCCCCGCTCTGCATCCTTTTCCGCGAGCTTCACGCCGCCCGGAAACCCGCCCCACCGACCGGAACGAGCATCGGTGGCCTTTCGGAAAAATCGCGCCGCCTTCGCCGGTCCAGGCTTCATTCCACCCGCTGCTCGGGATAGACTGTCGATCTCCACGTCCGCCACAGTAGGGAATCCCATGCCGAAGTGCATCCTCGCGTTGGACCAGGGCACGACCTCGAGCCGGGCATTCGTCTGGGACTGGTCCGGCGAGGCCCTGGCGAGCGCTCAAGAGGAATTGGAACAGATATTGCCGGGTCCCGGGCTGGTGGAACACGACCCGGAGGCGATTTGGGCCTCGCAGCTCCGCGTGGCCCGCCAGGCCCTCGCCCGATCAGGCAAATCGGCCGACGACATCGCCGCGATCGGAGTAACGAATCAGCGCGAAACCACGATCCTTTGGGAACGTGCGACGGGGCGTCCCGTGGCCAACGCCGTGGTGTGGCAGAGCCGCGCAAGCGCTCCGCTTTGCGACCACCTCAAGGCCGAGGGGCTTGAACCTCTGTTCCGCGCGAGGACCGGCCTGGTCGTCGACGCCTATTTCTCCGGCACCAAGATCAAGCACCTGCTCGACTCCCGCGACGGCCTTCGCGCAAGGGCCGCCAAGGGGGAAATCCTCTTCGGCACGGTCGACACGTGGCTCGTCTGGCGTCTGACCGGCGGTCGCTGCCATGTGACCGATCCCAGCAATGCCAGCCGCACCCTGATCTACAACATCCACGCCTTGGATTGGGACGACGAGTTGTTGCGGATCCTCGACATTCCCCGCGCCATGCTCCCCGAGGTCCGGCCGTCGAGCGGCTGGTTCGGCGAGACCTTGGCCGAGTGGTTTGGTCGGCCGATTCCGATCGCGGGCGTGGTTGGCGACCAGCAGGCCGCGACCTTTGGCCAGGCGTGTTTTGAGCCGGGCACGGCGAAGAACACCTACGGCACGGGCTGTTTCATGCTTTTGAATACCGGCGATCGACCGGTCGAGTCGCGCCGCCAATTGCTCACCACCATCGGCTGGGACTTGGGGGGGCAAGTGACGTATTGCCTGGAAGGCTCGGTCTTCGTGGCCGGGGCGGCCGTCCAGTGGCTCCGCGACGGCTTGGGCATCCTGGCACGTTCCGCCGACGTGGAGCAACTCGCCGCCAGCGTGCCCGACAACGGCGGCGTCTATTTCGTGCCCGCCCTGGTCGGACTCGGCGCGCCCCATTGGGATGCCTACGCCCGGGGCACGATCCTCGGCATCACCCGCGGCACCAAGGCCGGCCATCTTGCCCGCGCCGCGCTGGAGGCCATGGCCCATCAGACCCGCGACCTCGCCGAAGCCATGCAAGACGACGCGGGCATGCCGCTTCGGCACTTGAAGGTCGATGGCGGCGCCTCGGTCAACAACCTGCTCATGCAGTTCCAGGCCGATTTGCTCGGCGTGGAGGTCCGCCGTCCGGTCGTGGCGGAGACCACCGCGCTGGGCGCGGCATACATGGCGGGCCTGGCGGTCGGCGTGTGGCGCGATCTTGCCGACCTGGCCTCGCAGTGGAAGCTCGATCGGTCGTTCGTGCCTCAAATGAACGACGAGACGCGACGAAGCCTCGTCCTTCGCTGGGCCGATGCCGTCCGGCGATCGCGGCACTGGGCCGAGGAGTGATGGGCGTGGAGGCGTTGGCGGGGTGCTTGCCCCGTTCTGAAATCGCGTTCAAGAT
>Ga0209101_1002592_pt1 | contig 11761 bp, 10 predicted proteins | sample ConPoolayeCmetaG_FD_185481 | JGI IMG/M metagenome (GOLD analysis project Ga0209101, IMG submission 185481) | Hot spring microbial mat communities from California, USA to study Microbial Dark Matter (Phase II) - Cone Pool mat layer C metaG... ... | reverse complement strand
ACCCCTCCCCCAGCGGGGGAGGGCTGGGGAGGGGGCCGTCACCTTCGTTGCAACGGATTGCCGCTCGAGCATGGAGATGGGGCAACCCGGTTTCCCCACCTCCATGCCCGCCGGAAGCAATGCGAGCGTGACCCTCCGGGTTGCGCGCGGGAAACGCACCTATGCAGCGCATTATCCTCATCGGCGATCCGGTGGCCCATAGCCGCTCGCCGCGCATGCACAACGCCGCCCTGCAACATCTCGGCATCGCCGCGCGCTACGAGGCGCTGCGCACCACCGCAGCCGAACTTCCGGCGCGCGTGGCGGCCCTGCGCGGCCCGGAATACCTCGGCGCCAACGTCACCCTGCCCCACAAGCAGGCGGTTATCCCGCTCCTCGACCGGCTCGAGGAGCAGGCCGCGCTGATCGGGGCGGTCAATACGATCTACAAAGACGGCGACGCCCTGGTGGGCGCCAACACCGACGCCCCGGCCCTGCGCGCCGATCTGGCCGACGCTGGCGTTGACCTCGCCGGGCGCAGCGTGGTGATCCTCGGGGCCAGCGGCGCGGCCCGCGCCGCCGCCTTCGCCCTGGCCGGGGCCGGGGTCGGCAGCCTGGTGATCGCCAACCGCACCGTCGAGCGCGCCGAGGACCTGCTCGCCGACCTGCTCATCGGCATCACCGACGAACAGGGGTTGACCGCCTCCGGCGAGCCGCCGCCCACCCTGATCGCCCTCGATCTGCGCGACCCTGACCTGCGCGAGCATCTTGCCGCCTGCGACTTGCTGGTCAACGCCACGGCCCTTGGCTGGCGCGAGGGCGAGACGCCCCTGCCCGATCCCCCCGTCGGCCCGCGCACCCTGGTCTACGACATGGTCTATCGGCCCACGCGCCTGCTGCGCGAGGCCGCGGCGCGCGGCGCCGCCACCCGCGATGGCCTGGGCATGCTGTTGCACCAGGGCGCCCTGGCCTTCACCCGCTGGACCGGGCGCCCGGCTCCCCTCGCGGTCATGCGCGCCGCGCTGCAGGAGACGAGGTGAGGGGAGCAAGCGCCGGGGCCGGTTCGATAGGGCTACGTCAACGTCCGGTTGATCGTCCGCGCCGTGGGCGTCATGGTCTTTGAGCAATTCATCCGCTATGCCGGGCTGGCCGTGGGCGTCATGGTCTTTGAGCAATTCATCCGCTATGCCGGGCTGGCCGTGGGGCTGAAGCCCTCGGCTACGGGATGCGAAGCCCGCCGGCGCGGGCTAGAGCGGATGATGTATTCAAAGACCATAAACCCTCGGCTACCGCTGCGAAGCCCACCTGCGTGGCCTGTGGAGCCCGCGAAAGCGGGCTTCTCGCATAGGCTAGCCCGCAGCTTCAGTCGCCGGGCGGACGACGTTGACGTAGCCCTGGCCGGTTCGACCGAAGCATGACCCTGGTTGCGCCTGGCTGGTATGATAGAGTGGCCAGGATCTCCTCGCAGGGCGCGGAGGGGACCGCCGCTTCCTTCCTGGCCGGCGCGATCCTCCGCTGTACACGCTACGGACATTCGCATGCTTCCCGCGCTGCTGGTCTTTCTGGCCGGACTGATGCTCGGCTCGCTGCTCAATGTGCTGATCATCCGCATTCCGCGCGAGGGGCGCCTGCTCGGCTGGCCGCGCTGCACCCGCACGGGCGCGCCCCTGGCCCTCTGGCAGGTGACCCCCGTGGCCGGCTGGCTGCTCCAACGGGGCCGCGCGCCCGACGGGCGCCCGTTGCACTGGATCTATCCCCTGGTCGAACTGATCACCGCGCTCATTCTGCTGCGGCTCTATCACCTCTATGGCTTCGGCCCGGCCTTCTTCTACCTGGCCTTTGTCTGCGCGGTGCTGATCGTTACCGGCGCGATTGACTGGCTCTACCGGTATATCTACACCTTCGTCATCCTTGGCGCAGCCCTGGTGGCCCTCGTCGCCGGACCGCTCGCCGGCCTGAACTGGCTCAACATCACCCTCGGCGCGCTCGCCGGCGGCTTCGTTTTCATGTTGTTCTACCTGGCGGCCCGCCTCCTCTTCCCCGGTTCTGGCGTGCCCTTCGGTCTCGGCGATGTCTACCTGGCCATCTTCATCGGCGCGGCAGTAGGGTTGCTCAACCTGGCCCCGGCGCTGTTCTACGGCATGCTCCTGGCCGGCGTCGTCTCGGCGGGCATTCTCATCGCCCGGCGCGCCGGGCGGCCCACGCCGACCTATATCGCCTATGGCAGCTATCTCTGCCTGGGCACGCTCCTGTTCATCGCCCTGGGCGGTATGGGCTAACGTGAACATGGGGGAACCAGGTTCCCTCCTACCCCCGCCCGCGGGGTACGTGTTCACTCTTGGGGTAACACATGCGCCTGGGAGCGAGGGCGTCCCGCCCTCAGTCGCGTCTCCGCGGGCAAGATGCCCGCGCTCCCAGGAGCAATGTGAACACTTATCGTTCCCCATATCCTGGTGATGTGCCGCTGCGCCGCGCGCGAGCGTAACAAAAAAGCGACTGACCCACCGGGGACAGTCGCGGAAGTGGATGGACAGACCGGCAGGGTTGCATGCCACAGGGTACTGGCCACCGGTCTTGATCTATCTGAGAACAGGATACTCCGCGGAGTTACAACGCACATCGTTCGCCGGGACCGATCGCCCCTGCATCGCTGGTCGGAGCCAGGAAGGGAGATTCTTCCCCTATTCACACGTTTGTGAACCAGGTTTCCTTGCGTTTCCGACCCTCTGCCAGAACTCTCACGTGTGAACAGGTGCTGTGTCAAGACCTTTTGCCACTCCCTGGCCAGCTCGCGTACACTCCATTGTTAGCGGGGCGCGGCGGGCCTGGCGCGCCGCGCCCCCCGCAACGGGTCGCGCCAGGCCTCGCAGCGAACCCATGCCTGACACAAGATGCCGGATGCGTCATTATGTCATTTGTGGAGGTTGCCGAACCATGAGCGAATACGAGTATTACGAGTTCCAGACCGTTGACCGGCGACTCACTGCCGAGCAGCAGGCGGAGATGCGCCGGCTCTCCAAACGCGTGGATCTGAGCCCGACCCGCGCCGCCTTCAACTATTCGTATGGCAGCTTCCGCGGGGACCCCCTGGAGGTGCTGGAGAAGCACTTCGATGCTCTGCTCTACATCGCCAACTGGGGCACGAAGATGCTGGCCTTCCGCTTTCCCGCGGGCGCTGTGGACGCTGGATCGTTGCAGCCCTACCTGCCCGGTGAAGATGAGGGCTATGCGGGCGAACTTCTGACGACGCCGCAGCACCTTGTGCTCCGCTTCGAGATCCGTGAGTATGAGAGTTATGGCTGGATCGAGGGCGAGGGCTTGCTTGACCCGCTCATCCCCCTGCGCGAGGCTATCCTGCGCGGCGACCTGCGGGCGCTGTACCTCTTCTGGCTGCGCTGCGCGATGGATCGCGCCGGATGGGCCGAGGACGAAGAGGGCTACGAAAGCCCCGAGTCCCTGGTCGAGCCGCCTGTGCCCCCGGGGTTGGGCCAGCTTGATCCCGCGCTGGAGGCGTTCGCCGAGTTCTTCGCCATCGATCAAGATCTGATCGCCGCGGCTGCCGCGGCCAGTCCGGCGCTGGAGGCGACCACGGAGCCGCTGGAGCGCTGGGTTGCCCTGCTGCCCGAGGCGGAGCGCAATGCCTTCCTGGTGCGGGTGGCCCGCGGCGAGACGGATGTGGGCGCCGAGCTTCTGCGGCGCCTGCGTGAGGCCGGTGGGGCCCATGGGCCGGCGACCTTGCCCGGGCGCCGCACCTTCGCCGAACTCCGGACCGCCGCGCAGCGGCAGCAGCAGTTGCGGCTCCAGCGAGAGCGCGAGGCCGCCGAGCGCGCCCGGCTGGCGAAACTGGAGGCCCTGGCCCGGCGCGAGGCCGAGGTCTGGGCGAGTGTGTCCGGCCTGCTGGCCAGGCGCACCGCCAGCGGCTACGATGAAGGGGTCGCCCTGCTGGCCGAACTGCGCGACCTGGCCGCGCATCGTGGCCAGCAGGCCGTCTTCGACGCCAGACTTGCCGAGGTGACGGGGCCGTACGCCGGCTCGGCAGCGCTGCAACGGCGCCTTCGGGAAAAGGGGCTCGTCTAACGTGAAAATGGGGGAACCCGGTTTCCCCATACCCCCGCCCGGGGGAGGGTTTGGGAGGGCAAAGCCCTCACGCAGGGGTAGGGGGAAACCGGGTTTCCCCATCCCCCCACCCGGTGGGAGGGTTTGGGAGGGCGCAGCCCTCCCAAGAACAAACGTATGTTCATTGCGGTGTTGTGCGGTGGAGCCGCATGGACGACTGATACCATTTTGGATTGCCGATGTTGGATTGTGGATTGCCTTGCAGGGCGTCACCGTGCGATCCAGCACTTCGACGAATGCGGAATGTTCAACAGGAAATGGTATGAGGTGACCATCGTTCGCAGGGTTCTGCCCCCCTCCCGGCCTCCCCCCGCCAGGGGGAGGAGCCGGGTTCCCTCCCCCGGCGGGGGAGAGTGAGGGAGGGGGCGGTCACCTTCATTGCAACGTAGTGCCGCTCGAGCAGGGGAATGGGGCAACCAGGTTGCCCCATCCTCATCCGCCGCAGGCAATGGGGACCATCTTCCCAGCCGCCGTGCTTCTCACCGGTAAGGGCGCTGCGCTACAATGACCAGGGCACGTACGAAGAGGAGGCGCAGCCAGCGCCCCTCCCGGACGGTTCCGCACAGAGCCGCGCAGCGAACGTATGCCTGCCGTACAATGAACCTCTGCGAACAGGCGATGAACCGTGTGCCGGAGTCACGTATGACCACCTGTGCCGTGGCCCCCGATCTACAAACTCTCGGCGTGGCAGCGCCCGGCCCCTACCTCTCCGTGGTGGCGCCGATCTACAACGAAGAAGAGAGCATTCCCCATCTCTATGCCCGCCTGACCGCCGTCCTCGAGCGTCTCGGGCATCCCTACGAGATCCTGGCCATTGACGACGGCTCGCGCGACCGGAGCTTTGACCTGTTGCGCGACCTGGCCGCCGCCGACGAGCGTCTGCGGGTGGTTCGCTTCCGGCGCAACTTCGGCCAGACCGCTGCGTTCGCCGCCGGCTTCGACCGCGCCCGCGGCGAGTGGGTGATCACCATTGACGCCGATCTGCAGAACGACCCGGGCGACATCCCGGCGCTGCTGGCGAAGGCCGAGAGCGGCTTCGACGTGGTCAGCGGCTGGCGCGCCCGCCGCCAGGACCCGTTTCTCAGCCGGCGGCTCCCTTCGATCATCGCCAACCACCTGATCTCCTGGGCCACCGGCGTGCGTCTCCACGACTACGGCTGCTCGCTGAAGGTCTACCGGGCCGAGGTGGTGAAGAACATCGATCTGTACGGCGAGTTGCACCGCTTCATCCCGGCGATCGCCTCGTGGCAGGGAGTGGCCGTCGCCGAAGTGCCCGTCAACCACGCCGCGCGCAAGTACGGCCGCTCGAAGTACGGCATCGGGCGCACCTCCCGCGTCCTGCTCGACCTGATCACCGTGCGCTTCCTGCTCTCCTACTCCACCCGGCCCATGCAGATCTTTGGCGGCATTGGCCTGCTGAGCGGGGCCATCGGCGCCGCGCTGCTGCTGTATCTGGGCTACGTGCGCCTGATCCTCAGCCAGCCGATCGCCGACCGGCCCCTGGCGCTGCTGGCGGTGTTCCTGGTCCTGGTAGGAGTGCAGTTGCTGGGGATGGGTCTTCTGGGCGAACTGATCACGCGGGTCTACTACGAGGGCCGCAACCGCCCGATCTACGTGGTGCGGGAGGAGTTGAACGGCGCTGGCACAGCATAGGTACGCATGGAGTGAACGATGGCTGCGCAGAAGCGCGTGCTCATGGTGGCCCCAACACCCTACTTCCTGGACCGCGGCTGCCACGTCCAGATCTACGAGGTCGCGCGTTCGCAGCAAGTGAACGGGAACGATGTCGCCATCGTGACCTATCATCTCGGCAACACGATCGGCTCCATCCCGACCTACCGCATCCCGCCGATTGCATGGTACCGGAAGGGGGCAGCCGGGCCATCGTGGCACAAGTTGTACCTCGATGTGCTCCTGATGGCCCGCGCGCTCCAGGTGGCCCGCCGTTACCGGCCCCACATCATCCATGCCCATCTGCACGAGGGCGCCGCAGTGGCCCTCCCCATCGCCCGCTTGCTCGGCGTGCCCCTGCTGCTCGACCTGCAGGGGAGCCTGGTCGGCGAACTGGTCAATCACGGCTTTGTGCGACCACAGGGCGGGTTGTTCCATCTGTTTCGGGCCATCGAGCGCCAGATCATTGCCCGCGTGGACGGGATGCTCATGTGGAGCTATATCAGCGACGCCTTACAGCGCATGTTCGACTTTGACCAGGCAAAGGTCTTTCCGGTAGACTATGGCGTTGATCTCGATCGTTTCAGGCCGTATCCCAGGGAGCGCCTTGCCGAGTTGTATGCCCGTCTTGGCATTCCCCGCGAACGTCTGCTGGTGGTGTACCTTGGCATATTGAGCGATTATCAGGGGGTTGATCTGTTGCTCGAAGCCATCCCCGCCATTGTGCGCGCCTGCCCCAGGGCGCATGTTCTGCTCATGGGCTATCCCAATGAAGAGCATTACCGCGCCCGCGCCAGGGCCCTGGGGATCGCGGACCATGTCACCTTGCCGGGACGCATTGACTATGCCCAGGCGGCGCGCTACCTTTCGCTGGGCGATCTGGCGGTTTCGGCCAAGCTCACGCCGATGGAAGGCAACGGCAAGTTGCTGAACTACATGGCCTGTGGTCTGCCAACCGTCGCGTTTGACCTGCCGGGTAATCTGGCGACCCTCGGCGATGCCGGGGTCTACGCGCCCACCGGCGATGGCGCGGCCCTGGCGGCGCAGATCATCGCCTTGCTGCGCGACCCCGCGCGCCGGGCCGACCTGGGTCGCCGCGCCCGTCTCCGGGCCGAACAACGCTATTCCTGGCACGCGATCGGCGCAACGATCAATGCGGTCTACGATACCCTTCTCGACCGTAAGGCCATGGGGGCCGGATCATCTCCCATGGTGCCGGGGGCCGAAACGGTTTCGGTGAAAGATTAACCAATGCGAAAGTTTGTCATTCGCCTGCTGATTACCGCTGTCTTGCTTGGCTGGCTCTTCACCCAGGTGGACGTGGCGGGCATCGGGGGGGTGTTTGCGCAGACCAGGCCACACTGGCTGGCGCTGGCGGGAGTGTTGAACCTGGTCTCGTTTGCGCTGCTCATCTGGCGCTGGCGCGTGGTGTTGATCGGTGTGGGTGTCAGGCAGTCGTTCTTGCAACTAACGCGGGTCACGCTGGTCAGCACCTTTTTCAGCATGTTTTTGCCCTCCTCGATTGGCGGCGACGTCATGAAAATGCTGCTGCTGGTTCCCGATACCGGCCAGCGTGAGGCTGCTATTTCGTCGGTGGTGATCGACCGGGTGGTGGGCATGGCCGTGACGATCCTCGTCGGCGTCCTGGCGGTCCTGTTCCTTCCGGTTGTCTGGGGCGATCGCGCCATTATGGGAACGCTGGTTGTGGCGACGCTGATCTTCGCGCTGGGGGTTGTTGCCCTCTTCAGCCGCACCCTCTTTCGGTGGGGCGCGCGCCTGGCGCCGGGTTTCCTCTGGCGGCGCTTTGGCGAGCGGATCCTCAAGGCGCACCAGAGCATTCTTGGCTTTCGCCAGCAACCGGGCATTCTGTTCGCCGCCGGCGCGATCTCTGTCTTGCGCCAGGCAGTGATCTGCCTATCGGTTTTTTGCGCCGGGCAGGCGTTCGGAATCACTGCCGGGCCTCTGGCCTATGTTGCGACCATCCCGATTGCGCTGGCGATTACGGTGCTGCCGGTGGCCATCAATGGCCTGGGCTTGCAGGATCACGCGATGATCCTGCTCCTGGCGACCGTAGGCGTCACCGCCGCGGAAGCGCTCTCCCTGTCGATCTTTCTGCACGTCATGCGCACATGTGTTGGCCTGACCGGGGGGCTATGGTTCGCCATCGGGCGCCGCCGCATGCCCGCGGTTCAACTGGCTGCCGGCGAGATTGGAGGAATGGGGTGTGAAAACGATCACCTGCAACCTGTGCGCTAGCCCTGACCAGCGCCTGCTCTGCACCGGCTACGATCGCGATAACCCCCAGAACCGGCGCATCTACACCCTGCAACAATGTCGGGGTTGCGGCCTGGTCTACTTGAGCCCGCGCCCCGATACGCCCGAGGAACTGGCCGAGATCTACCCGCCCACCTACGAGAGTTACATGGGTGAGCGCCAGCGGTTCCTGGTGTGGATGCGCCGCATCGCCTGGCGCCCGGAAGTGCGGGAAATTGTGTCGCGCACCAATGCGGATAGCGCCATTCTCGAACTGGGTTCGGCAACGGGCGAGTTTCTGGCCGAACTCCGGCGGCATGGGCGCACCAGGCTTCTCGGGCTCGAGTTGAGCGCCGAGGCGGCGCGCATCGCCCGCGCGCGCCACGGTCTCGATGTTCGCGCCGGGCAACTGGACGAGGTCTCCCTGCCTCCCGGTAGTTTCGACGTCGTCCTGATGCGCCATGTGCTCGAGCATCTGCCCGACCCCCGCGAAACCTTGACCAGGATTGCACACCTGTTGCGGCCTGGAGGCTATTGTATTTTTACCATTCCCAATATCGATTCGCACACGGCGCGGATCTTTGGACGGGACTGGTACGGTTACCAGTTTCCCCGCCACTTTTTTCTCTTCCCGCAGCCTGCTCTGGTCGCGCTGCTCGAAAGGTCTGGTCTGCGCATCGAGAAGGTTATTCACAACCCTGCCCCGAATGTGTGGATCGGCAGCGCGCGTTTCTGGCTGGCCGCCCGTGGACATACCACGCTGGCGCGCTTCGTTCGTTACCAGAACCCCCTGGCCGTGGCCGTATTCGCTCCACTGGGGTTGATCTCGGCGCTTATGCGCTCCAGTGGCGTCATCCGGGTGATCGCCCGCCGCCCGGCATGAAGCCTGCGTGGCCCATGCCCCTGCTTGAGGGCGTAGCCCTCCCAAACCCTCCTGCGAGCCGAGGCGTGGGGAAACCCGGTTTCCTCATCCCACTGCGCAAGGGCTGCGCCCTTACCTTCCTGCGGGCGGGGGTATGGGGAAACCGGGTTTCCCCATACCCCTGCTTGAGGGCGTAGCCTTCCTAAACCCTCGTGCGGGCGGGGGCGTGGGGAAACCCGGTTTCCCCACACCCCTGGGGCCTATTTTCACGTTAGGTTTCAGGTTATTTCAATGGCGATCTCGATGCAGCAACCGACACGCGAGCACCGTGTTTTCCGTGACCCGATCCTCTGGGTGGCGATGGCCGTCTATATGATCGTCGTAGGAGGGTTAAGTCTGCTGCGCTATGCCGGCTATAACGCCGGTCTCCTCGACCTTGGCTCGATGTACCAGGCCATCGCCTCGGTGCTGCGCGGCGAGCCGTTGATGCTCACTTCCGCCAGAGGCAACGTCTCGCGCCTGGCCGGGCATGTCGAACTCATCTACTATGCCTTTGCCCCGCTGGTGGCCCTCTGGCCCGACCCGCGCGGGTTGCTGCTCGGCCAGACCTTGCTGGCGGCGACGGGAGCGATCCCCGCCTACCGCATCGCCCGGCGCCGCCTCGACAGCGTGCTGGCGGCCCGCTGCGCCGCGCTGATCTATTTGCTCTACCCGGTGGCCCTCACCGCGGCGCTCTTCGACTTCCACGGCGACACACTGGCCATGCCCCTGCTGCTCTGGGCGATGGATGCGTTCGACCGCCGCGACCTCCGCGCCGCGGCGTTATGGGTGGGGCTGAGCCTGCTGTGCAAGGTCTATGTTGCCGTGGCCGTGGCCGGGCTGGGCGCGTACCTGTTTCTCTGGGGCGGGCAGCGCCGGGCAGGTCTGATCACCGCCGGCGCCGCCAGTCTCTATGGCGCGCTGGTCTTCCTGGTCATCCGCCCCCGCTTCGAGGCCGCCGGCGGTGTCCATGTAGCCAATAACTATGTCGCTCACTACTTCGGCGCGACCGAGACGCTGCTGGCCACGGCCGGCGAACGGGCGCTGGCTGCCCTGGTGGTGGTGGGGCCGGCGCTGTGGGTGGGTTGGCGCGGCTGGCGCTGGTTGCTGATGGCCGCGCCGCTGATCGGGGCGGTGCTGGTCAGCACCGGGCCGGGCGCGGGCTACCATTACGTCTATCACCACTACGCCCTGGCCGTGCCTTTCCTCGTCATGGCCGTCATTGACGGCGCGGCGCGCCTGCGCCGCGCCGCGGACGCGGCCCCGCCCGGCGGGAAGGCGCGTCAGTGGCGCGCCGATCTGCTCTTTGCCACAGTGATCGTCGGCCTGACCAGTTCCCTGCTGGTGGATCAGCCCCTCAACCCGGCCTTCTGGATGGGTCTGCCGGGGTGGGGGGCTGACCCGTCGGCCTATGGGATGACCGCCCGCGACCGGCTCAAGGATCGCTTTCTGGCGACCCATGCCCCGCCCCCCGCGGCGCCCATTGCCGCCTCGATGTTTCTGGCCCCGCGCCTGGCCGACCGCCAGACCCTCTACGTCGTGCGGTACCCCGACGATCCCGGCGGCGAGCGGTTGCCCGCGCTGCTGCCCCAGGTTGACTATGTCCTGGCCGATGCGCTCTTCGACTGGCGCAGCGTTGATGGCGCCACGATCCTCGGCGGCCCTGCCTACGAGCGCCGCGAGATCGCCCTGCTGCTGCGCGACCCGGCCTTTGGCCTCAGCGTTGCCGAGGACGGCCTGCTGCGCTTCGAGCGGAACGCCGACGCGCCTCTGTCACAGGCAGTAGCGGTGGCAACGACAAACGACCTTCCGGCGCGCACGACCTACTTCGGCCCCATCCGGCTCCTCGGCGCCGAGCTTGCGCCGTTGGAGGGGCGGCGCTACCGGGCCAGCTTTGCCTGGACGGCCACGGGGCCGCTCCCGAGCGACCGCAGTCTCATCCCTGTCAGCACCCTTGACGGAGTAGAGGGGCGGATCGTCCACCTGCCCACCTTTGCCCTGCTGCCCACCGCCGAGTGGCCCGTGGGGGCGATCATTCGCGAGGAGTTCGAGTTGGAACTGCCCGCCGATCTGCCGCCGGGCCGCTACACCTGGCGCGTGGGCTGGTACGACCCGGCCCACCCCGAGGCCTACGCGACCGACGAGCGCAGCCAGTTCATGGGCGTGGCGCCAGCCGCAGTTGGCGTCATCGAGGTCGGATACTCTTTCGGATTGTAGATTTTGGATTTCAGGCATGGTTCAAACGCACGTGACCGTTCGCCTCGACACGGGACCACGGGGGTGGTTGTGGAGGGGCCTGGCCCCTCCACATCTCGCCGCCAGACGGTCAAGCGCAAACCGCAGGTTTTGAACCATGCCTTGGATTGCTGTGCCGCAAAGGCGGGCAGGAGTGGAGGGCCGCAGGCCCTCCACCAACCGGATTGTTGTCCGCCCGCGGAGGGAAAGCCGTGGGGGTTGCGCCAGGCCGCCTGGCCGCCGCGGGTGGGAACAGGGGTGCGGGCACCCCTCCACCGCGTACGTCCCCTGTCAATTGAAGAAAGGCGCCGTCAATGAACTGCTGGCACTGTGAGCGACCGGCCCATGGGGTGTGCGTCTTCTGCGGGCGCGCGGTGTGCCGCGAGCATGCCCGCGAGATGCCGCATATCGTGGCAGTGTACCGCAGCCAGAAGGGGGGACATCGGGCCATCGTCACCGCGCGGGCCTTGTTCTGCGGGGTCTGCGAGCCACGCGAGGATCCCGTGGACATGCCAGAGCTGACGTGAAAACCGTTCGCAGCGTTCTGCCCCCCTCCCAGCCTCCCCCCGCCGGGGGGAGGAGCCGGGTTCTCTCCCCCCGCTGGGG
>Ga0209101_1002591_pt1 | contig 11770 bp, 12 predicted proteins | sample ConPoolayeCmetaG_FD_185481 | JGI IMG/M metagenome (GOLD analysis project Ga0209101, IMG submission 185481) | Hot spring microbial mat communities from California, USA to study Microbial Dark Matter (Phase II) - Cone Pool mat layer C metaG... ... | reverse complement strand
TTTGAACCGACATAGTTTCTGTTGCTCTAACTGGCGGTTACCCGCGCCGTCTTGCGACGGCCACCCTGCCTTCTGCTGCCTGGACTTTCCTCTCGTGCTAAACGAGCGATTACCCACCCTCCAGAGCCTTTTAATTGTATCATATTTCCCGTAAAAAATCTCCCCAGGCAATTTGGCGTGAATTTATAGTTGTCAAAGACACAACACAAAGAGGACTATGGCTTCCTTTATTTTGCAGATTTGAACAGTCAAAAAGAGTTTATATATATTACGGAGAAAAAATGATGTATTATTTGAAGAACAAAGAAGGTTTTGGCTTCTCATAACACAAGAGACAGACAATCAAGAAGATGGGCTGATGAGATACGCTTTATTTTATTTGAGAAACGGTTACGCGGTACATCCTGTTTTATGTGAAGGTTGTTTGGTTGATGAAAGAAGTGGTGAACTTGAAGAGAGAAAAACACCCACTGGTATTTTGAGCGGGAGAAAACTCTATATTTTTACTTCTTGTGAAGATGAAGATAACTTTGATGTACAATTAACTTGTGCGATTGGTAATACAAAGAGTAAATTCTGCCCAAGTTTCGGCAAATGGCAAGGTGGTTGGTGAAATAGGCAAGGGTCTTTTTGTGCTTGTGGGTTTTAAAAAAGGAGATGATAAAAATCATGTTGATAAGTTGGCGGAAAAATTAATAAAGCTAAGAATCATGGCGGATGAAAACAAAAAAATGAACAATACAGTAAATGAATCAAATGGCAAATTTTTGATAGTTTCTCAATTTACTTTGTATGCAAACACAAAAGATGGTAATAGGCCAAGTTTTCTTGAATCCCAAGAACCTGAAAAAGCGCTCGTACTTTATAACTATTTTGTTGAAAAAATGAGATATTTTAAAGCCAAAGTTGAAACTGGAATATTTGGTGAATATATGAACATAAAACTAGATCTTGATGGGCCTGTTACAATAGCTCTGGAAACATGAAATTAATATTTCGCTCATTAATTTATGTCTCAAAGGTTTTTGCATTATCAGCGTTATGTTCATTAGTTCTTAGCTTTACTTACTTTTTAGGCTACATAAGTGGATATTCTTACTGCGCAAATAGCGTTTGCCAGTTTTTATCTGATACACAGGATAAACCAATTGTTGAATTTACACCTTCACCTTTTCCGTCTTTTTTGCCTACACCAAAATCTACCCCTACGCCCAAGACTATGGTTGTAAAGCCGGAAACAAAAGCCAATTGGTCGGGGCCAGAACTTTGGGAAGCAGTTAATGCTCGCAGGCAACAACTTGGAGTTAATCCTTTAAACAGTCAAAGCGAGCTTTGCACTATTGCTTCTATTAGACTGAATGAATTGTTGGATTTGGGGAAGCTGGATGGTCATGAGGGTTTTAGCAGTTTGGCAGAAAGAAGGCCAGACTTAAAATGGATTTTTGAAAAGTATAATATTTCAGAATTTTTGGTTTCAGGAGCCAAAAGCGCTCAAGATGCAGTTGCCTTATGGGAAAACACACTTGGTCATAAGAAACTTCTCACTGGAGGAGAGTATGTATGGGGTTGCGTATACGCGCAGAACAGTTTTGGAGTTGCAATAGCGGCGTATTAAATTAAGTTATGTTCTTTCAAAAACTGTTTTAATTTTGCTTGACTTTTGTGTTGCCGACCTATTGAAACGAATAATTTATTTATGTCTCGCCAGTATTTTTTAGGAAGAATTTCTGTAAGCTTTCTTTCTGTCTCTTCCGGATTTTTTGTGTGTACCCAGCCTAATAAATTGCTTATTCTATGAACGTGGGTGTCCACAGCAATTGCTGGTTTCCCGAACGCGCGATTAAGGACAAGATTGGCTGTTTTTCTGCCAACTCCGGGCAGTTTTGTGAGTTCTTGCAGATTGTCAGGAATTTGTCCCTGATAGTTTTTGGTTATAATGTCAGCTAATTTTTTTAGTTGTTTGGCTTTAGTCCTGTAAAATCCTACTGGGTATATTAAGTTTCTAATTTTTATTTCTTTTAGTTTGCAGAGTTTAAAAACGGTGGGGGCTTTTTCAAAAAGTCTGTTTGCGGCTGAAAGTGTGGTATCATCGTTTGTTCTAGAAGATAGCAAAGTAGAAATTAAAGTTTTATAGGGATCATTTCCAAATACCTCTAATGGTACAAGTTTATAATTTTTCTCAAAAATATCAAAAACTTTTTTGTACTTTGTCATGTTATACTTGACAGGAGTAACAATACAAACTTACAATGGTTGAGTTAAATTGTTACTCAAGTTTTATTTTACTTGAGTGGTGGGTGAATTAACAGATCTTTTACTAATTATATTTGTTGCCCTTGTTTTATGGCTTGCCGGCCTTTCGTATGCTTATTGGCGATTGCTAAACCATTACAAAAAAATTGCCAAAAAAAGCGGCGGCGGAGATTTATTACAAGCAATTAACGAGGTTTTAAAGAATGAAGAAAAAAACAGGCTAGAAATTAAAAAGACAAAAGATACCATATCAAGAATTGAGGAAGAGAATCTCGTTCATTTGCAAAAGCTGGGTATTGTTCGTTTTAATCCTTTTGGTGAAACAGGCGGAGAATTAAGTTTTTCAATCTGTCTGCTTAATGGTATGAGCAACGGATTTATTTTGACTGCCTTGCACGCACGAGAACGAACAAGGGTTTATTTAAAAACAGTTGAAAAAGGAAAAAGCAAGCACGAGTTATCGGTTGAAGAACAAAAAGCTTTGAGTCAAGCGCAAAAAACAACATGAGAAATTTTTTAAAAACAAAATCAACTCTGATACTAAGTCTTTTGGGTTTATATTTACTTACAACAGGAGCTTCATGGCTTTTCTTTTCTTATACAAAGGCAAAGCCGCAACTTTCGGATTTGGGTTCGGCTCGTTCACAAATAGCCTCTCTTCCGAAAAATGAAGAATGTCCTCTTAATGGATTAATGTATACAAATGCGGAAAAAGCAATTTGGGAACAAAGACGCCCCATGGGTGTCATGATTGAAAATCATCTTGATTCACGGCCCCAGTCAGGTCTTTCTAGGGCAGATATCGTATATGAAGCGGTGGCTGAAGGTGGAATAACGAGATTTTTAGCGCTTTATTATTGTGCGGCCGCAGCCAGCGATGTGACAATTGGCCCAATAAGGAGCGCGCGGGTTTATTTTATTGATTGGATTTCTGAATATGGAGAAAAACCTCTTTATGTTCATTTTGGGGGCGCAAATAATATTTGTACTAACAGCGAAGACCCTGCCTGTACGCAAAATGGTACAAAAAGACCGGGGGTTGTCGATCCTCGTGTTATGGCAATTGAGAAACTTATTGATATGGGCTGGAGACATAGCAATGGTAATGCTCTTGATGGCGGCGCAAATGCGGGGGCGCCTGCTATAGTGAGAAATCAATACAGAATTTCAGAAACCCCTGCCGCTTGGGAGCACTCAGCCGTAGGTTCAACAGACTTGTTGTTTGAATTAGGAGTAAAAAGAGGATTTGCGGGTGGTTGGAAAAAGAATTTTGAAAGCTGGAATTTTTCTGAAGATCAACCCGTCATTAGTTCTAAGGTAAACTCGATTTCCTTTGCCTTTTGGAATAACAAAAAAGACTACGATGTGGAGTGGAAATATGACGAGCGCACCAATAGCTATTTGCGCATCAATGGAGGCAAGCCCCACACAGATTGGGAGTTTGATAAGCCTCAATTGTCAGCAAAAAACGTGTTGATTATGTTTGTTAAGGAAGAGGGGCCGGTTGATGAGGAGAAGCACTTATATTACGAAACAATAGGAACCGGTGATATTTTACTTTTTCAAAATGGTGAAGTAATAAAGGGTACTTGGGAAAAGCCATCTCAATATGCGCGCACAAAGTTTTATGATGACTCTGGTCGTGAAGTAAGTTTTGTAAGGGGATTAATTTGGATTGAAGCATTGCCCAAGGGCAATAAAGTTAATTATTGACAATCTTCTGCCCTGCCTTAATTTTAAGGCTTGGAATTTTTGTTAAATTTAAATGGCAGACTTAAGTGACATTATAACTTCAAAAGTACGAATTAAGTTATTGGAGTTATTTTATGGCAATCCCAAAAATATGTACCATGTCCGTGGAATTGTTCGTGAATTAAAGGAAGAAATAAATGCGGTAAGACGTGATTTGTTTAGATTAGAAAAAGCGGGTATTGTCAAAAAGGAGCCGAGGGGCAACAGGGTTTATTATTGGTTAAATGAAAATTATCCAATGTATGAAGATTTTTTGTCTATGGTTAGCAAAACTACAGGTTTAGGAGCTCAAATAATAGCAAACAGAAATAAGCTGGGGAAGATTAGTTTTTTAATGTTTTCCGGGCGTTTTGCAAGACAAAAAGAAAGAAAGCGAGAAGACGAGGTGGATATTTTAGTAGTTGGAGAAGTTGTGTTGCCAGAACTTGCTGCGGTTGTACGTGCAGAAGAATCTAGGCGTAATCAAGAAATAAATTATACAGTTATGAGCCGCGAGGAGCTTGAGTTTAGGAAGAAGAGGAGGGACCCTTTTATTCTTGGGGTTTTAGCCGCAAGTCGTGTAATGATTATAGGTGATGAGGAGGGTTTGGTAAATTAATATGTATAAAAATCCTATTAGAAGGCTTTTTTATGTTTTTGTCCTTTCTATTCTTGCTTTGGCAATAGTTCTTCCTTCAAAAATAAAAATTTTTGGCCAAGAGCTTAAAAGGCAGCCTTTAAATATTAAATTTGGGAATATAAGTATTTTTAGAGATTTTGAACTAAAAAGGGGGCTAGACTTAGTTGGAGGAAGTCACTTTGTATATGAGGCTAAGACAGAAGGTTTGAGCCAAGAAGATAAAGAGATGGCAATGTCCGCACTTGTTGAAGTCGTTTCTCAGAGAATTAATTTGTTTGGAGTTAGCGAAGTAAACGTTCAAAGAGCATCTTATGAGGATAAAGATAGAATTATTGTTGAATTACCGGGCATATTTGAACCTCAAAAAGCAAAAGATTTGATTGGCACTACAGCCCAGCTTCTGTTTGCAAGTTTAAATGGCGAATCATTGATACCAACAGAAATTACCGGTGCGGATGTCGCTAACGCTCGCCTTGCGTTTAATTCTCTTGATGGTTCACCAGTTGTGGGGATTGAATTTACTCCGGAAGGAGCCCAAAAATTTGAAAAGTTAACAGAGGAAAATGTTGGCAAACCGCTTCCTATTGTTTTGGATGGGGAAGTTATTTCGGCGCCAATGGTTCAGGAAAAAATTGCAGGTGGAAGGGCTCAAATTTCTGGAAATTTTTCAATAGATGAGGCAAGAGAGCTTTCCATTCAGATTAATGCTGGCGCGCTTCCTGTAGAAATTGACCTTATTGAAGAAAGAACGATTGGCCCTACTTTGGGTGCTGAATCTATAGAAAAAAGCGTCAAAGCAGGATTGGTGGGCTTAATAGCTGTAGCGTTATTTATGGTAATTATTTATGGCCGTTTTGGATTGATTGCAAACTTGGGTCTTGTACTTTTTGGAATCTATACACTTGCTCTTTATAAATTAATTCCTGTTGTCCTAACCCTTCCTGGTATTGCCGGTTTTATACTATCTGTGGGAATGGCAGTAGATGCCAACATCTTAATTTTTGAACGTTACAAAGAAGAGCGGAAAAAAGGATCTTCGGTACAGTATAGTTTAGAATTGGCATTTGGCCGCGCTTGGGATTCAATTCGTGATGCTAATATTGCGACACTTATTACTGCCTTTGTTCTAGCCAACCCGCTTAATTGGTCATTTTTGCATACTTCTGGGCCGGTTCGTGGTTTTGCGATAACTTTGGCATTGGGTATATTAGTAAGCCTTTTTACAGGCGTTTTTGTTTCAAGAAATTTAATGCGTGTTTTTATTAAGTAATTAAATATTTTTACAAAAGCATAATCTTTAACAATGGCAAATCAAGAAGATATTAAACAAAGAAATTGGTTGAGATATACAAAATTGTATTTTGTTATATCCTTTATCTTTCTTGTCTCGGGAGTTTACGCAATTTTTTCTTGGGGGTTGCCGTTGGGTTTGGATTTTGTCGGTGGGGCTATTGTTGATTATAAAATTCAAAATGGCGAGCAAATTGATTCCCTGAAAGACAAATTTGAGGAAATTAAAATTCAAATAGAACAGGTTCAAACTTCCGAAGACAGATTGTCAATTAAAACTAGAACATTGAATAATGATGAGCAGAAGTTAATTTTTGAAATTGCAAAAGACTTGGGTATTGAACAGTTAAGCCTTCAAAACGTCGGCCCTTCGGTTGCTCCGGAAATGATTAAAAAAACGGCAATTGCGATAATTATGGCAGGGGGAGGGATATTATTTTGGGTAGCAATTCAATTCAAAAAAATCATTTTTGGTATCGCCGCAATTCTTGCAACCGCCCACGACACAACTATCCTTATTGGTTCTTTTGCAATCTTGGGTAAATTTTTTGACGCTAAGATTGATTTTTTGTTTGTTACGGCCGTGTTGACTACATTGTCATTTTCTGTACATGACACGATAGTAGTTTTTGACAGGGTTCGTGAAATTCAAAATAAGCATGGTGGGGAAATTGAAAACGTTGTCAACAGAGCGGTAACTGAAACTATGAGGAGGTCAATAATTAATTCTTTAACAATAATAATAATGTTAGTTTCTTTGGTGGTTTTTGGAGGAGCAACAATTCGTTGGTTTGCGGCAGCGCTTTTGATAGGAGCTATTGCAGGAACTTATTCATCGCCGTTTGTGGCCGCCCCGTTATATGTTAAATTGTCTAGACTGCAGAAAAAATTGAAAAAGAAATAGTTTAATTTTTTTATGAAATCTCCTTAAGTCTTTTTAATAAAGCTTCTCTTTCATTTTCTATTCTTTTTTCTACAACTTCTTCAAACAATTTATTTAACACCTCTCCAATTTTTGGTCCGGGTTTTAGATTTAATTCGTGCATGACGTCGTTACCATTGACTTTTAAGTCGTGAACTGTAAATGGCTGTTTTTGGACTTCAATAAGTCTTTTTTTGAATTCTTCAAGGCGCCAAGAAGTTTCTGCCGCGCCTCCGCCCAGCCTGTCGCCTACTCTTAAGGCAAGCATGTCTTCTATATTTTCTAATCCAACATTTTTTATAAATCTTCTTATTGCTTTGTCTGTTTGGCGTTCATCAACTGTAAATTGATGCCAGCGCACCAACCTCCAAAGTTTTTCGGAATCTTTCTTGGAAAATCTAAGGCGGGAAGCTATATTTTTAGCAATTCTTGCACCAACTACTTCGTGGTTATAAAAAGTTATAACCCCATCCTTTACCTTGTAAGTTGTAGGTTTTCCTATATCGTGAATAAGAGTTGCAAAACGGGTTATCTTATCGGAGGATGGACAATTTTTAAGAGACATCAAGCTGTGAGTCCCTACGTCATAAATATGATGTCTGCCCGGTGATTTTTGTTCAACACCAAAGGATTTACTTAGCTCTGGTAAAACTTCATCCATTAAGCCAGAAGTGTGAAATAACATCATGCCTACATGGGGATGTTCAGAAGAAACTATCTTTAATAATTCGTCTCTGATTCTTTCTTTTGATATTTTATTAATCGCCCCAGCATGCATCTTTATAGCGTTGAATGTATTTTCTTCAATGTTAAATTCCAGCTCTCCAGCAATGCGTACCGCTCTTATCATGCGTAAGGCATCTTCGGAAAATCTTTCAACCGGATCGCCAACTGCCCTAATTATTTTTTTTTCAATATCTCTTTGTCCGTCAAACGGGTCTATTATATCTTTGCAATCTATTTTCTTTTTTCCATCTAATCTTATGGCCATTGAATTTATGGTAAAATCTCTTCGTTTTAAATCTTCTTCAATAGAATCTCCCCATTTAACATTGTCTGGTCTACGCGAGTCTGAATATCCAAACTCGGAGCGAAAAGTGGTAATTTCTAATGGGCGGCTGCTGTCTTCAATAGGATATCCAACAGTTCCAAACCTGTTATCGTAAAAAGCGTCTTTTCCAAGTATTTTTAAAGTAGCTTCAGGTGCTGCGTTGGTGGTAAAATCCCAATCATATATTTTTTTGTTCATAAGGCAATCTCGAACTGCGCCGCCAACTAGATAAATCTCATATCCTGCGCTTAAAAATTTAGAGCTTAAATTCACAACCTCTTGTGGTATCCTTAATTCCATGAACTCATTATACTATGGATACAGTAATTAAGTTTTAAAAGAAAGTGCTTTTAAAATTTCAATACACAAAACCATATGCTTAAGCAAGAGTATTAAGTTTGCCAGGTAAAGCTAGGAAGGCGAATGTTTGAAATTAAAAAGCGGTTGTCTAAATTGTTGTTGGTTTATAGGTTTAGTTTATTAAATTTATGTATAAAGATAGCTGGAAGATATTAAATAAATTAAACGGCAAAGATATTTTGGATGTTCTTTTGGAAAATCGAGGAATAGTATCAAAAAGACAAAAGAAAGAATTTTTGAATCCAATGCACCCATACGATATTAGTCCTGATGAGGTTGGTATAGACAGTAAAGAATTGGAAAAAGCCGTAAAGAGAATCAAACTGTCTATAAAGAAAAAAGAGCAGGTTATTGTTTATGGAGATTATGACGCAGATGGAGTTTGCGCAACCGCCATAGTTTGGGAAACATTGCATGCTCTTGGCTCAAATGCAATTCCTTTTATTCCAGACAGGTTTGAGGATGGCTATGGGATAAATAAGAAACGGGTAGCAAGTATAAAAAAAGAGAATAAAAATACAAAGTTGATTATTACTGTTGATAATGGGATTGTTGCCCACGATGCTATAAAAGAAGCTAAAAGATTAGGTATAGATGTTATAGTTTGCGACCATCACACTTGTGACAAAAAGCCAAATGCATTTGCTGTGATTCATACTACAAAAATAAGCGGCTCGGCAGTGGCATATTTTATGGCAAAATGCCTTAAACCTGAAATTTTTAAGAGAGACAGCTTTGTTGAGCTTGCTGCCATCGGCACTATTTCTGATCAGCTTCCGCTTTTTGAAGTTAATCGGTCAATCGTAAAACATGGTCTCTACTCGCTTAATAAAACGAAAAGAATTGGTCTTAAAAAATTAATGATGGTTTCAGGACTTTTGGATAAGGAGATTGGCACATACGAGGTTGGTTTTCTAATTGCCCCAAGAATTAATGCAAGCGGTAGGCTTGCTTCCGGAATGGATTCGCTACGTCTTTTATGCACTAAGAATAGCAAAAGAGCAGAAAGATTGGCAATAACTCTTAATAGTTTAAACATGGAAAGACAGGATGTAGTAGAAAGCACAATGAAAGAAATTGAAGAGAAATTAAGCGCTAGTTTAAGCAACGTCGTTGTTTTGGCTGATGAAAAATATCACGAAGGAGTAATTGGTCTTATTGCAAGCAAAATTGTGGAAAAAACTAACCGACCCGCTATTGTTCTTGCTATAAAAGGCAGTTTAGCTAAAGCTTCTGCCCGTTCAATAAAAGGGTTTAATATAATTGAGGCAATACGTGCTCATGAAGAATATATTGTTGGCGGGGGCGGGCATGAAATGGCGGCTGGTTTTTCAATTAAAACTAAAAAGATTAAGGTTTTTTCAGAAAAAATAAATGTTTATGCAGATAATATTTTGAATCCTGAAATATTAAAAAAAGAGATTAAAATAGATTGCGAATTGCCATTTAGTTATATTAATGACAAGGTTTATAATACAACAAAGTTGCTTGAACCCCACGGTGTTGGCAATCCATCTCCTTTGTTTGTAACAAAGGCAGTAGAGTTGGTAAGTCAAAATTTTGTGGGAAGGTCTTCCAAACATTTGAGATTGGTTTTAAAGAAAGACGGGTTAGTCAAAGAAGGCATTTGTTTTAATAAGGATAATAAAATTAAGAATAAGAAGGTAAATATTTGCTATCGTATTAGTCAAAACTTTTGGAATGGCAGGGAAAGTGTTGAGTTGATAGTTAAAGATATTAAATATGGAACAAAGATTTAAACATTTGATTTCGTTAGTATCAAAGTCTGTCTCCCACCCCAATCTTTCAAGAATTGAAAAAGCTTGGGAGCTTAATAAGCTCGCCCACATTGACCAAAAACGTCTTAGCGGAGAACCGTATGCTCAGCATCCGCTGGAAGTAGCTATAATTTTAGCAGGATGGAAACTGGACGAAGACTCAATAATAGCCGGGCTTCTTCATGATTCAATTGACGATGGTGGAGCTACTAAAGATGATTTGCTTAAAGAGTTTGGAGCAGAAGTTGCTCTTTTGGTAGAGGGAGTCAGCAAAGTAGCTTCTATCAGATGGAGCAAGGGCACCCAAGAGCATTTTACAGAAAATCTTAGAAAAATGGTTCTTTTTATGGCTAAAGACATACGGGTAGTCCTTATAAAAATTGCCGACAGGATTCACAACATGAGAACTTTGTGGGCTCTTGCAGATAATAAAAGAGCAAGAATTGCAAGAGAGACTTTGGAAATATATGCTCCTCTGGCTGAAAGACTTGGAATGGGAGAAGCAAGCGGCGAATTGAACGATCTTTCTTTTAAGTATTTGTACCCTCAAGAGTATGAGGAATTGGTTAAAAAAAGCAGGCCTTTTTATAAAACTGCTGCTGTTCACATACGAAAGATGCGCCATACTCTGTTAAGATATTTGTCTGAAGAAAACATTAAAGCCGTAGTACAAGGTAGGCAAAAGAGACTTTATTCATTATGGAGAAAACTTTCAAGGCCGGAAATAGATGGTGATTTTAACAAGATTCACGATATTGTAGCGTTAAGAATCCTAGTGGATACAAACCCTCAATGCTATGCCGCTTTAGGCGTAGTTCATGCCCATTTTAGACCGGTTCCTTATTTGGGGGTGAGTGACTTTATTGCACAGCCCAAACCTAATGGATACCAATCTATACATACAAAAGTTTTTGGCCCCGGCGGGCGTATAGTGGAGGTTCAAATAAGAACATATGCCATGCATGAGCAGGCTGAATATGGTGTGGCGTCTCATTGGGCTTATTCTCAGGCAAAATCACAGGGAGCAAGTGACAAATTACTGGAAGAAAAAGGAGTAAGCGTAGACAAAGAAAAGCTTGGCTGGGTTAGGCAATTGGTTGAGTGGCAAAAAGAGTTAACGGACTCAAAAGAATTTCTAGAAGCGGTTAAATTTGATGCCTTTAGTCATAGAAATTTTGTGTTTTCTCCTAAAGGAGATGTTTACGATTTGCCTGCTAATGCAACACCTGTTGATTTTGCTTTTGCAGTGCATACTGATTTGCCGGAATATATTCAATCTGCCAAAGTTAATGGAAAAATAGTGCCTTTGAACTACAAGCTTAAAAGTGGTGATATTGTGGAAATAATTAAATCTAAAAACAAAAAGCCTTTAAATCGCGATTGGCTTGCCTTTGTGGTCACCTCCGCCGCAAGACGCCAAATAAATAAACAGTTGAGGAAAGGAAGGTAACAAGGTAAAATTGGGTTCAAATGAACAGGACGCTTGTAAAAGAAACAACACAAAAAATTGGCAAGGAAGTTCTTCTGAAAGGTTGGATAGCTTCAATACGTGATCATGGTAAAATAACTTTTATTGATTTAAGAGACAAAAGCGGCTTGATTCAATGTGTTGGTCAAAACCTCCCTAAAGTCACCGCAGAAAGTGTCGTTGAAATAAAAGGTATAGTCGAAAAGCGGCCAGAGAAGCTGATTAATAAAGAACTTGCCACAGGAATAATAGAGATACAAATTATTAATTTAAAAAT
>Ga0209101_1002589_pt1 | contig 11775 bp, 8 predicted proteins | sample ConPoolayeCmetaG_FD_185481 | JGI IMG/M metagenome (GOLD analysis project Ga0209101, IMG submission 185481) | Hot spring microbial mat communities from California, USA to study Microbial Dark Matter (Phase II) - Cone Pool mat layer C metaG... ... | reverse complement strand
TCCGGAACCGACCACCCGTGTCACGCGACCCGCAGTCAGCAGGCGCTCCTTCAGCCGTCCCCCGCGACACTGAAACAGCGGCGTATCGAGGAGATGCGGGCCGGGCGGAATCGGGAGGCGCTGGCGGCCAAGTGGGTACTGTCCGCAGGGGGCAATCCGCATCCCAGGGAACGTCAACGGCGCCTGCCGCTCCTCTCAGGCGGGGGCCACCACGCGGCCCTCTTGACAGGCGAGGCCGCATTGCGGGAGAGATTACCCAGACTCTAGACTGTCCACGTGCCAAAGGGGGGCGTCATGGGGAAAGCGAGATCTACGCGCTGGTGGCGTCGTTGTTTGGGGGGCTATCATTCTTTCCTGCTTCCCATCGCCCGTGTTTCCCGCAGCGCCGGGGATACAGGCCGCCCTGGTGGAAACGGTGGGCCGCGATCACTTCCGCGTGGACCGGTACGAGTTCACCGATCAACATGGACAGCAGCGCTTCGTGGCCGTTCCGCTCGGCACGATGTGGCCGGGGGAGGCGCTCATGGAGCTCGTTGCGGAGCTCGGCGAGTGCGTCTGCGACGCGCATCGCCGAGAGCCGTTCTCGGTGACCGTTCCGGGCAGCCACCTTGACGAGATTCTCTCGGCGCTCAACGCCAGAGTCATGCCGGCACTGGAGGTCCAGTTCCATCAGCTGAATACTCCTCAGAAGTTCGCCCGGCTGGACGCCCTCATGCAGCTCCGTGAACAGAAGAACCCGAGCGTCCGCCTCCGTGGGAATGGACGCGGCGTGGAAGTGGACGAGCTGTGGGACCGTATGTTCCGAACATACGTCGTGCGATTTCCCATGGGAATCGATCCGGTTGGCGTCCGGGATCTCCTGGCCGACGACCCGGCCGTCGTTAGGGCGGGCGTTTCGGAAGTTGTTCGAGTGGACTGGCTGCCGAGCGACCTGTGGTTCACTGCCTCGGCTGCATTTGTCGGCATCACCGACGGGTCGCTGAAGGCGCAATGGCCACTGTTCCGCATTAATGCCCTCCCCGCATGGCAGCTCACGAGAGGGGCTGGCGTGAGGATCGCTGTGGTCGATACCGGCGTCGACGCAGCGCACGGCGACCTGGCCCCGAACATCTACCTGAACCCTTTGGAGCACTTCGACGCCGCCGACAACGACGGGAACGGCATAGTCGACGACGTCTTCGGCTGGGACTTCTGGGCCGGGGCGGGCGATGCAATATGTGTGCATCCTCAATTCGGACCAAACAAGGGATATGCGTGTGATCTTGGGCGTCACGGGTCGCACGTCGCTGGTCTCGCCGCGGCTGCGGCGAATTCGAACGGATACGGGATGGTCGGCGCCGCCCCGGAGGCAAAAATTTTCCACATCCGCGCTCACAACGAATTCGGTAACACCACGCACGGAAAACTCGGCCAGGCAATGAACTACGCCACCCTCGAAGGGATGGATGTCGTAAACGCCTCTTTCCGTGTGGCGTCTGGCTCGAGCGTTGATTTTCAGTTCATTCGCTCGGTGGCCGAGTCGCAATACTTCAGTGGGATGGTGCTCGTTGCCGCAGCCGGCAACACCGGTGGCCCGATCCCCCAAGACATCTATCTGGCCAACCAGGGCTTCCCGATTGTGGTGGGCGCCAACGACCGGTACGGCGCGCGCACGGATTTAAGCTCGACCGGTCCGACCGTCGACGTGGTCGCTCCGGGTGGAGATTCCGCACTCCCCTGGGAGCAGTGCACCTTGCCCGTGTATGGCACGGCGCCTGTCCTCCCCAACGACACGACCAGCATCCTCTCAGTGCGATCAACCACGGGAATTCCGCTCGTGTTCCCGATTCCTTTCGCAGATGGGTTCGCTGACTACGATGGCTGCCCTTTCCGGCTCAGCAAGCGCATACTCGGCGACTGGGTCATGAATCGAGGCACATCGATGGCGACGCCACTCGTCTCCGCGGCGGCCGCCCTGCTGCTCTCGCGGAAGCCCACCCTCTCACCGAGCGCGGTCGAGTGGTACATCACTCGAAGCGCCGTGGATCGCGGCCCGCCGGGGAAGGACTCGGACTATGGGTGGGGTGAGCTCAACCTGGGCAACATGCTCTACCGGCCGCTCGAGATCGTGGCCTCGGAGGATGCATGGGTCGAGAAGCAGAACCCAACGGCCAATCACGGCGGTGCGCTTTCCCTCCGAGCAAAGAGTAGCCAAACATCCGACGCGAAGCAGATCTTCGTCAAATTTTTCGTTCCGAATCTTCCGCACGCGAGGCATCAGGGCGCCTTGCTTCGGTTCTTCGTCGAGGACCGATCCGCGTCGCCAACCGATGCCGGTGAGCTGTGGAAGACGGCTGCCTCGTGGAGTGAGTATCGGGTCACCTGGAAGAACCGTCCCACCGGCGGAACCTACATCGGCAAGGTTGCGGAGCCGTACTTCAACGTGGCGAGGCCGGGTGGAGAGGTCGCTGTCGACGTGAGTGCGTTCGTGAGGCAGGGGTGGAATAGCTTCGCCATCCGACCCGCCAAGGGATATTCCCGGATCGCCAGTCGCGAAAGCTCACTGCCCAAGCCCACGCTCGTCGTCATGCGCTGCGGTGATCCTGCCGGCTGCGGCACCTGCGATGGCGCGCAGAGCTTTTCGGCGGCTGGCGTGGCGTCCTTCTATGGGGTGTCGCTTGCTCCGCTGGTCGCCCTGCTCGTCGATCGCCTGCGGTGGCGCAGGCGCCGGAGGCCGCGATGTCGAAGCTAACGATCGCCACGGCCCTGCTCCTCGTGCCGTCGCTTGGCTACCCGAGGGTGGAGTTTCACCTCAGCGGCACGCTACACCTGTGCGGGAAATCCCTCCCTCAAACCTTCGGCTCCACCATAGTTGGCTCGGCGAGCGAAGGCGCTCGGGCGCGCGGGCCGCAAGAGCCTAGCGGCATGGCCCCCGATGGGCGCAGGGCGCCAAGCAGGACCGCGGATGCGGGCCAGAGGAAATGCCTGCGAGTCCTGAAGGCAGCATGCCGTGACAAGAAGATCTGCGGGAGGGGGCAGGACAGAAGCCTGTGCTCGTACTGTCCCGAGGGCCAGAGGACGGCGGATGTCGCTGCCCTCTGCCAGCCGCAGGAGCCCCCGACGCCGGCCTTCTGTCGCGAGGGCGAGGAGGAGATTCGGGAGACGATCGATGTTGCTGTGGCCTACCAGAGGACGCCGGTTGAGTGGGGGTTCGGATGGGACTGCGAGGTTCGCCTCTCCCTTCGGGGAGTCGAGTTCTTCCTCGGCGCGTGCTACGGGCCGTCGCTGATGCTCACGATGGATGAGGAGCGCCAGCGCTACGTGCTGCCCTTCCGCGCCGTGGACATATCGAGAAACAACGGGCTCCGCGTCCCCTCGGGATTCGGGGACATGCGAGGACACCTGGTAACCAGCCGGGGCCTGGTCGAGCGCTCGAGCGGGGGTCCTGCCGAGATCCTCGGGCTCGACGCGGTGATCTCCTACCAGGGGATCGAGGTCTGGGCGGGAGGAGCCTCCTGGAGACCTCCGATCGACTTTGGTTCGAAGCCTGCGGGTCCGAACCTCACCTTGTATCGTGGGACGGTCGTAGCAGGCGATACGAGCGTGTTTTGATGGGCGCCGAGGCCTGAAGCGCCACGCGGGTGCCTCGGCCTCGCTGCAGTCGGTGCGCTGCCAATGCTTCCCGTGCTGTTCTCCGCAGGACCGCTCGTGGTGCATACTTTTGCGGTCATGATGGCAATCGGGTTCCTGGCCGGGTTCCTCGTGCTTCGTCGCGAGCTCGAGCATCACGGATACGAAGGCGAGGCAGCACAGGATCTTGTGATCGTCACCGGGCTCAGCGGCATCGCCGGGGCGCGCCTGTATCTTCTCCCCCGCCATTGGCACGACTTCCTCGCCGACCCCGTCGCCTTCTTGTTCGGCGGCTACGGATTCGCCTGGTACGGTGGGGTGTTCGGCGGGGCGGTAGGGGCCGCCTTGCTGCTCCACCGAGTTCGGATCCCGTGGCGGATCGCTTTCGACGCGCTCGCCAAGGCTGCGGCCATCGGACTCGCGTGTGGTCGGCTTGGGTGTCACCTCGCGGGCGACGGCGACTGGGGTACCGTGACGGACCTTCCCTGGGCCGTCGCCTACACGAACGGCACCGTCCCATGGCCGCATCCGGATGGCGTGCGTGTACATCCGGCACCGCTCTACGAGCTCGGCGCGATGCTCGCCATCTTCGCGCTCCTGCATGCCCGGCGCATCGCAGCGCGCCCGGGGATGGGCGTCGCCGTCTACCTGCTCACGGCAAGCGCCTGTCGCTTCGCCATCGAGGGCGTTCGCGTCAACAGCCCCTGGCTTCTCGGGCTGACGGAAGCACAGTGGATCGCAGCAGTGCTCGCGACGGTCGGCGGAGCGCTGATATCGCTGGAGACTCTCCGGCGCGCGCGAACGTCCGCTCCGCTCGCGTCCGCTGCGTCGCCCTGAGGGCATTGCAAGTGCGACGACGTGCGCGGCAGGCCGGAGAACCAGTGGCCACGACCCCCGACGCCATCGTCGTCGCTACCGAACTTCCATCGCCGTGGGCGCCGACGGGCGCCACCATACGCTTGATGTCCTCGGGGCGGATGTCTCGAACGCTGCGGCCACGGTTGTGCAATCACACCGGAAGAATGACCGAGAAGCCGAGTGCGCGCGCCGCTCGGGCCTGTGCGCCGTCGTTGGTGAGGAGTCGCTCGAAGTCCAACGCCTGCATCACGGCGAGATGGAGACGATCGAGTGTCGGGCAGTAGCCGTCCTTCGGAAGAGCGGTGATCTGACGCTCGGCGGTCTCGACGATCTCCACTGGGGTCCGAAGCAGCTCGTAGGGTGCCTTGCGAATGCACCTGGACGATCGCCTCGAGCCGGGCCAGCGACGAGACGACCACATGCTCTTCCGACCCGAGAATCTCCGCGACCCGGCGCGATTCCGCCTCGAGAAAGAGCAGCTTCAGAAGACAGCTCGTGTCGACGTAGAGGCTCGACGCCATCCCTCACGCTTCCCGGTCGCGTCGGAGCAGCTCGTCGCTCGATGGGCCGGGGTTGCGGTTGCGCCAGAAGCGCTCCATCCAGCGCAGACGGTGGCGCAGGCGTCGTCGAAGGCGGCGGAGGGCGCGACCTTCCTGGCGTCGCCGCACCGCTTCCAGCGCGCATGTAGCGTGATCCGGCTGCGCTTCGTGCGGATGCTCATGGGGGCCGCCGGGCAGCCGCCGGCCAGGGTCACGAGCAGGGGGTCGCCGTTCGGTTCCACGACCCAGAAAACGTCCGCTGGCGCACGCCGGCGGCGCGGGGCGCTTCTTCTGAACGTAGTTCCGTGGTCCGCCGAGCGGCCGGCGCCCGTTCGCGAGTGCCGCCGCGGTGGATCAGGGGGTAACGGTGATCGGCGCCGAGACCAGCTGCGCGTCGCCCTCGGCGTTGCCCTCGTAGACCTGGTTCTGGCGATCGGTGAGGATGACCAGGTAGTAGGTCCCGGCGGGCAGGTTCGGGATCGTGAAGGTGATCGACCCATCATAGCTCGCGCCGGCGGCGAGGTTGGTCGCGCGCGGCTGGTCGCCGACGAAGGTCCCGCCAGGCGCCTGGACCGTCGACAGCCAGAGGCCGTCGACCCACGGCGCCGTCGCCGCCGCGCCGCCCTGGTTGGCGATCGTCCACGAGATGGTGACCTGCTGCCCGGGGTCGACCGGGTTCGCGTCGATGCCGACGGCCGTGGACCTGAGGTCCGGCACACCGGGCACGGTGGTCGACGTCGAGGTGGTGGTGGTGACGCTCGTCGACGTGGAGGTCGAGGTCGTCGGGGCGAGGCTGGTGGACGTGGTCGTCGGCGTCGGCGTGAGGGGGACGGTCACCGTCTTCGTGCTCGTGCCGCTCCCGTTGGTCGCCGACAGCGTGAACGTCGTGGTGGCGTCCACCTGCACGACCTTCTGGTCGAGCCCGGTGACGTCGCCGACGCCTTGGTCGATCGAGAGCGTGTCCTCGCCGACGACCTCCCAGGGGAGCGTGACCGCGCCGGGCGCGCCCAGTGCGTCTGGCGTGGCCGTGAAACTCTGGATGAAGGGCTTGAGCCCCGGGTTCACGTTCACGGTCGCCAGCGCCGTCGAGGTCCCCTGGCCGTTGGTCGCCGTCAGGGTGAAGGTGGTGGTCTGCGTGACGTTGCGGGTGGTCGATCCGGTCGGCCCCGCGACGGTACCGACGCCCTGGTTGATCGACAGGCTCGTGGCCCCGAGCACCGCCCAGTTGAGCGTCACCTGCCCGCCGCCCGTGGGCAGGCTGGTGGGCGTCACGCTGAAGGTGCTGATCAGCGGCTCGACGCCGGGCACCACCGTGACGGTGCGAACGTCCGACGACTTGATCTTGCCCGACGTGTCGGTCGCGACCGCGTAGTACCGGTAGGTGCCAACGTCGCCGAGACCGTAGTTGAGGGTGAAGGCGTAGGGCGGGGAGAAATCCTCGCCGATCAGCCAGGGCAGGGCGAATTTGGACTTGCGGTAGAAGCTCACCTTGGCGATGCCGACGTTGTCGCTCGCGGTGATGCTGAAGTTCACCGTCCCGGGCGGCGTCATGACCGTGGCGTCCTGTGTAACGCCATTCACGAAGAGGGTGCTGTTGTAGGGTGGGGTGACGTCGAAGTTCACCCTCACCTGAATCACGTCGCTGTCGACGACGTTGCTCACGGCGTCGTAGCCGCGCGCGAAGTAGTAGTGCGTCGCATTCTCGGAGCCAAAGAAGTTCCGGATCGTCGTGAACGGCGCCGAGGTGTCCTCGTCGATCTTCGTGAACCCCTCGTAGAACTCGACCTTGACGAGGTTCTGCCCGTTGGCGGTGAGCGTCACCTGGCCGGCTCCCGTGACGTTGTAGTTGCTCGCCACGAGGTGAATGGAAGGCAGCGTGCCGCCGCTGCCCGAGCCCATGATGGCGTGCACCTCCTTCATGTGCTCGATGATCCAGGCAAAGGAGGCGTAGACATAGCCGCCGTCGCCCCAGCCGCAGCCCCACGAGTTCTTGATGATGACGTAGCCGCCACCGTCGCCGAGCGGGGCACCGGGCACCTTCTGCACCAGCGTCAGGTTACTGATCCAGCCCGTGGCGAGCACGGCGTGCCCGCCGACAGTCGGACCGCCGTCACTCACCAGGTACGGGTCAGCCGCACTCGAGTTCCTGAACGCGCTGTCGATGGCCAGCGACAGGACGACGGGCTTTCCAGCCGACAGCATCGCGCGCAGCACACCGAGCGAGTTCTCGGGCTCGAAGCCGTTCCAGATCGGCGTGAAGCTGTTCAGCGTGTAGTACTCGCTGCCGGCGCTGCCGTCGTGCTCAACCTCGGTCTGCCGGAGACAATGGGTCTTGCCGAAGATGACGGTGCAGTAGGTCTCCATCTGGTGGTTCGTGTCGGAGCACGTTTCACCGTAGTTCATACAGCTGTTCACGTAGTACTCGTCGTCCTCGATCTCGTCCCGGCTCCACGACGGGTTGTAGGACCACGCCGGATCGAGGTGGACGCGGGTGTTCCGCTCGTCCATCTCCTCCATGGTGTCGTCGGTAGACAGGCCCTCTTCGTAGTCGTTCGTCACCGGGAACCATCGCCCCTTGGCGAGCGCGTAAAGCTCCTGCTCCGAGAGGTTCTTGTCGGCGATTCCGTGCGCCTTCCACAGGTACGCCTCGAGGCCGCCGACGATGCCGTGCGCGACGCAGGTTCCACGGTTGCCCTGACTGCGTACGGGCGTCGTGTAGTTTTTGAGGGGCCAGGTGTATCGCTGGTAGATCGCGCTGCTCACATGACCGCATGCAGAGGCGCGCGGCCTTCCGGCGGCGCGCCTCACGGGCGCCCCCGACGGCTCCTCGACGCCGACGTTGGGCAGGAGCTCGGTGACGCGCGTCGCGAGGTCCGTGACGAGCTGGCGCACCTGATCGTCGGTCTGTGAGCCGAGCGCGCCTGGGTCGGGCCACGGGGCGCGCTGGTCCTCGGGCAGCGTCTCGTACAACGTCGCATAGACGCGTTCCTGGTTCGCGCGCTTCGGCGTCTCGCGGATGCCGTTGGCGAGCGCCCGGTAGGCGTAGTCCGGGCCGAAGAGGACGACGGGTTGGGGGCCGTCGAGCGTGGGCACGTCGATCTCGACGTTGCCGTTGCCGAGCGGGCGGGCCGTCGGATCGACCTCGAACTGGACGTGGTGCGCCAGCTCCGGGTTCTGGGCGATGAGCTCGTCGACGAGCTGCTTGTCCGCCGCGAGCTCGGCCGCCCGCTCGGCGGCGAGGCGCTCGACCTCGCTTTTGACGACGTACGCGCCGCCTTCGGCGACGCGCGCGAGGAACTCCTCGGGCGCGACCGAGATGGCATCGGCCGGTAGCGGATCGCCCGCGCCGCCGTAGGCGTTCTCGGGCGCGAACGCCGCGTCGAGGACACAACGGCAGCTCTCGCAGCCGAAGCCGGCGTCGCAGTCAGCGCGCGCCTCCCACTCCTCCTCGCCCCGGGCGTCGCGCGCGCCGTCTCCGCACGCCGAGCGCGTCGCGCGCACCACCCGACGCTTGCTGCCCTTCGCCGTCAGGGTGCCCGTGAAGGTACCGCAGGTGGTGTCCAGGGAGCCCGAGAGCTGCACGCGCTTCGCGCCGCCGCACTGCTTCCAACGGGCGCTGACGCGCGTGCCCTTCTTCGTCGCCTTCACGGTCGCCTTGGCGGGTGCGCAGCCGCTGGAGATGCCGAGCCGCCGCACACCGCCGGCGTTCTCGAGCGTCACGAACTCGGGACCTCCGCCACCGGCCAGGAGCGGGGCCCCGGCGACCAGCCAGCGCCCGTCCTGGCGAAGGGGGCGGGGGGGGCGCTTGGAGAGGGCCAGGTGACCAGGCGCCAGGATCACGACCGCGGCGACGGTCAGGATGAGGCGGAGCCGGGGCCCGCTGCGGGTCGAAAGTCGCCTGTCGATCAATCCCGACCTCTACCCCCTAGGCGTTCCCCGTGGCGGAACATTGTTCCGCGGGTCAGGGAGCGCAGACCAGCGTCAGGACGTCGGCGTCGCGGTACGACAATCGGGCGAAATTGGCGTGAGCGGGAGTACCAGACGTGGGCTGCTGCTGTCCTGGGCGATCGCTGGGCTTGTCCCGGCCTCGCGGGGGCCCCCAAGACCCTCACGACGGGGCGGACGAGGCCCCGCTGCGCCGGGTCAGCCGCCAGCCGCCCGCGGCTCTGCCCCGCCTCATCCGAACGACGGCAGCGGACGAGACAGCCGGGAAGGGGGGCCGCACGGCGGGCATCCGGCACCGCTCTACGAGCTCGGCGCGATGCTCGCCATCTTCGCGCTCCTGCATGCCCGGTGCGTCGCAGCGCGCCCGGGGAGCGAAGTACCCGCGCCAGCGACCGCGACCATCCCTTCGTGCCCTTGCCGCGCTTGGTCTTCCCGACGGTAGCGCCCCCGTGTTCGCCGGCGCCAGGCTGGGCTGCCGTATCGGCGCGGTCGCGCGCTCCACGGCGCAGCGGTTCCGAGCACCCACAGGATCCCTTCGAAGCACGTTCGGTCGAAGACCTCGCTCACGAAGATGCCTGCCGAGCCGCGGACGGCGTGCGCGAGGATCGCCGCGGCCAGTAGCGACGGAAGAAAATGATGGGAGACGTTGACGATGGTCCGTGCGCGATTGCGCGATTCGACGAGAAGGTCGCCAAGGGGTGCCGGCGCGGCGTCGAGGTCGTTGAATTCGAAGAGCTGCAGGCGAGGAAGCGGCATCACGAGCGCGGTCGCTTTGCGTGGACCCGGCGATGATCGGCGACGACAGAGAACAGGCGCTCACCCCTACGCCCGGGGGCTCCCTCCGAGCAACCTCGGACACGCCGCGGCAGTTACCGGCCTGCGATTGACCGTTCAGCGCTCGTTGAACGATGATGGCGGTCATGGCGACCATCTACCGAGAGGAGCACGCCGATCTGGCCGAGCTGGCAGGCTCGATCGTGGCCGTGGTCGGTTACGGAAACCAGGGGCGCTCGTGGGCCCTCAACCTGCGGGACTCGGGTCTCGAGGTGCGTGTCTGCGTGCGGAACGACGAGACGCGGGGCCGTGCGGCCGAGGACGGCTTCGCCGTTGCCGACGTGCCGGCGGCGAGCGAGGCCGACGTGGTCTGCATTCTCGTGCCGGACGATGTCGTCCCCGCGCTGCCGATCTCCAGGCCCGACGACGGTCTCACCATCCTCGCCAGTGGATACACGCTGGCCTTCGGTCGCTTTGCACCGCCGGGCGATGTCGGCATGGTGGCGCCGCGCATGCTCGGGCCGGAGGTCCGGCGCTGTTACGAGGAGCGCATCGGCTTCATCACGGCCGTCGGTGTGCATGCCGACCGCACGGGTCGTGCGCTGCCCCGCACCCTCGCTGTGGCCAAGGCCATCGGTGGCCTGCGCCAAGGGGCCATCGAGCTGACGCCGCACCAGGAGGCGGTGCTCGACTTGGCCGTGGAGCAGGCGCTGTCGCCCGTCCTCACGCACGTGAACGGGGCCTTCGTCGCGGCGCTGCTCGAGCGCGGCATTCCCCTCGAAGCCATCCTCGCCGAACTCTACCTGTCGGGCGAGGTCGAACGGAACTATCGGCTGCTGCGCGAGGTCGGCTTCGTCAAGCAGCTCGAATTCCACTCGCCGACCAGCCAGTACGGCCAGCTGTCACGGCGCGGTGCCTTCGACCATCTCGATGTGCTCTCGCGCATGCGGGAGCTGATCGACGAGATCGCCTCGGGTCGCTTCGCCGACGAGTGGGAGGCGGAGAGCCGGGCCGGGTATCCGCGGCTGCGCGAGCTCAAGGAACAGCACGCCGGACCCATGGTGGCGGAGCTCGAACGCACGGTTCGCGAGCAGCTCGGGCTTCGCGATGGTGGCTGAGCTCCGCGGGACCGGCGCCCCCGATGTCAGTCCTCGACCCTGAACGACTGCTCGCGGCCGCGCAGCTGGGGCTGGCCATGTTCGGGATGGGGGCCGTGCTCACGCTGCGCGAGTTCGTCGTGGTGTTCCGGGTGCCACGCGCGCTCGCGATCGGTCTTGCCATCCAGCTCGCGCTGATCCCCTGCCTGGCATGGGGGCTGGGACGTGCGCTGGCGATTCCGGCGGGGGTCGCGGCCGGTTTGGTGCTCCTTGCGGCCGTGCCCGGGGGCACCCTGTCGAATGTGTTCACCTATCTTCTGGGCGGCAACGTGGCGTTGTCGATCTCGCTGACCGGCGTCACCACGGTGGGCGCCCTGGTCACCACGCCGGCCGTGCTCGACCTCTTGCTGGAGCCGGGCATTGGGGATGGGGCGTCGGTCGCGGTAGGCCATGTGACGCGCGACATCGTGTATGCACTGCTCCTGCCGCTGGCCGCGGGCATGGTGACCGGCGCCCGTCTCGAAGCGTACCGGGAGACGATCGCACGCTGGGCTGTCCGAGGGAGCCTCGTCTGCATCCTGGGGCTCGCGGTACTCGGCGGCAGCGAGGGCAAGCTCGACCCGAGGGCGTACGGCGTGTGGGGCATCGGCGCCGTGGCCCTTTTTGCCGTGGCCGCCCAGGCCGCTGCCGCCCTTGCGACCCGTGCTGGAGGACTACCCAGGGGCGACGTGCTGGCGATCGCCACCGAGGCGACGATCCGGAACTCGAACCTGGCGCTCCTCGTCCAGACCTCGGTCTTTCCGGCCGGTGCCGGCGGGGCCATCGCCGACGGGATGTTTTTCGTGGCGTTGCTGTACGGGGGTGTGGCGCTGCCGGTGGCCTGTCTCCCTCTCGCCTGGGATCGGCTCAGCGTCCGCACGCGCAGATGACCGGGACGTTGCAGGCGCCGATCC
>Ga0209101_1002588_pt1 | contig 11786 bp, 8 predicted proteins | sample ConPoolayeCmetaG_FD_185481 | JGI IMG/M metagenome (GOLD analysis project Ga0209101, IMG submission 185481) | Hot spring microbial mat communities from California, USA to study Microbial Dark Matter (Phase II) - Cone Pool mat layer C metaG... ... | reverse complement strand
GGGGGAGGTGGCGGGCGGCGAAGCTGCCCGCCACCTCCCCTCCTCACCCCCTTCTCTCACCGCCACGCGGGGAGAGAAGGGGGCAGGGGGATGAGTGGGGTCAAGCCGTACTGGGCAAACCAAAATGAAAGTTTGCGACCGTTGAAGGTATAGCGGTGAGGGCGGGCGGCTTTGCCGCCCGCCCTCACAAGTTCCTTGCCTTGCCACAGAGCGGTGTTATTGTCGCCGCGCTTTGATTCGCCCGGCGCAACACCGTTACCACGATTTACGCGATAATCTGTGCCTCGCGCATTATCCGACGCAACGCCGCGCGCTCGGTCTCGCCAAGCGGACGCAAGGGCAAGCGCGGCGGTCCGCCGTAAAAACCTTGATTCAACTCTTCGAGCGCGGCTTTCAACCCCGGCACATTCCAGCGCGTAGTGACCGCCGCATTGAGTTGCACCAGACGCAGTTGCAACGCGCGCGCCTCTTCGTGCCATCCCGCGCGGAACGCTTCATACAGCGCGACACATTCGCGCGGCGCAACATTCGCCAGCGCCGCCACTGCACCTTGCGCACCAACGCACAACGCAGGATACATATAACCACCCGAACCCGCCAGAACCGCAAAATCGGGTCGCACGGCGCGCACGATACTGGCGTACCTGGCAACGTTCCCGCTACTATCTTTGATGCCGATGATGTTAGGATGCTCGGCGAGTTGAATCACCGTGTCGGCATCCATATCAATCCCGGTCGCGGCAGGCATATTGTAGAGGATAGTCGGGATAGGCGAGGCATCGGCAATCGCGCGATAGTGATGGATGAGCGTCGCGGGTTTCATTTCCGCTTTGTAGTAACCGGGCGTGACGAACATCGCTGCGTCTGCACCCGATTCTGCCGCGCGCTTTGCCAGCGCGATGCTCGCGCGCGTGGATTCCATTCCCGCGCCGACCAGAAACAGTTTGTCGCGCGGAATCGCCTCGCGCGCGGCTTGCCACAACGCGACTTTTTCGTACTCGGTCAGCATCACGGCTTCGCCATTCGAACCCAGAATGACGTAACCGTGCAAGCCGGTCTGATTCCACAACGTGATGTTCGCTTTGAGTTTGTTCGGTAAAATTTCTCCCTCCGAATCGAAGGGTGTTGGCACAGGTGGAAAAACTCCAGCCAGTTTCATCGTTACCTCCGTCGTCTTTCGTCGTTCGTCTTTCGTCCTTCGTCTAGCCCGTCCTCACCAGCGAGAGCACATAGAGCGCATAGGCGAGCAACAAGAACGCGCCTTCGCCGCGTGTCACGCGATTGCCTCCGCGCATCAGCGGTAACAGCACGACGGCGAAGAACACTAGCGCGCCTAGATCGAGCAGACGCAAATCGCGCGCGTGAATGGGCTGGATGAGCGCGGTGAGTCCCAGAATCAACAAGATGTTGAGAATGTTCGAACCGACTGCGTTACCCAGCACAATATCCGCCACGCGCTTGTGCGACGCAACGACCGCCGTTGCCAATTCCGGCAGACTGGTGCCCACCGCAATGACTGTCAATGCGATGAGGATGGGGCTGATGCCCAGCGCGCGCGCCAGCGTGACCCCACCTTCCACCAACGCGTGCGCGCCGCAGATCAAGACGCCCAGCCCCACCCCGATCAGTCCCAGATCAAACCACGGCGCGCGGCGCGTGGGTGATACATCACTCACGTTTGCGTTTTCTTTGCGCGCGCTGATGTATGTCCAACCGATGTATGCGATGCTACTGCCGAACAGTAACGCGCCGTCGAGTCGTCCCAATGTGCCATCGTGGAGTAGCACGATCAATCCAAAGGTAATCGCGAGCATCAACGGTACATCGCGCTTGAGCGCCTGGGGAGGACTGGCAATCGGATGGATGAGCGCGCTTGCACCAAGAATCAAACCGATATTCGCAATGTTCGAGCCGACGATATTACCGAGCGAGATCGCGCTGTTGTAGGCAAGCGCGGCGTCGAGACTGACCGCCAGTTCCGGCGTACTGGTACCAACCGCCACGACGGTGAGTCCGACTGCTAGTGGCGTGACACCCAATTTGAGCGCGAGCGACGAACTACCGCGCACGAGCCATTCCGCGCCAAGCGTCAAAAGAACCAGACCGATGAGAACAAGCACAATGGATTGCATAGTTTTGATGTGAGGCGTGATAGGTATTGCGTATTGCGCATACTGACCCCACTGCCTCCCGTCTCCTGCCTACTGCCTCCTGCCTCCCGACTCCGCCTCGAGCCGCAACGAAATCGCCTGCGAGACACCATCCTCGCCCATTGTAATCCCATAGACTGCGTCTGCACTTTCGATCGTCGTGCGATTGTGCGTGATGACGATGAACTGGGTATCGGTGCTCAGCGTACGGAGCGCGTCACGAAAGCGCGCCACATTCGCCTCGTCGAGCGCGGCGTCCACCTCGTCCAAAACGCAGAACGGCGTGGGCGAAACCTTAAGGATGGCGAACAACAGCGCGGTCGCGGTGAGCGCGCGCTCGCCGCCCGAAAGCATCGCCAGATGTGCGGAGCGTTTGCCCGGCGGTCGCGCAATCACGTCAATGCCGGTTTGCGTAAGGTCGTCGGGATGTGTCAATTCCAGACGCGCGGTGCCGCCATCGAACAGCATCGTAAAGAACCTGGCGAACTCGGCATTGACCGCTTTAAACGTGGCTTGAAATTTTTCGCGCATAATGTGGTCGAGTTCGGTGATTGCCTGATGCAGTTTTTCGATCGCGCGCTGCGCGTCAGCGGCTTGTTCGGTGAGAAAGGCGTGGCGTTCCTTCAACTCGGTGTACTCTTGCGGCGCGTTGGGATTCACCGCGCCGGCGTATTTCAACTGATTGCGGAGCCGCCGAATTTCCTTCTCCAGCCCTTCGGGCACCTCTGTCACCACCGGCAGCGCGACGACTTCATCCCCCAACTGTAAACGCAACTGCGCAGGCAAATCGGCATTGAAAACGATAGTGGTCTCGCGCGGCGCGCCATTCGTTGCGTCCGCGAGTTTGGTTTCAGATGGACTTGTGCTCTCACCTGGCGGGGATTCCTCTGGCGGGACGATGTTTATCGTCGGCGCGAACACGCGTCCGGACGCGAGGTCGTCTTCGATTTCGGTTTGCAAGCGCGCGATCTCGGCGCGCGCGCGTTCTGCTTCCAGCACCGCGCGATTGTGCGTCTCTTCGAATTCGGCGAGACGTGCGCGTTCAAGCGCCTCGCGCTCTTCCAACTCGCTCTGGGCGCGTTCGATTTCGGCGAGGCGCGCCTCCAGCGGTGCAAGCGTTTGGTCGCTTTCGGCCAGCGCGCGCGTGGTGTGCTCGACTTGGGTCTGCGCGGCGTGATGTTGTGCCCGCACTGCTTGCGCCTCGCGTGTGAATGCCTCCAGTCGTCGCGTCTTTGCCGCGCTTTGCGCGTCGAATTGCGCGAGCGTACGGCGCGCCGTCTCTTCGGCTACGCGCGCGTTCGCCACGTCACGCTCGGCAAGCGTCAACGCGGCGCGCTGTTCCGCCAATTGTGTGCGCGCGGCTTGGACCGCGCGTGCCGCTTCGGCACGTTTGAATTCAAGCGAGGTGAGCGTGTCTGCCTGAAGACTCAAACGCGCGGCAGTGCGCAAGCCCTCTTCGTACACGCCCAGGCGCGTCCTGAGCACGGCGAGTTGCTTTGCCAGATGACGAATTTCGGGTTGACTCTCTTCGACCAGTGTCTCTGCCTGCGCGGCGCGTTGCTCGTGTTCGTGCAACAATCTTTCGGTGTCCGCGAGCCGCTGAGCGGCATCGTCGCGCTGGTGTTCTTTTGCCGCGCGTTCCTGTGCCAGTTGTTCGATTTGCTGCGCGTACGCGCGCCGGGATTCTTCGAGCGCTGCGATTTCCGCGCGCGCCTCGTCGAGTTGTTGGGTCGTAAAACGCAAGCGCTCGGCAAGTACCGCTAATTCGCGCAAGACAGTGGTATACTGTTGTTCCAGTTGAGTGCGCGCGCGGCGTGCCTCGGCGAGTTGCGCGCGTAGTTCTTGCCCCTGGCGACGCAGTTGTGCGAGTTGCGCGGCAAGGTCTTGCACGTGCGCGCGCCGCGCGTTCAGGGTTTCGCGCGCGCGCTTTTCGCGTTGCGTTGCCTCCTGCAGGTGATGTTGCGCGCGTGCCCAGTGGAACGCGTACCACACACACAATTTCTCATCGAGCGTCTTGACCAGCGTATCGTAATGTCTGGCGCGTTCTGCCTGACGCGCCAGCGTCGGCAGGCGCGGCGCGATTTCGTTGATAATGTCGTTGACGCGAAGGAGATTTTGTTGCGTTTCGGCCAGTTTGGCGAGTGCGTTCTGACGTTTGGCTTGATACAAGCCGATGCCTGCCGCTTCTTCAAAGAGCGCGCGACGTTCTTCGGGACGTAGCGAGAGTGCCTGATCTACCAGCCCTTGTCCGATGACGGCGTACGTGTTGCGCGCCAGGCCCCAGTGCGCGAGGAGTTCCAGAATGTCACGCAAGCGCACGCGCGCGCCGTTGAGGAAATATTCGTTGCCGCCATCGCGATAGGCGCGGCGACTAATCGTTATCTCGGAAGGATTCGAGCGGAGCAATTCGGTCACCGGGTCGGGTCTGGCATTCTCCTCCGTGTTCCCGGTAACCTCGTGGTTGGGGAGCGTCCAGGGTTCGGGGTTCTCCAGCGTCATTGTCACTTCTGCCATTCCCATTCGTGGACGCGTGGCACTACCGGTGAAAATCACATCCTCGGTCTTTTTGACGCGCAGTTCCGAGTACGCTTGTTCGCCCATCACCCAGCGCACCGCATCGGCAATGTTCGATTTGCCCGAACCATTCGGTCCAACAATCGCGGTGATGCCATGATCGAAAACGAAATGCGTACGATTGGCAAAGGTTTTGAATCCGTGTAGTTCGAGGTGTTTGAGATGCATGGTCAGAGGGTTAGAGATTGGAGATTGGAGATTGGAAATGGTGGAGATAGTATACAACAAGATGCACGGATAAACAAAAGTTGACCTCCGCCCTACCTTGACGAAGAGGCAATAAGTGAGTACCATCATTGCCAGCACGATGAAACGTTTTGAAGAGATTCCTCACACAGCGGACTGGTCGTTCCGTGCGTTTGGCAAGGATTTGCGCGAATTGTTCGCGAATGCCGCGTACGCGCTCTTTGAACTGGAAGGTGCGCGCGCGCGTCCCACTGCTCACGAAACCGCGCGCGATATTCACATCACCGCGCTCGATTACGAAGCGCTGCTGGTCAACTGGCTCACCGAACTGTTGTGGTTGCAAGAGGTGCATCGGGAGATGTACCCACGTTGCGACATTAGCACACTCACACCAACGGAATTGCGCGCGCGCGCGTTCGGCGTGCCGTTCCAGCACCTCGACAAGATCATCAAAGCGGTGACGTATCACAATCTGGTCATTCAACAAACTACCGAGGGCTGGCAAGCCGTTATCGTGGTGGATGTGTGACGTTCGTCCTTCGTCCTTCGTCATTTGTCATTCGTCATTCGTCGTCCTGAGGGAGGTAGATAATGGTTACCAAACAAGATTTCGAACGCATCAGTGATTGCGTATACCAGGTGCCGCAAAAGTTTCGCGGCGATATGCGTGTACCGGCGCGTCTATACGCGAGCAATGAACTGCTGGAAGACGCGCTACAAGACGACTCGGTAAAACAGTTGGTCAACACAGCCACATTGCCCGGCGTGGTCCAGTACGCGCTGGCGATGCCGGACATTCATCAAGGGTATGGCTTTCCGATAGGGGGAGTTGCCGCCACGCGCGCGCCCGATGGCGTGATTTCACCGGGCGGTGTGGGGTACGACATCAATTGCGGCGTCCGCTTGCTGGCGTCCCATCTGCACAAGGACGAAATTGCGTCGCATCTTCGCGACCTGACGAACGCGCTCTACAAAAACTGTCCCAGCGGCGTCGGCTCGGAAGGGAGCGTGCCGCTGACGGCAAAGCAACTGGAGGAGGTGCTCGAGCGCGGGTCAGAATGGGCACTCAAAAATGGCTATGCGCGTCGCGAGGATTTGGATCGCACGGAGGAATTTGGCTGTATGCCCGGCGCTGCCGCCAGCGCGGTCTCGGCGCGTGCGCGCGAGCGCGGGCGCGAGCAACTGGGTACGCTGGGCGCGGGCAATCACTTTCTCGAAATTGATCACGTGGCTGAGGTGTACGACGCCAGGACCGCCGAGGCGTTTGGCTTGTTCCCCGGTCAAATCGTCGTGCAGATTCATTGCGGCTCGCGCGGCCTGGGGCATCAAGTCTGCACCGACTATGTGAACGAGTTTCAGCGCGCGGTGCGCCACTATAAGATCGAACTGCCTGACCGCGAACTGGCGTGCGCGCCCTTCGATTCGCCAGAGGGACAAGCGTATTTCAAGGCGATGGCAGCCGCCGCCAACTTTGCGTTTGCCAACCGCCAGATTCTGGCGTACCATGTCCGACGCTCGTTCGAAGAGGTCCTCGCGGGAAAGGTCAAGAATTTTGATTTGTTCCAGATTTACGATGTGGCGCACAACATTGCCAAAATCGAAGAGCACGAGGTAGAGGGACGTCGCGTCAAGTTGTGCGTGCATCGCAAGGGCGCGACGCGCGCGTTTGGTCCCGGCGCCGCCGGGTTGCCCGCCGACTTGCGCACCATCGGTCAGCCTGTTCTGATTCCCGGCTCGATGGGTACCGCGTCGTACGTCCTGGTGGGCACTGCCAGAGCGATGGCAGAAACGTTTGGCTCGACCTGTCACGGTGCCGGACGCGTCTTTAGCCGCGCCAAGTCCAAAAAATCTGTGCGCGGCGAAGTCTTGCGACAGGAACTCGAAGCGCGCGGGATTGTCGTGCGCGCTGGGTCAATGTCGGGTCTGGCAGAAGAGGCACCGCAGGCATACAAAGACGTTTCGCGCGTGGTGGACGTTGTGCATCGCGCCGGCATCAGCCGCAAAGTCGTACGCTTGGAACCACTGGCGGTGATTAAAGGATAGAATGCAAGCGCAGGAATGTGTGTGTAGGCAGGCGGCTGGGCTGCCCGCCCACACATCTCTTTACTAAAAACCTACATTTGTTAGGGGGACAGGCGGACGAGGATATAGTTGGCATACGTTTCTTATGTGCCATTGAGCGTAAATTCATTTTACGTTAATTTTACGATGATGTGTTATACCACACACGGATTAGTGGATAAAGTAAAATAGTCATCACAAGCCAGATAGTCTCTGCAATGAGTGAGTTGGTTGAGCATCAAACTCAAGTGAATAACATTGCGGTCTTGCGGCGCAACCGGCAAGAACTGGTGGCGCGGCTACGCGCGCTGCTGGAAAGTTGGCGCTATCCCGCTACCGAACATCGCGATTTACGGCTGGACTTGTTGCGCGGCTTTGCCGTGTTCGTGATGGTCGTGGATCATTTTGGCGGCTCTTCGTGGCTCTATCTCATCACGGGCAACAATACTTTTTTCACCTCAGGTGCTGAAGCATTCGTGCTCATTTCCGGGATGGTCGTTGGCATTGTGTATGGTGGGATTGCGCGCAGGGAGGGTTTGCGTGCGGCAGTCCGCAAAGCCCTCCAGCGCGCGTGGACACTGTATCGCCTGACAATCGTGATGACGCTCGGGTTCGCCATCGTCTCTGATTTCTACAAATTGCCATGGTCCAGAGGTGTTGATCTCAGTGATCCACTCCAGTTCACGATCAACGTGATTCTCTTGCGACAGACGTACTATCTGGCGGATATTCCATTGCTCTACACCTTTTTGATGGCATTTGCACCGCTGGGGTTGTGGTTGCTCTATCGGAATCATACGCGTCTGTTACTGCTGGGTTCGTTTGCTATCTGGCTCTTTTTCCAGTACTCCAGAGATCAATTCATCTTTGCACCGATCATCGGTAACACCACGTTTCATCCGCCGGCGTGGCAGTTGATTTTCTTCTGGGCAATGGCTTTTGGGTATCATCGTCAGGCAATCTATGCACGCCTGAGTGTGCTGCCGAAATGGCCCTACTTTTTGTTTGCCGCGCTTCTCTTCATCTGGTTGTTGCACCTGTATTCCACGGAGGTCAGTGTGCTCGCGCGTCTGTATCCCGGCATAGATGTCAAGTGGGTCGTTTCGACACTTTTTGACAAGAGCACCGTAGCGCCGGGTCGCCTGCTGGCAACATTTATCGTGTTCCAATTTGCCTATCTGTTCTGTACCTTTTTCTGGAAACCGCTAGGCGCGGCGTTAGGCTGGTTCTTGTTGCCGCTGGGGCAAAACTCGTTGTACAGTTACACGATGCACGTTGTCATCATCGGTATCTTTTATATTATGCTTCCTCTCCTCCCGGGTGTGCAAGAGATGGGGACGATCAACACCGCGCTGCAACTGGGCGTCCTCTTCCTCTTGTGGTGGCTGATTCGCCGACAATTCGCCTTCGACATTGTACCGCGCTAGTCAGCCGGCGGGAACTTTTTTGCTTCGCACGTCGTTTCATCTGTGAGCCGCAGGTCGCCCGACCAGACCATCCAACGCACCTGCGGCTACACGACCTATGTCCACCTTGCTCACTCGTTCACCTTCGAATATCCTGGCGCGCCTGATCGCATCCCGCGCCGCGCGCGCACAGCGCTACGTGCTGGCGCGTCTGGTGACGCTTGCCGCCGTTACTGCGATTATGGTGGCATGTTTGACGATGGTCAGCACGATCGGCGCCTATGCGTATTTTGCCCAGAACCTGCCCGCTCCCGAACGTCTGGCAGGCTATGCCCCTGCCCAGTCCACCAAAATTTACGACCGCAACGGCGAATTATTGTTCGAGGTGTTCGATCCAAACGCGGGACGCCGTACGGTCGTGCCGATCTCCAAAATCCCACTGGTGCTCAAACAAGCCACGCTGGCTACCGAAGACCCCACGTTCTACTCCAACACCGGCATTGATCCGCGTGGTATCGCGCGCGCGCTCTACTACTATTTGCGCTATGGCAAACCGGTGGCTGGCGGTGGTAGCACCATCACGCAACAACTGGTGCGCAACACGCTTATCACATCCGAACCCACCTTCGAACGCAAGATTCGCGAGGCGATCCTGGCGATTGAAATCACGCGTCGTTATTCCAAAGACCAGATCCTCGAATACTATTTGAACACGATTCCGTATGGCAATCTGGCCTACGGCATCGAAGCGGCGGCGCAGATCTATTTCAACAAATCGGCAGAAGCGCTGAATCTTGCCGAAGCCGCGCTACTGGCCGGCTTGCCGCAGGCGCCCGCGCTGTGGGACCCGTGCGCCAATCCCGATGGCGCGCTGGCGCGCCAACGTACCGTCCTGGGCTTGATGCTCGAGGCGCGCTATATCACCCGCGAACAAATGCACGCCGCTACCACCGAGATGGCACACCGCCTCAAATCCGACGCGTTTCAGCAGCGCTGTAATCAACGCGTGGCAATTCGCGCCCCGCATTTCGTCGTCTATGTGCGCCAACTGCTCGAGGAGCAATACGGTCCCGAAGTGGTTTACAAGGGTGGTCTGCACGTCACCACGACACTCGATTGGAAGATGCAACGCATCGCGGAAGAAGAAGCACGCAAACAGATTCAGGGTCTCAAAGGTAAGAACGTCACCAACGCCGCGCTCGTGGCACTCGATCCAAAAACCGGCGAAATTCTCACGATGCTGGGGAGCGTGGATTTCTTCGATAAACAAATTGATGGTCAGGTGAACGTGGCGCTTCGGCTGCGTCAGCCCGGCTCCGCCATCAAACCCATCAACTATGTTGCCGCGTTCCAAAAGGGCTGGACGCCAGCCACCGTCATCGCCGATGTCAAGACCGAATTCCCCATTCCCGGTCAACCGCCCTACATCCCGGAAAACTACGATAAACGCGAACACGGCCTGGTGAGTGTACGCACCGCGCTGGCATCGTCGTTCAACATCCCGGCGGTCAAAACGTTACAGTTCGTCACCGTACCGACGATGATCGAAACCGCGCGCAAATTTGGCATTACCACGTTCAAGGATCCCAAAAACTATGGACTGGCTCTCACCCTCGGCGGTGGCGATGTGACGCTACTCGAATTGACCAGCGCGTACGCGGTCTTTGCCAACGGCGGCGTGCGCGTGCCGCCCACACCGATTCTCAAAATCACCGATGCCACAGGGCGCGTGCTCTACGATTTGCGCGCACAGCCACCGCGCGGCACGCCGGTCATTGATCCGCGCTATGCGTATCAAATCACCGATATTTTGAGCGATGCGAACGCGCGCGCACCCGGCTTTGGGCAAAATGCCACCTTGCGTCTCTCGCGGCCTGCTGCCGTCAAGACAGGCACAACCGACGATTGGCGCGACAACTGGACGATTGGGTACACCCCCGACCTGGTCACCGGCGTCTGGGTCGGTAATGCGAACAATTCGCCGATGGAACGCGTCAGCGGCATCACCGGCGCGGGACCTCTGTGGCGCAATTTTATGGAACGCGTTCTCGCGGGCAAACCGATTCAAGAATTTGTGATGCCGCCAGGGATGGTGCGCGTGGAGGTGTGTGACGAGTCCGGCTTGTTACCCACCGAGTACTGCCCGCCTGACCATCGTCACACGGAAATTTTCCTTGCCGAACAAGCACCCAAAGATCCGGATAACGTCTGGCAAAAAATCAAGATTGATCGCACGAACGGACTGTTGGCGACGGAATTGTGCCCTGATTTAATCGAAGAAAAAATCTTCGCGGTCTATCCACCCGAGGCACGCCAATGGGCAATCGAACACAGCATCGCACAACCGCCCACCGAGTACAGCCCCAACTGTCCGATTCCCACGGGTCCCACAGTCACTCCTGCGCCACGACCGTTTATGACCATCACTTCGCCGCGCGAGGCAAGTTACCTCACCGGCAAAGTACCGATTATCGGCACGGTGCAAATGCCCAACTTTGAACGTTACACGATTCAGATTGGCTTTGGGCACGAACCGCAGCACTGGATTTTGTTGACAACGGGGAGTTCACAAATTCAGGACGGGGTCTTGACAATCTGGGACACCACGCAATTCCCTGATGGCGCGTACACCATTCGTCTGGCGATGTACGATCGCGCCGGGCAGAGTTTTGGTGGCCGTGTCAAAGTGTTCGTGGTGAACAAGCCCACTCCTACGCTACGCCTATCGCCGACGTTCACACGCACGCCGACGCCATTGCCCACCGCGACCGCGTTGCCACCCACACTTACTCCCACGCGGACATCAACACCACCGCCAACCGTAACGGTGCTACCACCGACCTCCACACCGACGCCGATGGCAACCGCGTTGCCACCGACGCTTACCTCCACGCGCGCGCCAACACAACTCCCGACGGCGACAGCAACAGCCACCTCCACGACGCCTCCCACCAGCGTTGCCACGCCGACACACACCGTCACCCGCGCGCCCACAGCCATACCGGTCACACCTCTCCCCTCACCCACCGCGACGCTCACTCCATCACCGGCGGCTACCCCTACCGCGACGATCCCACTCCGAAAACCGTGATGTGAGTCGCAAGGGGTGCATTTGAGTTTCACAATCACAAAATCTTGTAATTACTCAGCCGTGCTATCAATCGCGACAAACCCCACCCCATAGCCCCATATGCGTCAACTTAAGGCTGGCACTTGCTCCATTCCTCGCCCCCTCCTTCGCCTGAATTTGGGAGAGGGGAGGGTTGTAATGCGGCATTCCCCGCTTAAGTTGACGCGTATGCCCCCTAGCCCCCTCCCCACGCCGCAGAGCGGCGTGGGGAGGGGGGAATCAAAGGGCTGGGAGTGAGGGCGGGCGGCTTCGCCGCCCGCCCTCACTCCACTCCCAGTG
>Ga0209101_1002587_pt1 | contig 11786 bp, 9 predicted proteins | sample ConPoolayeCmetaG_FD_185481 | JGI IMG/M metagenome (GOLD analysis project Ga0209101, IMG submission 185481) | Hot spring microbial mat communities from California, USA to study Microbial Dark Matter (Phase II) - Cone Pool mat layer C metaG... ... | reverse complement strand
CCAAAAAAGCAACCGTTCACGCGGCGGCGTCCCCTTGCAACGGCCGTGCCGCGCAGACTCCTTTTTGGGCTTCCAAGAGTATTACGAAAAGCCATGGCAGGTGTCGCCAGGCGTAAGCAAGATTCTTCTGCCACTCGATGTGCAACACCGCGGCGGGAAGGGCCGCGGCGGGGGGCTTCGACTTTTCCTCGTCCAATGAGCCGTCGTCGAAAGCCAAAGTCCATTGGGGGAATTGACCGCGTTGCGGAAGTGGGGTACAAGGGGTGGATCATGTTCCAAGCCCACGGTTTGCAACCGCTGGGCCTGTTCGACCAGCGGATGTTCACTTGATGACGTCACGGCAATTTGGCCCGGCCGTGCATTGAAACAGCCCTCTTGTGCCAGAGAGCGGCCTCCATGCGCATCCACTACCTTCAGCACGTTCCTTTCGAGGATGCCGCCAATATCGAGGTTTGGGCCCGAAGACAAGGTCACGCGATCCGCGCGACGCGATTGGATCGCGACGAATCCTTCCCGCCGCTCGTGGCCTTCGACTGGCTGGTGATCATGGGCGGGCCGATGAACATCTACGAGCACGACCGCTTTCCGTGGCTGGAGCGGGAAAAGAAGTTCATCGCCGAGTCGATCAACGCTGGGAAATTGGTTTTGGGCGTTTGCCTCGGGGCCCAATTGGTGGCGGACGTTCTCGGCGGGCAAGTGACGCGCAACGCGCAAAAAGAGATCGGGTGGTTTCCGGTCTGGCTGTCGTCCGAGGCGCGTCAGTCGCCGATCTTCCAGACCCTGCCCCAGCGATTCCTCGCCTTCCATTGGCACGGCGACACGTTCTCCATTCCGCCAGGGGCACGCCGCATGGCCGAAAGCCAGGCTTGCGCGAACCAGGCGTTCCAGTACGGCGACCGCGTGATCGGCCTCCAGTTCCACCTCGACTATTCGCTGGCCAGCATCGAGAAGATGATCGCGCACTGCGGCGATGAGCTGGTCGAGGCCCCGTTCATCCAGCCATCGCCAGATTCGCTGCTCAATGCCGCCCATGTGCAGGCGATCGAGGACTTGCTTTATCGCTTCCTGGACGCGATGGAGCAACCAAGGGAACGATGACGAATGCGCCGGCGCGCCATGGAGAAACGGAGCTTTCAATTGGCAATCGCAGGAGGGTGAAAGCCCCGGGGTTGCAACCCCGGGGCTTGGGGCCGTTCCGTGAGCGGTTGCCAATTGGCAAGCCCTCGGGGGTAAAAGCCCCGGGGTTGCAACCCCGGGGCTTTTGGCAACAACAATCTGTGGACCAGCTCGTCGGTCCACCGACGAATCGGTTGCAACCCCGGGGCTTTTGGCAACAACAATCCCCGGGGCTTGTTCCAACAACCTTCCTCGATGGCCATCCGATGTCGTCTTGCGTCGCCTACATCCCCTCGACATCCGCCTTGGCCGTCGTCACCGGTCGGTAATAGAACGACTGCCAGTAGGCCCGGTCCACGGCGTAGCAATCGATCGAGTCGGTGGGCTTGAGGTCCTTGGGGAGGAAGCCGAATCGCTGCATCTCGCGGATGTAGTGCTCGTTGGGGCGGAAGCCGGGCATGTCGAACCGCTTGCCCTCCATGAGGCGACCGTGGGCGTCGCGGAGGGCGGCCAAGGTGGCCTGATACACCGGGTCGTCCTTGCTCTTGAAGACCGGCTCGGCGCAAAGGCCCAGTCCGCCGGCCTCCTTGGCCAAGGGAGCGAGCAGGATGTAGGCCTTTTCCGGCCGCGAGATGTTCAGCACCGGTTCGGACCGCGGCCCGCCGGCACGGGGAAAATCGAGCACCAGGTGCTTGCCCCGTTCGTTCGTCTCTTCCCGGCCGTGGCACTTGCCGCAGCGGTCGCGCAAGGGGCCGTAAGGGAGGTGGGCGGGGTAGTAGCCGCAGCCCAACGAGGCATACGTGCCCGGATAGGTCGCGCTGGTCTCAATCCACAGCCGCACGAGTTTGGTTTCGTGGGGCGATAGCTTCGCCTCGTGGTGGCTGCCGTCGATCAGCTTCATCAAACGGCTGGCCGCGCTGCCATAGCTCCGCGGCGGCCGGTTGCCAAACGGCTGGTTGCGGCCGTCGACCACCAGTCCGCGGGTGAGCATGGTCCAGTAGCTGATCGTGTACATCGGCGTCTTGTCGCCCGTCAGGTCCACGCGGCCCTCGTAACGGTCCGGGTTGTGGCACTTGACGCAGTGGCGGTCGAGGATCGGTTGGATGTCGCGGGGATAGTCGATCACCTCGGGCACGTCGGCGATCGGTTCGACCGGCGTCGGCTTGCGGCGGAAGCCGGTCTGGTTGGGGATCACCTCCGGGACGTGGTTCCGCTGCTCGTGGCAGCCGACGCAACCGAGCGTCTCGCCCGGCTGGAGGACCGTGAAGCTGTGCATCCGCTTGACGGCGATGTCGTTTTCGTCGAGGGCGACGAAGAACAACGACCGCAGCGCCGGCAATTCCATGAAGGCGGAGCCGTCGGGATCGACGGGCACCGTGCCGACGATGCCCGCCAACGTGAACGAGCCGCCGATGGTCAACGGTTCCATGCCGCCGGAGAAGTTCACCGGCTTGGGCATCTGCTGGAGCACGAGGAGTTTCTTGATCTCGCCGCGCTTCACGCCAGCCATGTTGCGGCCCTCGTAGAGATTGGAGAGGACCACGCGGGCGGTGGGCTTGGACAAGTCCACCCGGTTGACGTGAACCGGCTCGCGCGGCCGCGGCATGATCGGCCGGGGTTCGTGGCACTGCATCCGCCGGTCTTCTGGCGGCAATTGATAGAACAGTTCCGTGTTGCCCTGGCCGTCCATGACCCAAAGACCCTTGGCGCTGGCCACCAGGAAGCAGTCTTCGCTGAAGGCCCAGGGGTCCTTCCACGGCGCGGCCCATTCACGCTCTTTGCTGACTTGCTTGGCCGCCGCGAGGATGTCGGGCCCGAGGCTGGGGTCCACGATCGTGACCGGCCCGAGATGCTCGGGCATCCCGTGTCCCGGCGAAAAGATCGAAACGACCTTGTTGGTGCCCGGGATCGGTTTGGCGTCGAGCATGGCGATGTTGCCGAACTCGTTGCCAAAGTAGATCTGCTGGTTGGTGCCGTCCGGATTCATGGTCCACAGATGATGGAAATGGACCTGGCTGCGGTCCACGTACTCCCAGCGCATGTAGAGCACGCGTCCGTCGGGCAGCATCCATGGCGTGTTGTCGTGGTCGTTGTTGCTGGAAATCATGCGGATGTTGCGGCCATCGCCGTCGCAACGGTGGAGCGTGGCCACGCGCGTGTACCAGCAATTCACGAACCGACGGCACCGCGAGGAGCAAAAGACGATGCTGCCGCCAGGGCAGTAGGTAGGCTCGATGTCGTCGTCCGGCCCGTCGGTCAGTTGCCTCAGCCCGCTGCCATCGACGTTGATCTCGTAAAGATGATAGGGATGGGCGCCGCCTTTGCGGTAGGAGAAAAGGATCTTTTTGCCGTCGTAGTGGACCTGGGGATCGCGGACCCCGCCCTTGGCATCCTCCAAGAGCACGGTGAGTTGGCCGGTACGAAGATTCAGCCGGCAGAGGCGTCCGCCCTCGCCATAGCCCCAATAGACCCCGTCTTCGAATTTCCAACCCAAGGTCCGGGGATATTCGGAGTGGTCCGCGTAGTTGCCGAAGGTGACGTACCAGTGGTCGCGGCCCGGAATACGGACCGCGAAGACGATTTCCTCGACGCCCTTCATTGGCCCTTCGAGGAAGCGTTTGAGCATGGGCCCGCTTTGGAAGCCGGGCGAGGGTTTCGGCTCGCCGGGTCCGTCCGTCTGGGGCCTGGCGGCCAGTCCGGGGGCAACGGTCCAGGCGGCAACGGCCAGAACAATCACCGTGGCCGCGTTCGCGAGGCGACTGGACGCGGAGTGGGCGGGCCGTCGAAGGACAGGTGGCCAAAACTTCTTGTCCGCGGCCGGAGCCAACCAACTGCTGATCGCTCGCTTCATCGCACTTCCCTCCCGTAGGCTTTGCCGCTCCACGTTCCCACCCAAAAATGGGATCTTGCCGAGGCTTTCATTGTAACCCCGCCGCAAGGTGGACGGAAGCGAGATTCGACGCGCCCGGGAGGGAATTCCAGGGGGAAAACCAGGGACAGGATCCTCAACGATCGCCAAGCAGAAGGCATCGAATATCCTGTTCGCGGAACTCCCTCTAGAAAACCAGGACTCATTTGTCGGCCGCGCGGAGTCTAAGACCCTATGCAGGCATAGATTCCCGTCACGAGAAGCACGTGGCGAATATGCGATGCGGACCTTGACGTGGTCAAGGCCACGGCTTGACTCGCCATGCCACCCAAACCCTCCATTTTGCCGACCAAAAATCCATCTGGTCCGGAGGCGCACTGTTTGCTACACTCCCGCCGCTTGTCTTGGAAATGGGCATTTCTTCCTCGGGTTTTCATGGAAATAGGTACCCGATCGGGTGAGGACATCATGAGCGCGGGTGGTCGAGGGAGGCTGGTTGTTGGGGTTTGCGTCTGGGTCGTGCTGGCAGGGTCCGTGCTGGCCGCCGGGCCTTGGGAGAAATTGCTGACGGTCCAGAAAATCGATGCCGATCCCAAGAAGTCCTACAACCTGACCGAGCAGAACGGCCCCTGGATGATCATGGCGTGCAGCTTCTCGGGAGATCTGGCCCTGGAACATGCCAAGGAATTGGTGCTGGAGCTTCGCCAGCGATACAAACTTCCGGCCTACGTCTATGAGAAGAAGTTCGAGGTCGGCAAGGACGTGGAGGGTCGGGGCGTGGATGAGTTCGGCCGGCCCAAACGCATGAAGTTGCAACGTGGGACCGAGGAAATCAGGGAAGTCGCGGTGCTCGTCGGCGATTATCCCGCCGTCGACGATCCCGAGGCGCAGGAAACGCTCCGCAAGCTCAAGTATTTCGAGCCTGACTGCCTCGCTCCCAAGGAAGGAAAAAAGACCTCGCGGAGCCTGGCGACCTTTCGCTGGCTCCAGACCGCCGTGCTGTCGGACGACAATCCGAAGAAGAAAAAGGGCCCGATGGGCCATGCGTTCGTGACCACCAATCCGCTGCTCCCTTCCGACTATTACGTGCCCAAGGGGCTTGATCCGCTGATCATTAAGGCCAACGAGGGGGTGGAATACTGCCTGCTCGATTGCCCCGGAAAATACACGGTGCAAGTGGCGCATTTCACGGGCCGGGTGATCACCGATCAACGGGAAATCGCGGCGATCGAAAAGGGCAAGGAGGTCGACAGCCAACTGGCCAAGGCCGCTTACATGGCCCATAAGCTGACCCAGGCCCTCCGCATGAAAGGCTACGAGGCCTACGAGTTCCACGACCGCTACGCGAGCATCGTGACGGTGGGAAGCTTCGACACGCTCGGTCAGCCCGGCCCGAACGGCGTCATCGAACTCGATCCCCGAATCAAGGCGATCATCGACCAGTTCAAGTCCGAGGGAAGCAGCCAAGGGATGGTGACCGCCAAGACGCTGGTCGGCATCCCCTTCGATCCCCAACCCATCCTCGTCCACGTTCCCAAACGCTCGGTCAGCGCGGCGCTCAGCCCGAATCGCCCCGGTCTGGAATGACCCTTTTTCCCTTTTCCGCGGGTCTGTGCCATGTCCGAGCGGCTTTTGGTTTTGGGAACCGCCAATCGTAAGAAGGGCATCGAGCTGACCGAGTTGTTCGCGCTGATCGGCCTGAATGTGCGAACGCTGGCGGATTTACCGAACGCGATTCAGGTCGAGGAGTCAGGCGCGACGTTCGCGGAAAACGCCGACCTGAAGGCCTCGCGACAGGCGTCGCACCTGCGGCATTGGGTCCTGGCCGACGACAGCGGCCTGGTCGTCGATGCCCTGGGCGGCGCCCCCGGCGTCATTTCGGCCCGCTTTTCCGGCCCCCACGCGACCGACGAGGCCAACAACCGGCTTCTCCTCCAGAAGCTCGGCGATCTGCCAATCGAGCAACGCACGGCGCGGTTCGTCTGCCACATGGCCCTGGCTGATCCCAGCGGCGCGGTGCGGGCGCGGAGCGAGGGTATATGCCGGGGGCGAATTCTGTTTGCACCGCGCGGCCGCCACGGATTCGGTTACGATCCGTTGTTTGAGGTGGTCGAGTACCATCGCACGCTGGCGGAACTGGGCATCGCGGTAAAGGGCTTGCTGAGCCACCGCGCCCGCGCCGCCCGGGCCATTCTTCCCGCCCTGATCGCCCTGATCGACGCCGGCGCCTGGTAAGAGCCCCGCCGCGCGCCTCCCAATGCCTCGTCTTCCCTCCCGGCCGGTTGTCAGGTGTGGGGCCGTCTGCTACTGTGGGGCGCGGCGTGGGGCGCGAAACCGATCGTCGCCCCCTGCAAGGCGTTCGCACCTCGGAGTCCACCCGATGAACAAGCATGGTCGTTCGCGCGGAAGAAAGCAAAGTTCGATACTCTTGGGCCTGGCCCTGCTCGTGTGGCAATGGGGCCTGCCGGTGGGCGCGGCGCCTTCCTCGGGAGTGAAGTTTTCCAAACGCTGCTTGATGGTCAGCCCGAACGAAGGCTGCGCAATTGCCGACGTCAACCAGGACGGCAAGCCGGACATCATCGCGGGCACGCATTGGTTCGCCAATCCGGACTGGATTCCTCGCCCGGTGCGCGACATCCCGCAGACCATGACCGAATTTTACGCCAACAACGGCGACCATGCCTTCGACGTGGACGGCGACGGCTGGATCGACGTGGTTTCCGGCGGCTGGATGGAAAGCGAACTGTATTGGTACAAGAATCCTGGCAAGCGGGGACTGATCTACGGATGGAAATGGGAGCCTCGTCCGTTGAAGAAGGCTCGCGGGCAGAACGAGTTCTACGATTTCCATGACTTCGACGGCGACGGCGTGCCCGAGATCTACGTCAACTGCTGGGACAAGAAAGCCCCGGTGGTCGTCTGGAAATTCGTCAAAACGCCGGACGGCAAGCCCGATCTGGAGCGGATCGTGATCGGCGATCAGGGACACGGCCACGGCTTCGCCTACGGCGACGTGAACGGGGATGGGCGCGAGGACCTGCTCGTGGAAACCGGCTGGTACGAGCGGCCCGAGAAAGACGTCTTCAAGCAGCCCTGGAAGTTCCATCCCGAGACCGCCTTGCCGCACCCGAGCTGCCCCTTCCTGGCAGTCGACGTCAATGGCGACGGCCGCACCGACCTGGTCTGGGGCAAGGCCCATGACTACGGCCTGTTCTGGTGGGAGCAGGGCGAGCCGAAACCCGACGGCGCCACCACCTGGAAAGAACATGTGATCGACAAGTCGTGGTCGCAAGTCCACGCGATCGTCTGGGTCGATATCGACGGCGACGGTCGGCGGGAGGTGGTGACCGGCAAACGGATGCGTGGCCATGGCGACGGGGACCCCGGCTCGCACGACCCCGAGGTGATGTTTTATTATCGTTGGGACGCGGCGGCCAAAAAGTTCGACCGCTACAACATCACGGAGCCGGGCAGCGGCGTGGGCACGGGAATGCAGATCCGCGTCGCCGACCTGAACGGCGACCGCCGGCCCGACATCGTTGTCGCCGGCAAGACCGGCACGTGGCTCTTGATCAACGAGGGACGCTGAACCATGAAATCGATCGTTTCCTTCGCCCTGATTCCGACCGTCGGCCTGCTCGCCTTGACGCTGCCGGCGTCCGCGGCGTTCGCCGACCCCTACGAGGCCTTGGCAAAGTACCAGTTTGGCCAGAGCCGGGAAGTGCTCGCGGACATCGAGGCACAGATTCGCGAGACGCCCGCCTCGGGCTACAAGGAAATCGAGGGGCGGCTCCTTGCCGTGCTCCAATCGCCCGGCACGACCAAGGACGCCAAGCGGTCTATTTGCCGCTGGTTGGGCGTGGTAGGCTCGGCGGCGTGTGTCCCGGCCTTGGCGGAACTGCTCCCCGACGAGGACCTATCACACCCCGCCCGCATGGCCCTCGAACCAAACCCGGATCCCTCAGCCGGGGCAGCCCTGCGCAATGCCTTGCCAAAACTGAAGGGTAAACTCCTGGTGGGGGTGATTTCGTCGATCGGTGCGCGGCGCGACGCGGAGGCCGTCGCCTCGCTCCTCACCCTGGCCGGGGAAACCGATCCAGCCGTGGCCCAGGCCGCCATCTCGGCCTTGGGACGGATTGGAACCCCGGAGGCCGCCAAAGCGCTGGAGAGCATAAGGGCGCCTTCCCCGTTGTCGCGCACGCTCGCCCGCGCCAAGATCACCGCCGCCAATCATTTGGCAACCGCCGGCAAGAAGGCGGAAGCGGTCGCGATGTTTCGCGCGTTGATGGATTCCTCGCAACCCCAATCCGTCCGCGGGGCCGCGGTGAAGGGGCTGGTGGGCAATCTGCCGGCAAGCGAAGCCGCGAAGCTGGTGGCCGATCTGGCCCAAGTCGACGAAGGCCCGCTGCGAACGGCAGCCGTGGCCGCTTGCGCCGCTTCCCGGAGCAAGGAACTGAAGGCGGCGATTGCCGACCTTTTGCCTGGCATGACGCCGGTCGCCCAACTCGCGCTGCTCGCCGTCTTGGCCGAGGATCCCGAGGCGCCGCTTCACGCCTCCGCCTTGAAGCTGCTCGGGCAGTCCAAGGAGGTCCGTGTCCAGATGGCCGCGTTGGATTGCCTGGGGCGCCACGGCGAACCGGCCGACGTCCCGCTGATCGTGCCTTTGGCCCGAGACGCTCAGAATCCTCTCGCCGAGCAGGCCCGCAAGACGCTGGACCGCATGGCGAAACCGGGCATTGACGATGCCTTGGTCCGATTGCTGGAGTCGTCCGACGCACAAGACCGACAGGTCGTGGTGGCGGCGCTGGCGAACCGTCGGGCGAGGTCCGTGTCGCCCAGTTTGGCTCGGCTTTTGGACGCGTCGGACGCGGGCGTCGCCGCGGCGGCCGCGAGGGCGTTGGGGGCCATCGGCACGACCGAGCAATTGCCGCCGCTTGCCGCCGCCCTAGTTCAGGCGAGAAGTCCAGAGCTTCAGTCCGCCACGGCGGAGGCGGTGGAAAAGATCTGCGCAAGCGCCACGGACAAGAGAAGCGCGGCCAGTGCCCTTCTGGCCGCGATGGCCCAGGCCGCCACGCCCGCCGCGCGCGCCTCCCTGCTGCGTCTGCTGGTCCACACGCGCGGCGAAGAAGCCCTGAGCGCGATCCTCAAGGCGATCGAAGACCCCACCGAAGAGGTCCGCGAGGCGGCCCTCCGCGCCCTGGTCGCCTGGCCCGAGGCCGCCGCCGCGCCGCACCTGCTCGAACTGGCCAAGAAAGCGAAAAAGCCGGCCCATGCCGTGCTGGCGCTTCGCGAGGGGTGCCTCCGCCTGGCAAACCTGAAAGACGTGCCCTTGGCCGAGCGCTTGGCGATCTACCGCGGCGTGCTGGAAGCGGCCCAGCGCGTGGAGGAGAAGAAGCAGGCCATCGCCGGCCTGGCCCAACTGCCTTCGCTGGACGCCTTGGAGCTACTACGCAATTGCGCCAAAGACCCGGCGTTGGCCAGCGACGCGACTTTGGCCGCCATTCGCCTGGCCCGGCAGCTCGGGGCGGTCCATCTCCGGCAAGCCAAGGCCGCGCTGGAGGAAATCAAGGCGCAGGCCTCCGCCGAACAGATCAAGAAGGAGGCCGAAGAGGCGTTGGAATCGCTCAACAACATGGGCCAATCGCCCGACGGCTTCATCCTCGCCTGGCTGCTTTCCGGACCTTACGCTCAGGAAGGCAAAGATGGTCGCGATTTGTTCGACATTCCTTTTGGGCCCGAGCAGCAAGGCGCCAAGGCCGAGTGGCGGCCGGTGATTTTGCCCTCGGGCAGCGGGCCACGGCTGGTCGAGTTGGACAAGCTCCTCGGCGGCAACAACCGCGTCGCCTATCTGAAAACCCAAATCGTCTCGGCCAAGGAACAAGACGCCCTGCTGGAAATCGGCAGCGACGACGGCGCGAAGGTCTGGCTCAATGGCCAGGTCGTTCACGCCAACAACGCCGTCCGCCCCTGTTCGCCGGACCAGGACAAAGTCAAGGTCAAGCTCAAGCAGGGCGAGAACGTCTTGTTGCTGAAAATCACCCAGGGGGGCGGCGAATGGTCGCTCTGCTGCCGGCTCCGCGCCCCCGACGGCAAGCCCTTGGCGGGCGTCACGATCACTCCCGGGGAACCCTAGATGCCCCGTCGTCGGTTTACGATCATCGGGCGGATTCGCTCGTTCAAATACGCCCTGCGGGGCATCGGCGTGATGCTGGTTTCGCAGCACAACGCCTGGATTCACGCCCTGGCGACCGGAGTGGTTTGCGGGACGGGATGGTGGCTGGAGATTTCGCCGCCGCAATGGTGCTGGGTCGTGCTGGCGATCGTGGCCGTGTGGACCGCCGAGGCGTTGAACACGGCCTTCGAGTTCCTCGCCGACGCCGCCTCGCCCGAGTTCCATCCCTTGGTCGAGAAATCCAAGGACGTGGCCGCGGGCGCCGTGCTGATTGCGGCGGTGGGCGCCGCGGTCATCGCCCTGTTGGTCTTCGGCCCGGCGCTCGCCGCGAAACTAAGCTCGCCAGGCTCGTAACGCCGCGGAGGTCCGGAGGTCCTATTGACTCGCCAAGCAAGGCCGATATACTCTTCCCCCAGTGTTGGACCCTTTCTCTCCGTTCCCATAGGAGGTGTGAACCATGGCCGTCAAGAAGACCGCGAAGAAAGCCGCTCCGAAGAAGGCCGCCAAAAAGAAGGCGACCGGTTCTCGTTGCTGCCGCGGCGGGAAGTAGCCTAGGGCGGGCAGGCCCACTCTGGGCCGCTCAGATTTCCAATTGAATCCCGCGATCGTCAATTCGGTAGGGGATGATTTCATCGCTGCACGCGCTGCCGCGGTGCTTGGCCACGTACAGCGCCCGGCGGAATTTCGTCCCGTCGCGGATCTTGCCCAGGTAAAGCACCGTGTTCGCGTTGCTGAGCAGATCGCCTTCGTCCAGCGGGCGTTCCAAGAGCGCGTCGAGGGAGGTTTCCTGGGCGGTTTGGAGCAGCATGCAGCCGATCTCGGCGGGATCGTAAAGGTGGGCAGCCACGCGATCGAAGGTCTGGCGGAACTGTTCCCGGAATAGGTCCCGCGCCACCCATTCGGCCTCCTTGCGGAAAATCTGGTGGTAGACGTATTCGAATAGTTCCAGTTGGATCGAGTCGCTGGGACGATCGACCGGTTCGATCCCGTCGACGACGGCCCGCCGCGCGCCGCGGATGAAGTTTCCGTAAAAAAACGCGATCGAGCAATGCAGTCGCCGATTGAGTTCGGCCTGCCAATCGAGCTGGGCGTCGAAGTCCAGGTCCCGCCGGCTGACGCGCCGGCCGCTCACGTCGAAAACGTGCAAGTAATCGCCGTGTTGTCGCTCGGGCGAGAAGAAATCTTCCAGATTCACGTGAAGCTGGGGGGCAACGGGCTGTAGCTCCCAGCCGAACATTCGTCGCGCGTATTCGGCGTGGTGCTGCGAGTCGCCCCGGGCGCTCATGTCGAAGACGATCCCGCCCCGCCCCTCCTGGCCCCGGCCCGCGTGAAGGAACTGGAGGCCTAGCTGCGTCTTGCCGATGCCCGCCGAGCCAACCACCACGGTCAGCGTGCCGGGCAGCAGGCCGCCGCCGAGGAGTTCATCGAGCGATTCAATGCCGGTGGAAAGTCGCATGGCCAATTGACGAAGCAACGCAGTTTCAACTTGAGGAAATGGTGGGAACAAAGGAGGAGAACGTCGAGGGATCGTCGGGAGGCGAACCAAAGCCCAGGGGATAGTCAGCAAGAACCCCAAAGCCCAGGGGTTGCAACCCCTGGGCTTTGTGCCCGTTTTACTCCTTTTTTCGT
>Ga0209101_1002584_pt1 | contig 11792 bp, 6 predicted proteins | sample ConPoolayeCmetaG_FD_185481 | JGI IMG/M metagenome (GOLD analysis project Ga0209101, IMG submission 185481) | Hot spring microbial mat communities from California, USA to study Microbial Dark Matter (Phase II) - Cone Pool mat layer C metaG... ... | reverse complement strand
GGGCAGCGCGGTGGGGGTGGGCCTGGCCGGCAGTTGCGTGCCGGCGGGCCCCCCTGCCGCCTCAACGGCGATGACCCGGATCGCCACCGGCGTACTCTGGACACCGGCCGCGTTCTGGGCCGTGATCGAGATGGTGTGGGGGCCGGCCTGGTTAAAGATCCACGAGCCGTTGATCATCACCAACATACTGGGGGCAATCTGGCCCGGCACCTGTTGCACCGGCACGCCATCCACCGCGATCTGGGCCTGGGTCACCCCCTGTGGGTCGGTGGCCTGGGCCTGGATCCGGACCTCCGCCCCGACCTCGACCTGGGCGTTGTCCACCGGGGCCAGGATGGTCACGCTGGGACCGGCTGAAGGACCGGTCACCTGCCGGCCGGCGCGGAGGCGGGGCAGGAGGACCAGAAGGCCGAACAGGATGGCCGCCACAATCGCCACCGCCACCAGCCCAATGCCGATGGCCGTCAGACCTGGGCGTGACCTGGCCGCCGGTCTCCGGGTGACCAGGGTATCCTGGTCGCCCGCCGCCCTCCCCAGTTCGACGCGGAAAAGGGCCGGCCCCATCCCAATCATGTCGCCGGGGTTGAGCACATGGGGGCCGACAACCGGTTGGCCGTTGACAAAGGTCCCGTTGGCGCTGCCCAGGTCGCGGATGACCCATTTGCCACCCTGCAACACGATCTCGGCATGGTGGCGCGAGACCAGGGGATCGGCCAGGACAATGGTGTTGTCTATGCCCCGGCCGATGGTAAGTGGCTCAAAGCCCAGGGGATAGGTCTCCCCCGTGCGCTGCTCGACGAGTTGCCCAATGCTCATGACCGCCCTCTCCTGGCTGATATGCGATAGGGCGCGTTGCCATCTTGCCCTACGACAGGCGGCAACGAGTATACCACATCCGGCGATGCCCGCCAAATTCCCGCCAGGGCTGCTTCCAGGCCGGCATCCGGTCCGTCCTGCTGCTATTCCTTCACCTCTCAGCTTGCCTGAAAACCACAAAGGACACCAGGATATCAGGGCGATCTCACCTGTTTGGGGCGTTCCTTTGTGAACCTTGCGCCTTTGTGGCAGACTTTTCAGACTGGCTCTCAGAGAATGTAGGCTTTGACCCCTGTGTCTTTTTCGATTTTGGCCGCCAGCCGCTCCAGATCGGCCAGAGAGAAGGAGCTGTCGGGACCGGCCGGTCGGCCGAAGACAATGGCATCGGCCCCCTCGTCAAGGGCCGCCGACTCCAGGGCCTCCACCAGGGGACCGTGGCGAATGCATATCTCGGCCGGCACACCCTCGGCTGCAGCCCGTTCACAGGCTATTGCCAGCAGGAACCTGCCCATGTGCTCCAGTTCTGTCGCCACAATGTCGGGGCGTACCCCCTGGGTGACCAGTTTCAGGAATTCCACGTCCACGATAAAGAGAAAGAGCACACTGGCCCCCTGTTCCCTGGCCATGGCAATGACCGCCTCCTGGGTCTGGCGGCTGGCCTCTCCTCCCCGCGTTGCGCATAGGATCTTTTTCATGCCCTGCTCCTGTCCATACCGACTGTCCACACCGCATCCGCCTAAAACCTGATGAGCAGCCACGCCGTCCCTATCGCCACGGTAATGGCCGTTGCCGGCAGACTCACCCGGAGAAAGCCCAGATAGGTGATGCGGAACCCGGCCCGCTCGGCGATGCCGGCTGTTACCACGTTGGGTGAAGCGCCGATGAGGGTGCTATTGCCCCCCATGCCTGTGCCGATGGCCAGCGCGTACCAGAGCACCCCGCTTTCGGCTCCGGGCACGGTGTGGTTGAGAAAGGCGATCACCGGGAGCATTGTCGCCGCAAGGGGGATATTGTCAATCACCCCCGACAGCAAGGTCGCCGAGCAGATCAGCACCAGGATGGCGCCGATCAGGCTGCTGTCCACCAGTTTGCCCAACCCAGCAGCGATCAGGCCGATCGCCCCCACTTCCTGCAACGCACCCACGACTATGAACAGGGCGATAAAGAACACCAGCGTCGTCCAATCCACCACCTTGAGCATCTCTTCGATGTCCGTTGCTATCCAGAGCAGCATGGCTACCGCGCCGAGGATGGCCGTGACCGCCGGTACCAGATGGATCAAGTCCCCCAGGATGAATAAGAGGAGCATTACGGCAAAGATCAGGCCTGATTTAATCAACTTCTGAGGCTGGACGATGCGTCCGCTCTCCCGCAGATGGTCGAGCATGGCCGCTGATAGCCGGCTGCTGGCCACATGGTACTCACGGCGGTAGCGCACCATCACATAGATGATGAAGGCTACCTGGGCCAGCAACACGCCAGGTGTCAGGTTGATCAGAAAATCGTTAAACCCCAGTCCGGCGTAGGAGCCGATGAGAATATTGGGCGGATCGCCGATGAGGGTGGCCGTGCCACCGATGTTGGAGGCCAGTACCTCAGGGATGAGTACAGAGAGGGGATTGATCTCCAGCGTCAGGGCAATCTGAATGGTGATGGGGGCCATGAGCAGCATGGTGGTCACGTTGTCCAGCAACGCCGAGGCAAGAGAGGTGATCAGGATCAGGACGGTGACCAGCAGCCACACCCTGCCCCTTGACAGGCGGTAAGATCGGTAGGCCAGCCACTGGAAGATGCCGGTTTCTTCGATGACGCCGATGACGATCATCATGCCCATTACCAAAAAGATGACGTCAAAGTGCACATACTCCAGCGCCCGGCTGAAATCAAAGATGAACAGGTCGGGATTAAGCGCCCCGCCCACAAAGCTGACCCCCAGCACCAGGGCTACCCCCAACAACGCCGCCGTGGTCTTGTGCAGCCGTTCCAGGGCGATGAGGATCAGGATCAGGACAAAAGAGAGAATGGCTACCCAAAAGCCGGGGGTCAGGCGACGCGTGAGTTCCAGGTCGGGCAGCCGGATTGAACCACCGCTGCTCAGTTGTATCACGTTGACCGGACTGAGATGTAGCTCCACCGGCCAGAAGTGGGGGCGGGTGATCTCGACTACCACGGTTTCCATCTCGCCTGGCGGCAGATCCACCACAAAGCTGCCGTCCAGTTGGCTGGTGGTCTGGGCTACCGGGTCCTCTGCCCCGTTGACCAGGACCGCGATCTCCGCCCCATGCACCGGTTCGCCCTGAGGGTCCACCAGCCGGCCGGCCAGGCTTGCGCCCCCGGCCTCAGACGCAGGGGACTTTTCCTGTGCCAGGGCTGAAGAGTGAAATGGTCCGGCAGACAGTCGCCAGACCAGGGCTAACCCCAAGAGGATCAGGGCCGGCCGGCAACACCTCTTTTTTGCGTGGGACAGAAAACGGTTGAGCATCTTTTTCCCTGACAGTCTGTTCTACAGAGCCCGGACCTCGGCGCCCGTGGCGGCTTGTAGATGGGCAGCCAGGGCCTGGAGGCTCTCCTGGTCAAAGAGGGCTGTCTCCTCCAGGGGGCGGCCCAGCAGGATGAGGGTCGCGCCCACCTGCCGGGCGGCAGCGACCAGCTCAGTTCGCAGGTGACCGTGACGCACGATGATCTCGGCCTCGACCCCTTGGGCGGCCGCCTGTTCACGGGCCATTGCCAGTTGGAACCAGCCCATCAGCTCCAGTTCCGAGTCCACATCCACGACCAGCGGCGCAGCCGTCCGATCCAGGAAACTGACGTCGGCCACATAGAGGAAGATCAGTTCGTCGCCCCGTTCCTTTGCCAGGGCGATGGCCTGTTCCTGGGTGGGGCGGCTATCCGGCCCTCCCCGGATCGCGCACAAGATCTTGCCCATCTTGCTTCCCTCACTCCTAACCTGTCCGGTCGCAGGTGTCTGACAGTCAGTACCTCACCAGCAGCCAGAGCGTTGCCACCAGGAGGGTTACCACCGTGACCGGCATGCCATCGCGCAGAAAACGGGTGAAGCTCAGCCGGTAGCCGGCCTGGGCCAGCAGACCGGCAGCCACAATGTTGGCCGCCCCGCCGATGTAGGTCCCATTGCCGCCGAAATCTGCGCCATAGATGAGCGCCCAATAGAGTGCCTGGCCGGTCTGGGCGCCGTGGATGGAGGTGCTGAGCAGGTCGGCGATGGGCAGGGCGGCGATGGTAAAGGGGATATTGTCCACAGCGGCGGACACACCCCCCGACACCCAGACCATCAAGATCGTCGCGGCTGTCAGGTTGTTGCCCGCCAGATGGCTGATCGTCTGAGCGATGGTCTGGATGATGCCTGCCTGTTCCAGTCCATCCACCAGGACAAAGAGGCCGATGAAGAAAAACAGGGTGGTCCAGTCCACCTCGCGCAACATGCGGTGCATATCGGGCCGCACCCAGACAATGAGGGCCGTCGCGCCGCTCAGGGCCACGACACTGGGCGGCAGGTCGAACAGTTCACCGACAAAAAAGAGAAGGAGCGTCACTGCACCCACCACACCGGCTTTGCGCAGGAGCAGTGCGTCGGTAATGTGCGCTCCGGCCTCCAGTTGGGCCATCAGCGTCGGGGAGAGCCGTCCCCTGGCCTCTTCCAGATCGTGGCGATAGAGCCAGGCGACCATCCCCAGCAGGACGAACAGGCACAGGCCAACCACCGGTGCGACCTCAACCGCATATTCGAAAAACCCCAGCCCCAGGTGCGAACCGACGAGGGTGCTGGGGGGATCGCCGATGAGGGTCGCCGCGCCGCCGATGTTGGAGGCCAGCACCTCAGGGATGACGTAGGCAAAGGGATGGACGCCCACTGTCTCGGCGATCTGGATCGTCAGCGGCACCAGCAACAGAATGGCCGTCACGTTGTTGAGAAAGGAGGAGGTGATGCCGGTGAGCAGCACCAGGATCAGGCCCAACAGCCAGGCGTTGCCCCGCCCCAGACGAAAGGCACGGAAGGCCAGCCAACGAAAGACACCGCTCTCGCTGAACATGGCCATAAAGATCATCATGCCCAGGACGAGAAAGATGACGTTCCAGTCCACGAAGGCCATGGACTCTTCAAAGCTGATGATGTGCAGCGCCGGGAAAAAAGTGCCGCCTATATAGTGGACCAGCCAGACGGCCACAGCTCCCATGAGAGCAGCCGCCGTCTCGTGCATCCATCGCAGGCTGATGGCGGCGAAAACCAGCAGGAAAATCCCGGCGGTGATAAAGAAGGAAGGGCTATGCCCCTTTTCACCTGCCCATGGCAACAACCACACGCCGCCGCCAAGCGCCCCCAGGCCCACCCCTGCCAGGATGTACCGTTTCACCCGTCCTCTCCTCTACAATCACGAAAAGGCTGTCCTACACCTTTTTCGGACAGGCTCAAGTATACCCCAACTGTCCGATTCAGGCAATTGTGTTCAGGCCCCGTTCCTCTCTTAGAGCCGGTCTGAAGACCACTAAGGACACAAAGGGCCTGCAGGGGCAGGTTCCAAAATAATCCTTCGTGTCCTTCGTGTCCTTTGTGGTAAGCTTTTCAGACTGGCTCTCAGGAGCAGGTTGGCGACGATGGCCATCTTGACAGGTGATGCCGACCATGTTATAGTCACCCTGGCTGAGAGCCTGACCGGGACAGGCCGGAACCCACAGGTCGAATTGCCGGGGTCGTAGAGAAGGCGGCGTGCCCGGCGGTGAATTTTCCCGGCGATGGGGGACATGAACCGATGAGACGCTTTGTTTCTGAACTCCTGGGTGGGCGGCTGCAGGCCGTATTGGTCGCATCCTTTTCCCTGATCGCGGCGCTGACGGTGGGATTGAATGCTATGGTCGTCTCACAGGTGATCCGCGATTACCTGGAGACTGCCGAGGCGAACCTGGTGGCCCGTGACATGAACCTGGCAGACGCCTTCTACCGCCTCAAGCTGGACGAAGTCGCGGCCATCAGCTACCGCCTGGCCCTGGACCCCTGGGTGAACCAGGGCCTGCCGGATGCAGTGCAGGGCCGGCCGGAAGCCCAGGCGTTGCTCGACCAGCAGATCACCAACAAGATCACGGTCCTGGCTCTGGGTGGCACCCACCTGATCGCCATCCTCGATGCCCAGGGGAGGATCCTGGTCGGCCGCGTGGTCTCGGCCGATAACGAACTGCAGCCGATCCTCTCCGGCGGCAACCTGAGCAGCCTGCCCATCGTCCAGAAGGTGCTGACCGGCAGCGGGCCGCAGGCGGCGACCGAGATCATTCCCGCCGAGCTGTTGCGCCAGGTGGGGCTTGACCGGCAGGCTGCCATCCCGTTGATTGACACCCCCAAGGCCGCCCCTCAACCCTTTGACCCCCGCGAGGGCACGGCCGGCCTGGCGCTGATGGGCGTCCACCCTCTGCTGGGAGAAAATGGCCAGGTAGCAGGCGCGGTGTTGTCGGCTCACCTGCTCAACAACGACTTTACCCTGGTGGACCGCATCAAGGAGGTGGCCGGCGTGGATACGGTGACGATTTTCTTCGGCGACCTGCGGGTTTCGACCAACGTCATGACCGGGCAGGGAGAACGGGCTGTGGGAACCCGCGTGTCGCAGGATGTGTATGAACGGGTGTTGCGGCAGGGCCTTGATTATGTGGGGCGGGCCTACGTGGTTAACGAATGGTTCATCACCCGCTACGAGCCGCTGCGCGATCACGAGGGACAGGTGGTGGGCAGCCTGTATGTCGGCGCCCGCGAGTCGGCCTTCCGGGCGCTGGTGCACAACATCACCAACCGGGTGGCGCTCATCGCTCTGGTCTCAATCGCCCTGGCCGGCATTCTGGCCATGCCGATCGCCCGGACCATTGTGCGGCCCATCACCGAGCTGGTCGAAGCCAACCGCCGTGTGGCGCAGGGGGACCTGGCGGTCCGCGTGCGGCCGCGTGGCAAAGGAGAGCTGGCAGTCCTGGGCCGGGCGTTCAACAGCATGGTCGGGGCGTTGCAAGAAGCCCGACAGAAGCTGATGCGCGCCTTTGACAACATGGCCGAAACGCTCAAAGAGACCCAACAGGAGCTGCTCCACAAAGAAAAGCTGGCTTCAATGGGCCAGCTTGCGGCGGGCGTGGCCCATGAACTCAACAACCCGCTGGGCACCATCCTGCTCTACTCCAACATCGTTTACAAGGAACTGCCGGAAGAGGACCCTCATCGGCAGGACCTCCAGATGGTTGTCAACGAGACGGAACGGTGCAAGACGATCGTCCGCAGCCTCCTCGACTTTGCCCGGCAGAACGAACTGCTGACCCAACCGACCGACCTGAACGATCTGTTGCAGCAACTGGCCGAGGAGTGCCGCAGGCGCCCCGGCTTTGAGCAGGTGCAGGTCGTGCTGGATCTGGACCCGGAGCTGCCTCCCATCCAGGCCGATCCGTTGCAGCTTCGGCAGGTGTTCACCAACCTGATCAACAACGCGGTCGAAGCGATGGAGCCCAAGGGGGGAGGAACCCTGACTCTCAGCACATCGTTGGCCCCGCTGGGCCAGGGGGTGAGGGTCGCCGTCGCCGATACGGGGGTCGGCATCGCGGCGGAGAACCGGTCCCGGCTGTTCACCCCCTTTTTCACCACCAAGCCGGTCGGCAAAGGGACAGGCCTGGGGCTGGCCATTGTCTATGGCATCGTCAAGATGCATCGCGGCCAGATTCAGGTGCAGAGCGAGGAAGGCACAGGGACGACCTTCACCATCACCCTGCCTGTGAGGTTGCCGTAGGGCAACTGCGAGCAGTTGCCCTCCAGTTCCCTGGTGTTTGGGACGGAGTTGTGTTATACTTGATTCGCTTTCGCCCGTATAGGGCACTCTGCTCTGTGCTCCTGGCGGTCAATGGATAACCAGAATCGAATCGGAAGGAGGCGAAAAATGACAAAGATTGGCCGTCTGCTGGTGGTTGTGTCTCTGCTCCTGATTTTGAAGGCTGCCCCTCCTGTCCTATCGGACTCCCCACATCCAACATCGGTTCGCGGCCCCTTTGTCGGCGGGCCGGTAAAGCCCGCTGTCTGGAACGGCGATCTGCGCGACCTGCCGCAGCTTGAAGGTGGGGAGTGGGCGCCCCGCGAAGTGCCTCTGCCTCGCGTGCCCGACCAGCACCGGCCGGCTGCCCCTTCTGGCTGGACCGACCCGCTGGTCCAGAGCGGGCCAGGGGCAGGGCAGATGCCGGCGCCGATCATGAACTTCCCCGGCCTCAACCGGAACCAGGGGGGAGGCTGGACCCCCCCTGACACCAATGGCGACGTGGGACCCACTTATTATGTCCAGGCCGTGAACATTGCCTTCGGCATCTACGACAAAGCGACCGGAACTCAACTGGTGGCCATGAATTTTGATGATCTGTTCGATGGCACCGGCACCCCCTGTGACAACCAGAACCGGGGTGACATCATCGCCCTGTACGACCCCCTGGCCGACCGCTGGTTGCTCACCGACTTTTCTCTGCCCAGCACCGGCCCGGTCTACCAGTGCATCGCCATCTCCCAGACCGGGGACCCGGTGAGCGGCGGCTGGTACTTCTATGCCCTGGTGACCGACCCGGACGGAAGTCCGTGGCACGACTATCCCAAATTCGGCGTATGGCCCGATGCCTACTATATGTCGGCCAACATGTTCGACCCCTGGTCTGGGGCCTGGGTATGGGCTCTGGATCGCGCTGCCATGCTCAACGGCCTGCCGATGAATTGGGTGCGTTTTGAGACCGGCCCGGCCTACGCCAGCCTGCTGCCCTCCAACCTGCGCGGCACGCCACCCCCGGCCGGCTCGCCCAACTATTTTGCCTCCATTGATATGCCCAACACCCTGCACCTGTGGGAGTTCCATGTGGACTGGGCCAATCCTGCCAATTCGACCTTTACCGGCCCCACCGACATCACCGTCGCCGATTTCCAGATGATGCCCTGGACCTCCATCCCCCAGGCGGACACTTCCCAACTGCTCGACAGCCTGGGGGACCGGCTGATGTTTGCCCTGCAATACCGCAACTTTGGCGACCACGAGGCGCTGTGGGTCAATCATACCGTGCTCAGCGGCGGGGTGGCCGGCATACGCTGGTACGAAGTCCGTGACCCTGGCGGCACACCCTTTATCTACCAGCAGGGCACCTACCAGCCCGACGGCCTCTACCGCTGGATGGGCAGTGTGGCCGCCGATCAGGATGGCAACCTGGCCGTAGGCTACAGCGTCTCCAGTCCGGCCATGCACCCCGCCATCCGCTATGCCGGGCGGCTGAATGGAGAAACGCTCAACACCCTGCCCCAGGGCGAGACCTCCCTCATCGAGGGCACCGGCTCGCAGACCAGCTCCAACCGCTGGGGCGACTATAGCATGATGACCGTGGACCCGGTGGACGATTGCACCTTCTGGTACACGCAGGAGTATTACCAGACCAACGGTGGCATCTGGCAGACACGCATCGGCTCTTTCAAATTCCCCTCCTGTGGCCAGGCCAAGGGCTGGATCGCCGGCGTCCTCTACGATGCCCTGTCGCTGACCCCCCTGCCGGATGCTCCGGTTGTCGCCCAGGGGGGAGGCACAACCTTCAGCATCCAGACCGACAGTGGCGGCGGATACCTGATGATCCTGCCGGGTGGCACCTACACCCTCACCGCCGGGCCGCTGCTGCCCGGCTACCCGGAGCCGACGGTCATCACCGGCGTCGTCGTCTCCGCCGGCCTGACGATGACCGTGGACATCCCGCTGGAACCCAAGCCTTACCTGGTCGAAGGGGGTGCGGCTGTGGGCGATAGCGTCGCCGGCGGCAACGGCAACGGCTATCCTGAGCCGGGCGAGTCGGGCCTGCTGCTGTGGAACGCAATCACCAACGATGGGCCGATCGCCGCCACCGATGTCGGCGCTTACCTGACGGCCCTGACGCCGGGTGTGACGGTCCCGGTCGCCGATGCCACCTATCCCGACATCGCCCCCGGCGCGACGGTGACCAACAACACCCCCTTTCTCTTTTCCATCGCGCCCACCCTCCCCTGTGGCACCCGCCTCGACTTCCGGGAACTGCTGGTCACCGCCCAGGGCAACTACACGGTAACCTTTAGCTTTGAGGCCGGAGTGCCGTTGCCCAGGACACCGCTGTTTGCCGACAACATGGAAAGTGGTCCCGGCAACTGGACCACTGGCGGCAGCCACAACCTGTGGGCCATCACCACCGAGCAGGCCCACAGCCCCACCCACGCCTGGTCCGACAGCCCCTACAGCCAGTACCAGAACAACACCAACGCCTGGCTGCGGGCGCCCATCCTGGACCTGACCGGCAAGGCTTTCTCCAGGCTCAGCTTCTGGCACCGCTACAGCACAGAAGAGGGGTGGGACTATGGCTACCTGGAATATTCCCTCGATGGCGGCGCGTCCTGGACGATCCTGGATCAATACACCGGCAACCGGCCGGCCTGGGAACAGAAAACGTTTGACCTGCCCTCCTTCGACGGGCAGAGCAACGCCACCTTCCGCTTCCGGCTGGCTTCCGATGGCAGTGTGACCGCCGACGGCTGGTACATTGATGACGTGTCCCTGAGCTACCAGCCGTTCCAGTGCGTTTATCTGCCGCCAGCCATGCCCACCCTGGTCGCCCCGGCGGATGGCACCTTCACCACCGACCATGACATTGCCTTTGTCTGGGAGCCAGGCCAGGGCGGGGGCGATCTCCAGGGCTATAACCTGGAGCTGGATGGAGCCGTGTACACCACGACCGAGACAACCTTGCTCCTTTCGCTGGAGGCCGGCCCCCACACCTGGCGGGTGCGGGCCTGGAACGCCGGTGGCTCGTCCGACTATACCGCTCCCTGGACGGTGACGGTGGTGGACCCGCCGGCCACGCCCACCCTGGTCGCCCCGCCGGATGGCACCCTCACCGCCACCCACGAGATCACCTTGACCTGGGAAGCGGGGACCGGCGGTTCGCCGCCGGACGGCTACAACCTGGAACTGGACGGCGCAGTGTACACCACCGCCGGAACAACCTGGACCGCAACCCTGGCCTCGGGCCTTCACACCTGGCGGGTGCGGGCCTTTAATCTGGCCGGCTACTCCGACTATAGCGCCGCCTGGACGGTGGAGATTCTAGACCTGCCGGGCATCCCCATCCTCCTGGCTCCGGCCGACGGCACCGTCACCACCACCCATCACCTCACCTTTACCTGGCAGGCCGGGGCCGGTGGCCCGCCCGACGGTTATAATCTGGAACTGGATGGCGCGGTCATCACCACTACCGCCACCTCCTGGACCGCCATGTTGGGCGGAGGGGTTCACACCTGGCGGGTCCGGGCCTTCAACCTGGCCGGCTATTCCGAATATAGCCAGGCCTGGGATGTGACCGTGGCGCACCGCCTGTACCTGCCGGTGATCATCCGCGGCCAGTAATGCGGCAGTCGGGCGGCAGCACAGGCCTCTGGCCTGCGCAGGCAAAGCGGATTCGACCTCACCCCTACCCCCCTGGCCAGAAGGAGGTTGGGGGCTGGGGTGAGGTCCACCCTTGGCATCAAGCACCGGGTAGCCGAAGGCATTGCCTTCGGCTACCCGGCCGCAGGTCCCTGAGGTGCGACTTGGTCGCTTGATGCGTATGGTGAGGTCCGCCCTCGCCGCCATTGATGTTCATTATTGGTTGACACTTTTATGACCGAAGGCCTTCATCGCCCCTCACCCCCCTATGTCCCCCCTCTCCTGAAGTTTGGCCTTTTTCAGAGTGGGGCGGGAAAATCTCCAAAACCCGCCTCCGGCGAGGCCAAAAGAACAAAAAGAAATTTTTCATTGCGAAGGCTGCGCCTTCGCAATGAAAAATTAATCTTCTTTTTGGGGCCGCGGAAGCCGTCAGAGGCTCATGCAGGGGGGCCACGGGCAAAAAGCCAAAGTTGAGGAGAGGGGGATCAGGAAGGGGTTTTGCGGTGGGCGGCTTCGCTGCCCGTCGCAAAACCCCTCCCCTCGCCC
>Ga0209101_1002583_pt1 | contig 11793 bp, 11 predicted proteins | sample ConPoolayeCmetaG_FD_185481 | JGI IMG/M metagenome (GOLD analysis project Ga0209101, IMG submission 185481) | Hot spring microbial mat communities from California, USA to study Microbial Dark Matter (Phase II) - Cone Pool mat layer C metaG... ... | reverse complement strand
GGGCTGTGCCTGCCGGGGGGGCCGGGTGTCCGTATCGACACGCATCTCTACAGCGGATATGAAGTGCCGCATTATTACGATTCGCTTCTTGCAAAGCTTATCGTTCATGCGGACACACGACATGCGGCGGTCGAGAGAATGAAGGGTGCGCTTGAGGAATTCTCCATCAAGAACGTCGCGACAAACGCCGGTTTTCTGCGCAGAATCGTGGGAGATGAACGGTTCGGAAGCGGGCGCTACAACACAACGCTTATCGAACAGTTGAAAAAAGATGATTCCCATGAAGTCCTGCGAGGTTTCATGCATAAAATCATGGAATCTTTTCACCGCTGGCCGCACCCACACGAGTAATACCTGCGCACCATGCCGGAAGGAACACGCTATGCAGACAAAATCGCGCGGCGAGGCCGAGGCTGAAATATCGCAGGCCATCGTCAAGTTCGAGCGGGAATACATGGGGCGCGGCCCCGAAGAGGCGAAAGTATTTATTTTTGAAGACATCGTCTTTATCCGCCTGCGGGGCGTGCTCACGCCGGCGGAGAAGCAGTTGGTGAAGGTCGAGGATTCGATAACCGGCCGCAAGCTTATTAAAGAAGTACGGCAGGAGCTTCTGGAAAAGGCCCGCGTGCTTCTTGAAACGATAATAATCGATACGCTGGGCTTTAAGGTCAAATCTCTGCATACGGACATCAGTACGGCGACCGGCGAAAGAATTATTGTGTTTACGCTTGAAGGCAAACCTGAATTCCGCAATGATTAAGCGGCTTTCGGGCATGCCGAAAGCATAAACTCAGACAAAACGTCCGATAGTTGGAAATATTACCGGTAGCTTGCGAAAATGACGGTGTGACCGTGGGTTTCGCAAGAGGCCGTTCGAACCACCACACGGGACGTGGTTCGGGCGGCTTTTTTTATGCGCATTTAAAAATAGGAGCTGTGATGATTAACACATTAGCGCAAGAACTCAACACACAGATCGATCGAACAGGGCAACCCGCAACTGTTTGATTCGCTCTCGGAATTCGGGAAGTCTCTGTATTATCCCAAAGGGATACTGACACAAACCGCCGAGGCAAAGCAGAAGGCGCATCGGCATAATGCAACTATAGGGATCGCTAAATGCAAGGGAAAGCCTCTCTACCTGGACAGTGTATTTGATTTCTTCAAAGGCGTTGAACCTGATGAAATTTTTCCATACGCGCCATCGTTCGGCCTTGATTCGCTCAGGCGGAAATGGCGGGAAAAAATGCTTTTAGAAAACCCCTCCCTGAACAACAAACCATTGAGCATGCCGGTTGTCACCAGCGGCATAACGCACGGCCTGAGTCTTGCAGGCGATCTGTTTGTGAATCGCGGCGACACGGTCATTCTCCCTGATAAAGTCTGGGGAAATTATCTGCTGATATACACGGTCCGCTACGGCGCGCGCATCGCCCGATACACGCTGCTGAATTCTTATGGCGGGCTTGATATGTGCAGTTTCAGGCAGACGGTGCTTGAAGAAGCGCGGCGCGGCAAAATTATCGTCATATTGAATTTTCCGAATAACCCGACCGGCTATGCGCCGACCGCGAGCGAGGCTCAGACAATCAGCGTCATTCTCCAGGAGGCGGCAACGTCGTGCGATGTCGTGGCGGTATGCGATGACTCCTATTTCGGGCTTTTCTACGACAGCGCGTGCTGCCGGGAGTCGGTATTCGGCTTTCTGGCGGGAAGCCATCCGCGGCTGACCGCGGTCAAGCTTGACGGAGCAACCAAGGAAGACTTCGCGTGGGGTTTCAGAACAGGATTTATAACCTTTTCAGCCCTGTCGAAACAGGGAGAGATTCTGTCCTGTCTTGAGAAGAAATGCGCTGGAGCGATTCGCTGCGGTATATCGAATTGCCCGCTGCCGTCGCAATCAATCCTGCTCAAGGCGATGGAACGCCCTGAGTTCGAAGGCCAGCGCATGAAGGCGCGCGATGTCCTTCGCGAGCGGGCGCTCGAAGTCAGACGCATTCTGGCGAGCGAAAAATATACGCCGTTCTGGGAGCCGTATCCGTTCAATGCGGGATACTTCATGTGCATCAGGCTGAAAGAACTGGACGCGGAAAAGTTCCGGCTGCGCCTACTTGAACAGTACGGCGTCGGCGTCATTGCGACAAGCAACACCGATATACGCATTGCGTTTTCCTGCGTGGAGGCGGAAAAGCTGGAGGATCTTTTTGACATCATGCTGCGCTGTGCCGTCGAGATGCGTTCCGAAGCTGCAGCGGGCGGCACCGTTCACCCATAACCATACGACCGGGTTTCCTAACCTCCTGGATACGTAAAGGAGATGAAAGGTATGGCACAAGAGGCGAATATTGCAATCGACGGCAGGTGTATACCGTTGCCCGTGGTTGAGGCGACCATAGGACACAGCGGTATTGACATCGGAAATCTCCGCGAGACGACCGGATCGCTTTCGTATGATAATGGATTTGCGAATACCGCCGTCTGTAAAAGCAACATTACGTACATCGACGGCGAGCGGGGGATTCTGCGCTATCGCGGCTACGACATCGAGGCGCTTGTTGAAAACTGCTCGTTTATCGAGGTAGCCTATCTTCTCGTGCACGGCAAGCTTCCTGATGAGCGCGAACAAAAACAGTTCAGCGCGTTTCTCAACGAGCACTCGATGATCCACGAGGACATGCAGCATTTCTTCACCGGACTGCCGCCGAGCTCTCATCCCATGTCCATTCTTTCCGCGATGGTGAATACGCTTGCAAGTTTCTATCCCCATATAATGACCGGGGACCAGAATTTCGACGAAACCGCGGCCCGGCTTATTTCCAAAGTGAGGACGATTGCGGCGTATTCATATAAAAAATCGCGGGGCGAGCCATTTGTGTATCCGCGGGAAGATCTGCCGTACTGCGCGAACTTCCTCAATATGATGTTCTCAACGCCGGTCAGAAGTTATTCCCTTCGGCCGTTGTTTGTCGATGCGCTTAACAAGCTGCTGATTCTGCACGCAGACCATGAGCAGAATTGTTCGACGCTGGTCGTTAGAAGCGTCGCGAGCGCGCGAGGCAATCTCTATGCCGCCATTTCGGCCGGCATATGTGCTTTGTCCGGTTCTTTGCATGGCGGGGCCAACCAGGCCGTCATAGAAATGCTGGAGACCATCCGCAATGACAACGGCGATATCGAGAAATACATTCGAAAGGCCAGGGATAAGACAGACCCGTTTCGCCTGATGGGATTCGGGCATTCCGTCTACAAAACGTATGACCCGCGCGCGCGTCTAGCCCGAGCGATCTGCGACGATATCTTTCGTGAAACCGTCATCTCCGATCCGCTGCTGGATATTGCGAAAAAATTGGAGGAACGGGCGCTTTCCGACGGCTATTTCATAGAAAAACATCTGTATCCAAACGTCGATTTCTACACCGGCATCATCTATCGCGCAATCGGCATCCCGACAAACATGCTGACGGTCATGTTCGCAATCGGCCGGTTGCCAGGATGGATAGCGCACTGGAAAGAAACATTCGAGGATACAGCGGGCAAAATCTACCGGCCGCGGCAGATATATACAGGTCCGGCACAGCGTCAATTCGTACCGGCCGGACAACGCTAACAAGAAACGATAACGGGAGAAACATCCATAGCAGAAAGTTTCAACACCGTGGAAGAACGAATTATCCATAACCTTCAAAAGGACGGTGTCCATGCATAGGCCCGGAATGAAGAATGGGGCGGCGGAGGCGACTGTATCACGCGATACAATCCGCGGAGATGACACGAAAAGCAATCTTTTGTCCGATACGATTCTGCAATTCATGAATGCCCAGCTCGGGCTTCATCCGGGTTCGATCTTTATTGACATTCATGGCTGTTTGATAACGGTGACCATTCGGAGCGTGCTCTCTGATTCCGAAAGGAACGCAGCGAAAGATCGGCGTTCCGCTGAATTGATTACCAAATCGCTTACCGGATCTTTCCGGTCCGTATGCGGCATACTCACATCAAAATGCTCGGATGTATTGGGAAAGACCGTTGAGACCGCCACGTTTTTTCTGGATCCGGAAGCAAATTGTGCGTCAATAATCATGACGGCAGGCACTACATAATACGGAGCGATACCCTATTCAAGAAGGAGGCATGTGATGTTCGGTTGTCATCTGGGCAAATTGTTTCAGGTCACGGTATCCGGCGGATCATACCAGGAGGCGCTTACCGCTACGGTTCAGGGTGTTCCTCCCGGGATGGAGATAACCGAGGAGGAGATTTATGGCGATCTGCTGCTGAGAAAACCAGGTGCGGACGAGCTCTCCTCGCCCCGAAAAGAGCCTGATTTACCGGTCATTATTACCGGATTGAATGTCGATGATACCGTTCCGGGCGCGAACAACAAGAACCTTACCAACGGCACGCCGCTGACGATACTCATTCCGAATCTGGATCGTCACGACATTCACATCAAGCAGTACCAGGACACCAACCGTACGCCCAGGCCGGGCCATGCTTCGTATGCCTCGTTTCAGAAATATGGGCCGGCGGATGACGCGATAGGCGCGGGACTGTTCAGCGGACGGTACACGGCCCCGATCGTCGGCGCGGGTTCAGTCGCACAAAAGATTCTTCGTATGTGCGGCATCCGGCTTACCGCGTATGTTCGTGAAATTGCCGGTGTGAGCTGCGGCTCCATCGACTATGCCGCCCTGCCCGGCTATATGGAAAACTACAAGCGGATGCGGCGGGACCTCGACCCCTTTTATCAGGAAATATACGTGAAAGAGCGCATCACCATGGATATGAGGTTTTTACAAAAAGCCGCCGTGCTGGCTGACGTCGAGAAGGAAATAGACGCTATCCGCCGGCAGACACGGCGTTTTTCCGCGGAAGAGATTATCGAGCGCTACGGCGTTCACCCGGTTGTCCCCTGTCCCGATATCAAGGCCGCAGACGAAATGGTGGCGGCGTGCGCGAAGATATATAATGAAGGAGATACGGCGGGGGGGGTCGTCGAATTAGTCATCAGCGGCGTTCCTGCCGGTCTTGGAGAGCCGGTCTTTGACAAGCTCGACGGCGAATTGGGCCGCATGATGGGCGTCGGCGCGGTGAAAGGCATTGAGATCGGAGCCGGTTTTCGGGTGAAAGACATGACCGGATACGAGTGCAACGATCGGATGCGGGCTGAAAATGGCATGGTGGTCTTCGATTCCAATAATGCCGGCGGAATCACCGGCGGCCTTGCGACAGGACAGGACATTGTGGTCAGGCTTGCCGTCAAGCCGACGCCGACTATCGACAAGAAACAGCATACCATCGACATGTATACGATGGAAACGACGGAATTGTCGGCAATCACCCGCCGCGACCCTACGATAACAAACCGTATATGGCCGGTGGCGGAGAATTTCGCGGCACTGATGGTACTCGATCAGCTTATAGCTCATTACGGCTACCTAAAATTAAGGGAGACCATCAAGGAATAGAGAGGATGTGTGATGTGACCGGATGTCCAAACGGCGCAATTATATAATTATCAGGCGGGCGGCTGAAGGCGTGTAAGGCGCGCGTAACAGCACTTGAAACCAGGTGAACAGACGGCTCGTGTGTTATGCTTTGAGGTCAATGAGAGCGTGAGGGGTGACCGTGAATGTTTTTTCTGCAATGAAAGGGGATGAAACTCATGGAACGAGACATGGATTACCATAAAAACTGGCTGTCTTTCAGGCCTGAGATTACGGTGCTTGACTGTACAATCCGCGACGGCGGGCTGATCAACAACCACCATTTCGAAACCGGCGTTGTACGGGCGGTCTATACCGCCTGCGCCGAAGCCGGAGTTGATTATATGGAAGTCGGCTATAAAGGATCAAAAAAAATATACGCGCCTTCCGAGTTCGGCCCATGGAAATACTGTGATGAAGAAAGCCTGCGGAGCATTGTCGGGGAAAACGGCCGTCCGGTGAAATTATGCGCCATGGCTGACGCAGAGCGCACCGACTACCATGAAGACATTCTCCCGAAACAGGAAAGCGTTCTGGACGTCATACGGGTCGCCTGCTACATCCATCAGGTGCCGGCTGCCGTTGATATGATCAAAGACGCCGCGGACAAAGGCTATGAAACCACCGTCAATCTCATGGCCGTATCCACGGTGGCCGAGGCGGAGCTTGACGCGGCACTGGAGACCTTTGCCCGCACGGAGGCCTGCGCGATATATCTCGTGGACAGCTTCGGCGCCTTGTATTCGGAACAGATCCGCGCGCTTACGCAGAAATATGCGGCGATTGGCAATCAAGCGGGAAAGCAGATTGGGATACATGCCCACAACAACCAGCAGCTTGCATATGCCAATACAATCGAGGCGATTATTGCCGGCGCCAACAGAATAGACGCAACGATAGACGGCCTTGGGCGCGGCGCGGGGAACTGTCCCTTGGAATTGATCCTTGGCTTCCTGCATAATCCCAAATTCAAGGTCAGGCCGATACTGAAGTGCATTCAAGATCATATCAGGCCATTGCGCAGCACAATGCAGTGGGGATATGACATCCCATACATGATTACCGGACAACTGAACCAGCACCCCCGTTCCGCAATCAAATTCATGGAAAGCTCTCAGCGGGAAGACATTGTGGGGTTCTACGACGCTTTTATTCAGGCGGAATAAATAGACCGATTCGAGATGTTTAACATGACACAGATTGAAACATTCCACAAATCGTCGATACGGGCGCAACCACCGGCCTCTGAAATCGCATCGGCGGCGCGGATACTGCGTGATGGCGGCATCGTCGCCTTTCCCACGGAAACGGTGTATGGGCTCGGCGCCGATGCATTCAATGCACAGGCGGTCGCCAGGGTATTTGAAGTCAAAAAGCGGCCGCGCTTCGATCCTCTGATAGTTCATATTCACGATGTAGCTCAACTGGAGTTGGTAGCCGAATCGGTACCGGCCGGGGCATGGAAGCTTATACGGAAATTCTGGCCGGGTCCATTGACGATCGTTGTGCCGAAACGACCCGCTGTTGCGGATATCGTGACCGCCGGCCTGCCCAATGTAGGCGTCAGAATGCCCCGGCATTCTGTTGCACTCGAGCTTTTAAGGGCGGCACAGACTCCAATCGCGGCGCCGAGCGCAAATCTCTTTGGCCGGATAAGCCCCACCGACGCCGCGCATGTACGGGAGCACCTTGCAGGCAGCGTTGACATGATCCTTGACGGTGGACCGTGCTCTGTCGGAATAGAATCGACCATCGTCTCCTTTGCCGGGAAAGTCCCGATGCTTCTGCGTCCCGGAGGAACGCCGACGGAAGAAATAGAAAACCTTATTGGCGAATTATGCGTTCCGGAACCCACATCACAGATGAGCGCATCACCCGGCCGATCACTGCGTCATTACGCCCCGGCAACCCCGGTTGTTATCGCAACAACGCCTAGTATCCTGCCGGGATTGCGGAAAGGGCTCCTGGCCTTTACGCCGCAACCCGACTATATCACGCGAGATTTCGATGTGGTGGAAGTTTTGTCTCATAATGGCAGTCTCAACGAAGCAGCCTGCAACCTGTTTGCCGCACTGCGGCGGCTCGATCAGTCGAAACTTGATGTTATTATCGCCAAAAAGTTTCCGGAACAGGGGCTGGGAAGAGCCATCAATGACAGGCTTTCCAGGGCGTCTCAATCAAAACGAATTGAACCATAAGGTAACAATCCATGAAAGCCTGCCGGCACAACGGGGATCGAGAAGATTGTTATTGTTGAGCCAAGCCGCTTATTGAGCTCGATTGTCCGTGCTAATGGTTTTAGGAGACATGAGATAAGTTTTGCCCAGTATACGGCAACACATAGAAAGAAAGCTGTTGCGGGGTACGTAAGGGAGATTCACGAATGAAGTGTGAAACCATTGTGCATACGTTCAAGCCGCGCCGCGCCGTTTTCCTCGATCGTGACGGAACGCTCATCGAGGATAACGGCTATATCGATCGTATTGAAGACGTGTTCATATATCCGTTTACCGTGGATGCGCTGCAATTGCTGCAAAAAGAATTTCTTTTGTTCATCGTGACCAATCAATCAGGGGTCGGCCTGGGAAAAATCAGCGGGGAAAGCGCCGAGAATATCAATCAACACGTACGGTCCGTGTTGCAGTCCCACGGCATAAAAATTCAGCGGATTTTCTGCTGCAGTCATTCGAGGGACGATGCGTGCGAATGCATAAAACCCAAGCCATATTTTCTTCTGAAGGCAATGGAGCTCTACAATATCGACATTGCGCGTTCCTACACTATCGGCGACCATCCGCATGACGTTGCATTCGGAGAAAATGCCGGCGCAACCGGACTGTACGTTCTTACCGGACACGGCAGGAAGCACGTGGAAGAACTGCCGCCGGGTGCGAATATTTTTTCCAACCTCTACGATGCGGCGCTGTGGATTTTGCAACGAAGTGAAGGGGAATAGTCATGAGTCAGGCCGGCCGGTTCTTTATACTCACTGAATATGAACGGCAGGGATGTCCATCCGCCATGACATGAATGATATATTTGCAACCATTTCTTGATTGAAATAAGTTCCCCTCCATTATAAAAATGAATCATCTTAAAAAGGCGTAGTCGTCGGTATTGCCGAAAAAGGCAGTACGCGAAGGCAGTATTATCAACGCGTTAAAATCAATCCACAACCTTTCTAACAAGGATCCTGTTATGAAAGAGGACGTGACGCTGGCATTAATAGTCGGGACACGCGGGATTTTCAATCCGAAGCTTGCGGTTGAGGGACGAAAGAGCATATGTGCGCGGATGAAGGAATTGGGGTGCAAGGTAATCGTGCCGCCGCAGGACGCCACCCCCAACGGCGCGGTGGAAACCGTTGAAGACGCACGCGTGTACACGAAATTTCTGCAGGAAAACCGCGAAAAAATCAACGGCATTGTTATCACGCTGCCTAATTTCGGCGATGAACTCGGCACCATCACTGCCCTGAAAATGGCGGATCTCAAGGTGCCTGTGCTGGTGCACGCGTTTGACGATGAAATAAATAAAGTGGATGTTTCACAGCGGCGCGATTCATTCTGCGGCAAGCTCTCGGTATGCAACAACCTTCACCAATACGGCATCCCGTTCACCGACACCACCTTTCACACCGAGCCGGTTGAGAGCAAGGAGTTTGCCGCAGATATCGACCGCTTTGTCCGTATCTGCCGGATTGTCGGCGGCCTGCGAACGGCCCGTATCGCGGCAATCGGCGCGCGGCCGACCCCGTTCCAGACCATGCGGTACAGCGAAAAACTGCTCCAGGCCGCGGGTATCACGGTCGTGACGCTTGATTTGTCTGAAATTCTTTTCCCGGCGATGAGGCTCGATGACCATGCGGCCGCGGTGACGCGCAAGCTCAAGGAGATACGCGCCTACGGAAGCATTCCTAAGAGCATTGCCGACGAGAAGGTGCTGAAACAGGCGAAGTTCTCGGTTGCCGCGGAAGAATGGATTGAGAAAAACGATATCCATGCCGCCGCGTTCCAGTGCTGGACGTCGATTCAGCAGAACTACGGCTGCGCCGCCTGCCTGACCATGAGCATGCTTGGAGAGAAGGGAATCCCGTGCGCCTGCGAGGTCGACGTCGGGGGGGTGCTTGCCATGTATATCCTCAGGCTTGCCACCGGCAACGCGAGCGCGCTTCTCGACTGGAACAACAACTACGGCGCAGACCGCGAGAAGTGCGTGTGCACGCATTGCTCCAATTATCCGAAATCGTTTATTGACGGCCCTGTCGAGATCTCCAACCTTGGCGTTTTGGGCACGACCCTGGGTCCCGAGAACTGTTTCGGCGGCGTCAAAGGCAAGGTCAAGGCCGGCCCGATGACGTTTTTACGCGCGGACACCGATGATCTGCACGGGAAAATGCGGGCATACCTCGGCGAGGGGGAATTTACCGATGATCGCTGCGACATGGACGGCGGCATTGCGGTCTGCAAGGTGAAAAACCTTCAGGGACTGATGAAACATATCTGCAAAAAGGGATTCGAGCATCATGTCGCTATGGTACGCACGCACTGCGCCGGTGTTGTCAGAGAAGCGATCGAAACGTACCTTGGATGGGAATTGTACGCCCACGAATAATCGGATAATCGGCCCTCCATCGCCGGAAAGAAATCCAACGCTCAAAATCCAAAACAATTGCGGGCGGTGAATCCCTGCTGTGGATTTTACGGAATGGATACTTCGAATATAAGCGGCCAATTTTTGCCGGTAATGTAGAACCGGCCGGCGCTCTCGTCATAGGCGATGCCGTTAAGCACATTCTCGCCGGTGAGCATTCCCGCCTGCGCGGCAAGATCTGAGCAGTCGATACTGCGGCGTACAACGCCTGTGTGCGGGTCGATTTCAAAGATATAATTGCTGTACCATACGTTTGCATATACCTTGCCGCGCGCATATTCAAGCTCGTTGAGGCGCGTGAGCGGCGCGCCGCGAAATGTCACCCGCACAACTCGCACCACGGCGAACTCGTCATTTCTGAAATACAGCGTGTCGCTTCCGTTGCTCATGATATATCCCTCGGGCCACGACGCAAGCCCCCAGCCTTCGCCGGCATACGTAAACGCGCCGACAACGGTAAAGTCGGACGGCGAATATACGAGCGCCCGGCCTTCCTTCCACGTCAGCTGCACTAGTCGTCCGTTGCGAAGCGCCAGGCCTTCGCCGAACAACCGCGCGTCAAGCGCCGTTTTGTGTTTTTCTGCCCCATCCGCCGCATCAAGACGTCGCAGGCTCGAGCGGCCGTAGAGCCCGGTGCTTTCCAGAAGCATTCCGCGGTCAAATATCAGTCCCTGGGTGAAAGCCGACGTGTCGTGGCGGATGGTGCGGATTACAACCGGCTGTACCGTTTCAACAGCCGCACGCCGTCCGGTTTCTTTCCGCGGCCGGCAGGCGGCAGAGAAAAGCGCACAAACAAGCATTGCGGAAATTGTTTGAAATAGACGGGGTTTCATAATTCCCGCCGCCGATAAGATGCGACACGAAATCAAAAAGTCAAAATCCAAAATTCAAACCATGCAGCACGCGTGTTGAATAGCCGAAGCATATGTGACACTGGATAATCCGACGAAAAAAACGGACGGGTTATTCCGCCTCTTGCTGGTCAACCGCCGGCGCGGGCTCACGCTCGCTTTCGGCGACGCCCGCCTTGATTTTTTCGAGCATATCCTTTTCAAGCAGGCCGCGCGATACGCAGTGGAACCGCTTGACCATGCTGGTGTCCGCCGCGACATACTGCCCCTCGATAACGCTGCGAATCGATACATTTCCTTCGCGGGCAATCACAAAAAACGATACGTCGGTCGTGGTGCGCTCATCCGAGGCAAAACTCCTGCCTCTGCCCATACCGCAGTCGCATTGCCTGTCGGTGAGTTTCATGGTTTTCGGCCGCGTGGTTATCCGGCCCTCTTCCTGATCGGCGAACGCGAACCTGAATCCTGAACGCCGCAGAACATGCAGGGCAACATTGTAAATTTTCTCCTTCGACGCGTTCACGCTTTCCGTCAATTCCTGCTTCTGCTCCCGCGGCGGATTGTACGTCGACGCGCATCCGGCGCACAGAAGTGCGATTGCCGCCCATAACAGCATCCGGCAGCTTTGAATATGCTTCATAATATGTCCTCGCTTTATTCGCCGGCATGCAGATTGATTATAAGACAGCCGGCGACGAATGTCGAATGCATAGAATATACTATTTACTTTGCTGAACGTTTATATCGCCCCGACCGCTCCACCCCATGCCAGATTGGTAACAAATACATGATAAGCATATGTC
>Ga0209101_1002582_pt1 | contig 11794 bp, 6 predicted proteins | sample ConPoolayeCmetaG_FD_185481 | JGI IMG/M metagenome (GOLD analysis project Ga0209101, IMG submission 185481) | Hot spring microbial mat communities from California, USA to study Microbial Dark Matter (Phase II) - Cone Pool mat layer C metaG... ... | reverse complement strand
GGATGGACGTTCTTCATCGAAAGGCTGATCCGCTGGGCCTTCGCGTCGACCGAAAGGACCATCGCCTCGATCTCCTCCCCCTCCTTGACCACGTCGCTGACCCTGGCCACCCGCTTGTGCGAAAGCTCCGAAATATGAACCAGCCCCTCCACGCCCGGCTCCAACTCGACGAACGCCCCGAACTCCATGATCTTGACGACCTTGCCCCGGACCACCGTGTTCGGCATGTACTTGCGATCCGCGTCATTCCAGGGATTGTCCAGCAGGTCTTTGTAGGAAAGGCTGATTTTCTTCGACGCCGGATCGACTTTGTCCACGCGGACTCGGATCTTCTGGCCTTCCTGCACGACCTCGCTGGGGTGCTTGACCCGGCCCCACCCCAATTGGCTCACGTGGAGCAAGCCGTCGACGCCGCTGCCCAGATCGACAAACGCCCCGAAATTGAGGATCTTGCGGACCACGCCCTCGCGGACCTGGCCGGGGGCCAGCGATTCGAGGATGGCGCGGCGGGCCTCCTCCCGCTCCCGTTCCAACACGGCCCGGCGGCTGAGCACCAGATTGCGCCGGTGCGGGTTGGCCTCCGTGACCAGGCAGGTCAACTTCTGGCCGACAAACTCTTCCAGGTTCTCCACGCGATAGAGCGAAATCTGGCTGACGGGAATGAACCCACGCAGCCGATTCACCTCGCATTCCAGCCCGCCGGTGTTGTGGCCGGTGACCCGGGCCTCGACCACCATCCCCTCGGCGATCTGCGACCAGTCGCCAATCTCGGCGGCGGCCATGGGAAGCGTGGCCTCGTAGAAGCCGTCTTCCTGGTTATAGCGGACGATGACGACCTCGAACACGGCGCCGACCCGCGGCGGTTCCGAAAAGACCTTCAGGGGAATCACCGCCTGTTCGCGTCCGCCCAACTCCAAAAAAACGTCCTCGCGGCCCACGGCCACCACTCGGGCCGCGTGACGCGATTCCGGCTCCAGCGGCGCCTGGGCGGCGGCCACCTCGCCGCCCGACAACAAAGTGTCCAACGCCACGTCGGCAAACGCCGCCTGGAATTCCTCTTCCAAGTCCGCGGAAAGCGCGCCGCGGATGTTCGGAAGCGGGATCTTCTTGCCAGGCGCTGCCAACGGGGCCGGAAACGCCAACTCCGTCTCGGCAATCGCCGCCTCGGCCATGGCTGCCTCGGCGCTGGTGGATTCGACGTCCGCTGCGATCGAAATCGCCTCGACCGCCGTGGCCGTGGGAGCAGCAAGCGTATCCACCGCGCCCGCCGGAGAAGGCAGCGTGTCGGCAACCACCGACACGTCGTGCCGCAAAGCGGCGACAATCGAAGCCGTCGGGATACTGGCGACGCTTGTCAAACCCTCCGCAACTTCCGCCGCCTTCGCGATTTCCGACAGATCGCCGGCGGCCGATCGCTGGCCCGCTGCCTCAATGAACGCCGGCGACTTGTCTGGTTGCGAGCCGTTGGCGGGCGTCGATTCCGCATCGCGCCGCCTGCCCTTGTTTTTCTTCGGCGAAATCCAGTCTCGTTTGGGCTTCGGCTTGTAGGCGTCGGGATCGCGCTGGGACCCGATGAGAATCTTGCGACGCGGCTGGGCTTCGGCAGTGTCCGGCGTGGTGGGTTCGGCGGGGTTCGCCTCGGGAGGTGGCTCGAATTGGCCAGTCGGCTGGTTGGCGTCGGAGGTCATCGAAACTTCCAATGAATTCGCGTAAGCCTTTTCTTGACGAACAGTTGCGTTTCTTAGCGGGCCGCTCGGCAGGCAACCATCTCGATATTTTACCAAGCCGTTGCGCGGAATGCCAAGTAGCGCCGCCCAAGCCGCGCAAGCCAGGTTTCCCTCGCCTGCCGCCTTGTTCCCGCCCAAAAGATGCCATCGAGAACGCCCCCGACGTTGTCGTGGCGGGCCTGTCAGGCGACGGTTCTCGCCAAGCGACGCGACGTAGCCGTTCACGGGGACTGTCTCCTTCGGCTCGGGGACGGTTACGACGCGACAGGCAAGGAACCGGCTCACTGGGTCGGCTCGGGCAGCACGCGGACGGAGAGGATCGGCGAGGGGGCCAAGCCTTCCTCTTGGCGGGCTTGCTCCCAAAAACTCACCCAGGATTCCCACGCGATCGGAGATCGGGCAAAAAGGACGCGATCGGGATCGAGTTCGGGGAGTGCAAGCCGAAGTGGATTCGACGCTTCGCGCGGGGCGATCGGTCCGTCGGCTTGCAAACGATAGAGGGCGCGGGCGCCAACGCCGTTCTGGAAATGAACGGCCAGGCCCTCGGCCGTGAAATCCCAGTGGATCGCCTTCGGCAAGAGGGCGCGAAGTTGGGCCTCGAGAAGCTGCGCGCCGGCCAATTGGCACAGGCCAGCCAAGGCGGTTTCGAGAACCATGCGTTCGGTTGGTTCCAGTTCGTCGGCAAAGCCGGCGCGCGCGACGCGGGCCACCAGCCAACCCGACCGCATCTCAAACGCCAATTCCAAGGGCAGCCCTGGCTCGGACGACCGCTCCAGGAGGATTCGGACGCGATTGGTGCTCACATGAATGCCCGCCACGCGGAGCTGGACATTGCCCCAACGAGGCACATGGGCGAGAAGCTCCACCAATTCGCGTTCGAGAAATTCCCGGATCGCGCCCTGCACCCGCCGGATCGCGCGGAGGCGCAAAAGCACGGCGCGGCCATCGGCGCCGGGCGGAGTGCGGCGCGCCGCGCGGCGGAGTTTGGCGAAAAGCTTGGGAACCGTGCCGGAGTGGATTCCAGGCCGAAACAACCTGCCCATCGACTCGCCGTGGTGGCCGATCACCGCCCGCGGCACGCCGCTGGCCCGGTTCGCCGCGTACAGCCGCCAGTTCTCCTTCAGTTCCCAAACCAGAAATCCGAAAATGCCCGGGATTCCGGTGATCACCAACCCGGCCACCGTATAGGCCAACTCCTTCTCCATGGTCTGCGAAAGCAGCGCTCCGAACGCTGGGATGAACGGCAAGAGCAACTTGTGCGAAACGGTGACCACGGGAAAATGCTTGATCGGATTGATTTGCGGCTCGATCAGCAGATTGATGCAGAATCGCAAGATGTACGCGGCCAAAAGCCAGATGGGAACGACGATCGCCTTGGCGGCGAACTTCAGTCGGGTTTCGCCGGTGCGAAATTGGAGCCATTCGTCGACCGCGTAGATCAAGCGCTCGGCGGCCTCGACGATGCCGCGGAAAAGATCGACCACGAAATAAAACAGGCCGGTCAGGATGGGAAATCCCAGGCGGCGCCAGGCCTGCATCGCCGCGTCGGCGAGCAGTTCCTCGACGTCGCGTCCGAACCGCGAATTGACGAACAGGTTGAAGGCCGCGAAGAGCGTCGCGCCGGCCGCCACCTTGTCCGCCCGATCCACGGCCTGCATCGGCAGCGCCATCCACGCCAGCGACGTGAAGACCGCCGGTTTCACGAGGAAACGATAGGCGAGTCGGACCACGCGGCTTTTCAAGAGTTGGGCGAGCCACTCGATTTGGCGGAGCCAATCGAAGGCGGCCAGGACGCCGTCCCGCACCGCCCGGCATGACCCCACCAGGACGCGCCACGCGCCAAGCCGAAACCACTCGACATTGATCAACCCCAGCACGAACGTCCCGATGAGCAAAACCCGCGCCGCCGTCCAGGCCGGCGAGGGAGCGGAGACGCTTTCTCCCGTGAACAGGGGAGCGACCTTCTCAATGACGTGATCGAGGAAGGAGACCACCAGGAACGTGCCGCCGAAAGGGATCGCCAGAAACCGCGTGACAAACCGGCCCAACGGCGTCCCAAACGCCAGCGAACTCAAACGCTGCATCCAGCGGAGGTAGAATTCGCCCCGGCGGTGGACGCCGTCCAACGAACGCGAAAGGCGGTGATCGGCGCGAAGCAGGGGATCGCCGCGGAGTCCGTCGGCCTTCCAGGAGAAATCGGCCAGTTTCACGTTGTTCCGCGAAATCGCGTCGCGGAGGTCGCCCATCGCCAGGTGGCCCGACTCGACGACGCGGTCCAGCAGCTCCTCGACGAGCTTTTTCCAGGCGACTCGCTCGACCAGGTTCGCGGGCCGCAGCCCGGCCTCGTCCAAGGCGCGGCTTACCAGAGGCCGGAACCTCGCGCGGAGCCGCTGTTCCGCGCGGTGCGTCGCGGTTTCCAGCAGGGACGTCAGTTTTTGCCGCATGTTCTCGGGCAGGGCCACGGCCGGAACCCGTCGCGCAGCGCTTCGCAGCCGCTTGGCGAGCGCCACATCGCGATGGGCTGGCAGGGGGCGCTGGATCGGCTCCCGACCGAGCGACGCAATCCACCGGGCCACGTCCACGCGATACGCCTTGCGTTCGTGGGCAAGACAGGCCTTTTGCAGGTCGTACAGCAGCCGCGCTTCGGCGGTCCAGTTGCCCCGCGGCGTCTGGCGAGCCAAGGCCAGGAGGACCTCCTGCCAAGGCCGCGGATCCTCATCCTCGATCTCCAACGCCACCTGAAGCCGGCGCACCATGCGGTCCACGTCGCGTTTGAGGGCGGCTTGAGCCTTCGCGGCCAACTCGGGCGGGGCGGCCCGCTCGGCCTTCGCCCGCAAAATCGCCGATCGCACCAGGTTGCCCCGTCCGGCCGCTTCCTGGGCCTGCCGGACGAAACGCCGATAGGCCACCTCATCCGGAGCCAGCGCCGGCGGCGCAAGGGCGGCGTCCGTCGCCCCACCCTCCGAAACCAAACCCGCCCCACGCGACAAAGCCTTCCAAGCCTCCTCGGAAATCCCTGCCAGACGCGTGGCCTCGAACCATCGCAAAGCGTCCACGTCTTCCGCCAGGATCGCTTCGATCCGGCGAAAATCGTCGATGCCGGGAAAGTAGCGAGGCAAGAGGGAGCGGGCGAAATAGCGAAATTCCCAATAGACGGCGGCAAACTCGGCATAGACGCTCAAATCGTCCGCCGACGGCAGCACAAACGACTCCTGGACAAGGACCGTCCGGATCTCGTCGAACTCCGCGCCCCCAAGGCAACGGATCCGATCCGCGACCATTTCCGCGGTCAACCGGCCCTCGGCCGCGCGCTGGTCGATTTCGAGATGAATTCGGGCGTGAAACAACAGGCGCCAGTAATGGACCAGCAAATCGGGCGTCGAGGCGTGGGCCAAGCGGGCCTCGCTCGGCCGCGGCAAAAGAATGACCGGAGAAGGCGCCGCATCCGGCGAATCCAGGCCCAATTCATCCGGTTCGACGATGGTCAGCAGGGCCTCCCGGCCGATCACGCAACTCTTGCGGTGCGGAAGACGCAGCGTCAGCCCCAAAAGGTCGTATTGCTCGGTGATGACCCGGCGGAGAATGCGGGGACGGACCAGAATCGCTCGCGGTTCCACCGCTCGGATCGCGCGTTCCAAATCCGCGAGCGTGGCGGGCGATGCCCCAACCGGAACGCCCATCCGTTGCCCCGTTGCGTTCACCCGGCCTTCCACTTCCGCCAAATCCACGAGTCGAACCCCCAGGCCCCCGTCTTACTCGGGCGAAAACGCCGCTGGGTGGGAAGGCGACGCGAGGTCCGGCGGCGCGTTTGGATCGATCCTGGCTTTTCTCCAACGCACGCCGCCCGGCGCCGCCCGATCCCCAATGCCTCGCCCCGCGTCGCCGCGGCCACAGACTCCCGCTTGCCCCAATCGCGTCGGCTTCCGGACACCATGCCGCCTGGCCCTTTTTACCGATCAACGCAACCGTTTACGGGGACTGTCCCCTTCGGCCCAGAAGCGGACAGGCACATTTTTTCGGCGTGAACCAAGCCAAAAAATGGGCCAGTCCCCGGCCCGTGAACGGTTACCGATCAACTGACCAGCAGTCTGGCGAGTTCCTCGCGGGCGCGGGCTTCGATCATGCCGCGAAACATCATCGCCACCAGCGGCAAGTCCATCACCACCCGCACCTCGCCCGGCAACACCATCAGCGTTCCCTCGACCCTCTGGCCCAGGACGCGGAATTGACACGCCATCGAGTCGCCGTTCCATGTCTCCACCAACTCCGTGACGTGGGACTGATACGCCGCTCGGAATGATTCGGCGAAGGTCCGCAACCGCAAGACGGCTTCCGCCACGTCGAGCGCGTGGGGAACGCTGAGCGACAACCGCGGCATCAGCCGATCCTTGCTTTCAAGTCCTCGATCAGACGGACGGCCTGACCGATTTCGGCCTTTTGGCGAGCGGGTTCTTCGGGGATTTCGCGTTCGATCGTCAGCGGTCCGGCGTAGCCGACTTCCTTCAGCGTCCGCAAGAAGTTTTCCGCGCCCACGTCGCCCTGGCCGAAAGGCACCTCCCGCCCCCACTCCTTGCCTGGATTGGCCGCCCATTTGGCGTCCTTGCAGTGGACGCTCCGCACATACTTGCCCACCTTGCGCAAGGCCTCGATCGGCTCGCCGGAGCCGTAGAGGATCATGTTGGCGGGATCGAAATTGACGAAGAGGTTGTCCCGAGCCACGTCGCTGATGAACCCAAGCAGCGTATCCGCCGCTTCCTGGCCCGTTTCCAAGTGCAATCGCTGGCCATTGTGCTGGCAATGATCGCACACTTCTCGCGTCACGGCCACCACCTCCTGGTAGAGGGGATCCGAGCGGTCATGGGGAACGAAACCGACGTGCAGCCCGATCGCGTCCACCTCCAACAGCCGAGCGAAGTCGGAGATTTCCTTGAGCTCCTGGGTCCTTTCTTTTCGGGTTTCGCGGGGCACCAGGCCCACGGTTCGTGAGACCGTCGGGATGTCGGCATAGCTTTCGCCCTCGAACCCGCCAAAAACCACGGTGATCTTCACCCCCATGGCCCGGAGTTGCTCGAGAAACGCCCGGGCACGCTCCGGCGTGCGGGTAGAACGGTGAGGGGCGTGCAAGTGAATGGTCGGAATGCCCAACTCCCGAACCACTTCCAATTTCACCCCGAGACCTGCGTCAATGCTCGCAAACACTCCAATCGGCCACTTGTCCACGAGTCGTCTCCTTGCTGGCTGGTCAAACCGTCAATCGTTTCGCCAATGTTTGCCTCGCGTCTTTCCGGGCGAGGTCAAAGCGTGCGCCGGAACCGGAAACCTGAGCAAGCCCGCGCCCCTTTCGGAAGCCGATCCCGCCTGCCCGTCCCAGTAGCCTATCCGTTGACTGGCGGGAATTCAACCCGCGCGGACTCCCGCCGCCGGCTGAACGTGGCGGCGTTGCGGACTTCAAGGCAAGAGCCTGGCGCGGGCTTTGCCCGCCATCCGGCGGCAAACGGCCACCGAAAAACCGCCCGCACGGCGAGAAGATACTCCGCGCGGCCGAATATGAGTTTTTCTTATTCGAGAAACGTCTCATTTCAACGCCTGCGGGACATAAAGGCCCGTTGACGGGCCTTGTCCGCCGTAGGCGGTCTAGAGGCCCGGCGTTTCACGCCGGGTCGCGGCGTCGATCCCAGGGCGAACCTTAAGCCCCGTTGACGGGGCTTCTCGCTGTGGCGGTGTTGAGGGCGATTGCTCTGTGGAGCGCGGGCATCTTGCCCGCATTTGTTTTTGCGGGCGAGACGCCCGCGCTCCCAGATTTGCGGGCGAGACGCCCGCGCTCCATGTTTTGTCCCAGCGAGAAGGCCCGTGAACGGGCCTCGCGCCGTGGCGTTGGTTCGCGGATACCCGGCATGAATGCCGGGCCGAAGACCGCCTGCGGCGGCAAACGCCCGTAGGCGGGCGTCGTCGCACAACCTCTTGCCGGCGATCCTCGCGCTATTTTGCCCGCGGCCGAGAATGAGTCCTTTTCGCCCGAAAGATATGTCATCTCAAGGCGTGCGGAGTAGAAATCTCCACCGAAGACTCGCTATCCACCGTAACCCTGGCCACGCTTGGCCAGGCTGTCCTTATCCAGAACCGGGGGACAGAGGAGAGGGTCCCTACTCCAATCCCTTGCAAGGGCGAACGCACGGCGTCCGATTTCGCGATGGACGGTCAACCGCCAACCTCTGGGGCAAGGGTTACCAGCGGGCCTCGAGGCCGCAATTGAACCCGTGCGCCAAGGCGTCCTGGCGGAAGAACAGCCGGTTGCCGCTGGTCGTGTTGTTGGAGAAATCGAGTTGGTCCGTGGCCCGGGCAACGTTGTCCATGTAGAACACGTTGTAGCCGAACCTGGCCAGCCACGTGCCGTTGAACTGATAGGCGGCCGTGATCCCGCCTTCGACGACCAAGGCGGCGACGTTGTCCGAGGGCGAGAAATCGCGGAGCACCACGGTGCGGTTGTTGTCGGTCATCAACGTCGATTGGGTCGCCTTGTTTTCGTAGATTCCCACCTTGCAGAGTCCGCTCAGTTCCCAGCAACCGCGGGTGCGGCGATAGCGACCGACCCATTGGAGGCCCCAAAGGTCGTTCAGCGTGTCGACCTGGTAGTTGCTCACGCGGCCCGTCGTGAAGGACTCGAGCAAAAACTCCTCCTCCCAACGGATGAACCGCGGCCCGATCCCCCAGTGGAAACTTGCGTCGCGGGCGCCGAAGAAGGCGTTTAATTCCACGCTGTTGACCCGCGCCTGATAGCGAGCGACCATGGCATCGGCCGCCGAGAAGTCCATCGTCACGCCCGGGCTGCCGAGCACGTCCGGCAAGCGGAGGAACGTGCCGGCGGGAGCGATTTCCGTGATCCGGTCAAACCAGTTGTAGACCCCAAAGTAGCCGATCTCGAACGAGTGAACCGCTTCCTCCTCGTCCGAGAGGAAATCCATGCTCAGACGCGATCCCGCCTGGTACCCCAAGTCCAAGTTGCTGGTGCGGATGGTCCGCCCCAACAGCGGATTGAGAATCATCGGTTGACCTTGCGTGTGCTCCAAACGCCAGACGAGGGCCTCGGCGGTGAAGTCGAAAAGGGGGTCTGTCTCGGCGCAGTTCGGGTCGATGTAGGTGGTCGTCACGCCCTGCGAGCGACGCGCCGCGTGCTGCGCCGATGGCATCAGGCCGGCGGGCGCCGGGGTTTGGGCCGGCACGAGGGCATCGAGGTAAGGATCAGGCTGCTTCTGGGCCAGGCGCGCCGGTGCATTGGCGGTCGGCCGCGGCGACGTGTTCTGCGTGGAAGGACCCGCGTTGGAACCGCTTCCGCCTGGTTCCGCAACCGTCTCGGCCGAGGTCCTCGACACTTGCAACTCCCAAGCCTTGCCCGCAGTCGGGTCGTTCGCGTTCCCTTCTCGCGATTCCACCGCGGTTTGGACTTCGGCAACCGATCGGACGGACGGATTGCGCGACGGGGCGAGCGGGTCCACGATTTTGCCAAAGATCGGTGGTTCGTTCTCCGAATCCGATGGCTCGGCCTTGGTCATCATCGGGGGTGAGACCCGGCTAGGGGCCTCGATCGCCTGGCTTTGAAATCCTCCGCCCAAGGGATTGATCAACTTATCGCTCGCGACCGACTCGTTCTGCGGCTGGTCATTGGCCTCGTCCGTCACCACCGCCTCGCCCGCCGGGGCGGATTCCTCGCCCGAGGTCCGCGCAACCATCGGATCGACCATGGTCGCGGCGGAGCGAGGAACTTCCGTTACGGCCGCTTCAACACCCTTCGAATCGGAGGGAGAAGTCAAAGCGGTCTTCTTTCCCGTGATGCGGGCCAAAAACGCCTGGTCCAGTCCCATCGTTGGCGTCTCCGCCGGGGTCTGGTCGGGCGTGCCGTCCTGGGCCGTAGCGGGTTCGCCGCGGCGAGCCATCTCACCAAGGACGCGGGCGAGATCCGCAGCCCGGCCGCGGCTCGCCAAGGCAAGTGCCAAGGCACAGGCGAGAAAAATTGCACAGGCGAGTAAAGTTGATGTTCGGCGCATGGTTCGGTTCTTGGGTCGGAAAGCCGGGTTTGCGGAATGACTCGGGCTAAGTTGGGGACCGCCACGGAGGCGATCCGCCTTGCTCACCGCCCTCCCAGTTGGTTGAGATTCAAATTCAACAGCGTGTTGTTGACCAGGAGATTCATCACCATTTCAAACGGCGTGTATTCCAGGATGATGAAGTCGTTGGGTTGAACGAGGATTCGCTCCTCGGGGTTCAGCATGGCCGTCTTCAGGTTGAGCTTGATGGCCACTTGCTGCCCATCGACGTTTCGCAGGACGATGACGCGGGTCGGGGGGAAGATGCTGCCCACTCCGCCGCCGCGGCCGCCCAGCATCATGCCGGCGCCGCCGCCGCCGACGGCCGCCGCGATCGAGCCGCCGGACATGGCGATCGCCCCGAGCACATCGAGGTCGAAGTCGCGCGGCAGCGGGTACTGCCCGCCCGAAAGCAATCCTCCCGTGTAGAACACCTCCTCGTCGCGCGACTCGATGAACACGATGTCGCCCGAGTTGAGGATGATGTCTTCCTGCGTGAGATTCAGCGGCGGATCATTGGGTCCAACGCGCAATGGAATCCGTTGGATCTTGCGGCCGGTCGCCAGGACCTCCTCGCGAGTCGCCGGATCCTCGAGCGTCCGCAAGAATTCGTCGCGTTCCTCAGGGCTGCGAAACGCGCCGCGCATGATCTTGATCTGGTTCTTCGTGTCGATGCCCGGCAGACCGCCGGTGGCGGCCAGGGCATGGAGCACGTCGTTCTCATACGCTGGCAATTCGACCGACCTGGTCACGCCCGCCCTTTCTGGTTCGTACATGCCCCGTTGACCGCCTTGACGGCCAACCCGTTGCTGATTCGCCGTGTCTTCGCGGACCACGAGGACGTTGTAGGTCCGTTTCCTCATCAAAGTGACGATAATGCGGTCGCGTCCCGGTTGGAGGATTCTCTGGTCCACCGTGTAGGCCTTGCGGATCTCGTCCTCGACTTGGGCGACGGTCAGCCCGGCCACGAGAATCGGCCGCGTCAACGGAAGCGAGATGGTTCCGTCCTCGCGGACAGGGACGGGGAAGCCCAGGGCCGGGGGCATCGATTCGCCTTGGTCGCTCCATCGCTGCGGCATGTAGACCGGCGGGGCCTCATCCGATTTTCCCAGCACGCCTTCCACGTAAATCCCCAGGATGTCTCGCGCAGCCAATTGATACACTGGCGGCGGATCCTGACGGAGCTTGGAAAAATCGATTGGTTGCCGGTCGCCCCGGGGCCTGTCCAGGATGTTGGGCTGGACGCAGTTGGCAGGGATCGCGGTTCGGGCGATGCTGCTGCAACCCGTACAGATCGCAGTCAAACCCATCAACGCGACGGTGATTCCAAGCAATTTGCCGCCGACACTCATGACCTGGATCCTCGTGTCCATCCCCTCCATTGGCACACGCGCGAAGCGCCGACAATTCGAAATACCATGTCGGCACCCCCCAACGGAACCACAACCGTTGGCAAGAACGTTAAACTGGTTTCCTTGTTGGTTATCGTTTCTATCGGGCTGTTCCCTGTAAACGAATTATCAATTAAAGAAGGACCAAGCCATATTTTGCACACAATCCACCAGCACAAACTTCCCAGCATTCCCCATTTGACGGCAAACCCAATGATTCATGTCCGCGGCTTGACGTGACTTGGACGCTATACTCCGCGCGGCCGAATATGAGTCCTTCTTATTCGAGAAACGTCTCATTTCAACGCGTGCGGAGCATAAACGCCCGTCAACGGGCGTACTCGCACAACCTCTTGCCGGCGATCCTAGCGCTATTTTTCGCGCGGCCGAGAATGAGTCCTTTTCGGCTGAAAAACATGTCATCTCAACGCGTGCGGAGTATAAGAGCTTATCCCAAAAGTTCCCTCGCCCTCTGGGAGAGGGTTAGGGTGAGGGCAAGCGTGCATCGAGATCGACCTGAAAGAAAGTCGTTGTGATTTCGTCCGCCCTCACTCCCGGCCCCTCTCCCGCAAGCGGGAGAGGGGAGGTTGTGGGA
>Ga0209101_1002581_pt1 | contig 11796 bp, 9 predicted proteins | sample ConPoolayeCmetaG_FD_185481 | JGI IMG/M metagenome (GOLD analysis project Ga0209101, IMG submission 185481) | Hot spring microbial mat communities from California, USA to study Microbial Dark Matter (Phase II) - Cone Pool mat layer C metaG... ... | reverse complement strand
CCCCAGCCCTCCCCCCGCTGGGGGGAGGGAGTCCGGCTCCTCCCCCCGCTGGGGGGAGGTTAGGAGGGGGGGTCAGCGCCGCATGCGCGTAGGTGAGCAGCCTATGTTCACGGTAGCCGTCCATGCGGCTGCGCCGCACACCGACGGGATGAAAAAAGGTTCTTCCTGGGAGGGCTGCGCCCTCCCAACCTCTCCTGCGGGGGGATGTGGGGAAACCCGGTTTCCCCAGACCCCTGCTCGGGGGCTGCGCCCTCCCAACCCCTCCTGCGGGCGGGGGGATGGGGGAACCTGGTTCCTCCATGGTCACGTTAGCGGGTAGCGACGCTAGTGGAGAACCCCTGGGCGGAAGCGGCGGCGAAGAGCGCCCGATGCGCCGCCAGGGTCTGGGCGTCGAGGGGTTGCAGGTTCGCCACCAGCCCCAGCACCTCATCGCGCGTAAAGCCGCGCGCATCAAGGATCAGGTTGGCGCCAGGAACGCTGGCTCTGTCCTGAGCGGTTGCCCGTGACCGGTTGAGCGCCAGGGTGTAGCGCTGCGCGCGTCCGGCCCGGATGGTCGCGTTCCAGGGGCCAATCGTCAGTTTTTCACCTTCCATAACGGCAGTCGAATTGAAAACAAGTATCAGTTGTCGCCCTTCACCCAGGTAGACCAGCGCCCGGGCCGGCGTGCGGCGCCGCCAGTTGCCCTCACCCCAGAGCAGCAAGGCCCGCTCGACGCCTGCGGGCGGCGTGGCGGGCATCCAGACGGGCGTCCGGTTGTAGGGTGGCGCCAGCAGGCGCGCCGGTTCGCCCAGGGACTGCCGATGGATGAGCGGCAGGGCCAGATCGGCGCTGCGATGGCGCCCTACCTCGCTGAAGTTCCCCACTCCCGTCCATGCCCGGTTGATCGAGAAGACCTGTTCCTGCGGCGTGGCCGCGCGCTCTTCGATCAGCCGCCAGGTGAGCCGGCTGGTCTGGGCAGCGCCCTGCGGGCCGGCCAGTTCGGTCGCCGAGCGGAGCAGGCCGGTGTCCGGGTCAATGGCCAGAAGTACCGTCACGCGCTCCGCGCCGGCCCCGCCGGCGCCGGGGGGCAACCCCAGCGGGCTGACCCCGGTGAAGCTGAGGATCTGCGCGCTGCCCGCGCCGTCGCGCTGGCGGCCCAGGGCGCGCAGGCTGGCGGCGCTGCGGGCCTGGCGCAGATAGTTCAACGGGATCGACCAGGGGCCGCTGGCCAGGCGCAGGGCCAGGGCGCGTTGCTGGGTCTCGGCGTTGAGGTCCTCAACCAGCAGAGCGGGCGCTCCGGGACGGGCCGGGGTGGGCAGCGGCCCGTAGAGGGTAGGGGCAAAGAGGCCGTCGAGGGCATAGGAGAGGCGCGAGGCCCCGTCGCCGAGTTGCAGTTCGTAGGGCGCGCCGCCGTCGGCGTGGGTCAATTGCAGGCGGTGGCGCGCCGGATTGCGCGGGTCGAGCCACATCTCGGCGCGCAGGGGCGCGATGGTCGCATCGTCGAAGTACCACAGGGTCTCGTAGCGCCGGTACCAGACTTCGCCCTGAGCGGGCGCCTGGCCGTAACGCTCCAGCGCCCGCGCCACGAGGGCAGTGGCGTCCACCGGGGCGATCTCCTGGCGTTCCACCACCTGCGCCGGCTGGCGCAGAAAGCCGGGCAGCACCAGGGCGGCGATGAGGGTCAGCACTGCCAGCGGGGGCAGGGCCAGACGCAGGCCCGGTCTGAAGCGCCGCGGCGGGCGCGCCTGGGCCAGCAGGCGTTCGCGCAGCGTGGCGGGCAGGGGCCGCTCGCGAAACGCGGCGCGGAGGGCCGTTTCCACCTGGCGGGTGATCTCGCCCCAGGCGCGGTCGAAGGCGCGGCAGTGGGCGCAGGCAGCCAGGTGGCCCCGCATGACTGGCCCCCGGCGCGTCCCCGCCAGCGGGTCAACCAGGGCCGCGCGCGCCTCCTCACACACTTCATCTTCGACACGTTCGGGCAGGCTGGCTCCGGCGGCGGGGCCGAGGGCGCGCACGGCGGCGACAAGCGCGGCCCGGACCTCCACTTCGTCCAGGCCGAGGGCCTGGCCGGCGCGGGCGCAATCGTAGCCCAGCAGCAGGTGCAGCCCCAGGGCCAGGCGCTGGTCGAGCGGTAGATGGTGCAGGGCAAAGGGGGGCAGGACCAGTTGCGGCCTACGCCGCGCCGTCCGTGGTTCGGCGCCGCGCGCCGCGGCGACGATCCGCGCCAGCGCCTCCGTCTCGGCGGGGAGTTGCGTGGGCGGTTGCTCCTGCCAGGCGTTCAACAGTTCGCGCATGGCGCGGAGCAGAAGCGTCGCGGCGGCGCGTTCATCGCCCCCGGCCAGCAGCGCCACATGGTAGAGCCGATCACCGTGGGCCGCCAGGGTCTGTTCGAGCAATACTGATGGTGCGATCATAGCAGTTTGTTGCTGTGACTGGGCCGCGCACTACCGGCAGAGAACCCCCTCAGCCGTACCCTCCCGGGGACCGGGGCCCGGGTGCGCGGGCCTCTGGCCCGCATCCGCAGGGGATTGGGGAAACCCGGTTTCCCCATCCCCCTGCTCCAGCGGCCTCTGTTCAGGGTAGCCGTCTATGCAGCCGCGCTGCACACCAACGGGATGAAAAGTGATAGATTGTCATTGCTCCCGCCGGAAGGCGAGCGCGTAACTCCTGTCATGTTCACATACCCATAGCCTGAAGGAGCGCCTATGCTCGTCCGAACTCTCTGTGTCGTTGCGCTCGTGTTCGTGAGCTGGCTGGCTTCCGCGCAAGCCCAATCTGGATCGGCGACGGTCTGGCTTCCACTGGTGCAGACACCGCTAGTGCCGCCGCCAACGGTGGCCGGGTATCTTGGCAGTGGGCAAGATGACACGCCGGTGGCGGTCGGTATGAAGGCTTCCGGCGAACTGGTGCTGGCCGGCGTCGCGCCGGCGCTGTCCGGCGTCCCGGAAACGGTGCTGCCAGGGGGTGGAGCAGGCGCATTGATACAGATTGCGGCTGACGGACAGACGATAAGCCGGGTAGTCCGCGTGGCTTCGACGCTTGCCCACGCAGCGCTGGCCGCCAATGGCAGGGTCGTGGTCTGTGGAGCGGACGGCCTGATCGCGCTCGAACCCGATCTGACAACCATCCGCTGGACGGCAACGCCGGGGAACGTGTCACGCTGCGCGATGGCCGCCGATGGGCGGGTGGCGGCGTTGCTGGACGCCACCAGGACGCTCCTGGTCTACCCCTCAACCGGCGCGGAGCCGCTCGCTATCAGCATTGCCGGCACTGCCGTGGCCGACATTGCGATTGACCCGACGAACAACCTGGTCTTTGCCACTGGTTACACGCAGGCCGCTGCTAATCTCAAGGTGGCATTTCTGCGCGCCTATCGGATGGATGACGGCAGTCTGGCGTGGCAGCGGTACGGTGTTAGCGCCGCCGCGGCGCAACAAGCCGGTCTGACCGCCGATAGCGAAGGCCGGCGGCTGGCCATGGGCGCGGACGGCCTGCTCTATTTCGCCGGCTTTACCGACGGCGGTCATTCGATCTTCGGGCGCGATCCTGCCGATGTGAGCCGCGCGCTAAGCAGGAGCGAGTTGATCAAATTTGACACCTACAACGACCCGTCCAATCTCAGCGGCGCCCGCTCCCTGGCCTGGTACGGACGCTTCGATCCGGCGAACGGCGCGTTGCTGCGCGGGCAGTGGCTGCTCACCCGCCTGAGCGACGGCAGAGGCAACTCGATCACAATCCGGGGGCTGGCAGCGGCAGCAGACGGCGCGTTACTGATCGTCGGCGATGCTGCGTGTTGTCTGCCGAACCGGGGCGCCATGCAACTCTTCGATCAGACGCTCGGCAACTACGAAGCTGGTGAACCGTTTCTCTTGCTTGTCAATCCTGAGTTCACACAGCGGCGCTTATGGACCGCGCTGGCCGCGCCGGGCGCGACGGCGGGCAGTTCGCCGGCCATCGCGGCGGCGATCACCTCGGATCGGCTGGCGCTCGTGGCTCGTTTCACCCCCAATGTGGCGAACACGCGCGCATTGATCACGACCGGCAATCCGGCCTTTCCGCTGCCCATCGGCGGGTATGACGGCTATTATCTCGTGATGCCGCGACTTTAAGTATGGTAACTGTTCACACCTGGGGTAACCCACGTGCCTGGGAGTGAGGGCGCCCTGCCCTTGTCGCGTCTCCGCGGGCAAGATGCCCGCGCTCCCGGGAGAAATGTGAACACTTACAACGTATGCGGGAATCTGGTTCCCCCACACCCCTGTTTGCATTGGCCGGTGGCATGGACGGTTAGGGAGGACTGCGCGCCCCTCCCACAACCATATGCGCCTCAGCGACCTACCGCCGCGCCAGCGCGGTCGAAACGCCGCCCGGCGCGCGCGCCGGGCACGGCCACCGCGCCCAGGATCTCATCAATAATGGCCCCGGCGGTGACGTTGCGGATGCGGGCGGCCGGGTTGATAATCATCCGGTGGCCGAGCACCGCCCCCGCCAGGGCCTTGATGTCATCGGGGGTGACGAAATCGTGCCCGCGCATCGCCGCCCGCGCCTGGGCCGTGCGGTAGAGGGCCAGCGAGCCGCGCGCGCTGGCCCCCAGGTAGACATCCTCGTGATGGCGCGTGGCGCTGACCAGGGCAACGATGTACTCTTCAATCAGGTCGTCCACGTAGACCTCGGTAATGGTCCGTTGCAACTGGAGCAACTCCTCGATGCCCGCGACGGGCTGGAGCGCGTCGAGCGGGTGGGCCTGGCGCTGGCGCTTGAGGATGGCGATCTCCTCGAGACGCTCGGGATAGCCCAGGTGCAGCCGCAGGAGAAAGCGATCGAGCTGGGCCTCGGGCAGGGGGAAGGTGCCCTCGTATTCGATCGGATTCTGGGTGGCCAGCACAATGAAGGGCGAGGGCAGGGCGTAGGTCTCGCCGTCAACGGTGATCTGGCGCTCCTCCATGGCCTCCAGCAGGGCGCTCTGGGTCCTGGGGGTGGCGCGATTGATCTCGTCGGCGAGCACGATCTGCGCGAATACCGGCCCGGGTCGGAACTCGAACTCGCGGCTGCGCTGGTTAAAGATCGAAACGCCGGTTACGTCGGAAGGCAGGAGATCAGGGGTGAACTGGATGCGCTTGAAGCTGCACCCGATCGAGCGCGCGATGCTCCTGGCCAGCACGGTCTTGCCGGTGCCGGGCACGTCTTCGAGCAGCACGTGACCGCGGCACAACAGGGCTGCCAGCACCAGTTCCACGGCCTGACGTTTGCCCACGATCACCTGATCGACGTTGCTGATAACGCGGTCGGCAAAGGCTTTGACACTATCCAAAACACACCTCGGTGTGGAAGGTTCGATCCCGACGTGCAGTATACCACTAACGTGAACATAATCTCCTGGAGCAGGGGAATGGGGAAACCGGGTTTCCCCCTACCCCGCACCCGGTGGGAGGGTTTGGGAGGGCGCAGCCCTCCCAGGAACAACCTTTGTTCATCCCGTAGGGGTGTGGGGAAACCCGGTTTCCCCATTCCCCGGCCCGCGGGAGGGTCTGGGAGAGCGCAGCCCTCAACCAGGGGGATGGAGCAGCCTGGGGTTGCCCCATCCCCTCAGTAAGGAAGGGGGGCGTACCGCCGCGCGCGGCACGCTGCCGCGTGTCACCCCGACAACCGGCGGCGCGCGCGGACCGCCGCGCAGGTGCCGGGTGCCGCGCATCGGTTCCCGTAACCCCGGTGGTGCGGAACATTGCGTGGCCACCACGCCGATGAGTGTAACCCACTCTCGCTATCGCCGGCGCATTGGCGGCGTTGCCGGCTGCCTAGCCGCCGAGGACGGCGCGCACGATCGTCTCGGGCACGTCGTCGCGGATGGCGACGCTGCCGATGGCTGTCGGCAGCACCCAGCGGATGCGTCCGGCGCGCACCTTTTTGTCGCGCAGGGTAAGGGTGAGTACGGCTTCGGGATCGAGATGGGGGGGAAGCGTAACGCTCAGGCCGTAGGCCGCGAGCAGGCGGCGCTGCCGCTCCACGAGGGCGGGGTCGCACAGGCCCATGGCGGCGGCGATGCGCGCCTCGGCGTGCATGCCGATGGCCACCGCCTCGCCGTGGAGCAGCGCCCAGTCGCCCACGAGGGCCTCGACGGCGTGGCCGATGGTGTGCCCGTAGTTGAGGATGATGCGCTCGCCCTGCTCGCGCTCGTCGCGGCTGACCACCTCGACCTTCACCGCCACGGCGCGCCGGATCAGGGCGGTCAGGCGCCCGGTCAGCGCTGCATCCTCCGCGTTCCAGCCACTGAAGCCCGTCTCGGTCCAGCCGCGCTCGGCGGCGAGTTGCTCGAGCTCGGCGAAGAGGCCGGCCTCGCGAATGACGCCGTGTTTGATCACCTCGGCCCAGCCGGCGCACAACTCGCGGCGGGGCAGGGTGGCGAGGGTGTCGCTATCGGCCAGGACCAGGCGAGGTTGGTGGAAGGCGCCGATGAGGTTCTTGCCCAGGGGATGGTTGATACTGGTCTTGCCGCCCACGGCCGCGTCCACCATGGCCAGGAGGGTGGTGGGCAATTGCGCCACGGCGATGCCGCGCAGCACCGTGGCGGCGGCGTAGCCCGCCAGGTCGCCCACCACGCCGCCGCCGAGGGCCAGCACGATGTCGCGCCGTTCAACGCCGTTGCCAAGCATCCAGTCGTACAGCCGCCAGAGTTGCTCCTGGCTCTTGCTGGCCTCACCGGCAGGCACCGTGTACCGTTGTACCCGATAACCGGCCTGGCTCAGCCGGGCGGCCACCGGGAGGCCGTAGGCATCGGCCACCGCGGCATCGCTCACCAGCCAGAGGGCGCCGCGCAGCCCGAGGGCGCCGAGCCGTTCGGGCAACTGCTCCAGGGCGCCCGCGGCGACGATCACGGGGTAGGCCCCGGCAGCGGTGGTGACGATGAGTTCAGGTGTCATAAAGCGGTCCGGTCAGCATGGCTTCCAATTCGGCGCCGGCGGGGAACTCCTGCTCGCCGGGGGGGACGATGAGCAACCCGTTGGCCCCGCGGAGCGAGAGCAGGCGCGAACTGCCCTGCGCGCCGGTCGTCGTTGCCAGCAGGCGCCCGCCGGCCCAGCGCACGATGATGCGCTGGTACTCGGGGCGATCGGGGGCCGGGCGCACCGGCGCGGCGAGGGTGACGCGGACGCGGGGGCGCATGGGCCGCGCGTCGCCCTGCAGCGCGCGCAGCGCCGGGCGCACGAAGACCTCGAACGAAACCAGCGATGAGACCGGGTAGCCCGGCAACCCAAAGATCAGTTGGTTGCCGACCGTGGCGAAGGTCGTGGGCTTGCCGGGCTTGAAGGCCACCCGTCCAAAATGGATCGTCCCGATCTCGGCCAGGATGGTCTTGATCAGATCGCGCGTCCCCATACTCGCGCCGCCACTGGTGATCAGCACGTCGGCCTGCTCCAGACCACGGAGGACAGCCTCCCGCTGGGCGGCCAGGTCGTCGGGGGCGATGCCGAGCGAGCGCGTCGCGCAGCCGGCCTCGCGGGCCGCGGCGAGCAGGGCGTAGCGGTTCGAGTCGCGCACGCCGCCAGCGGGGCGCGGCGTCTCCGGTTCAACGATCTCGTCGCCGGTGGAGAGCACCGCCACGCGGGGCCGGCGGTACACGCGCGCGCGGGTGAGACCGAGGGCGGCCAGCAGGCCCACCTCCGGCGGGCCGATCAGGCTACCCTGCTCCAGCACCACCGCGCCGCGGGCGATGTCTTGCCCCGCGGTGTGCACGTAGTCGCCCGGGCGCACGGCGCGTTGCACGCGCAGCACGCCCTCGCGCTCCTCGGTGAACTCCACGGGGATCATGGCGTCGGCCCCGGCAGGCATGGGCGTGCCGGTCATGATCCGGGCAGCCATACCGGGGCCGATCCGCACGTCCGGGGTAACGCCGGCGGTCAACTCGGCCACGACGCGGCGTTCGGCCAATCCATCGGCGGCCCGCAGGGCGTAGCCGTCCATCGCAGCCCGGGGGCCATCGGGCACGGCCTCGGGCGAGCGAATGGTCTCGGCCAGCACGCGCCCATCGGCGGTGAGCGCGTCAACCTCCTCGATGTCGAGGGGGGCGGCGTAGGAGAGGATCAGGCGCAGCGCCTCGTCAATGGGCGCCAGCGGATAGGGCGACTCGCGCGGCATCTCGTGCATATGTCTGCTCCAGGGCGCGTGTGGAGGCGCGAACGCTGTTTTACCGTATGTGTTCACGCCTGGGGTAACCCGCGCGCCTGGAAGCGCGGGCGGGACGCCCGCGTCGCGTCTCCGCGGGCACGCTGCCCGCGCTCCCAGGAGAAAGGCGAACACTTACATTTTAGGCATGGTTCAAAACCTGAGGTTTGCGCTTGACCGTCTGGCGGGGAGGTGTGAAGGGGCCAGGCCCCTCCACACCTCCCCCGTGGTCCCGTGTCGAGGCGAACTGTCAAGTGGGTTTGAACCATGCCTTCCTGGTGCATCCGCCGGGTTCCTTGACAGGAGGGTTCGGAAGGGCGCAGCCCTCCCGAACCTCCTGTCCCCCGGCAATGAGCGTAAGCGAAGTTGCCGGATGCACCACTTACTGGATTGTTTTATTTACAGGAGTTACGCGGTCGCCCTCGGGCGGGGAGGGGTGGAGGGCCGCAAGCCCTCCACCAACCGGTTGTCGCCCGCCCGCGGCGGGAGGACCGTGGGGGTTGCGCCAGGCCGCCTGGCCGCCGCGGGCAGGAACAGGGGGATGCGGGGAGACGAAGCCTCCCCGCACCCCTCCACCACATACGTCCTGTTATTGATTGTACCACGGGAGGGTGAAGCGCACCGTGGCGCCCTGGCCCGGGGTGCTCTCGGCCCAGATGCGCCCGCCGTGGGCCTCGACGATGCGCCGGGCAATGGCGAGACCCAGGCCTGCGCCGCCGCTGGCGCGCGCCCGTGAGGGGTCGGCCCGGTAGAAGCGGTCGAAGATCCGCGGCAGATCCTCGGGGGCGATGCCTGTGCCGGTGTCGCGCACCTCGAAGAGGGCCTCGGAGGGGCCGGCCCGCACCGTCAGGGTAACGCTCCCGCCCGGCGGGGTGTGGCGCAGGGCGTTGTTGACCAGGTTCCCCAGGACCTGGGCGATCCGCTGGGGGTCGGCGCTCAACTCCGGTACGCTTTCGGCCTCGACGCGCATGGTGATGTTACGCTCGATAGCCTGATGGGCGAAGGAAGCGCGGGCGTCCTCCAGCAGCCGCGCGGGGATGATCGGCTCGACATGCAGGGCCAGTTGCCCGGCGTCGGCCAGGGCCAGCAGACGCAGGTCCTCCACCAGGCGCTCCAGCAGGGCCACCTTGTCGAGTAGTGCGTCAATCTGGTCGGCCTCGGCGCGATACACGCCATCCTGGATACCTTCCAGCCGGCCCTTGATGATCGAGAGGGGGGTGCGCAACTCGTGGGCCACATCGGCGGTAAGCTGGCGGCGCTGGCGGTCGGCGTTCTCCAGGGCATCGGCCATCTGGTTGAAGCTGCGGGCCAGATCGGCCACTTCGCGCACCAGCCCCGGTTGCACACGCACCTGGAGGTTGCCGGCGGCCATCGCGTGGGCTGCCGCGTCAAGCTGGCGCAGGGGGGTGCTGATGCGGCTCGAGAAGAAGGCTGCCAGGGCGATCAGCATGGCCGCCAGGACCACACCGGCCCCCAGGATGCCGCGGGCGAGCGTCCCGGCGCCTTGCTGGTCGCCTGGCGCGCCGCGGTAGACCAGCACCAGCGCGCCGATCTGGTCGCCCCGCAGGATAATGGGCACCGAGCGCACCGTCAGGCCATCGCCGCGGCTGATGGGCAGCGGAACGTCGCCGGGCAAACCGATGAGCGGCGTGGGCGGCGGAGGGGGAACCTCGACGCGGATGCTCCCGCCAGGGGCGTCGCCGGGCAAACCGATGGGCGGCGTGGGCGGCGGGGCCTGGCCCGGTGATGAGGGGCGCATGGTGACGACGCGGCCCTGCGCATCGAGCAGGGCCACGCTCTCCAGATTGGCGGCCCGCAGCTCGCGCTCGATCGCTCGCAGCCTGAGATCAACCCCCGTCCAGGCGCCGTTCCGCTCATAGAGGCGCGCCAGCCGGCGCGCCTCGGCGCGGGCCAGCACTTCCGGGCGCAGGACCCGCTCGCCCTGGACGCGCTGCTCGTTCTGTCCGGCCAGCCAGAACAGGAGCAACATGCCTCCCACTCCCAGCACGATCACCAGGGTGAAGGCGGTTAACATCAGGCTAAAAATACGTGGACGCATACGACCATGTCACAGCGGGGGGCTGCGCCTCGCCGCTTCCAGCCGCCGGGCAGGGGGAGGGGAAAGCTGGTTTCTCCTTTCTTCCCGCCCACGGCGCAGGGCCGCCGCAGACGCCTTTACGCCGGCGACTCGGCAAACTTATAGCCTACCCCGTAGACCGTCAAAATGTAACGCGGGGCAGCGGGGTCAGGCTCGATTTTACGGCGCAGGTTCTTGATATGCGCGTCAATCGTGCGGTCGTAGCCGGTGTAGTGGGTGTCGTAGACCCGTTCGAGCAACTGGGCGCGAGTGAAGGGCCGGCCCGGTTCGCGCGCGAGGACCGCCAGCAGGTCGAACTCGGTGGCGGTCAACTCGATCGGCTCGCCGCCGCGGCGGACGCTCCGACGCTCGAGGTCAACGCTCAGGTCGCCGCAGCGGATCACGCCGGCTGGCGCGCCCGCGTCCTCGCTGCGGCGCAGCACGGCGCGGACGCGGGCCACCAGTTCGCGCGGGCTGAAGGGCTTGGTGATGTAGTCGTCGGCCCCCAGTTCCAGGCCGATCAGCCGGTCGGCCTCCTCGACGCGCGCGGTGAGCATAATGATCGGCAGCTTGCGCGTGGCCGGGTCCTGTCGCAGCACACGGGTGACATCCAGGCCGTCCATCCCCGGCAGCATCAGATCGAGCACCATGAGCGCCGGGCGCTCGAGCCGGACCAGGCGCAGCGCGGTTGGCCCATCGCCGGCGGTAATGACGCGAAACCCGGCCCGGTCCAGGTAATCGCGGGCGATCTGCACGATACCTGGCTCATCATCAACGACGAGAATGGTGCGGGTCATACGCTCCTGCCTGCCGCCGGGCGGGATTTGCGGAACTCCGGTTTCGCCCCTCCCTGCCGGTGGCGCTAGCGGCCCCAGGGCCGGTTGGAGCAGGATGGGGAATCCGGGGTTCCCCACTTCCCTTGCTCCTATTCCACGCGCGGATCGTGCCCGGCGGGTGTGGTGGGGCCGGCTGGCGCGGGCGGGCCGGCGGGCGGCTGGCTGTCGCGACCCTGCTGGAAGAGGCGCAGCAGCAACCATGCCAGCAAGGCCAGGGCCGCCACTTGCGTCAGCGCTTGCAGCAGTTTCAAGCCAAAGCCGAGCCAGGGCCAGAAGAAGCCGCCGGGATGGCGGTCGAAGCGGTGGCCCTCGAAGTGGTGTTTCGTCCGCGGTGGCGCGAACGGCGGCGGGGCATCGGGGCGGCCGCCCTCGTCGAAGAAACGCCCGCCGCCGGGACCGGGTTCCACGAACGCGCCTGGCGGCGGCTGGGCCACGAAGGCAGGTGGTCGGGGCCACCAGGCGCCGACCAGCGCGCCCAGGCTGATAAGCAGGGCCAGGCTTGCCAGGGCGAGGGCGGCCAGCCCTGGCCAGTTGCGTGTGCGTTCCATGAGACCTCCATCAATGGTTACAGCCGTCCATGCGGCTCCGCCGCACAACGACGGGATGAACATACGATTGTTCCTGGGAGGGCGCAGCCCTCCCGGACCCTCCCACCGGGTGGGGGGATGGGGCAACCCGGTTGCCCCATCCCCCTGCGTGCGGGCTGCGCCCGCCCAGACCTTCTCGCGGGCGGGGGGATGGGGCAACCTG
>Ga0209101_1002579_pt1 | contig 11806 bp, 8 predicted proteins | sample ConPoolayeCmetaG_FD_185481 | JGI IMG/M metagenome (GOLD analysis project Ga0209101, IMG submission 185481) | Hot spring microbial mat communities from California, USA to study Microbial Dark Matter (Phase II) - Cone Pool mat layer C metaG... ... | reverse complement strand
GTCACCGAAGACGTATTCCAAACCTTGCAGTGCCTTCAAATCCGTCCTCCTCCTGGCACTGCCCGGTAACATTATCATTTGATAGAACCATCCCTCCCCGGTAACATTATCATTTGATTTGACGCGCCCCAAAAGACCTCCCATTCTCTGGAGGACCGGCAGGTCTGCGTTAACGCCCCTGTTCTCCAGGCACAGTATAGGCGTGGTGAATTCCCCGGTCCTCACGCTGGCGAAATGCTTCTTGCAGCTCAGGAGTCAATTGAACACCGAAACGGTATTGGAATGGCCACATGCTTCTGCGATGCGAAATGCCCACCCGGTCGCCATGCTGCAACACTACTCCGAGATCCGTGTCCAGGCCCGGTAGCGCTGCCAGCCTGCCGTTGACGAAAGTAATACCTCTCTCCTCCAGGGGAATTCCCAGCCGCCTTACAAGATCACCCACCGTGCTGGCGGGTGGAAGGTCCAGGGTCAGATGGGCATAGCCAGGCCCGGCCTCCTCCCCGGCATAGCGAGCAACCGGGCCGTAGAGCCAGACATCAACGGTGATATGATCCATCAACGCTTCCTCCGTTTTTTACGTTTGCTGCCCCCAGCACCGGAGCGACTTGCGACCTGTTGCGGCGGATGTATCAACTCTCCATCTTTACCGGGTATCAGTGGAGAGCCGCAATCGGGGCAGAGCGGCTCACCCCAGGGCGTGTAGCGCAACCGCTGAACGGTCTCCGTCTCCATATCGTGAATCAGACGCGGGTTGTAGGGAGGCGGAACATTCATACGCGATGAACGCCTTTGCTGGGGGGGTGTCCCGATGCCGAACTGCGCCAATGCCCAACGGATGTAATCAAGGTCTATAGCATCGGCCTTTTTGTCACTCAGCGCCGCCTGAAGTAAAGGAACGGCACGACGATCTTTTAGATCTCCGAACGCCAGTGCTACCACACGACGGTTCTGAGACCACTCGGCCTCCTCCCAAACCTGGCGCAGGAGGTCAAACGATTCCCGCTCTCGCCTGCCGATCCGTCCGATCACCTCGGCCAGAGAGGTCTTGGTCCCAATGTTGCGTCCGTAGCGCATATAGGCCCGCACGGCAGGAAAGGCCGGGTTGCCAATCGCCATCAGGCTAAACAGCGCTGCATCATGGATGATGTCTTCGGGGGTCGAAGCAGCAACAGCCTTGACCAGCACGGGGGCAGCCTGAACGGCTTTGAATTCGCCCAGTAACTCCACGGCCAGGATGGGCGCCCACCCCTCGCCGGGGCTATCCTGATACCAGTAGAAAGTATTGTCCACCAGCTCTATCAAATAGGGGATCAGGGCAGCCTGGTGGCGAGCGAAAGCACGGCGTCGGGCCGGAGGTAATGTCTTTTGTTTACATGCTACAAGCTCCTGGAGAAGTTCGTCTACCGGCGGGGGGGCGGTCCCGATGACGCTTTTTACAACCAGGGCGCTCATTACGTTTGCAACTAACTCATTCTGTTCGCCTTCTACAGGCGGGTGGAACGGAATCTGGCCCACCTTTCTCAGAGCGGTGTTGAGGCCCTGCAACCCTTCCATCCATATTGACAGGGGAGGGTCTGACTCCTGAGACCAGAGGGGCCAGAACTGACGGCCACGGAGTGTCAATGCCCCTGCCTTGCCGAAGAGTACACTCAGGTTTTCATCTTCGGGTGGCAATTCCCGTGCCCTGGCCAGAAGTTGGTCTGGCTCCTCGGCGATATCATAGTCATCCTTCAGGTAGTGCCGCAGAGGTAACAAAATCCCCTCCAGGTAGGGTTTGATATGGTGCTCAAATTCCCGAGGTAGCAGACTGTAAACCTTGCGCTGCCAGGCAGGCAGGTCTCGGGGTGGCGGAGGAAATGTGAGATCAGCGAGTGTCTTGAGAAAGCTTTCTGTAAGTTGCACATGTGCTCCCGCCGGTGCTGAAGCAATAGCTGTGATGATTATGGCACTCCACATACTGCGCTGTGTCAGTGCATAGAGGTATGCCAGATTATCTGGCTTTGAGCGCAAATCCTCAGGAGCGGTACTGAGCACGGCCGCGATGTAGGAAGGGGCACTGAGCTGTGATAGCATGTCATAACCGGCATTTTCCCAGTCAGCCGCTGAGCGGGCCAGTTGTATCTCAGGGAACGCAGGAACTTCTACACCCGCCTCGCGCAGTGCTTCTGCGATTTCCCCGTAATCCAGTCCATCTAATTCAGGGTCTTCCAGGGCTTTCTGAAGCAGTGGGATGGCCTGCGCTCCTCCCGTACGCATCAGCGGCCATGCCAGCAGAGATTTTCCGTCTTCCCACAATGCCTTCTCCCACACGGAGAGCAGTATCTGATAGGCCTCCTGATTTTCCCCTTCTATCTCACTTATCACCTCTGCCAGTGCTACTTTAGCCTCCACATTCCAGGAATAGCGCATAAAGTCCAGGATAGGCTCCAATGCAGCATGGCCGATCTCCTTCAGCGCGTGGATCGCAGTGGAATAGATGATTTCATCCGGGTCCGAGTCGGCAACGATGTCAATCAGTGCAGTGATGGCCTCCGTGGCTTTCAACATACCCAGTATTTGTACTGCTTTGATAGGCCCATAGCCTCCCCCAGGTGCATTTTCCAGTTGCAGGTAGTGGTTGGCGGCCAGTTCGATCAATGCAGGGATGACATCGTCGCGGTGGGCCCGGCAAAACTCCAGTTGCTCCCTTGTGTAAGGTGCCTCTCCCTGGTCAATCAATGCCCGGACCAGCTCGATGATGGGCGCCGATTTTGCTACCTGATCCTCAATAAAGTGGGGAATCTCCTCACCAATAGTGCCTGGGATTTTCATACGTTGGAACCAGAGGAGCAGATTTAGAGGCACATCCACTGCTTCTACGGACTCGTTTTCGTTGGCGTAGTTATATCCCTGGATTAGCTCTGCGACAGCAACAACCTTTGGTGCCAAGGGGCCGTATGCTTCCAAAGGCCAGCGCCACCAGAGCGGACGGCCATGCAGAGCGCTGGCTCCGGCCTGTGCGATCAGCCCGGTGGCCCGCTCAGGGTCTGTGGAGGCAACCTCCTGCGCCTCCAGAATCAACTCATTGGGATTGGCGTCAGGATCGTAGCTGCCGGAAAGATAGCACTTGAGCGCAGCTACGATCGTCTCACCCATAGAGTTGATCTCCGAGACAAGAGTGCGGGCAAAACTCTCATAATAGGACCTCTGGGTTCGCTTAAGCGATCGCTTATGCATGCCAAAGTCAATCCTGGCTATCTCTTCGAGTGCTTCGGTCACCATGCTTGGGACCTCCTCCAGCGATGGACTCAAAGCTGCCACAAGGCCGAGTCCACCGGCAAAAAAGGTGCTCAACAGCAAGGTGTACGCCTTAGCAACGTCCTGTGGAGCGTCTCCGTATTCCTCGCGAAAGGTTTTCAGCCTTGCCGAGAAGATCTCCGCGGACGCCATTCCTTTAAACAGGTCCAGGACAACACGCAGCAATGCCCGTGGTTCTGAATCTATGGCACTCATAATACCCTCAACATTTCAGATTTCCTTTAGGGATAATTCGCATGATGGCAAAAGTGACACGTGGGGTAGGCTTTCTAGCCTGCCAGCAGCCTGGCAAGGCTGCTCTACGTGCGGCTTTTGCCACAATGCGATAATTCATTTTAATAACTATTCAGGCGGCGAATAAAGTCACCCTTTTGTGCTGCAGGCCTTCAGTCGGCCTGTGCCGACCGGCCCGCGTCGGCGTAGGCCGACGCCTGGCGCGAAGCGCCCAAAGAGGCCGATTTCAATCGGGCTGAATAAGTCACCCTTTTGTGCTGCAGGCCGACGCCCGGCGCGAAGCGCCCAGAGAGGCCGACTCCAAATCGGGCGGCAACCGACAGCTTCCGCGTTCACGAGCCTGGAGACATCAGGTAACCAACCTGGCGATTGTGACGCCCTCACCGCCCTCCCTATCACCGCCTGGCTCACAGGAATGGACGGCCGGATGCTCACTCAGGAAACGACGCACTGCCTGACGCAGGGCGCCTGTACCTTTGCCATGGATGATATGCACCCAGGGGAGGCCAGCTCGCAGTGCAGCGTCGAGATGGTGGTCTAACCGTTCAAGCGCCTCGTCTACAGTACATCCTCTGAGATCGAGGCGGATGCCAGGAGATGCCGTTGGTGTAAAGCGGACGGCACCGCCTTCAGCCTCGCGTTTGGGCGAAGCAGAGGGGCATAGCTCCAGGACATCGAGGTTCACGCGTGTGCGAGCCGGTCCTACCAGGACTTCAGCCTCCTTACCACGCACTTCCAGCACTTCGCCGGCCGCACGGAGCGGACGAACCCAGACATGGTCGCCGGGGCGGATGGGTCGGCACAAAACTTCATCGGCGAAAGGAAGCGCCAGCGTCACGGCTGAGACGTCTGCAAATTCCTCCGCCAGCGCGGCAGCGGCCTGCTCTACGGCAGCCAGCTCCTCCTGAGGCGCCGCAGCGAACTGCAGACGACGGCGCAGAGCACGTATCTCGGTCCGTAGCTTCTCCAACTCTGCTGCCGCCTCTGCACGTGCCTGCTCCAGAATCTGGAGACGTTCCTGCTCAATCGCTCCCAGGCGGGCGCGTAGCTCCCGTGCCAGCCTTTCGGCTTCGGCCTGCGAGGCGAGCGCCGCATCCCGTGCTCGGGCTGCTTGCAGGCGCAGATTATGTATGTCGGCGAGCAAGTCTTCGGTGCGTAACATCTCCGGCGAGACCATCCGGCGGGCTGCTGTGACTATTGCCTCGGGCAGTCCCAATCTTCTGGCAATGGCGAAGGCATTGGAACGGCCAGGCAGTCCAATGGTCAGCTTATAGGTGGGGCTGAGCGTCTGCGGGTCAAACTCAACGCAGGCATTGCGCACACCCGGTGTAAGCTGCGCATAGGCTTTCAGCTCCGGGTAATGCGTGGCGACGAAGGTGGTCACACCACGCGTGCGAAAATGGTCAAGGAGCGCGCGGGCCAGTGCTGAACCTTCCGCCGGGTCCGTGCCTGCCCCAAGCTCGTCAAGCAGCACCAGACTGCGCTCATTGGCCTGTTCCAGGAACGAGAGTATATTGGTCAGATGTGAGGAGAAAGTGGAAAGATTCTGCTCGATTGACTGTTCGTCGCCTATATCGGCGTAGACTGCTTCAAATGGGGAAAGGCGTGCTCCTGCGCGGACGGGCAGGTGTAAGCCGGCCTGGGCCATCAAAGTTAACAGGCCGACCGTCTTCAAGGTGACCGTTTTGCCGCCGGTATTTGGTCCGGTGATGACCACCACGTAGGTCTCTTCGTCCAGCACCACATCAATGGGCACCACCCGCTCGGGATCGAGCAGGGGATGGCGGGCTTCCTCCAGGTGGATCGTGGACCCGGAATGTGTCTCACTGCTCTTCCTCCAGGGCACTATCTCTGGGACAGTGGCCTGGAGTGCCTCAGCGTACCTGGCGCTGGCGAAGGCCAGGTCCAGCCGGGCCAGCGCTTCCACACTCTGCTCAATGTCTGAGGCATGCGCAGCGACCAGTCTGGAGAGCGTGGCCAGAATGCGTTCTACTTCCTGCTCCTCGCGCAGCCGCAGTTCGCGCCAGGCATTGTTCAGCTCGACCACGGAGAGTGGCTCGATGAATATGGTCGCGCCAGAGGCGGAGACGTCATGGACGATACCCCTGATACGCCCCTTGAAGTCGGCTTTTAAGGGGATGACGTAACGCCCCTCGCGCATGGTGATGATCGGTTCCTGGAGGAAAGCGCCAGTATGGGGTGAGCTGATGATACTCTGGAGCCTGTCCTGGATACGCTCATAAGCGATGCGCTCCTCCCGTCGGATGCGGGCCAGTTCCGGCGAGGCTTCATCCCTCACGTTGCCACGCTCGTCCAGGCAGCGCTCGATCTCGCCGATCAGGTCAGGACAGGGTCGAATGCGGCCGGCAATCCCGGCCAGGTGCGGGAATCTCGCTCCCGGTTGAGTAACCGTGCGATGCAGAGTCCTGGCCGTGGCAAGTGTATCCCGTATATCCAGCAGCTCAAGTGGGGGCAGGATGGCTCCGCGCAGAGCGGCATGTAACTGTGGGCGGACATCGTGAGCGCCGCCCAGGCTCGTGGTCGGTCTGGCTTCGAGAAATGCGCGTGCTTCGCTCGTCGTCTCAAGACGCTCTCGTATCTCCTGGCTCTCGATCGCCGGCCTGAGCGCAAGAGCCATTTCTCTGCCGGCAGAGAAGCTGGTGTATTTCGCCAGTATCTCCAGGACTTTGGGAAATTCTAGCGTTACCAGGTGTTTATCGTACATTCAAATCGTAGGTATAAATCGGGGGCGGGGTCCTGGAGAACCAGAAGGAATGAGACAGGTACTGCAGATATAGCACCTGGTTGAGGTTACGACGCAGCAATGCCCGATCATGGATCGGCCGCGAGCGTCCGTAACCGTAAAGGTTGAACAACATAGAGGCCACCAGAACACCCAGGACCAGATGTACCAGCAGACCCCCGATCCTGTCCGATATGCTCGATCTGGATCTCTTGGCCTCCTTAATGGAAGCCAGAAGCAGGAGCTCCAGTGCTATCCAGATGGCTAAGGATATGAGGAAGAAAGTGGTGGCATAATAGCCGGGTGTCGTGCTCTCGGCTGCGGTGGCGTCAAAGTTAAATTGCAGAGCCTCCAGAACGCTGCCCGCATAAGGGGTAAGTGGACGGTAAATTAGCATTGCCATGCCTGTGGCGAGATAGTATGCCAGGATGCTGAGCACACCGCGCAGCAGGCGGCGGTAATAGCCAATCGCGGTGGTGCCCACCATAACAAGCATCAGCACCAGCTCGATGGGCTGGAAGCGCCTGCCAAGCAGTTGCGGGGCAAAGTAGTAAAGTGCCACCGCTCCAGATACGCCCAATACCCCAACGATCAGCACCGGCATCCACTTCTGCGCGGTGGTCTCCTCGGGAACGTATTTATATCTGATTGCGCTCATTTCCTCTCTCCTGCCTGGATCATAGCCTGCTGGGATAATAACACAAAACTGTTAAAACATCAAATGAGGGGAAGCAAGGAAGGCTGTGACCGGTCGTGGCGGCGTCGGGCGCGGCCTGGGGAGCGGCCTGAGTCGGAGTAGGGGCAACTGCTCGCAGTTGCCCCTACAGTGCGGTTGACATGTTGCGATTTTGCCGTATACTATCCCTGGCTGTCCAGCACAGCCCCTGTAGCCGCTTTTGTGAGTGTTGCGTGAAAGGAGGTGACGCCCTGCCCCAACCCTCAAACTACCCCCAAGCGTACCTGTGTTTAAACTTTCCCACAGCAAAAAGGAGGTGAATGATGAACGCGCGCAGATTCGCAGGTATAATATTGACGCTTATGCTGTTAGCAACAGCGTTCGCCGCGTCATGTCGTCCGACAGCCAAAACTGGAGCACCAACCGGTGGCACTTTCATCTTTGGCCGTGGCGGCGACTCGGTGCAGCTTGACCCGGCTATCGTAACTGACGGCGAGAGCTTCCGGGTCACCGGCCAGTGCCTGGAACCGCTCTACCAGTATGAACCGGGTTCCACCAAACCCATCCCCGCACTGGCCACCGAGTGCACCCCTAATGCCAACAGCACTGAGTGGACCTGTAAATTGCGCAAGGGTGTCAAGTTTCACGACGGTACCGACTTCAACGCCGATGCCGTCATCTTCAACTTCGAGCGCTGGCGTTTCACCAACAACCCCTACCACTTCGAGAGCCAGGTATTCGAGTACTACGAATACATGTGGGGCGGTTTCGACGATGCCAGCATGATCACAGCGGTGCAGAAGATTGATGACTACACCGTCAAATTTGTCCTGAGCGCTCCACTGGCTCCATTCCTGGCCAATCTGGCCATGGACATGTTCGCCATCTCCAGCCCGGCTGCCATCCAGAAGTACGGCGAAAACTACGGCACGCCGTCTGCCGGTTGTGTCGGCACCGGGCCGTTCAAGTTCAAGGAATGGGTAGAAGGGGATCACATTACAGTGGTAGCCAATGAGGACTACTGGGGTGGCAGGCCGTCAATTGATCAGATCATCTGGCGGGTGATCCCAGACGATTCAGCCCGTTTCCTGGCCCTTAAGGCTGGCGATATTCATGCCCTGGAGCAGGCTGTGGTTGAGGACCTGGCGGCTGCTGAGAGCGACCCCAATATGTACGTGCTTACCCGGCCGGCACTCAATACTGCTTACCTGGCCTTCAACTTCCGTATCAAGGAGTTTCAAGACATCCGGGTGCGCAAAGCCGTGGCGCATGCGATCAACCGCAAGGCCCTGGTTGAGAACTTCTACGGCAAGTACGGCGAAGTGGCGACCAACTTCCTGCCCCCACTGGTATGGGGCCATAACAAGGATATAAAGGATTGGGAGTACAACCCGGAACTTGCAAAACAACTGCTGGCCGAGGCCGGCTTCCCCAATGGTCTGAGCGAGGTAACCATCGCAGAGGATATCCTGGATGCAGAAGGTAATGTAGTGTACAAAGCCGGCGATAAAATCCCGCTCACACTTTACTACATGCCGGTAACCCGCTTCTACTACCCAAGCCCCAAGGAGATCGGGGAAGCGATGGCTGCTGACCTGGCTAAGGCCGGCATGAATGCCACGCTTGAGCTGGCCGGTGACTGGCCAACTTACCTGGGTCTGCGACGTAACGGCCTGCTGGTCGGGCTGTACATGCTCGGCTGGGGTGGTGATAACGGCGACCCCGATAACTTCCACAACTACTTCTTCGGCGGCCTGAGTTCAGAAAACGAGGTTAAAGAACCTGACCCGCGCGAAGGTTTCTACGCCAATCAGGAAGTGGCCAGGCTGCTCTACCTGGCGGCCGTAAACCCTGACCAGGCCGAGCGTGAAAAGCTTTATAAGCAGGTTGAGCAGTTGCTGCATGACGATGTCGCCCGTATCTGGATTGCGCACAACAATACGCCGCTTATCTTCTCGAACAAGGTGAGCGGGTACGTGCCACAGCCGGTCGGCGCCGATTACTACGAGTGGGTCAAGATTCAGCAATAACCTGGCACGGTACTTTCAGGGAGGGGGCGAGGTCATCTCGCCCCCCTCCGCCAGCCTCAAGAATATGGGACGCTACCTGCTCCGTCGGATCATCTCATTGATCCCCACCGTGTTGGGAGTCACCATTGTCGTATTTCTCCTGATACGTCTGATCCCGGGCGATCCAGCGGTGGCCATGCTCGGCGAGCACGCGGCCAGGGAAAACGTTGAACGTATCCGCGAGCAACTGGGCCTGAACCGACCGCTGTTTCTAGACAGGGAGGCACTGCGAGAAGGCAATATAAAGGGCTTCTTTGACAGCCAATATATCCGCTATCTGGGACGGTTGCTGCGGGGCGACCTGGGCAGTTCTATCCATCGCCGCATACCCATCGCCGATGAGCTGAAGCAGCGCTTCCCTGCCACAGTCGAACTTGCCCTGCTCTCTATGGCACTGGCTATCATCGTAGGGCTGCCGGTGGGTGTACTCTCAGCAGCACGCCACAATTCCACACTCGATCACTTCAGCATGGTAGCCTCCCTGATCGGCGTATCAATGCCCATTTTCTGGCTTGGGCTGATGGAAATAATGCTGTTCGCCGTATTCCTGGGGTGGTTTCCCGTGGGAGGCCGTATTGACCATACGGCGACAATGCGGACGATAACCGGTCTGATCCTTTTAGACAGCCTGATCACCGGCAATTTAATCGCCTTTACCGATGCACTGAAACATCTGGTGATGCCGGCGCTCGCCTTAGCGACCATACCGATGGCCATCATCGCCCGTATGACCCGTGCCAGCATGCTTGACGCTCTCCAGGCCGATTACATACGCACTGCCCACGCCAAAGGCCTGCGGGAACGGGTGGTCCTCTACCGCCACGCTCTCAAGAACGCTTTACTGCCCATTGTTACGATTATCGGTATCCAGATGGGCAATCTGCTGGCGGGTGCTGTGATCACGGAAACGATCTTTGCCTGGCCGGGGATCGGGAAATGGGGAATGTACGATGCCATCGTGGGCCGGGACTACCCTGTCGTCCAGGGTGTCACGCTGCTCATCGCTCTGGTCATCGTGTTCATTAACCTGATAGTAGATATTTCCTACGCCTTCCTGGATCCGCGCATCCACTACGAGTAGGCAAAAACCAGTGCCCTAAATATGAGAGAACGCGTCCCGACTGACACAGCACTTACGACCTTACGCCAGCATCGCTCGCTTTGGGGAGACGCCTGGCGGCGATTGATCGCCAACAGAGCGGCCCGCCTGGGGCTGGCAATCGTAGCCGTATTTACTCTCTCTTCGACACTGGCTCACTTTCTCTGGCATTACGATCCCAAAACCGACCTTGATTACTCATTGAAGCTTCAGCCACCGAATCTTTACCCCACCAGCGATGTTCCCACGATCCACCCCTTCGGCACAGATAAACTGGGGCGTGACATCCTGCGACGCGTGGTCCATGGTGGGTGGAATTCAATGCGTGTGGGCGTGGTATCAGTGAGCATCTCGCTCACCGTCGGGGGACTGCTTGGGCTGATAGCAGGGTTTTATGAGAGCATGCCACTGGGCAGAGCCGGGCTGGCCACACTCTTCGGCATCACCGGCCTGCTGCTTGGCGCCTTACCCGCCTGGCTGGCCGACCAGCCTGTGCAGGCCGTGGCCTTCTGTGGATTGGGTGTGGCTGCGGCGATGTCGGGTGGTGCAGAGGGAGCCAGAGAGGTTCCACGTGTCTCTCCGCTGCGTGTGCTCCTGTTTGCTCTGGCGGGGCTCCTCATCGGCGGCATCTCTGGACTCGGTACAGGCCTACATGTTGGCATTGCCTGCGAGATCGCTGGCCTGCTTATCGGCGGGGTGCTCGGTTTACCCCTGAGCGGGCCATTTGTATCCAATATCATAATGCGCGTGATGGATGTCATCCTGGCCTTCCCCGCCTATCTGCTTGCCATCGCCATTCTGGCGTTCCTGGGACCTGGCCTGGATAAGGCAATGATCGCAATCGGTTTCGTTGGCATCCCGATATACACCCGTCTGGTCCGTGCCACTGTGCTGTCGCTGAATCAGGAGGTTTACGTGTTAGCCGCCCGTGCCATAGGGGCCGGTCATGTCCGCATTATCTTCCGTCACATCCTGCCGAACGCTCTCTCTCCCGTTATCGTGCAGGCGACTATGGGGTTGGCGAACGCAATTATCTGGGCCGGTGCGCTCGGGTTCCTTGGCCTCGGTGCCATCCCGCCGGATCCTGAGTGGGGTGCCATGCTGGGCGACAGTTACCGTTTTCTGACCAGTGGAGCCTGGTGGGCAGTGCTGTTTCCTGGCCTGGCCATTATGCTCAGCGTGCTGGGGTTTAATTTGCTGGGCGACGGTCTGCGCGATGCTCTCGATCCCCGCCTGACCCGCTAGCATATTCAGGAGTCTACAATGGACTTTTCGCTTACCCGGGTGCCGGCCGCTGACCGCCGGACTATGCGCCGCGTGGATCACAATCCACGCGGGTCGGGCACTGGACGCCACCGCCGCCGCCGGATTGTGATCCGGCGGGCACCCAGGTGCCGGCCGCCGACCGCCGGACTATGCGCCGCGTGGATCACAATCCACGCGGGCCGGGCACTGGACGCCACCGCCGCCGCCGGATTGTGATCCGGCGGGCACCCAGGTGCCGGCCGCCGACCGCCGGACTATGCGCCGCGTGGATCACAATCCACGCGGGCCGGGCACTGGACGCCACCGCCGCCGCCGGATTGTGATCCGGCGGGCACCCAGGTGCCGGCCGCCGACCACCGGACTATGCGCCGCGTGGATCACAATCCACGCGGGTCGGGTACTGGCCGCCACCGCCGCCG
>Ga0209101_1002578_pt1 | contig 11807 bp, 9 predicted proteins | sample ConPoolayeCmetaG_FD_185481 | JGI IMG/M metagenome (GOLD analysis project Ga0209101, IMG submission 185481) | Hot spring microbial mat communities from California, USA to study Microbial Dark Matter (Phase II) - Cone Pool mat layer C metaG... ... | reverse complement strand
CCAGAGTCGAGCCACAGCAGCGACAACGGGAACGGCATCGCACGGATGTTGCGTGAGCAACCCACTCTGGTGAAATCGGCGGTGGCCTGAGCAATGCCTCTTGCCGAGCTGAACAGTTGCAAGCCTCTTGCCCTGGGCATTGACGCCGGCGGCACATACACCGATGTCGTTCTGGTTGAGCGCGCGGGCGGTCGCGTCATCGCTCAGGCCAAATCTCTCACCACACCGCACGAGCTTTCTGTCGGGATTGCCCGCGCTTTGGATGCGCTGCATGTTCCTGACAGACAGGCCATCCACTCTGTTTCTCTCGCCACAACCCTGGCGACCAACGCCATTGTGGAAAACAAAGGGGGGCGGGTCGGCCTGCTCCTGATGGGCTACGACCGCAAGATGCTGGCCCAGTTTGACCTGCTTGGCAATTTGCCGGTGGCGGCGCGCCATTCGCTGCATGGGCGGCTCGATGAGCTGGGCCATGAGATAGAGCCTGTCGCCGAAAGCGAAGTGCTTCACACACTTGACCAGATGCGCGGTCACGTGCAGGCGATAGCCGTTTCCGGCTACTTCGGGGTTCAGAATCCGACCCACGAACGTCGAGTAAAAGAATTGGCCGTTCAGGCGTTGGGAGTCCCGGTCGTTTGCGGCCATGAATTAACCGGCCGCCTGGATGCGGTGAAAAGGGCGGTCACTGCCTGCTTGAACGCCCGGCTGCTGCCCGTTCTGAGTGCACTGGTTGACGCCCTGGAATCCTGCCTGCGCCAACGGGACATTGTGGCCCCGCTGTGGATGGTCGGCGGAGAGGGACGGCTGCTACCCGCCGTTGAAGCGCGACAGAGGCCGGTCGAGACGATTCTGTCGGGGCCGGCGGCCAGTGTAATCATGGCCAGGGCAACTACCGGCTTGGCCGACGGCATCGTAATAGACATGGGCGGAACGACCAGCGACATCGCCGTGTTGCGGGGCGGCCATCCGGGCCTCAGCCCCAATGGCGCGTTGGTTGGCGGATGGCCGACCAGCGTCAGCGCAGTGGATGTGAGGACGTGCGGTCTGGGTGGGGACAGCCACATCCAGCTCGTGGGTGGAAGGCTGAAGATTGGCCCGCGACGCGCGATACCGGTATGCCTGGCGGCCGTGGAATACGACGGCGTGCTGGAGCATTTGCGTCGGCTGAACATTTTGGCTCAGAATAGCCCAAGCCGTTTCCCTATGTCCCTGGCCGACTTCGTTGTGCAGGTACGCTCTGCCGCGGGGTTGGAACTCAGTTGGCAGGAACGTGGGGTACTCGACCTGCTCAAAGATGGGCCGACGCCGGTGCTTGATGTTTTCAAACACGGCGATGACTCGCACCTGTTGTTGCAGGGCATAGACCGACTCGAGGAGCGCGGAGTGGCCCAGAGAATTGGACTGACCCCCACCGACTTGTTGCACGCGCGGGCTAAGTACGTCGAATGGGACGCGGAAGCCGCTCGCCTGGCGAGCGACATCGCCGCGCGGCAGATGGGCCTGACCCTGGCGGAATTCTGCGACGGTGTAGAAGAGCGGGTCGTTGACCAACTGGCTACCGAGGTGGTCGCCAGATTGTTGCAGGCAGAAAATGTCAGTGGCTGGGACTCTTATCTCCTGCAACGCGCGCTGGATGGACGAGGCGACAGCGCGCCCATTCACTGTCGCATCACCTTAAGAGATCCGCTCATTGGCCTCGGTGCGCCAGCTCGTGCATTCATCCCTCGACTGGCGGAAAAGCTCAACACAAGTTGCATCTGCCCACCTCATGCGGAGGTGGGCGTGGCGCTGGGGACCGTATTGGGGCAACTGGAGAATGACAGCGCCTTGGTGGTAGGTTGAAGTCACAAATGAAGCCGACTTGGCCGGACGCATCAGTCTGGCCTTTGATTCGTTACCACATGGCTGAGTAGAGCGGCAGCTTGGCTGCCGAAATCCAAACCTAAATTTTTCTTGGGGCTTAAAGGGAGGAAGACAATCATGGTCAAAGCGTATTACGATGAAGATGCAGATTTGGGGCGACTTTCAGGGAAGAAAATCGCGGTTTTAGGGTATGGCAGCCAGGGCCATGCTCATGCCCTGAACCTCCATGACAGCGGTTGCGATGTGCGAGTGGGCCTTTACAAAGGCAGCCGCTCGTGGGCCAAAGCGGAAGAGGCGGGCTTGCAAGTAACAACCGTCGGTCAGGCTGTGGCCGAGTCGGATATCATCATGGTGGTCGTTCCAGATGAAGTTCAGCGGGGACTGTACAAGAGCGACATTGCCCCGAACCTGTCCTCTGGGAAGACCCTGATGTTCGCGCACGGGTTCAACATTCACTTTAATCAAATTGTCCCGCCATCTGACATTGATGTCAGCATGATCGCGCCCAAGAGTCCCGGCCATCTGGTTCGCGATATGTTTGTGCAGGGCGTTGGTGTACCGGCTTTGCTGGCGGTGTACCAGGACGCCTCGGGCGAGGCCAAGAGCAATGCCCTGGCCTATGCCAAAGGGTTGGGCTGTACCAAGGCCGGAGTGCTGGAAACCACTTTCCAGGAGGAGACCGAGACAGACCTTTTCGGCGAGCAGGCTGTGCTCTGCGGCGGCGTCACTGAGCTGATCAAGGCCGGCTTCGACACTTTAGTTGAGGCAGGTTATCAGCCAGAACTGGCCTATTTTGAGGTGCTCCATGAGCTGAAACTTATCGTGGACCTGATGTACCGCGGCGGGATTGGTTATATGCTATATTCAGTGAGCGATACCGCCGAGTTCGGCTGCTATACAGGCGGTCCGCGCTTGATCACCGATGAGACGCGGGCGGAGATGAAGCGGATGCTGAAAGACATTCAAGAAGGGACATTCGCTTCGATTTGGATGGCCGAGAACATGGCCGGCCGCCCACGCATGTTGGCTCTCCGCCGTCGCGCCTCGGAGCATCTCATCGAACGGGTGGGGGAGAAACTGCGCAGCATGATGAGTTGGCTTGACAAAACACGATAGAAGGGGTAACGTACCTTCGCATCTACCCGAAGAGGGCTGCGGCTCCAATCTGATTCGGGGAAAGGTGCCAGTTCTAATCATACTTTTCTACCCTGAAAGGAGAGGTTGCATTTATGCCGATGCAGAAATCGAAGTCGATTTGGTTCAACGGCCAGTTCGTTCCCTGGGATGATGCGAAAATTCACGTCATGTCCCACGTCGTTCATTATGGGTCCAGCGTGTTTGAGGGCATGCGCGCCTATGAGACCCCCCAAGGGCCGGCGGTATGGCTGATGATGCCCCACGTGAATCGCCTGTTCAATTCAGCCAAGATTTATCGGATGAACATCCCTTACACCCGCGAAGAAATCGCCCAGGCCATTGTGGACACCATACTGGAAAACGGTCACAAGGCCTGCTACATTCGCCCCATCGTGTTTCGCGGCTACGACCAGATAGGTGTGGATCCGCGTTCGTGCCCGGTCGAAGTGGCAATTGCCACTTTTGAGTGGGGGCGTTATCTCGGCCCAGAAGCAATTGAACGGGGCATTGATGTCTGTGTGGCGTCGTGGCGACGGGCTGCGCCCAATACCTTCCCGTCTCTGGCCAAAGCGGGCGGCAACTATCTCAATTCGCAGCTCATGAAGATGGAGGCCCTGGAGGATGGCTACGCTGAGGCGATTGCCTTAGATTCGGCGGGCTATGTGAGTGAAGGAAGTGGGGAAAACCTGTTCCTTGTTCGCGATGGTGTGCTCTACACCGCGCCGCTGGGTGCTTCTTTGCTGGGAGGGATTACGCGACATTGCGTGATGACGCTGGCTAAAGACCTTGATATCCCACTCAAGGAGGAGATGATCCCACGCGAGGCCCTGTACCTGGCTGATGAACTGTTCTTCACCGGCACGGCGGCCGAGATCTCGCCGATTCGCTCGGTGGACCGCATTCCTGTCGGCGCGGGCGTGCGCGGCCCGATTACCAAGCGTCTTCAAGATGAGTTCTTTGGCATCACCGAAGGCCGACTCCCCGACCGACACAAATGGCTGTGGCCCTGCAAGCATTAGGATCCGTCGAAAAAGCCTGACAGGTCTCCGAGACCTGCCAGGCTTTTTATTCGCTCTACTTTCCAATGACCAACGCCGATAGCAGCAAATCACCGTGTACGTTCTGTCCGCTTGGAAGGCAGCCTTGCTCGCCAAAGGTAAGGTAACTGACAAAGGGCACACTGTAGTTCAGCGTCTTATTGATGGTCTCCACCACCTCGCCGATGCGGTCGCCAATCGCGCCTCTACGTCCACCGCAATGTACCAGGAACAAAGCGGCTATATCTTCCTCTTCGAGTTGTCGCATTTCCATCGCCGCACGGATGGCTTCGGGCACTTCATTGATGAGGTCATCCACAGAGGCTTCCATCAGGACGAGCTCATCCCCTTCTTTAACTTCAGCGAACAGGAAGATTGAACCATCGTCCTGAGCGACGCCCGGATGCTTCACAAGATGAAACTTGTTCTCTCGATTGTATACCCCGACCGGTTTGAGAATACTGGCGCCCAGAATAGCCATGCCGGCCAGGTCTTTCGGGCTTTGACCAATCCAGTCAGCGTATACATCAATGGCCTTCTTGCCGTTCAACTCATAAACCGTTCGTCCGGCAGCTTTGGTGATGATTGCTTTCTTGTTGGTAGGACGGTAGCCGCTGGCATAGCTGTAGCCCAGCGGCAGGTGGGTGAACAAGGCGGTCACCACCACGCCTGCCGACATGGCGCGCTGGCCGGCAAATACATGCCAGTTGCCCTCGACGGTGTTGTCGGCTACACTGCCCCCGATAATCGGTACATCCTCACCGATCACTTGCATGATGCCCCGCATGACTGCTTCTTCGTTGCCCGGCGAGGCGGCCATCAGCACAATGTCCGGTACTTCCGCCGGAATGTCCGCCTGCTTCCGCGCCGTTTTCACCGCCATTTCAACGGCGGCCCTGCCGGCAGCTTCTGGGTCTTGACCCAGCTCAGCATAGCCCACGCCGAAATCTACATATTGCGTGGTCATGGTCATTACGGCCACCGCATCTCTGTCTCCGCCCAGAAATCCGTCCGGCGTGATGACTCCGGTGAAAGACGTGCCGCCGTGAACGGGTGTGCTTTTCAACACTTCGCCTATTCCCGCCAAGAGCTGCTCTGGAGCGTAGCCTATTGTCGAGAACACGAAGGCCACATTGGCCTCGGTTTGGTGACTGCTTGCCAGCGCTTTCTGAGCAGCCTCAACCCCCGCCCTTCTGGCGTCTGTATCCTGACTCCACCCTATGCCCACGTGCACTCTTGTATCATCCATCACCCGAAAACCTCCTTGTCGTTTATGAGTTGTTAAAACCGAAAAACTATGAACCAGACGTCTTCACTGCGCAATTAGAAGCTGTCCATCACTTTCTCCGCAGTCATCGGCGTGTCATCCGGGGCAAACGATTCGGCAGCCGTCCTTTCCCCATATTCATCCGGTTCGTGCCGTCTGGTGTCACGGTATTGTTTGGCTGCTCTGATCAGGCCGACGAACAACGGGTGGGCGCGGTTGGGCCGCGACTTGAACTCAGGGTGAAACTGAGTTCCCACCATCCACGGGTGGTTGGCAATTTCACCGATTTCGGCCAGCTTCCTGTCCGGAGAGAACCCGCTCAGGATCATCCCTCCTTGAGCCAGGATGTCGCGATAGGCGTTATTGAGCTCGAAGCGATGGCGATGCCGTTCAAACACGACCTCGGCCTGGTACGCCTTGGCGGCGTTGGTGCCGGCGACCAGGTGGCACGGGTAGTTGCCCAATCTCATCGTGCCGCCCATGTCGGTGATGTCCTTCTGGTCAGCCATGACATCAATCACCGGGTAAGCGGTGGTCCGGTCAAATTCTGTGCTATTCGGCTCATCAGAACCGAGCACGTGGCGCGCCAGTTCAATGACCATCACCTGCAACCCCAGGCACAGTCCCAGATAGGGGACTTTGTTCTCGCGCGCATATCGCGCGGCGATGATCTTGCCCTCGATGCCCCGATAGCCAAACCCGCCAGGCACCACCAGGCCATCCACTGTCTCCAGCAAATCACGCCCACGTCCGCGCTCCAATTCCTCTGAGTCAATCCAAATCAAATTGATTTTGCAGCCTTCCGCCATGCCGGCGTGTCTGATCGCCTCGCGCACGCTCAGATACGCATCGGCCAGCCGCCCGTATTTCCCAACCAGGCCAATGCGAAGCTGTTCCTTCTGATTTCTGAGTTTCTCGACGATGTTTTCCCATTCGCTCAGGTCTTTGCCTCGGTCGGGCAAAGATAGCGCGCGGACGAGGACATCTCCCAGCCCGGCTCGCTCTAGAATGAGGGGGACTTCATACACGGACTGGGCCGTCACCAATGGGATGACATGCTCCTTTTCGACATCGCAGAATAAGGAAATCTTGCTCTTGAGGTCTTCGTCAATCGGGTAGTCTGAGCGACACACGATGATATCGGGCTGGATGCCGATGCTGCGCAGTTCTTTGACGCTGTGTTGAGTGGGCTTGGTTTTCAGTTCTTTGGTGGCTCCGATGTAGGGCAACAAGGTGACATGGACGTAGACCGTGTTCTCGCGGCCTACGTCCTTGCGCATCTGACGGATGGCTTCCAGGAAAGGCAAACCCTCAATGTCGCCTACCGTACCGCCAACTTCGACGATGACGATCTCAGATTCCAGTTGCTTGCTCACCAGGCCAATGCGCCGCTTGATTTCAGAGGTGACGTGAGGGATGACTTGAATGGTCTTGCCCAGATAATCGCCGCGACGCTCACGAGCGATAACCTCCGCGTACACCTGGCCGGTCGTCACGCTACACGCGCGGGTCAGATTCTGATCGATAAACCGCTCGTAGGTCCCCAGGTCGAGGTCGGTCTCCGCGCCATCGTCCAAAACGAACACTTCACCATGTTCGTGGGGGGCCAACGTGCCGGGATCGACATTGATGTACGGGTCCAGTTTCTGCGCGGCTACGGTGAATCCGCGGCTCTTGAGCAGCCGTCCAATAGAAGCTACTGTGACGCCCTTACCAACAGAACTGACAACGCCGCCGGTCACAAAGATATACTTGGTCATAGATCACCTCACAACCCACGCTTTCAATCTCAGCTCTGAGCCTATCATACATCATCCTCCCCCAACCAGCAAACATCGAGTTGGTCGGTTTGCGTCCCGATGGCTTTGCGTTACAATCGTATCTTGGTGTAAGCGGGCTGAAGGTAGATGGCTTTGGGGGAGGCGAAATGGGGTCCTTGCGTGTGGCGTTGGCGCAAATCAATGTTACTGTTGGCGATATTGCGGGGAACACAGACAAGATTCTGAGCATCATTGACAGAAGCCGTTCCCTCGGCGTGGATATCCTGGCTGTGCCGGAACTGGCATTAGTGGGTTATCCGCCCGAGGACCTGCTACTCAAACCTCAATTCGTCGAGGCCAATTTGCAGGCCCTGTCGCGCATCGCCACAGCGACTCGCGGGCTGACGGCTATCGTTGGCTTCGTGGACCGACAGGATGACTTGTTCAATGCGGCGGCCATTCTGCACGATGGGCGGCTGGCTGGCGTATACCATAAAACCTATCTGCCCAACTACGGCGTGTTTGACGAGGAGCGTTATTTCCGTGCTGGCTCACGTCCATTGGTTCTGTCGCTGGGAGATACGCTGGTTGGTGTTAACATTTGCGAAGACATCTGGTATCCCGCCGGGCCAACCGAGCTGGTCGCGCTGGCAGGCGCGCAACTGGTCATCAATATCTCTGCTTCGCCCTATCACGCGGGTAAGGTCCGCGACCGCGAACGGATGATTGCTACGCGGGCCAGCGATAACGTCGTCATGATAGCCTTCTGCAATCTCGTGGGCGGCCAGGACGAACTGGTATTTGACGGGGGCAGCGCGTTCTTCGACACCGAAGGGAACATCGTCGCCCGCGGCGTGCAATTCGAGGAAGACCTGGTCATCGCCGACCTGAACCTCGAGTCGGTGTTCCGCCAGCGATTGCACGACCCGCGCCGTCGCAAGGACCGTCTTGTTGGGCAAGACATCCATGCGTTGATAGACCGGCTGACTCTCGAACCGGTGATGCAGCCGCCCCGGCCGTCGTTCTCACCAATTGTCCGCCCCTTGCTCGAACCGACCGCCGAAATCTATCGGGCCGTGGTGCTGGGTACGCGGGACTATGTGCGTAAGAATGGGTTTGGCGATGTGGTCATCGGCCTGAGTGGCGGCGTTGACTCGTCGCTGACAGCAGCGATAGCAGTTGACGCGCTTGGGCCGGAACACGTGATCGGCGTCTTCATGCCCTCGCAGTTTTCCTCGGCCGAGAGCCGCGAGGATGCCGAATCGCTGGCCCAAAATTTGGGTATTCGTTTCATGGTCATACCAATCCAGGCGACGTTCGAGGCCTATCTGGCGATGATGTCCGACGCTTTCGCCGGGACGGAGCGCAATGTGGCCGAGGAGAACATCCAGGCCCGTATTCGCGGCAATGTTCTCATGGCTTTATCCAATAAATTCGGCTGGTTGGTGCTGACTACGGGCAACAAGAGTGAGGTTGCTACCGGCTATTGCACGCTGTATGGTGACATGGCCGGCGGATTCGCCGTCATCAAGGATATTCCCAAGATGTTGGTCTACGACCTCTGCCGCTATCGGAATCAGATTAGCCGTGTTATCCCCGAACGGGTGCTGGAAAAGGCGCCAACGGCAGAGCTGCGTCCCAATCAGAGAGATGAAGATTCCTTGCCGCCCTACCGCACGCTCGACCCTATTCTGGCGGCATACGTGGAGGATGACATGAGTCCGGTGGAAATCGTAGCATTGGGCTTCGACGAAACTGTTGTGCGCGAGGTCATACGCCTGGTCGATCGTAACGAATACAAGCGCCGCCAGGCCGCGCCCGGCGTTAAGATTACGCCTCGCGCTTTCGGCAAAGACCGACGGCTGCCCATCACCAATCGCTATCGTGAGTGGTGACGGGTCAATTCGACATGCACGACTGATCTCCGCAGAATTTGACGTTAACAGCAAGCGCGTCCTATAATAGATGTGCTCGCCACGAACCGACCGGAGTTTTACATTCCATGTGCACTTTCCATGGCGAGGCTGGCAGGAGATTTATTCATCGTGCTCGTAACGAGAGTGGACTAAAGGCTTTAGATGCAGGTCGCCCAACCGGCGGACAGGTTTTTGTGAGGATGAGAATGGCTTCAGTCAAGGTAACCGAGATGACCGTAGATGAGTTGAAGGATCTGATTCGAGACGCTGTGGCTCAAACGATTTCAGAGCTTCTGCTGAAAGACCCTGATGAGGGGCTGGAGTTAAGTGAAGAGACCAAGCTGGCACTTGTCGATTCTCTGGCTTATGTCGCAAATGGTGGAGAGACTCTAGCGGCGGCGCAAGTCGCCGCCGATTTGGAACTAGAGTGGTGAATTGTACCGAGTTGAGTTCGTTCCATCTGCTAAAGCTGATCTGGCTTCTCTGGATCGTCCGCTTGCTCAAAGGATACTCAAAAAACTTCGCTGGTTTTCAGAGAATATCGCCCTCGTCAAGCCACAGCCTCTGACCGGTCAATGGCAGGGGGTGTTCAAACTTCGTGTAGGTGATTATCGCGTTCTTTACACGATCGACGAAATCAACAAAACGCTCATTGTCCATCTAATCAGACATCGTCGCAAGGTTTACCGGGACTGAAAGGCCTGTTGGCGAGCCATCGCTTTCGCCGTTTGCTCAACCCTTCAGCCCAAAACCACTCAGCAGAATTGGTCAACTGAGGCAGTCAGAACATCAATCTGTACTGGATGCGGCCGCTCCTACTCGTTCTCTTGCGTAGACTTGTCCAGGTCAAGCATGATGTTGTGTTCGTCGTAAGGGGTGAAGGCCAGCTTCTTAATCTCGTGCAGCTTTTTCAGCACCTGTTCAATGCGATTGGCATCGTGGACAATGCTATCTAACGAGTCGATGAGGTTGCGTGGGACGTTCTGCACCATTTTCAGGTCGCCCTGCAAGAGCCGTGCCTGCCAGATGATGCTGGTCAGTGGGCTGTTGATTTTGTCGCTCAAGGCAATAGCGGCCTGGCCGATGACAGCCACCTTGTCCGCTTCTCGCAGCTTCTCCTGAAGCTCTCGGATGCGCACCTGAGCGCGAACGCGGGCCAGTAGCTCTGGCAGTTCAAAAGGCTTGGTCAGATAATCGTCCGCGCCGCCCTCCAGGCCGATGACTTTGTGCGGCGTATCTTTGAGAGCGGTAAGCATGATGATACTGGGCTGTTGGAGATGCTGCATGGCCCGAATCTTGCGGCAAACTTCGAATCCGCTGATGCCCGGCAGGTCAACATCGAGCAGAACAAGGTCCGGCGTGCGCTCCGCGATGTGTTCGAGACACTCTTCGCCAGTGTAAACGGCAACCGTGTCAAACCCGGCATCATTCAGGCAATTAACGTTCATCTCCAAAATGTCGGGATTGTCATCTACCAGCAGGATTCGCCTTCGTCTGTCAGCCATGGTTCACACTGCCTTTCAGTCAGGGCCTTTCCCGGCCTCAACAGCCTGGAAGGGGCGACAGAATCGCAGTTCCCAACCCCTGATCCGTTCGAGCGTCTGGTAATCGGTCATGTCCAGATGAACGGGCGTCACCGAGATATAGCCGTTGGCGAGAGCCCACACGTCCGTTCCTTCCTCCATTACACCCTGTGGCGGTTCTCCGCCAATCCAGTAGTAATCACGCCCATAGGGGTCTTTCCGGACGACCAACGCATCGCGGTAGATCCGGCGGCCCAGGCGGGTCACACGGAGGCCTTTGATTTCTGTTTCGGGGAGCGCGGGCACATTGACGTTGAGCAATGTGTGTGGGGCGAGGTCGCTTTTCACAAACTCCTCGGCCAAACGGGCAGCTATCTCGGCGGCAACCCTGAAGTCGCCCCCCTCGGCCTTGTCCAGGGAAACTGCCATTGAGCGAATGCCAGCAATGACTCCCTCCATCGCTGCTGTCACCGTGCCGGAATAGGTCAGGTCGCTGCCCAGATTGGGCCCGTGGTTGATGCCCGAAATCACCAAATCGGGGATGCGGTCGAGCAGCCCCAGCACGGCCAGAGCCACGCAGTCTGAGGGCGCGCCACTGCTGGCGTAGGCAGGGGCGCCGTCGGGGAGGGTAACTTTGTTGACCCGTAGCGGCTTGTGCAAGGTTTTCGCGTGGCCTGCGGCAGACCAGTTGTGGTCCGGCGCGACTACTGCGACCTCGGCGATACGGGCTATTGCCTGCCTGAGTGTCAACAGACCCTGCGCGTTGACGCCGTCATCATTAGTGAGCAGTACGTACAAAATCGGTTCTCCTCGCTTGCGGTCACTTCCGTATCAAACTACATATTATCATACCCTGGCGTGGCACACAAATCGAACAGAGCAAAGGGGTGCATCCAGAATTTTAGGCGAGTTAGCAGAAGCCTCAGCTACGTCATGCTGAGCGCAGCGAAGCATCTCATTTCACGATGCGCAATGAGATTCTTCGCTTCGCTCAGAATGACGGTCAGAGCCATTAGACGGCTATCGAAAACGGCGTAGGCATCAGCTCCCTTGAATTTCGGATGCACCCGAGCAAAGCCCTGAGCGGGCGTTGTTGACAAGCCAGGTGGATTTGATTATGATGACGATGGCGATGATTCGCTTGTGAAATTGTACCTGCCTGGCGTTGAGGGGTGACAGGCCATCTATTCTGATAAGCACACGGCGAAGGCTAAAGGATATCAGGGGGCAGTTTGGCTCTGGTCAATTGTAGAACAGGTGAGGTCATTGCACGTCGGGTTGTTAAATGTGATACTCTGCTCCTG
>Ga0209101_1002577_pt1 | contig 11808 bp, 6 predicted proteins | sample ConPoolayeCmetaG_FD_185481 | JGI IMG/M metagenome (GOLD analysis project Ga0209101, IMG submission 185481) | Hot spring microbial mat communities from California, USA to study Microbial Dark Matter (Phase II) - Cone Pool mat layer C metaG... ... | reverse complement strand
GCGGGTCGTGTTCCCGCCATTGCCATGGCGCCGGCGGCGATCGTGCCCAAGAAATCCCGTCGGTTGCTTGTGCCCATCGTCTGCTCTCCCATGCGCGACGAATGTCCCGAAAATCTCGCTGAATGTTTCGAGAATGGTTGTCGCCTTAGGCGACAACCGACGTTGTAGCACCCCGACGCTCTCGTGGCAACCTTTTTCCTTCGCATCGGAGCGGCTGACCAAGTCTCGGGGCCTGCCTCGCGGGGCAAGCGCCGCTGAATTCCATGGCGTTGCCCCATTCTTGCCCCTGCCTCGACATCCGCGAAAGGACGCGGTACCGTGAAAAGCGCGAGGGCAACCAATGAGTGATCAGTACCCCGCCTACCGGAATCTGCTTGACAGCGGCGAATTGGCCAGACGCGCCGAGCAAGCCGCCGCTTCGCTCGCCGACTGCGTGATGTGCGCCCGCGAGTGTCATGCGGACCGCACGACGGAAGCGGGCTTGAAGTCCTACTGCCGCACGGGCCGCCGGGCGCGGGTCAGCAGTTGGTTTCCGCATCACGGCGAGGAGGATTGCCTTAGGGGCTGGCGCGGCTCGGGCACGATCTTCTTCAGCCACTGCAACCTGCGCTGCGTGTTCTGCCAGAATTACGAGATCAGTTGGCTCGGGGAGGGGCGTCCCGTCGAGGCAAACGAATTGGCCGAGATGATGCTTCGGCTTCAGGGCCAGGGGTGCCACAACATCAACCTCGTCACCCCCTCGCACGTTGTGCCGCAAATCCTCCAAGCCCTGGTCGTGGCGGCCGAAAAGGGGCTTCACGTGCCGATCGTCTACAACACGGGCGCGTACGACCGGCTCGACACGCTCCGCCTGTTGGAGGGCGTGGTCGATATTTACATGCCCGATTTCAAGTTTTGGGACCCGGCCGCGGGCCGTGAAATGGCCAACGCGCCCGACTATGCCGAGGTGGCCGCGCGGGCGGTGAAGGAAATGCACCGCCAGGTGGGCGATCTGGTGATCGATTCCCACGGATTGGCCCGGCGGGGGCTTTTGGTCCGCCATCTGGTCATGCCAAACGGACTGGCTGGAACCCGCCAGGTGATGCGGTTTCTCGCCCGGGAAATCTCGCCCGATACCTACGTCAACATCATGCCGCAGTATCGACCCGAAGGCCGCGCCTCTTGCGACCCCCGGATCAACCGCGCGATCACGCGGGCCGAATGGCACGAGGCCATCGCGACGGCCCGCGAGGAGGGATTGTGGCGTCTGGATCGGGAGCAGTTCCGCGGACAGCAGACCTGATTGTTGCACAATTAGGTATACTGTCCCCGGAATCGGGTCTGGCAGCGTCTCGGCCGCAAATCCCCCAGCGCGGGCGTCCCGGCCGCCATGACCAATACGGGCAAGATGCCCGCGCTCCACAGCGGAATCGGCCTTAACGCCGTCCGCGAATCTGGGAGCGCGGGCGTCCCGCCCGCAAAAACAAATGTGGGCAAGATGCCCGCGCTCCGCAGAGGAATCGGCCTAAACGCCGGCAGCAAATCCCGGAGCGCGGGCGTCCCGGCCGCCATGACCAATGCGGGCAAGATGCCCGCGCTTTGTGATCGCAATCGGCCAGGTAGGTTATTTTGTCACGCTCCCTATTGCGTGTCCACGTCGTCGCTTCGGGGCAGGTCGTTGAGACTTTCCAGGCCGAAGACGTTCAGGAAGCGGTCGGTGGTGCGATAGCGGACGAGCCGGGTCGACGATTCCCGTTCCACGCGGAGCAATCGCCGATGGACAAGCTGGGCGAGCACGTGGTTGCATGGCCGCCCGCGGAGCTGGTTCACCTCTTCCGCGGTGATCGGTTGCCGGTAGGCCACAATGGCCAAGACGTCGATGGCCGCTTGCGACAGTCGGGCCTCGCGCACCCGGCCTTGGAACCGATTGCGAACGGCCGCCCATTCCGCTCGAAGCGCCATGCGATAGCCGGGGCCTTCGCTGATGATGTGGTAAGGGCAGCCTCGCTCCTGGTAGCGACGATTGAGCGTCTCCACCAGTCCGGCAACTTCCTCCGCAGCCACTCCCCGCATCAATTCCGCCGCCCGTTGGGCCGTCAACGGCTCATTGCTAGGATGGCCCACGAAAAGCAGCGCCTCGAGGATGCTGGTGGGGCTGATCTGGCACGGATCGTCGTCGATTGCCTCGTTGCCAGGTTCTGGCGGCCCGTCGGCCGGCCAAGTTGCCGTGGGGCGTGCGGATGGTGGGGCCGGGGACGAGGCCTGTACTGTCGCTTGCTGCGCCTCGTGCTGCTCCGACGGGGACGTCGTCGCCACCGTCTCCGGCGCAAGGCGATCCGCCAACGCCCTCGCGAACGCGTCGCTCAGCTCCCGCAGCGACACGCCCTCTTCGTGGTCCACGCCGGATTCAGGCTCAGGCACGCTGCCCATGCGGCAAACTATACCCGACCGGGTAGATTGGACACAAGGCCGAACAAAGGCCGCAACTACCTATGGGGCATATCATGCACGCCAAAGACGGGGTTTGGCGAATGATGACCAAGAATGGACACGGCGGACCGCGTCCCTGCCGGGATGCAAACGAGGACGCGCCAGCGTCAATGCGCGGTGATCATGCCCGCCGTTGGCGCGGCAAGAGCGTTGCAGCCCCGCAGGAGGGCCTTGCGGACCGAGTGTTCGGGATAGTCTTGGGCCAGTCGTTTCATCGCGTCGAGTCGCGACGGGTCGCGCAGGAAGGCTAGGGCCTCGGCCGCCGCATGACGCACGTCGGTGGCGTTGTTCAGGTCGCCGACCACGTTCAACAACGTGGGCGCGGCCCGCGGCTCGCCGATCCGCCCAAGAGCCCAGGCCGCGGTGGTCCGCCAGCACGGCGTGTACTCGAGCTGGAGGAAATGGATGTTCGGTTCCGCGGGGTCCGGCCTGCCGTGCCGGGCCTCGTTCAGCTCGGGCGCCAGGGAGGCAAGGAGGGTATCGACGGAATCGGCGGCCCCCAGGTTGCCCAGCGCGCGGCCAAGGTAGAACAGCACCCAATGGCGCTGCGGTATCCAATCGGGATTTCCCAGCGGCCGCTGGATGGGATCCTCGGGCATCGCCCGATATCGCTCGTAGGCCGCGCGGACTCGCGGTTCGTACCGCCGGTCGCGGCAAACCAGCGAGAGGATCTGCGCCGCCCGATTGTTCGGCGCAGGCTTGCCGGCCCAAGCGGCGAACGTCGCGCTGACCGCCTCGCGCAGCTCGTCCGGCGGCGAGGGCTTGCCCGCGGGCTGGCTCGGCGAGGCGGGATCGCCAAGCAGGTTCAGGCAGGTCTCGATGATCGCCTCGGCCCGGCCGCCGCGTCGAAGAACCCGGCCCACCAGCGTTTCGTAGTCGTCGTTTTGGGGCAACAAAGCGCGGTCGGGATCGGTGGGGACCGAACGGATGAGATGGGGGGCGATCGGCCCGGCTCGCGTCGATCCGATCCAATCCAACGCCATGAGGATCCTCGCATGGACGGGCGAACTGTGACAGGCGTACAAGGCCGGATGGTCGCTGTACCAGCCCACGTACTCCCAATACTCCTTCAACTGGGCGAACGTTTCGATCAGCGCCGTCTCGGCGTCGGGCGTGCCGATCCTGCCAAGCGCTTCGGCGGCCGCCTCGGCGAGATACAAGTTCGCGGTTTTCGGCTCGATGTTCTTCGCCAGAATCTCGCGAAGCAGGGGGACCGCGCCGGCGTCGCTCAGATAGCCGATGGCCCTCGTCGCCTCCTGGAGCGTGCGAGGGTTGAGCGGCGAATCGGCCGGATAGGTGAAACTGTCGGTGCGGTTGTGGTTTTCGAAGGGGGGGTAGGGGTTCTTGTCTTTTTCGACGGCCACGAACTGGCGGAGCGCCGCGCGGGCCGCGTCGCCGCCGACGTGTCCGAGGGCCACGATGGCTCGACGTTGGGCCACGCGGTCGGGCGACTGAATCCGCTCAATCAACTCCCGCTCGATGGTCTCCCAGGAATGGGCGGCGAACCACGCGCGCCAGGCGTCGGCCTGGGGTTTGCGCTGCGCGGCGGGCAGGAAGGGGTCGAAGGGTTCGGCGTGGGCGGTGAGGTTTTCCAAGGCCATGGCCGCGGCCTGGGCGGCGATCGGATCACGGTCCTCCAGGGCATCGAGCAAGGCCGGAACGCTCTGGCGCGTGCCGCACGTCGCCAACGCCACGGCGGCGGCCACGCGGACCTCGCGGTTTTCGTCGCCCAGACGCTCGGCGAGAGCCGCCGCCGCCCCGCGGTCCCGGAAAATCGCCAATCGTTGCGCGGCCGAGATTTTCGCGTCCTTGTCGTTGCCTCCCAGGTGGGCGATTTGCACGGCGACATCCTGCTTGCCCGTCGCCATCGGATCGGGGTTCGCCGCGTAACGGTTCAGCGAGGCCGTCTCGCGGAATCGCTCGAACTGGAGGTCCATCATGCCGGTCACGCCGGAATTGTTGCCCCGCGAGTGGTGCGGCTGTCCCTGACCAAGGACTTTGAGCGGCCGGGTTCGCAACGACTGGGCGAAACGTCCGTCGGCCAGCGGGGCGGCGCCGCGCGGGTGATGGCATCCCAGGCAGGCTCGCCGTTCGCCGGGCCGGACGTAGATCCACGACATCTCGTTGATTTCCGCGCGTCCCTCGGCGTCGACGGCCTGGAGCATGATTGGGATGTCGGCGGGAACTTCGACCGAAAAGGACCCGTCCGGCGCCAAGGGCACGGTCCCCAGCTCCACCGTCTCGTGTCCGGCGTGGACGATGTGCGAATGGGAGGACCGCGTGGTCAGCGGCTTCGCCCCCAGCACGCGGATCGCCCGCACTTGACGCCAGTCGGCCTTCGTCTTGTTGGTGAAGCGGACGTTCTGGCAAGCGAGAAAACCGGTGGCCTCGGGCGCGCCGCCCAACTTGGGATCGACCTGGTCGGGAATGACCGACGGGCGGGGGCGGGGACCCAAAAATACCGGGGAGTGGATCCCGCCGTCGGGCGCGTGGTAGATCGCGGTGAGTTGGTTGTCGCGCGGGTCGAAGACCGCCAGCACGTCGGACTTCTGTCGGCCGGCCGCCGGGCGGAGCACCGTGGCCAAGAGGCGTCCGTCGGGCATCGCCGCCAGATCGCCCAAACCCGCCGGCAACGGCTGGTGCCACCGCTCCGCGCTTCCCGGCGAGGCGATGAAATTGCCGCGCGTGGAGATGAACGCGACCCTGCCATCGGGCAAGGGGGCGGGACTGCCGTAGCCAAGGCCGCGGAGACGCCAGCCGTAGTCCGGCCCCACGTCGGCCCCGAACTCCGTGTGACCGTCGGCGCCGTCGGGCCGGATCACGTGGAGCTGCGTCTCCACCTTGGCTCGGTCGAAGAAGTTGTCGGTGCGGACGAACACGATCCGCCCGTCGGCCATCACTTTAGGCTCGTTGTCGAAGATCAGCGTGAAGGTGATGGGCCGGATCTGGCTGCCGTCGGGGTTCATCACGTACAAGGCCCGCGACGGCGGATTGTGGTATTCCTCGAACGAACCGATCCGCGTCGAGGCGAAGACAATCCTTCCGTCGGGCAATTCGGCGGGGTCGATGTCGTGGTAGGGGCCGTCAGTGAGCCGCTCGGGCGTCCCGCCCTCGGCCGGCAGCCGGTAGATGTGGTAGAAACGATCCCCGCCCACGGCCATCGAGGCGTAGATCCACCGCCCGTCGAAGCTGACGCTGGGCGAGCCGATCGCGCCCGCGCCGGCGTCGAACAGCAGGCGCGGCTTGGCGTCTGGGCCGGGCTTGAGGGCGTAGAGCTTGCGCCCGATTTTCGCCGGACAGGGAAGGTCGAATTCGGTGTACGCCCGCGACCAATCGCCGATGCGGAAGCACACGCCCCAGGCGTCGGGGCGGAGCGGGACGTAGACGCTGCAATCGTCGCCGAGGAAGACCACTTCCTCGGGCCAGCGGAAGCTCGCGTCCGGCTTGGTCAAGGCGAGGAACCCGTGCAACGACCGCGGACGGCGTCCGCCGGTCGATCCGGCGTAGGACAGGTTGCCCCACGGCGCCATGCCCATCGGGCCCACGACCGTGGCTTGGGTCCATCCAGGCCCTTCCACGTATTCCGGATGCGAATACTGCACCGGATCCCCTTCCGCGGCCGCCCGCCATGAGCCATCGGTGACGATTTCCAGCGGCGGACGGCCCTTAAACTCGATCCGCGCCGCGGCCACCAATCCGCGAATGCCGCCGAGGTCCGTCGCCCGAATCCCGATCACGTTCTTGCCCCGTGTCAGCCGGGAAGCGATGTCGAAACGCTCGACGGAACTCCAGATCTCGCCTTCCGCGCCGATGTCGTAGCCCACTTCCGCGCCGTTGACGTAGAGTTCGTAGCCATTGTCGGCCGTGATCAGGATGCTGGCCGCGGTCGGGGCGTCGTCGATCCGCACCACGGCGCGGAGCTGGCAGATTTCGTCTTTCGGATCGCTCCAAATCCACGAGGCTTTTTCGAGCGAAGGAAGCGATCCCGAGCCTTGAACGCTCGGCGGCGAGGAACCGCCCGACGTCTCGGGCGACGAGGCCGCCGCCCCCGCCGTCAAGGCCAGGACGAGCGATGGAATCGCTACGAAAGAAAGAGGGCTGGGAACGTTCCAACGCCTCCCAACAACGCCGACCGTCATTCGTCTTTCTCCCAAGGTTCACTGCGCCGCCTGCCGAACGCGCGGCAGCTCAGGGGTGTTATACCCTGGTACCGCGCAGACCGCCAGCTTTTTCGCACAAACCACGTGAAATACACGATCTCTTCCGTCCAACATAAATACTCGTTTGTTCGCCCGCAATCCTTTTCCAGAGAGAAAGAACTTGGGCGGCAAGCTCTCAAACCCTTTGCCGCCAATGCGAGAAGACACTCCCAGGTTCCCGTTGCCATCGCTCCGTTTTCCCTCGGGCAATGCCGCGGCGGCCTTTGCCGCGCCGCCATCATGGAAGCCTGAAAAGAAAGGCGTAAAGACCCCCAGCGCGGCCTGCGCCCGCAATCGAATAGTGAACAGTCACTCGACACCACACTCACACGGCAGGCATGGTCTCGACAGAAGCCTGGGAGGCGGAAGTTGGTGCAGTCGCTCCACCGTGGGCAAATCACGGAGCGCGGCCGTCTCGGCCGCAACCCCCGGAGCGCGGGCGTCCCGCCCGCAAACCCCGGAGCGCGGCCGTCCCGGCCGCCATGAACAATGCGGGCAAGATGCCCGCGCTCCGTCAGTTGATCGACTAGAATGGCCTATGCGCCGACCTCCCGTCCGTGCTTCTCCCCATGGCAGGCGTTTACCGGAACCAGGACATTCCGAAGAGCGCGGGGCAAAGGTTCTTTGACGACGCCCGTTGACGGGCCTTCTCGCTGGGACAAGATCCGGAGCGCGGGCGTCCCGCCCGCAAACCCCGGAGCGCGGCCGTCCCGGCCGCCATGAACAATGCGGGCAAGCTGCCCGCGCTCCACAAAGCAATCGGCTTAAACAGCGCCACAGCGAGAAGCCCCGTTGAGGGGCCTTGGCCTTGGCCGGCCCCCCCCAACGCGGCCTGCGCCCGCAACCACAGAGTTTTACACGTGTACAAACTGAGCAAAGTCCCAGAGTTTCTCGGAAAACAATGACTGATGTTGTACACTACTGAACAGCACGCGCGCACCGTGCGCGCATGTCGCGACCTAAGGCCCTAAAATCGCCAAAACCCGCAAGCGAATCACGATCGCTCATGTTCGCAAGGGGTGTTTTTCGCAAATCGCAGGGTTCGTAGCACATCCCTTGGCTGGGGCAAATGAAACCTGCTTGGCCAAGCGAGTCGTCCCTCGGCGAGTTCCTCGTCAACTAGAGTTCTCAGGCCCAAGCTATTTCATGGTTGACTCGGAAATCTTGCGCCATCGGCGCCGGTGGTAAGGTAGTATTTCCCGGGACCGATGGGTGGGCAACGAGCGAATGAGCAAGGCTTCTGGCCGACTTTGCCGCGAGCCATAGTGGTCATCGAAAAGGGCATTCCGTGGAATCGATCGTCAACGTGGCCATGTACGGAGTTACGACGGCGGCCCTGGGCGCGGCGGTCGCCTGTTGGCTGGGCTGGCTTGCCTTTGGCCGGGCCGTGGCCGCCCGGGCCAACGCGGCGGCCCAAAAGGCGGCGGAGGTGCTCGTGCGGTTGCAGGAACTTGCCGCGCGGATGGCGCTGGATGTCGATGAACACAACAGCCAGATCGCTAGCCTCAACCAGGAGCTGATTGCCGCTCAGGCCCACGGTCCCGCGGCGGTTGTCGATCTGGTCGCCCGACTCGTGGAACTCAACCGGCGGATGTACGACAGGCTCGTTTCGCTGGAAGAAAAGCTCCGCGAGCAGGCCGAAGAAATCGCGACCCACGCGGCCGAGGCCCGAACCGACGCCCTCACTCTGTTGGCTAACCGCCGGGCGTTCGACGACGAATTAGCGCGACGCCTGGCGGAGTTCCGGCGGCAAGGTCGGGTCTTTACGCTCGTCTTGGCCGATCTGGATCATTTCAAGCGCGTCAACGACGCGAACGGCCATCAGGTGGGCGACGACGTGCTCCGCGACGTCGCCCGATTGCTTCGCCGGAGATTCCGCGACATGGACGTGGTGGCGCGGTACGGCGGCGAGGAGTTCGCGGTGATTTTGCCGGGAACGAACTTGGACGAGGCGTGCCAGGCGGTGTGTCGCGCCCGCGAGGCCCTGGAACAATCGCGATTCCATTACGGGGGAAAAGAGATTGCGTTGACCGCCAGTTTCGGAGTGGCCCAGGTGCAACTGGACGAAGACGGCACGACCCTGATCACGCGCGCGGACAAGGCCCTCTATGCCGCGAAGGAAGACGGGCGAAACGCTATTTTCGGGCAGGATGGGCGCGTTGTTTTCCGTGTGTATCCGAAGAAGGAGGACTCGCTGCCGCCTTGCGAGCCTCTTCAGGAAATCGCCGCGCCGACCGACCCGTGGATGGCGGGCCGGGCGGACGCGGACTCGCCGCAAGGGCCCGCGGTCCCCTTGCCCGAAGTCAACCCCATCGACCCAAGCCCGCTGGCGCACCTTGCCACGCGGACCAGCTTTTGCCAAATGATCCGGAACCGCACGGCGGAGTGGAAGCGGGGCGGCCCGACCTTCTCGGTGGCGTTGATCGAGATCAGCCAACTCCGTCCGGGCGACGATTGCCGTCGCGTCCCGTTCGAGGACTCGGTGGCGCCGCTCGTCGGCCGCCTGCTGGCAGGGTTGGTTCGGGAAATGGACGCGGCTGCCGAATACTCGCCTGGCTGCGTGGCCCTCCTTCTGCCCGGGGTCGGCCTCGACGAAGCCCTCCGCGTGGCCGATCGCGTGCGCGAGGCAGTCGCCCAGTGGAGGCATCCCGGCAAGAACGACGCGGCGCGGTACGTGGCCAGCGTCGGAGTGGTGGAGGTCATGAAGAGTGACGATTTCCTCTCGGTCTTGCGGCGGGCCGAGGCCGCGCTGGACGAGGCCGACCGCCAAGGCGGCAATCAGACCTACTATCACGACGGCAATCGCTGCCTGCCCAGCCAAGCAGCCTTTCAATGGGCGTCCAGCGTGGCGTGACGTGTCTGGCGCGCCCCGACGTGCCCGACTTGTCCGATGTTGTGACGCGGAAGCCAAGAGACGGCCAGGGCTGGACCATGGGCGCCGTTGCTGCCCTCCGGAACGCTTGGCGTTGCTGTTTGGCGACTGTCTGAGTGGTCATGCAGCCGGCGGCGCACTATAATTTTGCTGGGCATCCAATGGATGGCGGCGGAGGCGAGATGAGGCATCCCGAAATGGCGCGATTGCTGGCAAGGATTCTGGGCGTGGTTTGCGTGGGACTGGGCGTCGGGCTGTTGGCCTGGGGGATCAGCTCGGGGGCACTCCGCGAGCCGATCAGTGAGCAAGCAGTCGCCTTGGCGATCTTCCCTTCCGCCAGCGCGGTCATTGGCTGGGGCGCGGGCATTCTGGCGGCAGGCGTCACCACGCTTTTCCTCACGGTCATGGATCGACCTTATGGGCCGTGGGAGGAGTGACGCCAGACCGACCGGCCGCTGGCGGCTTGGCGGAGCGAAGCACGGCGCATCAAGCAAGGCTCCGAGGAGACCGCGATGACGCGGAATGGTAGGACGGTCTTTTTCACGGCGATCGTCGGTTGGGCGACGTTTTGCGGCCTGGTCCGTGGCGCTTCGGAGGCGGGCCCTTTTCCGCGCCAGCGGCCCAACGTCGTGGTCATCCTGGCCGACGACATGGGCTTTTCCGACGCCGGCTGCTACGGCGGCGAAATCCAGACGCCGCACATCGATCGCCTGGCCAGCGGCGGACTGCGATTCACCCAGTTCTACAACACGACGCGGTGTTGGCCGACGCGGGCGTGCCTGCTGACGGGCTACTATGCCCAGCAGGTCCGCCGCGACGCGGTGCCGGGGGCAACGTGGGGAGGGGCGGCGGGCCAGCGGCCGGCCTGGGCAAGGCTCCTGCCGGAAATGTTGCGGCCGCTGGGGTATCGTTCCTACCACTCGGGCAAGTGGCATGTCGATGGGAAAGTGCTTGCCGGCGGGTTCGACCGCTCCTACTGCCTGGAGGATCACGACCGCAATTTCAACCCGCGGCGACACGCCCTCGACGACCAGCCGCTTCCGCCCGTCCAACCCGGCGGCGCCTACTACTCGACCACGGCCATTGCCCAGCACGCCCTGGACATGCTCGCCGAACACCACGCCAACCACCGCGACCAACCGTTCTTTCTCTATTTGGCGTTCACGGTTCCGCACTTTCCCCTCCATGCCCTGCCCGAGGACATCGCTATCTATCGCCACCGCTACACCGCCGGTTGGGACGCGGTGCGCCAGCAACGTTACGAACGCATGAAGAAGCTGGGCCTGATCGACTGTCCGTTGGCCGGCCTCGATCCCGACGTGATTCCCCGCTGGAGCCTCTCGGAAAAGGAATTGCGCGAGCAGATCAGTTCGAACGAAGTGGGCCGCGCGGTGCCTTGGGAAAGTCTCTCCCCCGAGCAAAAGCGATTCCAGGCCGAAAAAATGGCGATCCACGCCGCCATGGTCCACCGCATGGACATCGAGATCGGCCGCGTGGTCGAACGGCTCAACGCGATGGGAGTCTTCGACGACACGCTCATCTTCTTCCTTTCCGACAACGGGGCCAGCGCCGAACAGATGAACCGCGGCGACAAGCACGACCCCCGCGCCGCGCTCGGGTCCGCCGGCAGTTTCGTTTGTCTTGGGCCGGGCTGGTCGAGCGCCTCCAACGCGCCGTTCCGGCTGCACAAATGCTGGGTCCACGAAGGCGGCATCGCCACGCCGCTGGTGGTCCATTGGCCGCGGGGAATCAAGGCGCGGGGGGAACTCCGCCATACGCCCAGCCACGTGATCGACCTCGCGCCGACGATCCTCGAACTGGCTGGCGGCGATTGGCCCACGCGGCTTCAGGACAAGCCCGTGCCCCCGCCGGCGGGCAAAAGCCTCGTGCCGACGTTCGCCAAGAATGTCGACGCCTTGCACGAGGAGTTGTGGTGGTTCCACGAGGGCAACCGCGCGGTCCGCGTCGGCGACTGGAAGCTGGTTTCCGTGGGATCCGGTCCCTGGGAACTGTACGACATGAAATCCGACCGTTCCGAAACGAAGAACCTCGCCTTGGCCCATCCCGACAAGGTCCGCCAGCTCGAGGAAACGTGGAACCGTCGCGCCACGGAGTTTCGCGAATTGGCCGCGCAAGACCTGCCGCCCGACGCGGCTAAAGGAAAGCCCAAGCCCAAGAGGAAGAAGCCACCCCAGAAACTCCCCCTCGTTCCGGGCAAGGCTTAGGGGCCTCACTGGAGATTTCTGGTAACCGTTCACGGGCCGAATG
>Ga0209101_1002573_pt1 | contig 11826 bp, 16 predicted proteins | sample ConPoolayeCmetaG_FD_185481 | JGI IMG/M metagenome (GOLD analysis project Ga0209101, IMG submission 185481) | Hot spring microbial mat communities from California, USA to study Microbial Dark Matter (Phase II) - Cone Pool mat layer C metaG... ... | reverse complement strand
CAACTCTCGCCGCGGCCCGCGCCGCGGCGCGCGGCATCGAGGCCGTGCGTTCGGGGCGGGGCGGGGTTCGATCCCTCCAGGAGTGGCACGCCCAGATTCGCTGAGGATGAGGGAACGGCCGGTCAGGCCAGGTCGAGGATAGACTCCCGGAGCCGTTGACGTTGATGTATCGCTTCGGCTTCCCGGAAGGGCATCCGGCCGCCGGAGCGATCGGACGCCATCACGGCGGCGTCGGCGAGAATGACGCTGCGGGAGAGTCCGTTGGAGGCCAGGACCAGATCGTCCGCCCGGGCGAGGGTGAGCGACGCAAGAAGGGCGAGGAAGAGCGTGAACGGCTGGGAGGGTTTCATAAGGCCACTATAGCGACAGCCAGGGTCAGGACAAAGGCAAAAAGGACAAACGCCGCTGGGATTGACGGCGGACGGACGCCGGGGGTATGATTCGAACAAGCCTAAGGAAATTGCCATGACAACGCCTCGTTCGGGCTCCGGTTGTTTGATGATCGCGATGGTTTTGGGGGCCGTTCTGGTGGCCGGACTGGCCGCGATGATGGTTGTGTTCACGGTTTCACCCGATCTTGGGGTCGGCCCCTCCAGGGGAAGAGGACTATGGTTGGGTCGGAGATCCGAGCAAGGAGGCGTGGATGAGAATCCCCGTTTGCCCCGTGTCTGGTCGTATGGTTCAGGTGATGCGGTGGTGATGCATATCGCGATTCGGGGGCCGATTCTTCGGGAGGCCGGCGGCGGGCTGATCGGGCGGGCGACGGATCCGGTGGCGGACGTGTTGACCTGCATTCAGGATGCCACGGTGGATTCGGAGGTGCGCGCCATTCTTCTGGAGGTGGATAGTCCGGGCGGCGAGGTGACGGCATCGGATCAGATCTATCGTGCGCTGATCCGGTTTAAAGAGGCGAAACCAGGGCGGAAGGTCGTTGCGTTGTTGGGCGATGTGGCCGCCTCGGGGGGATACTACGTGGCGGTGGCGTCCGATTACATTGTAGCGCATCCGACCACGCTGACCGGGAGTATTGGCGTGCTCATCAGCACGTTGAACGTCAAGGAACTGGCGGACAAGCTCGGAATCCGGGATGTCACGGTCAAGTCGGGGCCGAACAAGGATCTGCTGAATCCTCTGAAAGAGGTTCGGGAGAGCGAGCTGGCGTTGCTTCAGGAAGCGGTGGACGAAATGCACGCCCGATTCATTTCATTGGTGGCTCGGGGGCGTCGGTTGACCGAGGAGGAGGTTCGCGCCGTCGGGGACGGGCGGATTATGACGGCCCAACAGGCGTTGCAGGCGCGGCTGGTGGATCAGATCGGGTATTGGGAGGATGCGCTGAAGAAGACGGCCCAACTGCTTGGCGAACCTTCGGTCCGGGTCTTCCGGTACGAGTCGCGTCTGACCTGGCTGGAACGGCTGTTGATGAGCCATTCGGGCCTTGCCCTCTGGCAGGCGCTCACGGCGCCGCGGTCGCTGCGGCTGATGTATCTATGGGGCGGGTGAGGCGTCGTCGTTTCCGAAGCGATTGAAGAAGGCCCGCTTTTCAAACGGAAGCCGCTCCTTGGGCGGGGGCATTTCGCCGGCGGGTTTGCCGACGGGGAGCAGAATTCGCGCTTCGAAACCTTCTGGGAGATGGAGGAGCTCGGTGAGCGCCTTCTTGATGGCGGGGGTGCGGAGCGCGCCGTCGAGCCAGACCGAGGCATAGCCGAGCGCGGTGATCGCGAGAAGCATGTTTTCCGTGGCGGCGGCGCAATCTTCCACGGCAAACGAGCAGGTGTTGGGCCGAGACCGGGGATCCATCACGCAGACGATGAAGGCCGGTACGGTCGCCAGAAAGGGGCGGTTGACGATCGTTTTGATGGCTTCCACAGTAGCAGGATCATCCACGATGACGAATCGGGTGGTCTGGGCGTTGCAGCCGGAGGGCGCCAGGAGGCCAGCTTCGACGATCCGACGAAGATCGTCGCGCGGGACAGGATCAGGCTGCATGGGGCCCCGATAACTGCGGCGGCGGACAACGGTTTCAAAAAATTCCATGGATAGCCTCGGGCAAAAAAAAGGAGAGCCGTCCGCCTGGGTGGCGGACGGCTTCCGTGGGTTGACGGTAGTCGGTTCAGCGGGAACGTCCGCCGCGGCGGTTTTCCCAGCCACCTTGGGCGGACTCCCGATCGGCTTTCGGCCGCGCCTCGTTGACGCGGACGGCCCGGCCGCAGATGTCGGCTCCGTTCAGAGCTTCGATCGCCTTTTGGCCCTCTTCCCGGTTGGGCATCTCGACAAATCCGAATCCGCGCGAGCGGCCGGACATCTTGTCCATGATTACCGATGCGCTAGAGACGGCGCCGAATTTTCCGAACGCCTCGCGGAGGTCTTTTTCCGTGGCGCTGTACGATAGATTTCCGACGTAGATATTCACAGGGTTGAACTTTCCATCACAGGGTTCTTCTCAGACAGTGGACAACAGACTTGGCTCGCTTTCTCTTGCCTCTCCCTCCTTGTCGGACCATACCTTGTGGCGGACAAACCACCCGGCCAGATTCCGGGTGCCGGATTTGCCTGCCAACGGGAGGGCATGTTAAGACAAACGATCCGTGTGGTGCAATCAAAAAAAAAAACGATCACGACAGAGACCGGATGCAGTCGCGCATGGCCTCCTCCTGCTGTTCGATGGAGGCGACGAGGGCCAGTTGGGTCCGGCAGCGGTCCAGGTTGTGATCTGGGCGCTTGATTTTGAAATAGCGGTCCCCCATGAGGTAGTCGGTGAGGAACCGGATACCGATCTCGAAGGTGATGAGTTTGCCGGCGAACACGAGGTGGTCGCGTTCCGTGGGGGTCAAGCCCTCGCCAGCGGTCTGGAGGTAGCCGGCGGCCAGTTCGCGGAATACCTCCAAGCGCATGGTGACGCGGGAGAGATCGCGTTCGTCTTCGGCGGCCGGGCTGGTACAGGTCCGGACGAGATCCCCGAAGTCGTAGAGCGAGAGACCGGGCATGACCGTGTCCAGATCAATGACGCACAATCCTTCCCCGGTCTGGTCATCGAGCAGGACGTTGTTGATTTTGGTATCGTTTGCGTGATGCGTTCTGGGATCAGGCCGGCTTCGTGGAGGCGGAGGAGCGTCGAAACGATGGGTTTCCGCTCCAGGCAGAAGGCGATTTCGGGCTGGGCGGAAGCGGCGCGGTGGCAGGGATCTTTCCGGATGGCTTGTTCCAGGGCTGCGAAGCGGGATGGGGTGTGGTGGAAGCGGGAGATGGTCTCTTGGAGGCGGGGGCCGGGAAGGTCGCGAAGCATGGCCTGGAAGGCGCCAAAGGCGGAGGCGGCTTCGCGGGCCTGGCGGGGGTGGGTGATGACCTCGTGGGAAGAGGCCCCCTCGATGAATAGGTAGGTTCTCCAGAACCGGCCTTCGAGGTCTTGCCACCAGGCGCGCCCATCGGCGGCCGGTACGAGCGTCAGCGTCCGCCGGTCCACATCGGGAACGCCGCGTTCCTCCAGTTTGCGGCGGATGTGGCGGGTGACCCGCTGGATGTTCTCCATGATCCGGTGCGGATGGGGGAAAACCCGATCGTTGATTCGCTGGTGAATGAAGCGCCGGAGGCCGCCGGTCGTTTCGTATTCCACGAGAAAGGTGTCGTTAATGTGGCCGTTTCCGTAGGGGCCGCCGCGGACGAACCGGCCGGGCAGGCGGAACGCGGTCCCCACGGCGATGAGTTCAACGTCGCGCGCGGGGGGCATGGAGGGACCTGAAGGGGGCGTCATAGGGGCTTCAGATTGGGAGCAACAATCGGGCCACGGAAAAAAAGAGGAAGAGGCCGGTAATATCCACCAGGGTAGTCAGCGCGGGACTGGCCACTACGGCGGGGTCCCATTTGAACCGGGCGGCAAGGAGGGGGAGAATGGCACCCAGGAGGGTGGCCGATACGACCTGGATGCCCAGCGCAAGGGAGACGGTCGCGCCCATCCGCACGACGGTCACAGGAGGGGGCGCTTCAGAGGCCAGGTAATAGAGCCACACCCGGATAAAGGCGACCACCGACAGAACGGCCGCCAGTAGGAGGGAGACTTTCAACTCCTTAAAGATCACGCGGAAGAAGTCGGTTGGGCGCACTTCTCCCAACGCCATGGCTCGGACGACGAGGGTGGCGGACTGACTGCCGGTGTTTCCGCCCGTATCGGCCAGCATGGGCATGAACGCGGCCAGAATCGCGAAGCTCATCAGCAGGGTTTCATACTGCTGGACGATTAAACCGGAAAAGAGACCGAGGATGCCGAGAATGAGGACCCAGCCCACCCGGTTCCGGAAGTGCTGGAGGGAGGGGGTTCGGAGGTATTCTCCCGCTCGGTGTTCGCCGCTGATGGCCATGAGTTTTTCGACGTCTTCCTGTTGCTCCTGTCGGATGACGTCCATCGCATCATCGTGGGTCACGATGCCGACGAGTTGACGTTCGGCATTGATGACGGGAATGGCGATCAGGTCATATTTTTCAATCTTGCGCGCGACGTTTTCCTGGTCTTCGTTCAGTTCGGCCGTAATGACATCCTCATGCATGATGTCGCGGACTTTCTGATCCGGCCGTGAAAGGATCAGATCCTTGAGGGAGACGAAACCGACGAGCCGGTTCTGTTCGTCGGTGACATAAATGTAGTAAATGGTCTCCTTGGAGGGCGCCTGGAGTCGGATCTGGGCCAACGCCTGCTCGATGGTCATGTCGGGGTGCAGCGTGGCATAATCGCTGCTCATGAGGGCGCCGGCGGTGCCCTCTTCGAAGCTGGCCAGGCGGCGAATATCTTCCCGATCGGCTTTGGCGACCAGCGGAAGGATCTGATCGGCGACCGAAGGATCGAGGTTTTTGACAAGGTCGGCCCGGTCGTCGTGCGGGAGTTCCTCAAGGAGGCGGGCCATGGCTTGGCGGTTGGCCCCTGTGGCCAGTTCGACTTGGCGGTCCAGGTCGAGGTTGGAAAAGATGGCCGCGGCCGCCTTTTTGGGAATAGCGGAAAGGAAGAGCCAGAGGTCTTCGTCCTTGAGGGCGGCCACGAATTCGGCCAACCGGGCGGGGTGGATGGCGTGGACGATCTCTTCGAGGGTTTCCCGATCGTTCGCCTCGAGCAGTTCCAGAAGTTCAGGAACGATCAGGGGGTTTTTCATGATTATGGATTCCCCTCCGAGAACGAGGCGGCAGGAGCGGACCTAGACCGGCGGCACACCGGCGTGTCAACACGGGCAACTGGAACGGCGAGAATCACGACGGAAGGGGATAATGAAATGCCGGGCCGGGTGGGTCAAGTGTAAACCGAATGGACGGTCGTGGTTTATCCGCGGGAAGTTGTTAATATTCAAGGGGTCAGATCGTCTCGGAGCCTCGTTTTTGGCCTTAGACACTCATTTTTGAGGTCAAATTAGGGTTTTTAGATCAAGGCTTCGCTACATCGGTGCACCGCGTCAAAAGGAAATGGCCTTCACTCGAAGCGGCCGGTTTCCTGGCGAATGGTTAAAAAGCGGAACGGGCGCATCAGGGTTCGCTTTTTTCGCCGGAGGGGGATAAGGTAGGGGGCGAGTTCGTATCCGAGGAGGCGGTTTTTCAGTGCGGATGGCGGTGCCGGAGGATGTGAGGACACTCCAATCCGTGCGCCTGCATGAGCGATTCGTCCTTGAGCAGATTCACGGTCGGGCCCTGGGCCACGAGACGTCCTCCATCCAGCACGAGGACGCGGGAGCAGATCTCCACGACCAGTTCCAGATCGTGAGTGGCAATGAGGCATGTGGAATTGTAGGATTTCAACCATTCGATCAGGCGACGACGGGCGCGTGGGTCCAGATGGGACGACGGTTCGTCCAGCACCAGGATTTCCGGCTCCATGGCCAGCACGGTAGCGATCGCCACCGCTCGTTTCTCGCCGGCCGAGAGGCGGTAGGCGGGGCGTTTCCGAACGGGGATCATGCCCACGCATCCGAGCGCCGCGCTGACGCGGCGGTCTACCTCGCCTGACGGGAAGCCGGCATTCAACGGGCCGAAGGCGACATCCTCCTCGACGGTTGGCATGAAAAGCTGGTCATCGGGATCTTGGAGCACGAGCCCCACCGTCCGACGGGCCCAGGCGGCCGTTTCGGGACTCACCCTCCTATCGCCGATGCGAACCTCGCCGCGGGTTGGAAACAGGGTGCCGTTGAGGTGGAGGAGCAGGGTGGATTTGCCCGCCCCGTTTCCTCCGATCAGGCCGACCGTTTCCCTCGGTTCGATTTGAAAGGAGAGGCCACGAAGCGCAGGGGTACCATCGGGGTATGTGAACACCAGATCCCGAACCTCAAGAGCCGGCGTGGTCATCCGAGGGTTCCCATTAGAAGGCGGCCGAGGACCTCCGCCAGATTCCATCGGCGGGCGATACCGAAGGCAAGCAGCCAGAAGGTGGTGAAGGCGGCATCCGTCCATCGGAAAGCCGAAGGGTATAGGAGGCGGACCTCACCGTCGAACCCCCGGCTGAGCATGGCTCGGCAGACGCGTTGGGCGCGGTCTATGGAACGGATGAGGAGATGGCCGACCATCGGGCCGTAGGCCCGGAACGGAAGCGGCCGGCCGGCGGACCGCATAGCAGCGCCTTGTCGCATCCGGTCCGCCTGATCCACCAAGACGAACAAATAGCGGTAGAGAAAGAGCAATTGGACGACGAAGAGCCGCGGCACGCCGAGCTGTTGCAGGGCGACGCCGAGCCGGTGCATGCCGGTGCAGGCGACCAGAATCAGGGTGGCGCCAACGGTCAGTCCGAAGCGAAGCAGTATTGAGGCAAAGGAGATCCAGCCTTCCGAAATTATCAGCGGTCCGAGACGCAGGCCCGGTGTGCGGTTGTACCATGGGTTGAAGAGCGCCAGGACGAGGACGAACGGCAGCGCGAGGAGGAGCTTTCTGGCCAGGAGGCCAACGGGGAGACGGCCGAGGGTCACGAGCACGACGGGATAGAAAACGAGAGGAGTGAGGGCGGACAGTGCCTGGCGGGGGTAGGAGAGCACGCCGATGATAAAGGCGGCGGTGGTGATGACTTTCGCCCGGGCATCCAGTCGGTGAATGGGGGAGTCCGCTCGGGACAGTTCGTCCAGGGTGCCGATCCTCGTGCCGGCGGAAAGACTCATGGGGAGGAGGGCTCACTGGCGGTGGCGTTGGCGGGCGTTGAGCGACCCCGTGCGACGAAGCCGATGAAAACGGCCAACGCGAGCGTCAGAAGACCGCCGACCAGTCCGGCGAGCGTTGTTCCGGCGTCCACCTGCGGCCACGCCGGCGCGGGGGACTCCTCGCTGGGGGTCTCTGTCTGGGTAGATTCCGCGTCGGAGGCTCGGAAGCCATAGTCGGGCAGGATCGCCGTTTTTTCCTGGATCTCGGCGAGGCGCTGGTGAAACTCGCCTGGCTTGCCTTCAACGTTTTCCTTGCCCGTGATCCCAGCGATGGACCATTCGAGGCCGTCGGGGTTGGGGGAGGCGAACCAGCTGAGAATGCCGCCGATGAGGAGGGCGAGGAGGATGAACAGGGCCAGCAAGGGGCGAAGGGAGGTTCGTGCGGGAGTGGCGGGGACACTGGCGAGAACCTCGGGATAGGTTTTGGACACGAAGGCGATGACCGCGGCGGTGGCCAGACCTTCCACGATGCCGATGGCCATGTGGATCGGCAACATCAATGCGGCGAAGGTACCGAAAGGCAACTCGGTGATGCCCGAGGCTTTGGTTTGAAGCACCACACTAAAGGCTCCCAGTTCCAGGCTGACGACGGCGGCCAGAACCGCCGCCCACCAGGCCCTGGGGCTGTTGATGCGATCGCGAACCAGGGGCCGATAGATCAAGGGGTATGCGACGAAGGCGGGATAGAAACCGAGGTTGAAGATGTTGCAGCCCAGCGCCAGAAGACCCCCGTCCTGGAAGAATAGCGCTTGAACGGTCAGAACGGAGGCCATGACCAGAAAGGCCGCGTGAGGGCCGAGGAGTATGGCGAGGATCAGCCCGCCGCCCAGGTGACCGCTCGAACCTGTCGCCGGAATAGAGAAATTGATCATTTGGGCGGCGAAGATGAAGGCGCCCAGGACGCCCATAAGTGGGGGGAGGTGGTCGCGTGAGGCCGTCGTTCGAATGTGGCGGGCGCAGTAGGCCATGAGTCCACCCGACACAAGCCACATCGTTCCACCAACGGCGGGGGAGATCAGGGCATCGGCCATATGCATGGGGTGTCTCCTTTAGGGGTTTCTGGGGATCACGTCGAAAACCACGGTCGCACCGAGGGTGCCCGTGAAATCAGGCCCCTCGTGGGTCATCGCCGAGCCGGCCGAAGCGTCCAGTGTGAGATATTTCCAGGGGGTCCATCGAACGCCGGTATTGAACTGGGCGACGGTTGTGCCGCCGCTCATCAACTCCCGTTCGGCGAAGAGTTCCCCGACCCATTGAAGGGAGTCGGAGAGTTGATAATCGGTCGCCAAGCCGTAGTGCAAGAGACTTGGGTCGGGGCCACCGATCCGCGTCAGGCCGACGTTGAGATGGAGCCCGAAGGCTTCGCCCAACGAACGGGAGACGATCCAAGTCAGGTCCACGTCGGTACGGCCGCTGCCGAGGTCCCGCTCCTCATCGGCGGTGGGGAGGGTGAGCGAGGTGGCAAGGGCGTGGCGGGCGCCAAGGGGGCAGGGATTGAGAAATTGCCATTTGGCGCCCAGCGTCAGGTCGCTGAGACCTGATTCGTGGGCATGTGACCAGCCGTTTGACTCCCGAGGTTCCTTGCGGCGTTCGAACTGGCCGCCCCAGGCCACCCCGGCTTCGAACCCTGGAAAAAGACCTACGGTGATCCCGACGGGGAGATCGCCGTGCTGAAAGCCGGGTTCGGAGGCGAAGGCGAAACCGGCTTCGGCCTCGATCTGGCCGACATCTACGGGGTCGGCGTCGTCCACGGTGAGGGGTCGTCCGGCCCAAACCGTTCCAACGGTCGCCAGAGTCGCTAGACCCACCTTTCGCCACAGGATGGTTCGGCTCGAGTTTTTTCGAATCGTCATGGCATCTCCTTTCCTTTCATACGATATTCTTATTCGTAATACCACCAGGAACAAAAAGCACGGGTCAGGGGTTTTCCTTGCCTTGCAGGATGGTGACGGAGAGGCTTTGAAGGCCTTTGACGGACTTCAACGCGCGAACGAGGCGTTGGATCTCCTTGGCGGGACCTCGGACAAGGAGAGATTCCAGGCAGTTGTCGTGGTCCATATGGGCATGCTGGGTTGCGACGACGACATCACCGAAGTCGTGCTGGATATCGACGAGTCGGTTGGCAAGAGCTTTGGCATGGTGGTCATAGACGATGCCGATGGCGCCGGCGACGGTTCCTTCCGAGGTCCATGCGTGTTGGGTGAGGGCGTGGTGGATCATGGCCTGGATGGCTTCGGAGCGGGTGGGGTAGCCTTCGGCTTTCCAGTGCGCGTCGAACTGGCTCAGCAGGTCGGCCGGCAGGGAGACGCTGAAACGGGCGATGCGGCTCATCGGGACGTGTCAGCTCCTGTGTAATACGGAATCACAATTCGTAATATAAGAAGGAGTGAAAAAGCCGGCAAGACAAAATACAAAAAACGTGAAGGCGGAGTGTGAGATGTACCATGCCTGGCGGACAACGGACCGTGGCGGCGGTGTTGGAGCGGTTCGGGTTGAAGAAGCGCGTGAACGCCGAGCGAGCGCTGGATCCGCGGACGGCCAAGGGCAAAGGGGTACGATAGTAGCAGACCGCTCCACCGCGCGCGGTGCTGTCGTAACGAAGCGATAGCCATAGGTGGCCCCTGAGGAGCTCCGTCGATGGGGTGTTCGTCCTCTTCCGCCCCTTTCCCAGGCTCAAATCTTCCTTCGCTAAAGATTAGGGGGGATGGCGTTTCGCCGTCGCTATGGGAAAACCCTGCGGATCATTGGCCATTTCGACAAGGTGACGCTGGAAAAGAGTCGAGAGGCCGTTCTGTCGGAGTTTGAACGTTTGCGGCCGCTGATGCAGGATGTTGGCTATATGCTGATGCCGGATCACTTAATTACGCCGGGCGTCTCCCTCGACATGTATCGCTGGTATCTTGACCGCGTTCGCGAATTACGATTCTGGCGGCAGGGAGCCGTTTCTACGCCGCGAACAGGAAAACGCGTCTAGGTTAGGGCACAGGGCAAAGGTGGAAAACGTGAGTGACCGGCACATCCGGAGCCGTCCACTCGATCGCGTGGAGGCTACGCCCGACGGGCTGGTCGGTGATGACGTCGGTCACATCGGCGGGCCACGGCAGACGGAGGGACCGGTGGCCGCCCTTGAGGGTGTGAAGCGCGGCCACCGAACGCGACGCAATGATCACATCATCGCTTTCGCACCAAACGTGCGCGCCGGCCCAGCGCGCCGGCTCCCGCCACAGCGGTGCCGGCAACCCGAGCGCAACGGTAAACACCGACGCCCAGTCGCCCGGACCTCCCACCGACCCGCCCCCCGGCCGAAGGTTTTCACCGAGAGACCCGATCGGAGCAGACCCCGGTGCAGCCATGCCTCGCCGAGGCGGTCGCCGTCGCGGGGCACCAAAACGGGTCCGTAGGAGAGCGTGCTGCCGTAAAGGATATGCTTTCGTCCGAGGGTGGCGGCGGCGGTATCGGCGGCCAGTCGCCGAAGGCGCGCATGGTAGAGGTCACGGGTCAGTTCGAGGTAATCGCGGACGGCCGCTTCGCTGGGCCAGAAGGGAAGGCGCTCGACGACTGGGACGGGGCCACGATTTCGGTCGCGGGGCGTGTCATAGGTCTCGAAGTTGGCATCGGGGACGCCATGGGTGGCGCGAAGGGTCTCGACGGTCTTATATTTTTCCCGGAGAAAGGCACGCCATTTCGCCAACATCACAGGGCTGTGGTCAAAGAGCCAGCCCTCGATGAGCGGTTGGTGGATTCCTTCCAGCCGGTCGCCGTTCCAGTAGCCGATGATGCGATGGGTCCATGGGCGTCGTTCGTACCACCCGATCCAGGCGCGGGTGGCCTGTCCGCGCATTTCGGCGAACAGGTCGCTGGCGAGGGAAGGGCATTCGAGGCGTTCGCCGAGGTCGTTAACGAAGAGTTCGTCGGGATGGAGTTTTCGCTAGCTTCGTGGCTCGTCGGGACTGCTGCGCAGAAGAAGTCAGGCGTTCGGGTGGTCCTCCAGAATGTGCTGAACGTCGGCATCGAAATCCCAGGCAGGCGGAAGAAGCGGTTCTCCAGTGATGGTATCACCCCGCCAGAAGAGCGAGGGGGCCCATTCCCACGGCTCTTCCGGAGGAAGTTTCCCTTCCGGCGGCGTCAGGAGAAAGACGTCGGGAGCGTGAGCAAAGAAGCGGGCGGTCTGGCGTCGGAACACCGCTGGGCGGCGACCGGCGACGGGGCTGTAGGCGACGAAGGGAATGGGCTCACCGTTGACGACGATGACCGGCTTTCCATTCTGGACACGGATTTCCGCTTCCGCCATGGCGGGGGATCGGTTTTCGGCCGGGGGCAGGGTGTGGGGTCCTCCACGGCCGGCAGTGCTGGCAGGGCCCCAATCCCCGCGATGAGCCACGCGAACAGCCTGCCCCAGCGACGCATAGTGAACCCTTTCTGTGTTTCCTCAGGACAAATTCACCTTTGCGCAAAGGTTGGGTTGGCAGAGGAGATTAATAACCGACGGTTCCATTGGCGCCGGGAAGACCGTCGGTGCCGGGAGGATCGCCGGGCCCGCCTGTGCCTCCCGCTCCGCCACTACCCGGCCGCGCCCCTTTTCCGCCGGAATTACCGCCCTTTCCTCCATTTCCACCATTGCCCCCACCGCTGATGTAGACACCCTCCAGATAGTCCCAAAAGCCAGCCTCTCCAT
>Ga0209101_1002572_pt1 | contig 11830 bp, 6 predicted proteins | sample ConPoolayeCmetaG_FD_185481 | JGI IMG/M metagenome (GOLD analysis project Ga0209101, IMG submission 185481) | Hot spring microbial mat communities from California, USA to study Microbial Dark Matter (Phase II) - Cone Pool mat layer C metaG... ... | reverse complement strand
GCCCACGCCAAAAATCCACCGCCACGCGCTATGCGGCAACACCCCGCTGGCCGAAAGATGCTCGAAAAGCATCACGATCAACGCCGCGGTGACGTTGCCGACCGCCGAAAGGGCTTGGAGAAGTCCGAGGGCGGGGGTGCGGGCGCGGTCGGGCAAGGCCTCGGCCACCAGGGACACGCCCACGGCAAACTGCCCCCCCACCCCAAGGCCCGTCAAAAACCGATAAAACGTAAAATCCCATACCGTCACCGAAAACGCCGTCAGCCCGGTGAACACCGAGTATGAGAGGATCGTGAAGACCATGGTTCGGGCCCGGCCAATGCGGTCGCCCATGATCCCAAAGGCGATCCCCCCCACCGCCCAACCGATCAAAAGAATCGACGTCGAATAGCCGGCGTAGCGGTCCACCATGGGGTCGCTCGCCGGCAACTGCAACAGCTCGGCGACCGCGGGTTTGCGCTCCGCGTTGAACAACTGCTGGTCCAAACAGTCGAACAGCCAACCCAGGGTGCAGACCGTAAAGACAAACCAATGATAGCCGTTGAGTTCGCGATACCAGGGACGCGGCGATTCGTTCATCGCAACTCCTTCATGCCTCGTCGGGAAAGCCAGGAAGCAAGACAAAGTCCCCTTGTCTTAGCCGAAATCAACTCCGCTCGCAAGCAGCGATCGCTCGGAATGTGGCGTCCTTTTCGCGATCTGCCCATAATGAACCGGAGAACCCAGTCCCTCGGAATCCAGACCATGCAGCAGCCATCGGCGAAGGCTTTCCCCTGGCGGCCGCCAGGCGACTTGCCGGTCCTGCCAAAACGCGGCATCCACGTTTGGCGCGTCGCGCTAGCGGCCGACCCCGAAGCCGTCGCTTGTGCCGCCCGCTTGCTGGATGCCGAGGAGCGCCTCCACGCCGAACGTCTCCGCACGGAAGAGCTTCGCCGTCGGTTCATCCTCCGCCGCGCGCGGCTGCGGCAGATTTTGTCGCTCTACGTGGCGGAGCATCCCGGCTTGCTGCGTTTTGCACGCGGGCAGTACGGCAAGCCGCGGCTGGCCGAGCCTCGGCGCATGGAGCCAATCGAGTTCAGCTCCAGTCACTCCGCGGATTGGGCGTTGGTCGCGGTCGCGGCGGTTCGGCCCGTGGGCATCGACATCGAACGGGTGCGACCTCTTCCCGATGTGCAGGAGTTGTGCCGCAACTATTTTGCTCCCGCGGAGAACGAGGCCCTCGCCAAGCTCGTTTCGACGCAGCGACTGGAGACGTTCTTTCGGCTCTGGGTATGCAAGGAGGCGGTGCTCAAGGCCCTGGGGACGGGGCTTTCGCTGGGGCTGGACCAGGTCGTGGTTTCGGCCGACACCGCTCCGCCGAAACTCGTTGCCTTGGGCGGCGAGGCGAATCGCGCCCTCGCCTGGCGGTTGGAGTTCCTCCCCTCAGCGCCTGGCTTTTTCGCCGCGGTGGCCTGGGAAGAAAGCAGTTTGCAACCAGGCCTGGATGCCGCGCCGATCGAGTTGTTCGACTTTCCGCCCGATTGGCCCTCGATCGACCACGATCCGCTCGACACCCCCGCGGCCCTCCGCCCGATTGAGGACCGCTCCGGCCCGGAATAAGATGACGTTTGCCCTGTAACGAGATAAGCGACGCCATTGAACTCACCCGGCACATCCGTCCCACGAAGGGAGCAAGACATGGGCATTCGACGCGGCATGGTCTCCCCACGGATCTTGGTTCTCAGTTGGATTGTCCTTGCCGAGTCGGTCACCGGCGCGGCGCCGCCGGAGAATCTTGCCCTCAAGGCCACGGCCTGGGCAAGTTCGGAACACAACCAGCATTATCTCGCCCGATTTGCCGCGGACAACAAAATTCCGCACGCGGGCAGCACCAGCGCGGACCTCGACGCGGCCTGGTGCGTGCTCAAGGCCCAGTCGGGCGACCAGGCCCAATTCACGCTGACCTGGCCGCAGCCGGTGGAATTGGCGGAACTGATCTATTGGGGCCGCACCACCTGGTTCATGAACGAGTGCTGGAAGGATTACGAGGTCTATCTCGACGAGGCCAGTCAGCCGGTGGTCCGCGGCACGTTTCAGGTGATCCACGGACCGCAGCGGATCCGAATTCCCACCGCCCGCATGACCAAGGTCACGTTGAAGTTCCTCAATTCCTACGGCGGCTTCAACCCGGGCGCGCTGGAGATCCAGGCCTTCTCCCGCAGCCCATCCGAAAAGGAGCTGGCGCGGATCGCGGCCCAGGCCACGAGTACGCTGGCGCTGATGCCCTGGGTCGAGAAGAACGATCCCAAGCACCTCCGCGAGTTGATCCACTCGCTCAAGCGGCTTCATGGCGAGCGCTATGCGCAAGCGGCCAAACATCTCGCCCAACTCGACAAGCTCGAAGCCGCCGCCGCAAGCCTGCGAAGCGTGCCCCCCTCCCCCGCACAGGCCGACGAGCAGGAGAAAATCCAGGAATCGCTCGAGGAACTCGAACGCGACGTGCTCTTGTTCGACGTGGATCAACTGCTGGTCATCCAGCGCCACGAAATCCATGCCAGTCACGTTTATACCTATCATTACGAGGGATTTCGTGCCGGTGGCGGGCTGTACGTGGTTTCGCGCAAGGACCCGAACCACGAGAAGTTGCTCGTCGCTTCGCCCACCGGCCAGATCCTCGACTGCGACCTGTCTTACGACGGACGGACCGTTCTGTTCAGTTGGCGAAGGAAGGAAAACGAAGGCTACCACGTCTGGTCGATCGGCGTGGACGGCGCGGGATTGCGGCAGCTCACGTCGGGGCCATGGCACGATTATAACGCCTGCTGGCTGCCCGACGGCGGCATCGCCTTCTTGAGCACCCGGTCGCCGCAGTTTGCCTATTGCTGGCACGCCCCGGTGGGCATCCTCCACCGGATGAACGCCGACGGATCGGGCGTGCGCCAGCTTTCGGCCAATTATCTCAACGACTTCACGCCCGCCGTGCTCGACGACGGCCGAATCATCTACACCCGCTGGGAATACGTCGATCGCCCCGCCATTCCCATCCAAAGCCTTTGGACGATCAATCCCGACGGCACGGGCCTTTTGGGCTATTATGGCAATCGGGTCCTGTCGCCGGGCACGTTCATGGAGGCGCGGCAGATCCCCGGCAGCACCAAGATTCTTTGCACCATGACCGGCCACAACGGCCCGACCCGCGGCGCCCTCGGGGTCATCGACCGCTGCCGCGGAGTCAACGCCCAGGAGGCGATCGAGAACATCACCCCCGACGTGCCCGTGCCCAAGGTCAACGAGGGCTGCGGCAACACCGACGGCACCAAGCAATACAGTTGCCCTTACCCGCTGGATTCCATGCGGTTTCTCTGCTCGATCCGCGGGGCGGTGCTCGTGCGCACGCTGTCGGGCGAATGCCAATCGGTGGCCTTGCCGGAGCCGGACGACGGGATGCAGCTTTTCTGCGCGCAGCCGGTCCGGCCGCGGCCGCGACCGCCGGCGCTCCCCTCGACGTTGCCGCCGACTTCGGATGACTACGCGACGGTCTTCGTGCAAGACGTGTACAACGGCCTGGAGCCTTACGTCCACCGCGGCGAAGTGAAGACGATCCGCGTGGTCCGCGAAATGCCCAAGACCGTGCGGATCGACCCGAGCCTTCGGGCCTTCGGGTTCCAGTTCCCGGTGATTTCGTGCGGAGCGACGTATGCCGGCAAGATGGTGCTGGGCGACGTGCCGGTCGAGCCTGATGGCTCTGCCTGCTTCCGTGTCCCCGCCAGAATGCCGATCTATTTCATGGCCCTGGACGCTCAGGGCCGGGCCGTGCAGCGCATGAGGAGCTTCACCCACTTCATGCCCGGGGAAGTGCAAGGTTGCGTCGGCTGCCACGAGCACCGGCTGCAAACCTCGCGTCCCCTGGCGCCGCTGGCGTCCGGCCAGACGCCCCGGACGCTGCAACCGCCGGAATGGGGCGTCACGGGTTTCGATTATTCGCGAATCGTGCAACCGGTGTTGGATCGCTACTGCGTCGAGTGCCACAAGCCGGTCGATCCGCCCAAGGGACTCGACTTGACCGGCGGCAAGACCGACTTCTTCAACGTCTCCTACGAAATGCTGGCCCGCGAGAACCAAGGGGGCCGCGGCAGCCCCTATGTCAATTGGATTCCAACCTACAACGGCCAGGAGTGGAACATCCTCGAAGTGCTGCCCAAGACGTGGGGATCGCCGCGGAGCAAGCTGGCCGACGTGGTCCTCTCGGGCCATCCGGACGAAAAAGGCAAACCCCGCTTCGCCATGGACGAAGCGAGCCGTCGCCGCATCCTCTCGTGGATCGACCTGAATGTGCCCTACTACGGCGCCAGCGAGACGGCCTATCCCGAGAAAATCGGTTGCCGCCAAATCCTGCCCGAAAACCTTGACCAGGTGCTGACCGACGTGGCGACTCGCCGCTGCGTCGCTTGCCATGCGGGCGGGAAGATCCCGCGACGCGAATGGGTCCGGATCACCGAGCCTGAGTTCAATTCCTTCCTCGTCGCGCCGTTGGCGAGGTCTGCCGGCGGGAACGAAAAATGCGGCAAGGCGGTCTTCGCCGACAAGTCCGACCCCGACTACCAGAGACTCCTCGCCACGTTCGCGCCCGTGACGGCGATGCTCAAGGCTCGCCCTCGCATCGACATGCCCGGCGGCAAACCCGCCCCCGACGTCTGCCGCGATTGCCAGTAAACGGCGCGCTTAACGCCCAACGGGGCCATGTGCAAGGGCCATCTCCAGCGCTGGCTTCGAAAAGGAAAAACCCGCTTCCAGCAACCGCCGCGGATAGACGCGGACGCTGGCCAGCAACATTTCGTCGGCCATCTCGCCCAAGACGGCGCGGAGGGCGATCGCGGGGGCGTGCAACAGGGTGGGCCGTCGCACCACGCGACCCAGCGTCTGGGTGAATTGGCGGTTGGTCACCGGTTGCGGGCTGGTGACGTTGACCGGGCCGCGGAGCGAATCGTTTTCGAGCGCAAACGCAATCGCCCCGACCGCGTCTTCCAGCGCGATCCAACTCATGTATTGGCGGCCGCTGCCCAGCCGTCCGCCGAGGCCGAAACGGAAAAGGGGCAGCAGTCGAGCCAAGGCGCCGCCTTCCGGCGATAGCACCACGCCGAATCGGGCGAGCACCACGCGAATTCCGGCCTCGGCGGCCGTCATCGCCGCCTCTTCCCAGGCACGGCATACCTCGGCCAGAAACCCCGTGCCCGGCCCGCTGCTTTCGTCGAGCTTCTCGTCTCCACGGTCGCCGTAGTAGCCCACCGCCGAAGCGGACACGAGGACCTTGGGCGGCTGGTTGAGGCCGGCCAGGGTTTTCGCGAGAAGCAACGTGCCCTCCACGCGGCTTGAGCGAACGCGGGCCTTTTTGGCCGCCGTCCACCGGCCCGCGCCAATGTTCTCACCGGCGAGATGGACGACCGCGTCGAAACCTTCGAGCTGTTTCGGCTCGATCCTTCCAGCCGCTGGATCCCAGCGAATCTCCGACGCGGCCGAGAGAGGATCGCGGCGAACCAAGCGAACCACCTCGCTCGACGCGTCCAATCGCTTCGCCAACGCCGATCCAATCAACCCGCTTGCCCCGCTCAGCAAGATTCGCATGGCATCCTCGATTCAGGGATGGTTTTCCGGAACGGACTTCCGCGCGGCACGGCCCGATGTCGCGCTAGGACCAAAAACCGTCAAAGTTTCTCCGCCATGGCGGCGATGTCCTCGAATCGTCCCTCGACGAGGAGCTTTCCGTAGGCGGAAAGTTCTCCCTTGGCCACGTTGCGCCAGGCGGCCCAAAGCTGTTTCTCCTGGGCGGCGAGCGTCATCTGGCGGCTGACCAGGGCCGCCTCGGCGTCGGCGAACCGGCGGACGGTGGCGGGATCCCACGCGGGCATCTGCCGCGCCAGGAGGGCAAGGCGGCCAACGATGGCATCGGCCAGCCGCTGGCCGTCTTCGTGCGTGGCAAAGCGTTTGGGGTCGCGCCCGCCCACGCCCCGGTGCGGTTCCTCGCCAAGCCGCGAAAGGTCCACGCTGGGCGGGTCGAGAACCATCATCAGCGAGGTCTCGCCCCAGGCCGCATGGTCGCCGAAGTAGCCTTCGTCGAGGGCAAGCCAATACTCGGGCGTGCCCAGGACCGGTGCGCCGAGGATTCGGGTCATGCGCACGGCGAGTTCGCGGACCACGATTTGTTGCGCGGCGCCGTAATGCCCGGTCAGCACGATGACCGCGCGAAAACCCTGCCGGACCGCTTCCCGGCAGAGTTGTTCCACCCAAGGCCGCAGGAGGACGGAAAACACCTCGTTTTCAGGCTCCATGACGAAGGTGTGCGGCTGGTCCAGGCCGCCCACCCCGCCGTACAAGGGCGGGGCCACCAGCCCGCCAGACCGCATCGCGGCCCGTACGCACAGCGCGTGGGCCTTCAGCGCGTCGACCCCCACGACGTTGTGCAGCCCGTGCCACTCGATCGTTCCCAGCGGCTGGAACAACGTGGGGCAGGCCCGCATGGCCTCGTCGATTTCGCGGGGACGAAGATGTTCCAGGCGGACTTCTTTGCCGTTGGGACCCGGCGAATCCGCCTCGCCAGCCCCGGCCGCCAGCGAAGCGCTCGACGCGGCGGCGATTCCCATTCCCGCCAGAAACATTCTTCGATTCATGGTCGCATCCGATGATCGCCAGCGTTTTTCCGAACCAAGGCGCGCCGTCGTGGATGCCGCCGGTCAAGGAGCGGAAGGAGGGCCCCGTCGCGGGTCCGAGCCGCGGTTCATGCGGTTTTGCACGGAACTGGCGATGGCCGCGAGCATCTTGGGCACCTGCGAGGCGGACATGTAGACGCGGGCCGAGACGGCCGCCGTGGGAAAAAACCGCGTGATGAAGTCGAAGAAAAACTCCGAAGGGGAGTGGCCGATCATCACCGTGTTCGCGTAAACCCCGCTGAGGATCTCGTCTGGCAGGCGAAGGTCCTGATAGATTTCCTGGACGGTGGGCCGCCGCTCGATGGGCGGCTGCGGCAGGGGCTTGGGGGGGCCGAACACCTGCTCGTAACGTTGCAAGTTTTCCCTCAGCGCGGCGACGAATTGCGCCGCCACGTTGGGTGTCATGACGACCCTGGCGCCAACGCGCGGCGGACGGTGCAAGCCCTGAACGAAATCCAAGACGAATTCCTCGGCCCCCTCGACCACGATCACTCCCGTGCAAAAAACGCCCGGGGCCACCCGCTCGGGCAAGCGGGCCGCAACCGGTGTATGTTGCACTTGTTGACTGTAAAGCCCAGGATCGCCGGAAGGTTGCGAAGGACCGGGCGGGGGGCTGTTCGTCTCATCACTCACGGCAGAGTCTCCGAAAACAATTCCAGGGTCGTCCCGACCCGCATCATCCTAGCACAGCCCTCAAACACCGGGAAGCCGTCGAACGTCACCCTGACAAAATAACGTGAACATCCGTCGCCCGAACCAAACCAAGGCTCGAACAAGCCCGGGGTTGAAACGCGTGAGCTTGCTTTTGGATCGACCTTGCCCGGGAGATCGAAACGGCGCTCGCAACCGTCCTTGGGCGAGGCCACGATGCGAGGGCCTGGGACGTGAACCACGCCCTTGGACCGATTTTCCCGGCGGCGACAGCGGCGCAGTCGTTCTTCCCCAAATGGAAAGTTACTGGCCACTGGGCGGCTCGGCGGCGGCGGTGGCCGCTTCCGCCGCGTCGAGTGGCCGATGGTAGAGCTTCACGCCGGCAATGCGTCCCACGACCTGATACGCCGGGCCTGGCCCGCCGCTGTACTGGCCGACGTGCAGTTCGCCGGGCCAGACGGCCGTGACGGGCTTGGCGGGCGTTTCCGCCACCAGGACGCCGTCCTGAAACAGCCTCAGCGAGCGCCCGTCGCACGTGCCGACCAGGTGAATCCACTTGCCCAAGGCCATGCGGCCGCCATCGCAGTCGATGCCCCCGACGTGCCAGCGGAACCCCGCGCCGAGGCGTTGCAGGAACCAGCCCGCCTGTCTCCACGCGCCGCAACTGAGAATCACGGGCATTTCGCCAGGCGCCTCGAAGAATACCCAGCATTCCAGCGAGATCGGCTGGCCGAGATCGAAGTAGGGATGATGGGGGAACGTGAGATAACCGCCCGGCTCCAGACGCAGGACTCCGCCTTCGCAGCGGGCCGAACCGTGCGACGCGGCGGCAAGCGGCTGCCCTTCACGCACCAGGCCGACCGGCTTGTCCTGGAAAGTCCCCACGAAGACCGGTTCCTGAATGACCTTGGCCGAGGCGGTCACCGGCGGCGCAGGTTCGCTCTCGACGCCGCGGAGGCTGATCGAACGCACGGTGTACGAATACGGCTGGTGAAGCTCGACTTCCGCGTCGGCATATGACCTTTCGCGCAGCGGCTGCTCGGTGATCCGCGTCCAGGAAGCGGAATCGCCCTTCGCGCGATAGACATGGTAGCCCGCCACGGGCCTCCGCGGGGCTAGCCAAGAAAGCCGGATGGCGCCTGAGGCGGGCACGACCTTGAGGGCCGAGGGCGGAGGCGGAGCCGAGGGCGGAGGAACGGTCACCGCGGCGTAGCGCGGAAGGCTTCGTCGGGCGCCCGACGCCAGCACGACCGCATAGAAATGCTTGCCCGTCGCCGGGTTGTTCGTGTGCTGGAACACGGCCGTGCGCGCCAGGAGCGTCTGTGGCGTGGGAGCAAAGCCCTCGCGGTCCCCGCGGTGGAACTCGGCCTCCAGGCCGATCGTCTGTGCCGATCGCTCCGTTCGCAGGAGAACCAACCCGTCTTCGGTCAACACTGCGTCCAACGGCGTGGCGGTTTCCGGCAAGGGCGGTGGGTTGAACGTCCGGCAGGCCCCGGGGAGAATCTGCGCGCCGGGCATGTCCACGCGCGGCGTCGCCAAGGCTTTTTCCCGGCCCTCCTCGATCACAGCCAGCATGGCCTGATAGTGCGGGTCGTTGGTCGAGGCGAAGCTGATCACCGGCTGGCCGCTGAGGTCCGGGGGCACGATCGGCCGCGGGGCGAACGCCTCCAGCGGCTGAACGGCGTGGGCATAGCCGTTGACTAGCAGTCGAATCCGCTGCCGTCGCGGGTCGACCTTGCGGTCGCGGCACAATCCCAGCCCCAAAGCTTCGCCCTTGGCCATGGGGGCGCGTAGAATCCGGCTCAACGGCGGGTCCTTGAGATTGATCCAGTCGTTCTCGAACACCAGGAGTCGGTCGCCCTCGCCATGGCATTTCAGGCACCTGGCCGCCTGCATCCGAGCGGTGAGGGCCGAGCGGAGCTGGCTCCAATTCCGCACCGCGCAACCGTGTTCGGTCTGGTCCCACGTGCCGTGGTACAGGCCGTTCGAGTCGATCCAGGCCATCAGCAGGTCGCGCTCCTGGCGAGAGAGGTTCGGAATGTTTCCGTTGTGGCCATCGAGGAGGAGCTTCGCCAACGGGGCGGCCCCGGAACCGAAACTCCGCGGCGGGAACAGCGGGGCCGAGCCGAACGCCGTGCCGTTCATGCAATCGATCCCGGCGATCCAATACGCGACCAATTGCGTTTGCCGGCGGCTGGTGAGATTCTCGTAAGAGATGTTGAAGTGTTCGGTCCAACCGCCGGTCAGGTCGATCCCCGCGGCGATGTCCTTCTCGCCCCCGTGGCAACTCGCGCAATGCCGATCGAGGATGGGTTGGACCATGCTGGGGTAGTCGATGAAGCCGCTGCCCCAGGATTCGGCTTTGGGACGGTGCGGCTCCCGGCCGAGGATGTGGCGAAATCCGTCATTGGCGGCCGCGCTGTATTTGTGTTCATGGCATCCGATGCAGGATCGCGTCGCGCCGGGCGCGGCCTGAACGAAGGTCCGCATCCCCTGGACGAGGCGACCGTCGGCGTCCAGCGCCTGAAAATACAATGCCCGGCCCGACGGAACCTCGAAATACGCCGACCCGTCCGGCTCGACTGGCACCACGCCCAGGTAGTTCTTCACGCTGAACGCCAAGGCGCAGGAGACGAGAAAGGTCTGGTTGTAGGGGCTGCCGCCCATCATCGTGGGGCTGACGCGGGAGGTCTCTTCGATCACGCGCAACCATCGGATCTCCCCGCGCTTCACGCCTTCCAGCCCCCGATGGATGTCCTGGACGAAAAACCGGCCGGTGGTGGCGCGGCGGTCGATCGTGTCGATGATCGACGGCGGCCGCGGCCGCGGCTTGACGAGCATCGGCGAATGGAGGCAGATTTCCGGGTCCGAAAGCAGTATCCCCCGGCGGCCCGCCCGGTCGATCCACTCGATCACGTTCCGCTTCTGGCCCGCCGGGCGGCCGCTGAAAAGCACGATGTCTTCCGACAACGGCCAAGGTTCGCAGGAGTCGCCGCGGTCGCAAGTGGGGTCGTCGGGATGCTCGAAGTTGAACGCGGCCGCCGGATCGTTCTTGCCCCGCCGGGGATCGATCATCGCGATCGACCCCCGCGGCGGCGCATTGTGCTTGGCGAACGTGCCCACGATGAGGTGAGAATTCGGCACCGGCCGGGCGTCGAGCACGGCCTCGGGAAAGACCATGTTGTTGGCGTACACGGCCGTCTCTTGCGTTCCATCGGGATTGCAGGTCCAAAGCGACTGGATCGTCAGGGCGTTCTTGTCCACGTACTCCCAGCGGCCGAAGAGAATTCGCCCGTCGGGCATCACGCTGGGGTCGAACTCGTTGACGTTGTTGACCGAGATCGGGTGGATGTCGGAACCGTCGGCGTTCATCCGGTGGAGAATCGCCACGCCGGTGTTGTTGCACGGAACCAGTCCGCTCGGCCGCGTCGACAAGAACACGATCCGCCCGTCGGGAAGATAAGCCGGGGCGATGTCGTGCTGGCCGGCATGGCTGCCCTTGTAAGCGTCACAGGTAGGCTCGGGATTGGTCAAACGCCGCAATCCCTTGCCGTCGATGCCGATCTCGTAGATGCTCGTGCTCCCGTTTGGCTCGCCCTTGAAGCAGAACAACAGCTTCGTGGCGTCCCAAGAGAGTTCCGGGTGGGTGTAAACGCCAAGGCCGAGCGTGCCGGGCGTGGTGGGGTCGATCACCGGCCGGATATTCCACTCGGAGCGCGGGGCTTGGGGATTCTCCAGCACGTAGATTCCCCCGCCGCCGGGCGGCCATTTGTAATAGGTGTCGTAAATGTGGATGCCCGTGTAGGAGTGACGCTTCACGAAAAGCAAGGGGGCGTCCAGCAGCCGGAAGACGGCGCGTTCCGCCTCGGCTTGCGCCGACGCGGCACCAGGTTCTTCCGCACCGGCGGAGTGAAGGAAAAAAATCAAGCCCAGCGCGGTCATCCAAGCCGCCGTGTGTTGGTATCGCGTCATGACGAAGCCCTCGAAACCCTACTTGCAGCCATCGTGATCCGGTTCTTCCTTCCCAAGCCCCAGGCCGCCGAGATGGAATCGGCCAGGCCGACGGTTGCCGAAATCCTCCTCAACATACTCGGAACCACCAGCCAACGAAAGCCCCGCCGGGCCGCGAAGGCTTCGCTGGGAAAACTCGGGAGCGGACCAGTTATACTCCGCGCGGCCGAATATGAGTCCTTCTTATTCGAGAAACGTCTCATTTCAACGCCTGCGGAGCATAAAGGCCCGTTGACGGGCCTTGTCCGCCGTAGGCGGTCTTCGGCCCGGCGTTTCACGCCTCGTCCTTACCCACATTTATTTGATCGTTTCAGCGAGTTCGGCTCCACGGACAAGGAGGTATAGTTTTTGCCAGCCCCGCCAGATCGTCATCCAGCCGGGTTCGCCATCGCACTTGCGGCCGAGGAAGCCGCCCAGCTTGGCCAGTTCCCGATAGAACTCATAGATCGTCATGGTGGCGATTGGAATCGTTTTCCGGCGACTCT
>Ga0209101_1002571_pt1 | contig 11830 bp, 6 predicted proteins | sample ConPoolayeCmetaG_FD_185481 | JGI IMG/M metagenome (GOLD analysis project Ga0209101, IMG submission 185481) | Hot spring microbial mat communities from California, USA to study Microbial Dark Matter (Phase II) - Cone Pool mat layer C metaG... ... | reverse complement strand
CGTCGTGGTCGTCGGCACCGCCGTGGTGGTCGTCGTGGTCGAGGTGGTGGTCGGAGGCTGCGTCGTGGTCGTGGGCGCGACAGTCGTGGTCGTCGTCGGGACCGCCGTGGTGGTCGTCGTGCTAGTCGTGGTCGAGGTGGTGGTCGTGGGCTGCGTCGTGGTCGAGGTGGTGGTCGGGGGCTGCGTCGTGGTCGTGGGCGCGACAGTCGTGGTCGTCGGCACCGCCGTGGTGGTCGTGATTGTGGTTGTTGTGGTTGTTGTGGTTGTCGTGGTCGAGGTGGTGGACGTGGTAGTCGGTCCACAGTCGAGATCCATGACCCGGGCGCGACGAGCACGGAATCCGGCAGCTACAATGTCGCCCATGAGCTGCGCCCCAGGGCCCGCGCTCACGGTCGCCTGCTCCGCGCACAGCCTGCCCTCCAGCCGTCCTCCCCGCGAGATCCTCACCCGCGCCCCGTTCGTAACGAACCGGAGGTCGCAAGGCTTGACGCCGACAGCGGCGCCGACCCGCGCCACGTTACTGATCCGGAGATCTCCCGCGATGCCGATCTCTACTGGACCGGTCGCCAGGACCCTCCCGCCGCGAGAAACGGCAAGCGAGCAGAACTCGTAATTCCCAGGGTCGAGCACGAGCTGCCCCGCCTGCCCGGCGCCGCCCGCCACCCTCACGTCCCCATATACACCGGGCCCGAGACGAGTATTGTCCCCGCGGCGTACGATCACGTCGAGACCGCTCGTGCAGGCCGGCACGAGCGTGGGCCCCGCCGGGCATATCGTCGCGCTCGCTCCTCCGACTGCCGCTCTCGTGGCACCTCCGCGGGGCACGACGACGGCACTCGCGGAGCAGGCGAACACCATCACCATGACCGCCACGCCCACGCCGACCAGGCCGACCGAGCGATGCCGGGCGTTCCCCCGGCCACCGCCCGACAGCCCAACCGCGCACGGGCTGCTCGACATCGGTGCTCCCATCAGAGCTTTACCTCGCAGGTCACGCCGTCGACGTCCTCTCCAAGACCCGTTCCAGCTTGCGTGACCCGACACCGGAAATCCGCCGCGGTCGGGAGCGGCGCTCCCTGGCAACGCAAGAAATCGATGGTCGCGAACCGACCTGGCGTCCACGCATTGGGAGAGGCGATGCCGATCCGGATCCAATAATCACGGTCGTTCGACACCATAAACGACCCGGGTGGAATGTTGCGGATTTGGTCGTCTACCCGGGAACTGCCGGGGATGATGATCTTCCCCTCCGGGTAATCGATCTCCGCCACCAGTCCCCCGATGGCCGGCGCGCCTGCGGGAACCGCGAAATGCACATCGGCCGACCATGTCAGCGTGAGGTCCGGCTGGCACTGCTGGACGATGCAATTCGCCGGGCAGTTGTCCCAGTCCTCGGTGTTTCCGTCGTCGCAGGTCTCCGGTTCCTCCACCGTGCGATCACCGCATACCGCCGTCGAGATCAGCGTCGTAGTCGTCGTCGCTGTCGGCTGCGTGACCGTCGTCGAGGTCGTCGTCGCTGTCGTCTGCGTGACCGTCGAGGTCGTCGTCGTGGCGGGAAGAGCGCCGATCGGGGTCACCTCCGCGACGCGGCAGCGTACCGGCGTGGTCGGATCTGCTGGGTCTATTACCGACGCGAAACTGTCGGCAGCGTCGAGTACCCTGCACGTGAAATCACCCGGCCGGATAACGCTCCCGGCATCGCAGTCGAAGCGCACAGCGGCAAACGGCCCGGCGTCGATTGCACGGGTCCCAGCGTAGACGAACCGCAGCGTGTCGTCGGTCCCATCGGCCGGACTGGTGTCGTTGTCCGAGAAATCAAAGATCCCCGCCCCGCTGACGAGCTGCGTTACTCGGGCCACCACACTGTCGGCTTTTAGGCTTCCCGGGATGCTGACCGCCCGCGGGTAGCCAAGCTCGAGAATGATCCCAGCCAGATCGAGAGTCGATGAGTACTCCGTGCTGACGATGGCTTCCAGGCCACCGGTGCCGCACGACAGCGGGTCGCGCTCGCACCCCGTACACCCATCGTTCGCCACCGTATTCCCGTCATCGCAATCCTCGCCGGGCTGGGTTATCCCGTCGCCACAGAAGGGGAGGCGACACTGGTGGCAGCCATCGGCGGGGTCAGCGTCGTTACCGTCGTCGCACTCTTCGGCCCCCCCGACAACGCCGTCGCCGCACTGCGGAACGCGACACTGGTTGTCGCAGTCGTCGGCGTCGCTCGTGTTCCCGTCGTCGCACTGTTCTCCGAAGTCCTGCTCGCCATTCCCGCAGACGAGCGATCCGAAAATTCCTCGGGCGAACAGCTGCCCCGTCGCGGCCGCCGCGTCCACCACGCACGCCGGCAGCTGCGCGCACGTCCCCACCTCGATGCCGCTCACCCCGCTGCACTTCTTGCCCAACTTGACAGCCGCCTTGGCCGCAACCCCCGACGTATCCGGGATGCAGCTCGGGTCTAGCGCGCCGAAGGTCTGTGCCCGCTTGTCCAGCTTCCGCTGGCAGGCCACCGCCGCTCGCACTGCCGCAACGATGATCGTCGTCTTCGCCTGGCCGATCGCCGCGTGGCACCGTCGCAGGCTCTTGACCCTCGTCTTGTCGCCCGTGAAGCTGGGTGCACCCTGCAGAGCCTGGCCGCTTTCCTCGAGCGCCCCCCGGAGGTTGTCGACGAGGAACCTCGTCGGGTCGTTCCCCGCATAGTTCCCCCGCACGGGGTCGTCACTGCTGCAGGCCCGTCCGATTGCGGCGCTCGCCTGCGCTGCCGCCCTGGAAAAGGTCGCCGAACCCTGCAGGCGGTTACAGTCTTCGCTCCCGCCGCGAACATTCCGCGTCCGGTGACACTGATCGATGGCGCTGCTCCCGGCCTGCACAAGCACCGTGCCAGCGCGGGCGATCGCCCCCCGGCAACGTCGGCTCCCCTTGAGCGGATCTGGGGCCGCGGAGACCGGAACGGCGAATGCCCAGCCCAGCGCGAGAGCGAGGAGCAACCCACGAGGAACGATCGACGCTGACTTTTGCATGGTTATCCTTGTGTCCACATTGAATGGCGATGTGGGCGGCCCCGTCACGGGACCGCCCACATCGCTCTCCTCACTGAACCGCGACGATGCATCCCGTATCGTTACGGGAGGATCGTCACCGAGCACGTGACGCTGCTCAGCGGTATGTCGTTTCCGATATCGTCCCCGGCCTGCTCGACCGTGCAGCTGAAGTCACCGACCACCGGTGCCGGCGCACCCGAACAGTTGGTGAACTCCAGATCCATGATATTCCCCGACCCTGTGGGGGAATACCCGGCGATGCCGACTCGCACCCCATAGTCAAAGTCGTTCGCAGCGACGAAGCCCCCCCTGAGGGACGTGATAAAGGCTTCCGCGTCGCCGCTGCTGCCGGGGAGGATGATCTTGCCTTCCGGGTAATCGAGGAAGAACACCGCGCCCGCAAGGGCAGACGGCCCCGTGAACGCGATGCGCACCGTCCGGGTGGACGAGTAATTGGGGGTGCAGCTCTCGATCACGCAGGTGCTGGGGCAGGTGTCCCCATCGACGAGGTTCCCGTCATCGCAGCTCTCGCCGGCCTCCGTCAGGCCATTGCCGCACACGGGGGCCGAGCTCCCGTTGCACTCCGCCGGGTAATCGCTCACTCCCTCGACCGCGATCCGGTCCACGCAGTCGACGTTGAACTCCGTAACGCACGCCACGCAGTCGACCACCTTGCCCACGGTGTTCAGTACGCCGATCGCCCCGCAGCTTGGCCCACCATCCGGCACCTGCAGCGCTCGACACCCGAGCGTGCTCACGAATAGATCCGGGATTGCGAGATCGTCGCCGCCGCCGCACAGCTTGTCGGCCCCCCCACACGCCTTGCAAAGCGCCGTCCGCAACTTCGTCTCGGCCTTGACGATGGCCGCCGCTGCCTTCCCGTCGCCCGGATTCGGACACGGGTTGGCATGCTTGCCCTTCAGCCGAGCCGCCCAGCACTTGCCGAGGATCTTCGACTTCGCCGCGAAGAACTTCTGCTGCTCCTTCCCGATCGCGGCCTGACATTTGTTGACGGCGTTCTTCGTGCCAAACGGGGCCTGATTGAACCGGTCGTACATCAGGCCGACCGCCTGATCGGTCGCGCGCTGATCCGTGCACTCGATACAGTCCGCGACGTCACCGCAATGGCTGATCACGCGCTGACACCCGCAATCCGGATCCGTGTCCGGACAGCCGCCGAGCTGAAACGACGGACACTGCACGCCAGGCGTCCAGCCGATGGACGCCACGGCGACGTCGTCACCGCCGGTCCCGCAGACCTTGTCCGCCCCACCACACGCCTTGTCGATCGCTGCCTTGAAGGCCGTCCGCGCCTTTGCGATCGCCGCCGCGGCCTTCGGCTCGATCGTGCACAGCGTGCTCCCCGCGGGCAGCTTGCCCGTGACTTTCCCTTCCTCGCACTTCTGCAGCGCTTTCGATCGTGCCTGCACGTACTTGGCAGAAGCCTTGGCGATCGCCTCCTGGCACTTAAGCGGATCCGCCGCCGCTGGCCCGGCCATCGCCGCCATCCAGCCCGCGAGTCCGACGGCCAGAGCCGCCTTCACAGGATTACCCGGGATTCGCATGTCTCCCTCCTTCTCATGCTTCTCATGGAAATCAGTCGCGTACGAACGAAATGAACTTGAAGCGTCCGCCGATCTCGGCGATCGAACCCGTATCGAGTACTGCCTCGCGGTCCGGCTCACCCTCGACTTGCAGCCGCAACCGCAATTTCTTGTACGCCTTGTACGTGGCGTACTCCTGCTCCCCTTCAGTGAACTCCGTTGCCTTCAGCACATAGGGGTTGCCACCGTATACTTGGAGGAGTTGCTGTTCACTATACAAACTCTTACCGTTCAACTGCCCCCAGAAGTATCGCGTCACCTCCTCGGGCCACGCACGGAGCCGCTCGCCGGGCGGCACGCTCCCCGGGAGAATCACCTCGCAATACTCGCTTTCGGTAACCCGCAGCCCCCGAAGCGCGGCTGCATCCCGGCTTCGCAGCGCCCCCAAGAAGCGCTTGATCAGCTCTTCCTGCGAGGGCACCCAACCCACGTGCTCCGCCGCGGACACCACCGGCACAGCCCCCTGAACCCACCACGCCACGATCGCCGCGACTATCCAGACGAGCCCACAGCGACCTCGAGGCCGACATTTCACGCGTTTCCACATCTCCTTCGTGTCCTACCTCTAGGGAGCCCCGGGGGGCGGCCTCGCGCCGCCCCCCGAGCATTTCTCGTCGTGCAGCGTGTCGAACGCGCCGCCTAGTTAACCGCCCAGTCGATCCAGGGCGTCGACAACCAGGTCGCCGCGCCAGGGGCGAACGCTCCCTTGTAGTTGGTCGTGTCGAAGAACGGGCTGTACGCCTTACAGTTCGCGCCACCGACCGCATCAGAGCCCGGCGCCGGGACGTAGGCATTCACGTCACTCACGGTGCTCGGGTAGGGGAGGGTGGCGGCGGTGAAGCCCGGGTTGGACGGATTGTCGAGCACGCCCTGATTCGTCACCCACAGCGACAGCATCTGGGCGGGTGTACACGGCGAGCTCGCGCTTCCGCCAGCCGTTCCACCCACGTTGTTCACGAACATCGTTTGCTGGACCCGGAGCAGCGGCTCGGTCGTCTGCTCAGCCGCGGGGCCCGTGCAACCGCGGGCAATGGTCGGGTTATCGCCGATGTTGACCCCGTTCTGCCGCCAGTTCGCGATGATCGAGTTCACGATCTTGCCAGCCGTCCCACGGCGGAAAGCGATGCCATGGTTGCCATTCGTTCCGCCCTGCGACGCCGTCCCGACGACTGTCGTATTGCAGAACGTCGGATTCGACCGGGGAATGAAGTCGAAACCGTTCTCGTTGTTGTCGGTCTCGTAGCCGTGCCGGCCGCCAGTGTTCGTGAAGGCGTTGTTCTGGATGTAGAGCGCGTACTGGACGTTCCCGATATATCCGAGCTGCCAGTCCAGTCCGTCGTCACGGCAGCCGCCGCTGACCAGGTACTTGGCGTTTACAGTGCCGCCGAACCACTCGAAGCAGTCATCGAAGCCCATCTTGGCCATGACGCGCTCGATCAGCGTGTTCCGGCCGACACCGTTCATCGTGAAGACGTTCAGCTCGTTGTCCGGCGACAGCTCGATACCGGAGAACTCGACGCGTGCAAACCGCACGCGGCCGCTCGAATCGTCGGCATCGCTGCCGCCGAACGGCACGTTGATGAGCCCCTCCGCGAGGCACTCGCCGCCAGGGCAGTTGACCGGCGCGCGGCCGTTGATGACCACGCCGCCCCAGTCGCCCTGCGTGCGGGAACCCGGGGCCGCATCGCTGGTGAATACGATGGGGTTTGCGGCGGTCCCGTTTGCATCGATCTTCGCGCCACGCTGGATGATGAGCACCGACGGGGTACCGTTAAAGGACGTCTTGCGGCCCTTCACGGTGGCACCAGCCTGAATGGTCAGCACCGCGGGCGGATTGACGAAGACCGTCCCGTCAACGAAGGTGTCGCACCCGGCCGGCCAGGTCTGGCTCGAATTGATGTTCCCCCGCACGTTGGTGTTGCACGCGATGGGAGCGGGCGCCGCCTGGCAGAGGGGGAACAAGGTCGGGACGCCCGTCACAGACGAAAGGTGCTTGACGAGGTCCGCAACGCCGACGCCGCCGTTATTATCGACATCCCCGCACTGGGTGACCCCTTGGCCACCACAGAGGCTCGATCCAGGCACCGAACCCGCAAGAAAGGCGCTCAGCAGGTTCGAGTCCGAGATGTTGAGCGAGCCATTGCCATTGATGTCTCCACAGGTCGCGGCCAGCGCGCTGCTCGGCCCAGTAGCGAGGAGGCCAACGAGCCCCCCCGCAGCCACCAGTTTCGAAAACACTGTTTTCATGATGCTCATCCCTCCTTCAGAGAACATGGGGTTTTCGCGTTTTACGGGTTCTCGACGATGCTGACCGTGCACTCGACGCCCTCCACGGGCTCGCCAAAGCGATCGACCGCCTCGACGGTGCAACCCGTCGCGATGAGTGGCGAGATGCAGGCGTTATCCCCAGGGCAGCCGCCGACGGGTGCGGCGGGACTGCTGGTACCGGCACAGGTCCCCACATCGGGATTCGGGAACGTTCCTGCTACACAGACCGGCGGATTCTGGATCGACCCAGTCGGGCCAGGCCCGGGGGGGCTGGTGTATACGCTCGTGCACTCGCATCCCGGCGGCACGGGATCCTGGTTGAAGCAGGCCAGGTAGTCGATGCCCGGGCAGCAGCCAATCACATTCGTCGCGCGGTTACAGAAGTTTTGGTCCAGCGTCGCGCACTGATCGAACACCGCCGTGAACAGCGGGCCCTCCTCAAAGATGTCCTGCGTTGCCGCCTTGACCACACGCACCTCGGAGTCGAGGTCGGCAAACGCCGTGATCCCACCGGCCTGGAGAACCGTAATGCGAGGCGCAACGACGCTCGAGGCGCCGAACCCCGGGATGCTCGTCGTAAGCTTCGGATAGTTCAGCACAACGAGAGCGCCGGCGATCTTGGTGGTTGGGGTGGGCATGTCGAGGGAGACGGTCACCGTGCGGGTGCTACCAAGGAGCGGCGAACACGTGCTCGCCTCGGACTCGCACAGCGAGTTGCAGCCATCGCCGTCGACCAGATTCCCGTCATCGCACTGTTCCTGCGTGAAGGGGCTCGTCGGCTCTACGATTCCATTGCCGCAGACTGCCGGCGGCGGTGGCAGGACCTGGTAGAAGTCCTCGACGAGGTTTTGCGCTCCCTGGGTGGCGATGTCCTCGATGCAGCTGGGGAGCGGCGTGCAGCTTCCCACGTCGAGGCTGGTCAGGCCGGCGCAGGCCTTCGTCACGGCCGCCACTCCCTTGGGCCCAGCCTTGACCGCGGTGGACACGCAGCTCGGATCGAGCGCCGCAAGCTGCGACTGCATGGTTGCCGCCTTGTCGAGGAGACGCTGACACTTGGTCGACGTCTTGAGGATTTCCTTGAAGTTATTGCTTCGCGCCTTCGCGATCGTCCGGGCGCACTTCACCTTGGCCTTGTCCGCGTTCAGGTCTGCGTTCCCCATGACCGCGAGCGAGTTGCCCGTGACCATGTCATCGATGGCAGGGTACACCGCCGCCGTCGGGTTCGACCCCACGTAGTTACCGAGCACCGGGTCACCGGGCTGGCATCCCTTGGCGATGGCCGCCGCACCCTTTACCTTCGCTGCGTCGTACCTGCCCTTCGGATCGAAGTCGCTCGGCGGCGCGGCAAAGACGTTGCAGGTCCCGTTCGGGTCGCCGGCTCTGTTCTTCGCCGCATGGCAGGCATCGGCGGCTCTAAGCCCGGCCAGCGCCACCTTGGTAAAGGTCTTGGCCAGGACGTCGCGACATTTTTGCGAATCCTTGAGTGCCGCGTGGACCGGCGTGCCTAGAACGCAGGCCGCCAACGCCGCCACCACGAGCACGCGGCCCGGGGGCTGCCCTCCTACTGTCGAATACATGCTTTCCTCCCTCCGTTGGTCTATGACCGGCACGCAGGAGTCGGTCGCTGGACGTCGTCCCGCCCGCCGGTGGGTCCAGCACTTTCCCTACTCGACGAGCGTGACAAGGCCGTGTCCCCCGTGCGACAAGTCGCGACAATCGGGATCGGAGGCGGGATGACCGGACATGAAGCCATCGGTTCGCCGGAGGCCAATACCAGCGCCGCCATGACCGATTCATGACAGTCTCGCGACATCGCCGTTAGCGGCCCTCGTGTTCGCCGGATCGTAACGTTGTAGCAACGACGAGCGGCCCCTATATGACCGGCCGATGCGCCTTCTTCGCTCTTCCAACAGGCTTCGTCTGGCCGTCGCCGGCCTCTGCGGGTTGTTCGCGCTGTGCGGCCCGCTACGCGCGGCGAGGGCCCAGGAGGCGAGACCACCCACACCCGGCCTCGTCACCGGCGTCGTGGTCGACAAGTCGTCCGCTGCCCCTCTCGCCAACGCCGTCGTCGAGGTGGTCGGCCGGAGCGAGCGCACACGCACCACCCCGGACGGCAAGTTCGTCCTGAACTTGCCTCCCGGCACTTACGACCTCCGCTTCTACGCGCCGATGTTCCAACCCGTCCGTCTCGAGCGGCTGGTGGTCACGGCGGGGGGCACGTCCTACGCCAACGCGAGTCTACCACCGGCGGGCGCGGCCGGCGTCGAGCGCGTCGAGGTCGTCGCACCGGCGGGAAAGGCATCGGAGGAAACGCAGCTGCTTCTTCGCAAGGAGGCCGCCGTCGTCGCCGAGACGATCGGCGCGGAGTCCATCAAGAAAACAACGGCCTCCGACGCGGCCGAAGTCGTGCAGCGAGCGCCGGCGATCCTCGTCAAAGACGACCGGCTGGTCTTCATCCGTGGCCTGAACGAGCGCTATGTGCGCGCGAGCGTGAACCAGAGTCGCCTGCCCAGCACGGACCCCCAGCGCCGCGTGGTGCCGCTGGACCTCTTTCCCGCCGACTTTCTCGACGCGCTCGCCGTGATCAAGAGTTACACGCCCGACCTGCCCGGCGATTTCTCCGGAGGGCTCGTGGCCCTCGATCTTCGTGACTTTCCGGAGCAGTACACCCTGAGCCTCGGGTTCTCGACGAGCGGGAACACGCAGACGACGTTTCAGGACTTCGACAGCTATCGCGGCAGCAAGTACGACTACCTCGGTTTCGGCAAAGACTTTCGCGACATCCCGGAGGGCTTCCCCGACACCGAGACGTTCGTCCGCCTGCCCGATGGACCACGCTTCACCCAGTCCCGGCGGTTTCGCAACATTTGGGCCATCGAGCCGCTCGAGGCGCCGCCCAACTTCGGAGCCAACGCGGCGGTGGGCAATACCCTCGGCCCATTTGGGTTCCAGTTAGGCGTCACGTATTCGAACGAATACAAGTTCCGGACCGAGGAAACCCGGCAGTTCATCAACGCCGGGACACTCGACGAGCCGGTCATCAGCGCGCGCGACGACTTCATCTTCGACGTGAGCCAGTTCCAGACGAAGCTGGGCGCAGTGCTAACATCCGCCTACGAGGTCCGCCCGGACCAACGCCTCACCTTCCGCGGGTTCATCAACCGCGGGTCCCTGGACGAGGTCATCAACGGTAGCGGGACCAACAACAACCTCAACCCGGACCAGCGCTTGCTCCAGACTCGGCTCCGATACACCGAGGAGCAGCTGGGGTTTCTTCAAGTCGGGGGAGATCATCGGTGGAAGTGGCTGGAGCTCGACTGGCGATCCGCCTACTCGCGCACCCGGCAGGACGAACCGGATATCCGTCACACGACCTACGTGAAAAGCCCGGGTGAGCCCCCCGTCGCCACCGAAGACTCGTCGGGTGGACTACGAGTGTTCAACAGCCTCTCCGAGTACCTGAGCGACTCCCGGCTCGACTTCACGGTCCCCTTCCCGATGGCGCTTCCCTTCAGCGACGCCTGGAGCGGGCTTCGGGGGAAGTTCAAATGGGGGCTCGCCTATGCGTTCCGCGATCGGACGTTCCAGCAGCGGCGCTTCCGCAATCAGATCCTGGCCGTCGATGCCACGCTGCCGCCGGAGGAGCTGTTCGCCCCCGACAACTTGCGGCCTGGGGTCATCGACCTGATCGAGCAGACCGCGCCGGAGGATTTCTTCGCCGCGACCGAGGAGATCGCGGCTGCCTACGGGATGTTCGAGGTGCCGCTCGTGCGGGACGTGCTCCGCGTCGTCGGCGGCGTCCGCTACGAATATTCCTTGATTCGCCTGCAGACTTTCGACGAGCTCGGTCAGGAGGCGCGGCCGCGGAAGAAGAACACCAACCCGCTCCCGGGGGCCAACGTGATTTTCAGTCCGCGGCCCGACATGAATGTCCGCTTCGGCTTCAGCCGGACGGTGGCCCGGCCAGAGTTTCGGGAACTTTCTCCGGTCGTCTACCCGGCGCCGCGCGGCTTGCGGCCGCTGGTCGGGAATCCCGAGCTCGTGCAGTCGGACATCGAGAGCTGGGATCTCCGCTGGGAGTGGTTCTTCTCGCCCCTCGAGCTATTCTCCGCGAGCTTTTTCTACAAGACGCTCGAGAAGCCGATCGAGACCGTAACCATCTCGCAGGCCTCGAACATCGCCGACTCGTTCTCGAACGCAGATAGCGCCACGCTGTACGGGTTCGAGGTGGAAGTCCGCAAGGATTTCGGATTCCTCGCCCGGGCCTTGCAGCACCTCTCGCTGCAGACGAACGTCACCTGGAGCAAGTCAGAAGCGACGATCCCGCGCGGAGAGTTCCAGCTGCAGACGAACCTCTCGCGCCAGCTCCAGGGGCAGTCTCCGTTCATCGTCAATGCGGCGCTGGATTACACGCACCCGACATGGGGGACGGTGCGTGTCGGATACAACACCTCTGGTCCCCGGCTCGACTCCGTCGGGTCGTTCGGACTGCCCGACATTTTCGAAGAACGGCGCGATCAGCTCGATGCCGTCATCTTGCTGCCGTTGAAGCAGATCACGGGAACACCGCTGACCCTAAAGGTGGGCCTGGAGAACCTTCTGAACGACCGGGTGCTCTACAGCCAGGGAGACGAGGTACAGCGACGGTTCACGAGCGGGATCAAGGCGGGACTGGGTATCTCGTTTAGCTTCTGAGTGCGCCGTAGAGGGCACGCAGAGCACCGTGCCGGGACACAGGATACCGGCGGTCCGTGGACTTGCGCGCGCGAACGGTAGTGTACTCTGGTCTCCCACGAGGAGGAGCGCGCATGCGCACCACCACCCCGCCCCCCACGCTGACCGCCGCCGACCGCGAGGCCCTGCGCGCGCGCTATCGCGCCGAGCGCGACAAGCGCCTGCGGCCGGACGGCAACGCGCAGT
>Ga0209101_1002570_pt1 | contig 11831 bp, 10 predicted proteins | sample ConPoolayeCmetaG_FD_185481 | JGI IMG/M metagenome (GOLD analysis project Ga0209101, IMG submission 185481) | Hot spring microbial mat communities from California, USA to study Microbial Dark Matter (Phase II) - Cone Pool mat layer C metaG... ... | reverse complement strand
TCCACAACTCGTTTGTACGACTGAAGTTATGATGCAACATTCTTCCAGGAGTCGTAACGCAGTAATTCATTGTACAACAACAAGTTGCGTTTCGGAAGCACCCGGAAAGTGCAAAAGTCGAGCTAAATTCTCCGCATACCGGAAGATGCCACATCCCCGGACGCACACGGCCTACGCACCGTATTAATAGACAACGCAAAAAAATTACGGTTAGGAAAACAAATCGTCCTCAAATTGAATACCGATTGGGCGAATTCTTAACTTCGTATTATGAAAGAAGTTGTATATTTCTATCGATTTTTGAACCGGCAGGCCCTACCCAGCCAAGTCTCGCAACGGGGCGAAAATTTCCTGGATCCTTCGGATGGCCCGGGGGTCACGACGTTCGCACGGACAGCGGGTGACCGGTTGCACCGGGAGCCCCCAGGCGGCCCAGATGATCTTGCCAGCCAGCGGCCAGCTCACCTGATCCGACTCCTCCAACAGGTGGTTGACGCGGCGTTGCGCGGCCACGGCCTCGGTATGCCGACCCGCCTCGAAATCCTGCTGGATCTTGGCCAACAAAGCTGGGTAGATATTGCACCCCCCACCGATCACGCCGACACCCCCGACGGCCAACGTGGGCAGGAAGACCGTCTCCGCACCGGCCAGCACCGCCACCTTGTCGCCGGCTGCCTCCACCATTGCGAGCATGTCGTCTCCGCGCAGGCTCCGGTACTTGATGGCGATCAGAGGGAGGCCCTCGTCGAGCATCCGCCGCATCAGATCGGGGGTCACGCTCCGCGGACCGGTGCCGTGGATGTCGTACAACGCCAAGGGGATCTCAACTGATTGCGCCACCGCCTTGACATGCCGGTAGAGGGGTTCAGGACCCTCCGGGATGTCCTCGGGGCTAATCAGGCAGACGGCATGGGCGCCGACCTCGGCGGCGGTCCGCCCCAGCTTGGCGATCTCGTCAATCCGGTTCACGCCTCCGATGTGCGGGACGAGCGGTTTACGACCGGCGGCGGCCTCGGCGGCGATGCGGATGATCCGATCGCGTTCCCCCCAGTCGAGGTATCGCCACTCGCCCAACCCGCCCATCACGAACAACCCGCCGATCGGACGACCGCATAACCAGTCGATGACGGCGGCATACGCGGACCCGTCCAGCTCGCCGTCTTGGGTGAACGGCGTGAGCACCGGGGGGATGACACCGGCAAATCGGTGTGTTCCCGTGTGAATCATCGGATGCGCTCCCTCTAAAGGCGGCTCGAGCATCGCGTGTTATCATACTTGCGGTGATACACGCGGTCCATAAACCTGCGGCGGTCGAGCAGCCCGAGAGGCCAGGGCAGGGGGTTCGGCTGGGGTTTGACATCGGGCCACCCGCTACTAAACTGAGCGCCGCTTCCAAACGGACCACGGTTTGTGTAACGCCTCATCATCGGAAAGGAGACTCACCCATGCAACCAACGACGTCCTCTGTGGGGCAGCCCCCTTCGCGACGGGATTTCCTAAGGACTTCTGCCGCGGGGGTCGCGGTAGGAACTCTGGGTATGCCGGTCGGTGTGCATGCGGCTGGCAACGATGTGATCAAGGTCGGTGTCGTCGGTTGCGGTGGTCGCGGTGCCGGTGCGGCGATGAACGCCTTGAACGTCGACCGCGGGACCCGCATTGTGGCCCTGTGTGACCTCTTCATGGATCGCATCCAGGCCAAGCGCGACCAGATCAAGAAACACAAGCCCGATCAGGTGGATGTCCCCGACGACCGGTGCTTTGCCGGCTTCGACGGTTTCCGCAAGGTCATCGAGTGCTGCGACGTCGTTCTGATCGCCAACGCGGCCAAGTTCCACCCGCTTCACACGAAAGCCGCCGTCGAAGCGGGCAAGCACGTCTTCGTCGAGAAGCCCCACGCGATCGACCCCCTGGGCGTCAAGGTGGTCAACGCGGCCTGCGAGCTGGCCAAGCAGAAGAAGGTCAGCGTGGTCTCAGGGCTTCAGAGCCGCTTCCACACCGGCATCCGGGAGACCATCAAACGGATCCACGACGGGGCGATCGGTGACATCGTGGCCATCGAAGAAAACTTTCTCCGCGCTCCATACGGTGTGATCCCGCGGGCCCCGGGGCTGACGGAGCTCCAGTTCCAGTGCAGCACCCAGTATCACTTCACCTGGCTGAGCGGCGACGACGTGCCGCAATCGCTCGTCCACAACATCGACCGCTCCCTGTGGGCGATGAGAGATCAGGTGCCCGTCAAGTGCCACGGCTTGGGCGGTCGCTCGGCGATGTTCGACGAGATCTACGGCAACGTCTTTGATCACCACGCCGTCGTGTACGAGTTCGCCAATGGTGTGAAGATCTACGCCTTCTGCCGCACCACGACGGGCTGCTACGACGAATGCTCGAGCCTGGTCCTCGGGACCAAGGGACGGGCGTATCCGTTGGCCTGCCGGATCGACGGTGAGACGAAGTGGACGTTTGAAGGGAATCCCAACCCCTACGACGCAGAGATCAAGGCCCTGCTGGATGCGGTCCGCTCCGGCAACCCGATCAACAGCGGTGACCACATGGCCAACAGCACGCTGGCCTGCGTCATGGGGCAGATCAGTTGCTACACGGGCAAAGAAGTCACCTGGGAACAGGCAAGCAAGAGCGACTTCTGCTTCTTGCCCAAACCCGAGGAGTGCACCTGGGACATGGAACCGCCGACCAAGCCCGGTCCGGACGGGCGCTATCCCGTTTACGTCCCCGGGCAGACGAAGTTGTTGTAGGAGGGGCCTCCGACCCCGACCCTGGCGGGCGCGTGAAGGGGTTGTGGCCGTGGTCATTCCGAGCGGGGCAGGCTGAACAAGGCGGGCGCGATTGGCGGGACATCCACGCCGTGGTTTCGATGAAGGACATCCGGGAATTGGCGGATCGAATCGCGCAGGAGTTCCGCCCCCATCGCATCCTCTTGTTCGGCTCGCATGCGGGCGGGAATCCCCACCCGGATTCGGACGTGGATCTGCTGGGGGTTGCATCGTATCCCGGCAAGAGCCGGGAGATGACCACGGAGATCCGCAACAGACTCCGACCGAAGTTTCCGTTGGATTAGCTCGTTAGATCTCCGGAGCAGTTTAGTGACCGAGTGGCTTTGGGCGATCCGTTTCTCGTCGATGTGACCCGGCACGGTCAGGTGTTCTATGAAGCCCATGACGAGTGAATGGGTCGCCAAGGCGGAGGCCGATCTGATCACGGCGCAACGGGAGTTGGTCGCGTCGGTGTCGCCCCCAACGTACAAGCCAATCCGGTCCCTGTAGGGAGCGCCCTCTCAAACCGTTCCCTCCACCGCTCTATCGGGGCGATCTGAATACCGCAATCCGCTTGGTTCGGTCGGACGATTCGACGCGAACAACCTCGCCGTACCCCCCTGTGGCGGCATGCTAACGGCATGTTGCCCGGCGGCAACACGCTTGCAACACGTTCTATATCAATGTGTTATGAGACATTGCCCCGCGGCCTGAAAATGTATCCCGTTGCTGCACAACAACAATGTTGCCTTCCGATGCAGACCAACCCGGCGGCGGACGGAGACGTAACCGGCTTGAAGTATAGGATCTTAGGGTTGACTCGCCAGCGCACTCCGGACTCTGCGGTGGGCATGGCACCTGACTTGCCAGCCTTACGAGTAGGCAATAGCCGGGCCAGGATGCCATCAGTGCATGTATACCTGTGAGCTGGCTTCGTTGAAGGCGGAAAGACGCAAACATCGTCGTCTTGAGATCACCCTCCCGCTGGAGTACTCGCTTCTGGCGAACGGGGCGCACGGGACTCACCGCACCACGACGACCAACGTCAGCACCGGTGGGGTATACTTCGAGACCGAACAACCGGGGATTCAGCCGGGTGGACTGCTTGACCTCCAGTTGACCATCCCGCCGGGCGAAGGGCATTTTCCATACCAGGGTCAGATCAGCAGTCTCGGTGTGGTCGTCCGTGTCGATCGCCTGAAGGGGGACCCACGAAGATGGGGGGTGGCGGCTCAGTTCCGCGAATCCCTCAAGTTGTCCTTCTGACGCACCGCCCGGTCAACCGCTTGCCTGCCTCTTGATGATGATGGCCGTTAGATCGTCTTGTTGGGTCGTCCCCCCGCCAAACTCCAGAACGCTCCGGTAGAGGAGCTGGATGATCTCGGCGGCGGGTCGGTCTCTGTTCCGGCGGATGAGGTCCACGAGCCGGTCGATGCCGAATTGGCTGCGGTCGGGTCCCAGCCATTCGAAGAATCCGTCCGTGACCACCACCATCATGTCGCCGGGTGCAAACGGGACGGGGTCGGAGGCCACAGGCGCCATGTCGGGCGCCACGCCCAGCGGGATGCCCGTCGCCGGCCACTCGGAGACGACCCCATCGGCGGCCCGAAGGAAGAGCAGGGGACCGTGCCCGGCGCTGCTGTAGTGGAGGGTGCACGCGACCGGATCGAGCAACCCGAAGAAGCAGGTCACAAATCGCCCCGGCGGGAGGTCCCGCACCAACAGGGTGTTCACGCGAACCATGACCTGGTTCAGGTCGCTGCTGAAACAGGCCGTGGCACGCAACAGGGCGCGACACTCGGCGATGACCAGCGCGGGTCCGATCCCGTGTCCGGTGGCGTCGGCGATGGTGATGGCCAGTCGGCCGTCATCGAGGGGCATGAAATCGTAGATATCACCGCCCGTCTGGTCCGCCGGCTTGTTCCAACCCGCCACGTCGAACCCGTGCACGTTCGGAGGGCACTTCGGGAGCAGTTCCTGTTGAATCGAACGGGCGATGGCGAGGTCTTGCTCGAGCTTCTGCTTCTGGGCGTACTGGTCGAGGAGGATCTGTCGTTGGATGGCGGCCCCGGCCTGGGCGGCCAGTGTGCCGGCCAGTTGCTCGTCCCACGCGCTGAAGCTTCCCTGCCGCGAGTTGAGCATCTGCAGAACCCCGACGATCGTGTCGTTCAGACCGATCAACGGCAAGGTCAACATGCTGCGTGTCCGGTATCCCGTTTCCGCGTCCACCTGCGGGTTGAACCGCGGATCGGCGTAGGCGTCCGTCACGTTGATGGGTTGACGGTTGCGGACGGCCTGGCCGGCGATGCCCCGCTTGGCGGTGATGCGAAGTCCCTCGATTCCGGTGGCCACATAGCTGTACAGCTCGTCGCTCGTCTCGTCGTAAAGGAAGACGCTGGCCCGCTCGCAGTCCATGACGGATCGGGCGGCCCGTTCGATGTAGGTCAGCATCGTGCGGAGGTCGGTGGTGGCCCCGAGCTGACGCGCCACCTCGAGCACCCCTTGGAGGTCCGCGAGTTGCTCGTGGATGTCCGGCAAGGACATGGCAGGCTCCGTCTACGCCACGCCGGTCGTCAACAGTCCCGGGAACCAGTAGTTGAACTTCCGGTGCGTCACCTCTCGAAACCCGGCCTGCTTGAACCACCGATTCACCATGGACCACGGCGCGTGATGGACGGCCCCTTCCACCGCTGCGATGCACACGTCGAACACGAACCAGCCGACCACGTTGTCTCGAAAGCCGTCGACGAGCATCAGCCGCCCACCGGGACGCAGAACCCGGTGCATTTCGCGGATGACCTCCGGCTGGTGTGGGTAATGGTGGAACGAATTGCTGCACGTGATGACGTCGAAAGCGCCGTCCGCAAAGGGGAGGTGCTCGCTGTCGGCGTTCACGTAGCGGATGAAGGTTTCACACCCCCCGCCCTGGGCCTTCCGGCGGGCCACGCGACACATCTGTGCGGCGTAATCCAGCGCGACCACCCGTCGTACGGGCAGCCTTGTGGCGGCCAATAAGGTCACAAACGTGCCGCTCCCGCATCCAACGTCGAGCAAGTCGTACGGGGGACCCTCGTACCCCCGCCACCGGAAGAGCTCCTCCAGAAAGAGCCGATAACTTGGACGAAAGAGCCAGTAGTTCAGGTAGTGCCGGTCGTAGCTGTCCGCCCACGCCTCGAACTCCTGGCGGGCGTTGGACTTCATCTCGTGGTGAACAGGCATGTCGGCCTCACGATTATCGGACCCGCGTTCAGATGGGTGGGCATGCGCGGAATATAGTCCGCGAGCTGATCGGTTGCAACATGACCGCCCGGTGATCCGAAGTGCCCAGCCGCCTCAAGCCCACGCGCGACCGCGACCGATAACACCATCCGACACGGTGGAACCGCGTCGTTTGGAACAGGATTCGGGTAACCCTCGCGCCACGGATCGGCGAACATGACCAAGCGACAACTCATCGACGCCATCATGCGGATCAACGTGTCGGCCCGACCAGAGTTTCTGGCCGTCTTCAGCGAGCAGGAACTGCTCGAGTACCTTCAACACCTCCACGCGGTGATGGACCGACGGCCTTGCTGGCGGGTGTATCAACCCCGATTGGCGGGCTAAGCCGTTTTCAAAAGGAAGGCGGGGGGTCAACCCGGACGCCTATCCGCGGGATCGTCGGGACCGTCCCACCAGGACGGCGCCCCACAAGAGCAGACCCACCGTGCCCGGCTCCGGCACGACGTTCAGGAACTCGGGGGGAGTCAACGCGCGGTCGGTGATGCGCACCTCGTCCAACAGGCCGTTCAGATACCGACTGCCGTACACCCCGGAGGCCCCGAGAAGCAGGTCCGCCGTCATTGAGAAGTTCGTGCCTTGCCCCGTGATGTAGTTCCGCCCCGTTTTGTAGACACCGTTGATGTACACCTTGGCCTCTTGGGCGGTGTCGTTCGCGTCGTACACGAGGGCGACGTGATTCCACGTGTTCTGGGCCGGGAGGGTCCCGCTGCCGGCGAACCCCCCGCCACCACCGCCCCCAACCAAATACGTGATGAGATCGGCATACGGGTCCGGGTCGGCATACATGCTGTATTCCTGCCCGCCCGCCTGACGTTCGAACAGTTGCCACTCGGCCGCCGGGGTATACGCGCCCGTCAGCTTCACGAAGAATTCGATGGTATAGCTGCCGGTCAGATTCAACACGGTGTTGTGGGTGACGCGAATCAGGTCGTTGATTCCGTCGAAGCGGAAGGACCGCTCGTAGGGAGACGCAGCCGCCCCCACCCCGGCGACGTCCGAGCTGTACAAGACACCATTTTGCCCTGACACGGTCAGAGCGTAGTCGCCCGAATCCACCGGCGTCAGGGCCGGTTGGCCCGGCGTCCCTTCGTCGGCCGTCAACCACAACACGGTGCTCCCGAAGACCGGTGAACAAACGATCGACGTCAGCAGGATGTACACGACCCGGCGAGACATGACTCCCTCCTTCTCCCTGAATCGCCCTCCTGTGTCCGGCCGCGAGCTCCCACTCCCACGGCGGCACATATCTTGCCCTTATCAGACCGCACCAGGGCCGAGATGTCAACAAAAAACTTGCCGCCATAATGAAACGCCCCCCGGACCGTTTGATGCCACGGGGTGCGGCGCCGCACTCCGTGCTCCCTCAAACCGCTTAAACATTCCCGCAAATGGCTTAACGCTTGCGAATACAATCCTGCGTTCACACTCGGTGTTTGTCGTCACTTCCACATCGGATAGACTTGTCGGCGGTTTGTTCTTCGCCGGTGGGTTTCAACCGGTGGGATTGCGCCCGTTGCAGGTATGCCCTTACTCTGCTTGTCCGATTTGTGTGAGTAGGTTTGAGCCGACAGGAGTCGCCGACGATGCCCCGGGTCATCCGAACTTGGCCGGTTGCCGTTCTGGTCTCGGTCTCGGTCGGCCAGGCCGCCACCCCGCTCCAGACCCTGGCCCCCGCGCCGGGGCCGGCGCACCTCCTTGTCGAAGACGGGACGGCCAGGGGGAGCATTGTATTGCCCCAGGGGGCTGACGAACTGGAGCAGCACGCCGCCAACGAACTCCAACGGTACGTGAAGACCATGACGGGGGTGACCCTCCAGATCGTCAGCGAGCCGGAGCGTCCGGCCGGGTACGGCATCTGGCTGGGCCGAACGGAAGCGGCAAGGTCGGCGGGTTTCACGCTCACCGAATCCCGGCTGGGTCGTGACGGCTACGCCGCCGAAGCAACCGACAAGGACCTGGTCATCGTGGGGCGATGTCCGATCGGGACGCTTTTCGGGGTGTACGACCTGATCGAGCGGGAGTTCGGCGTCCGCTGGTGCGAGCCGGACAAGAAGCTGGGCGAGGTGGTGCCGACGGGCAAGACCCTTTCGGTGGGAAGCTTTCGGCGGGAGTTCAAACCCTCGTTCGACTACCGATGGGTGGGCGACGGCGACTGGGCGCTCAAGCAGCGGATGAATGTGAAGGTGACGGTCAATGGCAAACCCGTCGGGGTGAATTGGAAGTGGCACTTCCACACGTTCAGGACGCTTATCCCGCCGGAAGAGTACTTTGATAAGCGCCCCGAGTGGTTCCCGTTGATTGGGGGCACGCGCCGAAAGCCCAAGGACAAGAGCAGCCTGGACACCCAGCTCTGCACGAGCAACCCCCAGGTCGTCGCCAAGCTCGTGGAAGGGTTGCTCCAGGCCCTCGACGCCGATCCGACGATCGAGATCATCACCCTGTCCCCCAACGACGGCGGCGGCTTCTGTGAGTGCCCGAACTGCAAGGCCTTGGACGAACCCGGCCGCGGGTGGTTTGCCCGGTACTCCAAACGCCTCGCGGTCCTGAACGAGCAGATCGCCAAACGCGTGGCCGAGCGGTATCCGCAGGTCAAGATCAAGGTGGGCGCCTACGCCATGTACGCGGAGCTTCCCGGGATCGAGGGTTACAAGCCCGCTCCGAATCTGATCGTCCACCTGTGTCATCTCCACTTCTGCCACAACCACCCGATCACCGGCGGCCGGTGTCAAGCCGGAAAGACGTACCATCTGCCCATCGGGAACTTCCTTCCCAACCAAGAGTTCGCCGAGCTCCTGAAGCGGTGGCGATCCGTGACGGACAACCTGTTCATCTACGAGTACTACGCCCTCGGCGGCTGGTCCAAGGAAAAGCTCCTTTGGCCGATGGTCCATACCATGCGACATGACCTCCCCTGGTACCGGCAGATGGGCGTGAAGGGTTTTTACACCCAGGTCGGTCCCTGGCCCCGCGCTCCCTTGAACGACTACATCGCCGCCAAACTGGCCTGGAACGCCGACCTCGACGTGGACTGGCTGATCGACGATTTCTGCCGCCGGTTCTTTCAGGAAGCCGCCGACCCGATGCGCCGATACCTGCTGGGCATTGAGGAGGCGATGGTCCGGTGCAACCAGTGCATCTCGTATGGATTGGTTGACGGGTTGGCCAAGGCGGCCGGGCCAAGGGTCTTCGGCAAGGGCACCCTGGAGGAACTCCGTTCGTTTCTCGATCAGGCCGCCCAGCAGGCCACGACGGACCCCGTCCGGCATCGCATCGCCGCCGTCCGAAAGGCCTTCGACGAGTGCGAGCGCTCGGTCTCCGCAATGAAGTGACGGGGCGTGCGGCGCGAAGCCTCCGTCTCCTCCGTACACGAAAACGGGAACCGGCATCGCACCGGAACGCATTCTCGTCGGGGGCGGTCAATGGTCGGCTCGAAGGCGCGTCCCCGTTCTTGAACGCTTCGTGAATCTCTCCGAGGGGAATGCCGACCGGGACGTTCACACGGGGACCAGTCTCAGGGCATTCCCGCCGAGGACCTTCGCTTTGACGGTCTCGTCGAGACCCAACGACTCGATGTGGTCCCGCATTCGGGAATCGAAGTAGTCGCGGCCGAACAGCATGCGGTCCTGGTAGGTGGTGAGCAACTGCTTGCCTCCGTCGGGGAAGCACTGCAACCCGAACAGGGCCGAACCGGCCGACAGATCGCCGTAGAGATTGGGATACGTGTCCAGCAACTCGACGAGCCGTCCCCCGTCGGCGTAGTCCGGGGTCCCGTTGAGGTACACGGTCTTGATGTCCGGTTCCTTGCCGGTGACATATCGCCAGAAGCCCGGTCCGTGTCCGAGGACGACGGTCTCCGGGGCTTCCCGAAGCGCCCGCTCGAGGTGTCCGGCGTCCCCGCCGTACCAGGCGGGACACCACGCCTCCGGGTCGTTCGGCGGGAGTCGCGGCGCGTCCATGTGGATCACGACGGGCATCTTCTGTTGACCGGCGTATCGGAGGATCCGGATGGAATCGGGATCGTCCAGCGGCACGCGGAACTTCCACTCCCCCACGCCGCGGATACCGTGGATCTCCACCGCCGCCTTGAGCTTGTCCAGCGCGTGCTCCTGCTTGGGATGCGGGGCGTAGAACGGAATCAGGCGGTGCGGGTACCGGCGGGCGCCGTCCACCACGTCCGACAGCGGGAGCCACCCTCCCCCGTCGTATCGGGGGTCCACGCAGGGGGCGTACATCGGGCGCTCCGCCCGCTCGACCGGGAGGAGGACCTCCCAGGTCAAGGCCCACATCTTGTCGATGCCGTGTTCGTTCATGTTGGCCACCATCTTGTCGGTGTTGTGCCCGTGCCAGTTCAAATGCCCGTGCGCGTCAATGATCATGAAGCACCTCGAAACCCCGGTCCGAATACCAGCACCCTGCTTTCCTACCGGAGGTAGGCCCGCTCGACCTTGAGGATGGCCTCCGCGAACAAGTCCGCCTCCGACTCGTCGAGTCCCTCGTGAAAGTGCAACGTCATGTACTTGGCCAGCGCCTGCTCGGCATTCGGGCAGCCGTTCGCGTAGTCGATCTTCCGGGCGTGGGGGCACGTCCACGGGCATCCGCTCCGCCCGTACGTCCGCCGACGGGCAATCCAATGCTGCTTGTACATGACCGTGACGTACTTCTCCGAGCAGGGGACCCCCTCGGCCGCCAGAGCCCTGACGAACTGGGCCTTGTCGACCGTGATCGCCGACACGTCCACGCCCAGCCGGCCGAACCAGTACGTGGGGTTCGCTCCCTCGACGATCTTGCCGAGTCGGACCGCCTTGCACCCGGCGATTCCCTTGCCCAGACGCGCGACGAACCGGCGGCGGGCCTCGACGATCGCGGGCAGCTTCTTGAGCTGCACTCGTCCGATGGCGGCCTCCAGCTCCGTCATCCGGTAGTTCAACCCCAGGAAAAGGTTGTCCGGCGCGCTGGAGTTGAACGGCTTGCCGCGATCGGCAAAGCGTTTGGCGTTCCAATGGATTTCTTCGTCGTTCGTCACGACCAGACCGCCCTGCCCGCCGGTGGTGTGGTGTTTGCCGCTCATGGTGCTGAACGCACCGATGTGCCCGATCGTTCCGCACATCCGACCTCGATAGGTCGCGGCGTGGGCCTGACTGGCATCCTCGATGACCACCAGCCTGTGACGGGTGGCCAGATCCATGATCGGGTCCATGTCGGCCGGTTCGCCCGCGATGTGACCGACCACGATGGCGCGTGTCCGGTCGCTCAGGACCTTCTCGATCCCCTCCGCCGTCATGTTGAACGTCTCCGGGTCGGTGTCGGCGAACGTCGGAATGCAGTTTTGCATCAGGACGGGGGCAATCGCACCCGGATCGGTGATCGGGGCCGAGACGATCTCGCTGCCCGGTTCCAGGTTCAGCGCCCCAATCGCCGCGTGAATGGCGGCCGTCCCGGAACTGGTGGCCGTCGCAAACGTCACGCCGCAGAACGCGGCGAATTCCTTCTCATACGCGTCGACCTCGACGCCCCCGTACCGATCGAACGCCCCGCCGCCCGTCATCACGCGGTCAAAGAGGTTCAGCACGGCGTCGCGCTCCTCTCGACCGATCAAAAGGCGGGGCGGAAGCGGAGACTTCCGTACGGGTTCACCACCTTCAATCGCCAGCCTACTCATGCGTTGCTCCCCGAAGCCCTTCTCCAGAAGGATTCCCCCGGACACCTCCACACGATTCGCACGGTTTCGCGACGAATCCCCACCCGCCACCCGCCCCATCACCGGTGCACCATTTTGGC
>Ga0209101_1002569_pt1 | contig 11836 bp, 6 predicted proteins | sample ConPoolayeCmetaG_FD_185481 | JGI IMG/M metagenome (GOLD analysis project Ga0209101, IMG submission 185481) | Hot spring microbial mat communities from California, USA to study Microbial Dark Matter (Phase II) - Cone Pool mat layer C metaG... ... | reverse complement strand
CCGGTTTCATGCGCTACGTGCAGACGCGGTCGTTGCAGCCCTTCGCTGTCTATCGCGTCCTTCTGGGAGCGGCCGTCCTCGCCAACGCCTGGTTGGGCGACTGACCAAGCCCATCACCAGTTGTAAACTATTGTTATAAAAGAAGTTAAATAAGAAAGGCCAAATCTTCGCCGTTTTTTCGCCGGAACCCCTAACCTCTTCTGGGCGGGCGGGTCTAGACTATCGTACCGACGCGACTCCCCGGCGGCGGGCGTGCCGCCGTACCTGGCCCGTGGGACGCAGACGGACAGAGGCAGACAAGGGAGGTTGTCATGAATTCGCGAAACTTCGGTCTGATGCTCGGTGTGCTGGCGGCGGTGGCGGTCATCGGCTCGTTCGGAGCAATGCCCGCTTGGGCGGATGGCTATTACTACGGCTCCGGCTACTACTCGCACGGGCATTCCTACACCAACTGGGGCTACTCGCGGCATTACGTTCGCTATGTGCCACCGTGCCCGCCGGTTCCGTGCTATGTGCCGCCGCCGTGCTATCGGCCGCCGGTGGTCGTGGTGCCGGCCCCCTGCTACCCGCCGCCTCGACCGGTGTACTATGAGCGGCCGAGGTCGTCGAGCTTCGGTTTCTCCTTCGGCTTCAGCCATCGCGACCGGAGCTGTGACCGGCCGAGCTACCGGCACTCTTCCCGGTCTTACATGGCCTTCGACCGGCGTCAATGTCGTTGACCGCGAAGCCCCGCCAGCCAACCGGCCATTGTGTGGTGCCCCCAGCCGATCGGCCGGACGATCTGAAACGTCCCGACCTCGAAGGACTCGGCTCATAGCCGGGTTCTTCGTCTTTTGAAGATTCCTCATCGGTCTCCACGCCCTTGAGCGGACACGCTGGATCGAGGGGACGGCAGGCTGCCGAGGTCAATCCGCAATGTTGTGTTCAATGGCGTAGCGGGTCAATTCCGCGTTGTTGCGAAGACGCAGCTTGTCGAGGACCCGCCGCCGAAACGTGCTGATGGTCTTGACGCTGAGGCACAACTCCTCGGCAATCGCTCCCACACTGCGGCCGCTCGCGATCAGGCGGAGGATCTGATACTCGCGGTTGGAGAGCTGTTCGTGAGGCGGCTTCTCGACATGAGCGTCCACATGCGCCGCCAGGCAAGCCGCGACCTCGGAACTGATGTACCGCCTCCCCGTGGAGACGGTGCGAATCGCCTTCAGCAACTCGTCGGGCGACCCCGCCTTATGCAGGTAGCCGGCTGCGCCGGCGCTCAGCGTCCGCACGGCGTATTGGTCCTCCGGATACATGGTCAGGACCAGTATGGGCAACCGCGGTTTGCGGCGGCGGAGTTCCTGGATAACCTCCAGCCCGGGAAGACCGGGCATGGCCAGATCCATGACCACCACGTCGCAGGGGGTCCGGGCCGCCGCGGCCAGCAATTCCGGACCCGTGCCCGCCTCGGCCACCACCTCCAGATCGGCGACATCGTCAAGCAACCGACGAAGTCCGGCCCGCACGACGGTATGGTCGTCGGCGATCAGTACTCTGATCATCGGACAGTCTCCCCTTTCGCGGCAACCGGCGAATGGCCGCCCGTCCCCAGAGGCATCTCCAGCCTCACCTTCGCGCCGCTCGGCCGTCGGTTGCTGATGGTCAGGCATCCGCCCCACCGCAAGGCCCGTTCCCGCAAGCCGGCCAACCCGAAGGAGTGCAGGCCGGCGGCCTGCTCAGGATCGATGCCGATGCCGTTGTCGGCGACGGTCAGCACCAAGGTCTGGTCACTGATCCGCAGTCGGACGGCAACACGCGTGGCCCGGGCATGGCGTACGACATTGGTCAGGCTCTCCTGGAGAACTCGAAACACGTCGATGGCCTGCTCGGCGGACAACCCGGGCGTCTCCGCAGGCAGCGACAACTGAAACCGCAACGAGGTTCTCCGCCGAAGGCTCTGCACCAGCCAGGTGATCGCGTCGGGAAGACCAAGATCATCCAGCAAAGAAGGCCGCAGATCCGCACAGATGCGATGCACTGCCCGCATCGTCTTGCCGACCAATGCGGACATCGCCTTGAGCCGCCTCTGCACGGGCCGCCGCGAGGTGCCGGGTTGCCCGGCCAGCCAATGCAGGTCCATATTCAGCACCGTGAGCGCCTGCCCTAATTCATCATGCAACTCACGGGCGATCCGGCTCCGTTCCTCCTCGCGAATGCTTTGCAGGCGGTGAGCCAGCCGCCGCAAGTCGCCGGCCAATTCGCGGTAGCGGCGTTCGCTCTCGCGGAGGGCTTCCTCGGCCCGCTTGCGGTCGGTGATGTCCACCATGGTGCCCTGGATGATCCGGGGGCGGCCGGCGTCGTCCGGCACCAGAACGACGTTCTCCAGAATATGCACCGGGCGGCCGTCCTTGTGTTTCAGCGTCAGTTCCAGGTTGGTCAATACTCCCGCGGCGCGAAGCCGCCGCAGAAAGGCCCGGCGGTCCGTCGAGCTGAAGTAGAGATCCTGCGCCCTGGCCCGCAGCAGCTCAGCACGGGAGCGATAGCCCATGATCGCCGCCATGGATTGGTTGCAGTCGAGGATTCGGCCCGAGGAAGTCGTGCGGTAGACCCCAACCAGGTTGTGTTCAAACAGCAGGCGATACCGCTGATCAACCGCGGATCTGTCGCCGGACAGCAGCCGAGTTGAGCGGGCGGATGAGGAGGCCGGCCGCTGCGGCTTCGGGCGGGATGCGGGCGAGCGGGTCGGACGATGGCGAGGCGGTGGACGGGCAGCCATGGGACGCTCCCGAACAAGCCGTTGCAAGCTACCGGATCACCATGAGCCTGCCAAGACGGAGTCGCCGCGAACGGTCGACGAGGCATTCCACCGGCTCAACCGAAGATCGCGCTCACCAAAGCCTGCACATCGCGGCCGTCAACCAAGCCATTTCCGTCCACGTCGGCGATCAGCCGGCGGACGCAGTCGGAGTCGAGACCCAGCAGGACATCGATGAAGACCGGGACATCGTCCGGGGCGACTTGCCCGTCACGGTTGAGGTCGCCCCGCTGGCCGTAGTGGGCGGTGATCGTGGTGACGGCGGCGGGGCCGAGGGCAAGCGGGCCGACGACGTGGACGCGGCCGGTCGCGGGATCATGGGCGTAGGCGACGGTCTGGCAGCCGGAGGCGTCGTCGCGGGTGACGCCGAGCAGGCCGGGGCCGGCGGGCACGCGGAGCTGCGTGTCAAAGTTGACCGCGGCGCCGGTATGGTTGGTGAAGGCGTGCGCGGCGGCGGCGTCCGATTCGGTGCAAGTGACGCTCAGGCGGTGACTGCCCAGCGTCAGGTTGTTGACCGTCAGCGTGTTCCAGCCGGTCGGCAGCTTGGGTTCGAGGCGGAGGGTGTTGCCGGCGGCGTCGGGTTTGACGTCGAGGAACATCATCAGCGCATCGACGAAGAAGGACATGCTCTCCCAGGCATTCGGCCAGGCGGCCTGGAGCACGAAATCCATCTGCCCGGGGTACAGCAGGCTGTTGCTGGGGGCGATCTGCTCCGCGCCGAGGCCGATCGGGCCGACCCGGTCCAGCAGCAGTTCGAGCCGCAGGCGATGGTTGTCGATATCGCCCTTTCCGGGGAGGAGATCCTGTCGCATGGCGTAATAGCAGCCGTACCACATGGTGCTGAGGAACCAGGGGCTGCCGTTGGGATTCGGCCCGGCGTTGTTGTGCCAGTACGTATCGCCCCAATACCGATTGAGCAGGCCCGCCCATTCGCCGGCGTAGTTCATCAGCGGATGGATATTGCCCCAGCGGTCGCCCGCCACGCCGTTGATGCGGTCCACGGCCAGCGCGGCCCGGGGGTGGTCCGCGGGGTAGATCTCGAACGGGTACACGATGCCGAGCTGCGAGATGTCGGTGTTCTCGCCGTTCCACTCCAGTCGGGCGTCGAGGCCCCCGCGGATGGCCGCCGCCCGGGCCAGAAACAAGGCACGGTCGTTGTGGTAATTGCACTGGCCGGGCCCGCCGGGACAGGCGTTCTGGTCGAGAATATCGGCGATGGCGGCGGCGTCCTCCAGGCCCCGAATGACCGAGGCGTTGGAGTAGTTGAAGACGTCGAAGGCGTCTTCCCACAGGCTCATGGAGTACATCAGGTTGACGGCTTCCTCGTAGCGCAGGCGGCTGTCAAGCGTGCTGTCCTGGCTCGAAGCGATGGCCGCCTCGTAGACCTCGTCGTAATGACTCAGCAGGAAACCCAGGTCGCCGGTGATGTCGTAGAGGTACTTGATGCCCCAGGGATAGCAGGAAGTCTCGTCAACCTGCGGCGCTCCCCAGACGGTGTAGCCGTCGGTGGTGTATTTCTGTTTCCAGAAGCCCTTCCGCCCCCAGCCTTCCCAGTCGCGATAAGCCACGTCGCGCAGAAAGGTGAAGATGGCTTCGGCCTCGGCAAGGTGGCCCGTGCGGGCCAGGGTGATCGCCGCCCAGGCGGCATCGCGCGGCCAGACGAACGGGTAAGCGCCGTTGTGCATGCCTGCGATGATGCCGCCGTTGCGGCCGTCCAGATGCAGCGCCGTGGCCAGCAGGCCGCGCCGAAAGGTCTGATCAAAGCGATCGTCGGGGGTGTCGATGGTCACCCCGCCGGCCAGCCAGTCACGCCAGTACTGCTCCGTGGCGGCCTGGAGCGTGCTCATGTTTCCGGCGATGAACCAATCAATGGCGTTGTCGATGAAGTAGGCGTACGTGCCGGTCGCGCCGGCGGGGCGATCGAAGCCTCCGGCGATGAGAATGTTGACTTCGCGTGATTCGCCGGGCGGAAGAATGACGGGGAGGCCGACCCAACCCAGGCCCTGGTCGGTGCTGGTGTCGCTCCAGAAATCAGCGGCCGGCTGCCCGCCGCCACCGCCGACCGCCCCCACCAGCTTCATGGCGGCGGCGAGATAGAGCGAAACATTCTTCTCGTAGTTGCCGAAGGTGGTGGGGTTGTATTCGCCGCTGCTGCTGGTGAGGCGATAGGTGTTATCGTAGCCGATCATGGCGCCGCGCCCGGCGTCGGTGAAGGAGCCGTCGAAGCTGTCGCCGCCGTTGACGGCCCAGTCGGCGTAAAAATAGACGCCGATCTGTTTGGCTTGGGCTCCATTGTTGGTCAGGATGAGCCGCTTGACGTAAAGGCCGCGGTTGGGTTGGCCGCCGTCGTCATCGGGAAACGTGACGCCCGCCGGACAGAAGTCATACTGGCGTACCTGGATGTCGTGGCCCGCGGCCACCAGCCGCTGGGTCGTCTCGATGACGTTCGTGTCGTCCAGGTATGACTGGCTGAAATCGGCGTAATCCCCGCCCGCCTCGTTGCTCAGCCAGTAGGTCACTCCATCCACCCGCAAGCCGGGCATGGCCTGGTTGATGTTCATCTGCCCGCGATGGCCGGGCGGCAAACCGGGTGGAAAGGTGTCCAGTCCATCGACGTAACCTTCGTTCTTGGTGCTGACGCCCTGCACGCAGCCGGCGGAGGGATAGTAAAGGTCGTAGACCGAGCCGTTCTGGTCGACCATCACGTTGATGTAGTGGTTGCCGACGACGCCCTCTTCCTTCCAGAAGTGCACGGCGGGATAGCCGACGGCGTGGTCGGGGTGAGGGCTGCCCTTGCCGGGCCAGGCCAGCTTGACCGTGTACTGGAAGAGCGTCGCCGGGGCGGACGGGTCGTTGCAGACTTCGTCGCTGCAACCGTAGTTGTTGGCGAAGACCTCCAGGCCGCCGCCGCTGTGCCAGGCGCTCAACTTGTACTTGACGGTCGTGCCGTAGGCCCGTGTCCCGACGGGCAGCGTAGCCTTCCACCAATCGATGTTGCTCGGGGAGTGAGGCTCGTTGCGGATGAAGGCGACCTGTCCGGCGGCGGAGGTCAGGACCGCAGTGGAACCCGCCGGGACGCCCCGCACCCCGGTCGGCTCGGTGCCGTCCGTCGTATAATAGATGGCCACGTCCGTGTAATAGAACGAGAAGCCGATCCGAACCCAGAGGGCGACAGCCTCGTCCTCCCGCGGGATGCCCGGGGTACGGAAAGTGCGGCCCGCCGGTTCACCGTAGACCTGGTTGAGCGGGAGGTGTTCGACGAAATCGGGCGTGGCCCAGGTCGTTGGGGCCAAGCCGAGAACCAGGGCGATCAATAGCAGAACGTGTCGGAGCATGGCGTTTCATCCTGTCGGGGCCTGCGGCGGGGCGATCCGAAACGGAAACCGGCTCCCTCCGCCTTGGCGGAACGTGCGGTGGTAACCGCTGCGGGGAGACCTACAGCGTGCGGGTCATTACGCGGACGGGCGGGCAAGCGCGTCGGCCTGCCCGCCCGTCGAAGGCACAGAAATCAGTCAACCATGCGAGAGACCGGCTTAGCTCCGGCGACGGAGCAGGGCCATGCCGCCGAGGGCCAGCAGAACCAGCGTGGCCGGCTCCGGGATGTAGTAAGAGCGATAGCGGCCGCCCGGCAGATCCAATTCAAACCGGTGCGTCTCGGGGCCGCCCCAGGCTTCGAACGTGGCATTCGGCGCATTCTCGCCGAAGTGAATGCCGATGTTGGACCACCAGTCGCCGTTCACGCCGGGCTGGCGGAACTTGAACTCATAAACGCCCGGGCCGGGGACGGTGACGTCGGCATAGTAAAAGCCATTGCCCGCGTGGGTCATGTTAATCGGGGTGGACCAGCCGTTGAAACTGCCCATGACCTGCCAGCCGCCGAAGCTGTTCTCGTAGCCGACGCGGTTGTCAGTCGGGAGCCAGCCGTCGTTGGTGGTGCCGGGATAGAAGAACACGTCGAAGAAACTATCGACAGGCCAATAGGTAAACACGTTGGTCGGCGGGAAGTTGGGATCCCAATCGTCCTCGGTGACCTTGAACTCCAGCGGCGAGCCGGGGGTGAAGCCGGTCGTGTCGATCGAGGCGGCGAAGCGGGTGCCGTCCCAAGTCATCGGCGTGCCGGTACCAGACCAGCTATTGAAGGTGCCACGGACGTACCACGGCTGGGCCATGGCCGCGGAGGCCATGCTCAAGACCAAAGCCGCAACAAGGATTCGTTTCATTTCATGCTCCTCCAATCAGATTGACATCGGTTCAATAGACCCAATAAAACCATGCGGCGCACCGGCGACCGCATCACGGCACTCATGGACTGGCGGAGAGACCTGACGAACGAATGGCACCCCTCCCCAGTGATGGCTTGATTACTTCGCTCCACTCTGCCAAAACATTTTACCAATATCGCAAACGCGGTTCAAGAGTTTCTTCTGTCCTTTTTGATCCGCGTCCCGAGCCGATTTCGATTCGGAGAAAGCGGTTGAAGCCGCCGTCAGCCTCGGAGCTCGTTCCACCCTCGGCCTCACTCGGCCCCGAGCAGTTTTGCGATAAAATGCGGCATATCGTTCAAATTGTTTAACCCATCGGCGTTGAAGTCCGCCGCCGGATTGAACACCAGACCCTCCGCTCCGGTAATGAGGGATGCGAAGGAATTCACATCTCGCCCGTCCACCGCGAAGTCGTTGTTGATGTCGCCAAGGCCTCCGTAAAGAACGGTGTTGGCGTTAATCCCGACGAAACTGGTCACGGACGCGGTGCCCATTTCGTCGAAGGCGACCACGTCGATCCGATGATTACCCGTGATCGCGCCGCGAACCGTGCGGCTGAAGGTCGTGCCGTCCCGCGTGGCTTGGTCCTGGCCCTGTTGGGCCCAAGCGATGAACGGACTGTCGGCATGCTTGTCGAAGAAGATATGCACCGCCGACACCGTCGCATCGGAGGTCTCCACGACCGCCAGGAAGGTGCTGCTGGTAATATCGTTCTGCCCCGTCTGCGTCGGCTGGACCAGCGTGACCTGCGGACCCACTCGATCCAGGTAGATGACCTTGCGAAACTCCCGAAACAGCGGATCGCCGGAAGTGCGATGCCGGAAGGCCCAGACCGTGATGTAGTGGTAGCCGTCGGGAAGCTGCGTTGCGTCGATGGTCTGGCGATAGAGGCCGCTGCCGCCGCCGTAGAGGGGTGAATGCTGAGTGAGGAAGTTCTCGAAGCCCGCATTGAAGCCGCTGGGATAATCAACTACGCCGTTGCCGTTGAAATCGGCAAATCCGGAGTTGATGCGAAAGATGGCGAAGTCGTCCGTGTTCGGATCGAGCGGGTCGGTCTGCGTCGTTTGCAGGCGGATCTCGAACGAATCGGAGCGAATAACGTCGATGGCCGTCAACCGGCGAGCATGGGCCGCCACCCCGGTGCCATCCGGGGGGATCGTCGCTTCGACGTTGGTCACGGTCAGCGTGCCGCTCGGCGTCGCCGGGCCGTAGATCACATAACCGCGCCCGTGAAAAGTGGTACCGGTCTTGTTCCGCGGAACCTTAAGGTAAAGACTGGAGGGATTGCCGGCATCGAAGAGACGCCCATTGGCATCGACGCCGAGAATGTCCGGAATGGCATTGGTCGGGTCGACGATCGGGTCGGCGGCGTTTCCCGTCAGCTCGTGCAGCCGCGTGCCCGCCGGAAAGGCGGTGGCCACGTTCCGCGTATCGACGCCGGCGTCCTCGCGATCGTTCAGGGCCACCAGCAGGTTGTCCGGCCCGTTGGGCGTGCGGCGGGTGAAAACCAGTACGTCGTCCATGGACTGGTTAACCGGATCGGTTCCGTTGATCGGCATGAGCCAACCGCGGGCGTAGCCGTGGCGAATCTGCACCAGCTTGGTGATGAGGCTGCCGCCAAGGCCCAGGGCGTCGTCGCGGCCGTTGGAGCGGGGAAAATTGCTGGGCCGCGAGCCGAACTCGTGGGCGTTGTGGTACACGATCGGCAGGCCCGTCCGCATCAGGACATAGGCGTGCGCCACGGAGTCGTTCTCGCCGTCGCCGATGGCGTTGTCGTGACTATTCACATGATGGACGCCGATCGTTCCGTTCTGGTAGCCGTCGTCCCGCAGGTCGAAGCTGGCGTTGAGGACGTTGGCCCAACTGCCCAGACCATTGGCGGAGACCAGATCTCGCAAAGCGCCGGCCTCGTTCAGGTCCAAAGCGTCGCGGTTGCCGAACTCCCAACCCTGGGCGGGCCAGCCCTGTCCGGGGTTGCCGTACGGGCCGGCGGGCTTGCGGACCCAGTTCTGGGCGAAGGCGCCGCCGCCTTCGACCACCTCGACGAAAGAGTACGGCGTCACGTAGCTGCCGTCGAAGGCCCGGCGGCGAAGGTGGACGCAGGTGTCCCAGTAGGTGTCCCAGAACCACGTGGGAATGTGCTTGGCAGCGTCGAGGCGGAAACCGTCGATGCCGTACTCCTCCAGCATCCACCGCGTCGAGCGCAATAGCAGCCCCGTGGCGTTTTCAATGACCGGATCCCCTTGCAGAGGCTGGGTTTTATTGAATGGATACAGGGTGTAGTTGGTCGCGCCGGGATTCCGGCTGGTGCCGGGGTTGGTGCCGGTCTGCGGGGTCAAGGCCGTGTCCGGATAGTACCGAGCATTGTTGGCGTCGGGGCGATTGTAGATCGTTCCGGCGGGGATGTTGTTGGGGTCGCCCGCCGCGACGGGATGCCGGATGTAATTGTGCGTCTTCTCCTGGGCGATGTCGATCAGCCCGACCAGCCGACCTTCATACAGGTTGTAGCACGGGTCGGAAGGATTGGTCGATTGCGGGCATCCAAAGGCGTACGCGTGGAAGTCACCGTAGGTATCCACACCGGGGATCTGAAGAACAAAGCCCGGGTAGCCGCCTTGGGCAATGAAGCCGGGCGTATTGTGATCCATCGAACCATTGTGGTTCATGATCCAGTCGACGTAGACCTCCATGTTGGCGGCATGAAACGCGGCCACCATGCGTCGGAAGCCTTGCTCCGTCCCGTACATCGTGGGGGCCGAGGCACTGCCCAGGTCGAACCGATCGAAGAGGTCATAGCCGATGCTGCTCGTGCCGGCCTGGCCTTTGGTCGGAGGAGGAAGCCAGACGGACCCGTAGCCCGCCATGAACACGTCGGGCATGCGATAGGAAATGGTGTCCCACCGGGCCTCGAAGTACTGGATGACCGGGCGGTCCGGCGGGGTCTGAGCCGGGGAGACCCCCGACGCGGCCCAGAACACGGTCAACAGGACGAGCAACATCAGTTCTTTTTTCACGCAGCACCTCGCACGGAATTGGTTCGGTGTCGAGCGTGCCGCCCGACCGGTGGTCAGCCGGCCGGGCGGCCGGTGTTTTCACTTGTCGAAGGCGTGCCGGCCGTTACGGGCAGGGGCCTTCCGCCAACAGACGGTCAACGAATAGTTGAATATCGCTACCGTTGACCAAGCCGTCGGCATTCATGTCGGACAGGAACCGCGACCGGGCATCGGTGACGTTGCCGAGCAGCACCTGCACAAACCGGGCCAGGTCGTCGAGGTTGATGCAGCAGTCAGGGTCGTCAAAGACGTCGCCCAGCCGCAGGAGCTTCACGGCGGCGAACTGGTCGCCGTCAAAGGCCGGATCGCCGCCCACCTGCGGATCGAGGCTGCCGAAGTTGTACTTGGCCGCGCCGGGTTCATTGGCCAGGTTGTAGTTGGTGTCCGGGGCGAAGCTCGGCAGGGCCTGGTTGGAAAGGTACTCGCCGCCCGTTCCGGCCTGAACGACCCAGACCTTCAGCGTCGTGCAGCGGCCTACCGCGGTGATGCCCAGCTCGGAGAGGGCGATGCGGGCTTCGAGGCCGGTGGTGGCGGTGCTGGGGACGCCCGGCGCGCCGGCCTGGCCGATGCCCACCACGCCGGCGTTGTTGGTGTTGTTGAAGGCAAACAGGTTGTTGGCGGGATTGGTGCCGCCGCTGAGGACACCGCTGCCGCCGTTAACCGCCGAAGCGCCGAGGTAGGTCGCCGTATTGGTAGCCAGTTCAAAGCGATCGACGTACAGGGTGCCCTGCCAGTTGTTCATCACGTACGCGTGGTCGGGGGCGAAGCCCGCATCGAAGGTGCGGCCTTGCCACCCGGTGAGGGAACCGCCGTTATTGTCGAGCACATTCTCGCCGCCGGCCGGGTCGCTGTCGATCCAGATGATGAGCTTGTTGCCGTTGCGCTCCAGGTTGCCGGTGTAAGCGAGGTGGAGGTACTGCTCATCGGTGCGAACGAACAACTCGTCCAACTCCGAACCGTTGATGGTGTAATTCAGAGTGCCCGGCACGGCGTCGCCGAAGCAGGTGTGGATCTGCTGGACGGCGATCAAGGAACCGGCCGGCCACTGGGCCGGTATGTCGGACCCGTCAAAGCCGGTGGGGGTGCCGACGTAGTTCAGCAGACTGATGGTCGCCAACTGGAGATCCTGCAAGCCGTAGGTTTCGGTCTCCGGGTCATAGTAGTCCGCGTCGAAGTTCGGGGTGAAGCCGAGGCAGTCCGGGGCGGGCGGATCGTCCGACGTGGACAGCGGCGGCAGGATCTGATTGCTGACCGTGCCGTCCGAAGCCATCAGGATGACCATCATCTTGACGGTGGTTCCGATGCCATAGTAGCTTCGTGACAGCCGCAGGCGAAGGCCCTTCTGGGCGCCCGCCGCCAGGGCCTGTTGCTGGGCGCCGTCCTTGGTTTCGTCGGCGTCGACGCCCACGACGTTGGTCGTGTCCATCCAAGCCGAAAGATATCGGCCGTTGTAGGGATCCAGGCTGGTCAAGTCGTCGTAGTAAGGATCCTCCGTGTTCTGCGGCAGATACCAGGAGTTCACATACGTCGTCTCCGCGAAGCGATTCACCACCACGGCGGTGTCCGGAGTGAAGCCCGGCTCCAGGATCGTGCCGTCCAAACCCAGGAGTGCCTGATAGCCACCGCCATACCCCGGCAGCCCGGCCGTCAGCAGCACGTTCGGCGTCGGAGTAGGGACATCTGCTTCGAATTGCAGCAGGAAAACGATACTCTGGCTGCTGCCGAGTTTG
>Ga0209101_1002565_pt1 | contig 11854 bp, 11 predicted proteins | sample ConPoolayeCmetaG_FD_185481 | JGI IMG/M metagenome (GOLD analysis project Ga0209101, IMG submission 185481) | Hot spring microbial mat communities from California, USA to study Microbial Dark Matter (Phase II) - Cone Pool mat layer C metaG... ... | reverse complement strand
CTCATCGTGACCATGGGCCATGGATAAAACCGGGAAATCTGCGGGAAAGCGGCCTGGGGTAAAACCGTACATCATAATTCCGGCCTGGCGATACACACACGCATCGGTGGCGCCAGGCATCATCATCGGGATGACGATACCCTGCGGGTCGAGTTTGCGGGTTTCTTCTTCCAGCAAGCGATAGAACGGCGAGTCGGTAGGGAAAGCTGCCCCAGGGGAGGTATCCAGGGGTTCAAAGCTAACCCCATCGCCGGTCAGGGCTAAGATCTCTTTGATGACGTCTTCGGGAGATTGACCTGGCAGGCGGCGACAATCGAGATGTACTGAAGCCTCAGCCGGAATGACGTTGGTTTTTTGACCGGCTTGAAGGACGGTTGGCGTGCAGGTGTTAGTTGTCAAGGCAGTGAGCAAGGTCTTCGGTCGCCCTTTCAGGAACTTTAAGCAGAGACTCACTACCCAGGGAAGAGATAGCGAGCGAATCAGGATAGAAGTGGGAAAACCCACCTGAGCGGCTGCTTTGGACAGCATAGCTTGAAAGGTAGGGGTAATGTGGACGGGTAAGTGGCCGGCGCGCCGAATCTGTTCAATGGCGCGCGCCAGATAGAAGACGGCATTCTCATCATGAGGCAGAGAAGCATGACCTGGTTTACCCCTGGCGGTCATTTTCAGCCAGGTGACCCCCTTCTCGGCGACCTGGATAGCATAAAGACGCAGTTTTCCCATCGGAATGGTGAAAGCCCCTCCTTCGGTCAAGCCAACCTCAGCCTCGATCAGGTCACGGTGTTGGGTGACCAGAAACTTGGAACCATGGTCAAATCCGGCTTCTTCATCGGCGATGGCAGCGAGAATCAGGTCGCGTTTGAGCGGCAGGCCGGCGCGGCGCACTTGCAGGAAGATTTGTAAATACATGGCAAGAAAGCCCTTCATGTCCAGCGCGCCCCGTCCCCATATCTCTCCATTGATCACTTCGCCGCCAAAGGGGTCATGGCGCCATTTTTCTCGTTCGACCGGTACGACATCAACATGTCCCGAAAGGAGCAGCGGGCGATGCGAACCATCGCCACGCAAGCGCGCCACCAGGTTGACCCGCTTCGGGGCCGACTCGACAATCACAAAGTCGTCAGGCGAACGCATCCCCTCGCGTTCGAGAATGTCTTTGATCAGCAAGATTGCCGGCAACTCGTTGCCGGGAGGGTTTACCGTCTCGGCCTGGATCAGACGAGAAAGATGCTCAACGGTCTCCTGGGTGGCTGCTGCCCAATCCGGTGTTCTGCTCATCTCCCTTGCCTTTCTTTTTATAGAGATTGGAGAACTTCAAGCCATTTCTCTGCCATCCGGGTGGTGGTACGTTCCAGAGCTTTGCGATGCCCTTCTTCGGCAAGCTGATTCCGCTGGGAGGGAGAGCTTAACAAAGTCTCAATAGCTTCTTGCCATTCATTGGGACTTACTGCAAAGAGTCCCCCTTTTCCCCAGGCGCGGTAGGCGGGAATGGGAGAAGCCACCCAACAAACCTGCCGCGCCCCGCATTCTAACAAAGCCAGATCGCTTTTGGAATGATTATAGGGAATGTCAGCCAGTGGAAATAGCAACAAGTCGAAATCTGCCAGCAGGAAGGGATAATCTTCAACATTGCCCGGTGGGACAAAGAATTTGCGTTCTTCATCAATCCCGGCAAGCCTTTCATAGACCTCAACTCCGCCAGCAACTCCAATCAAAAGCTCAGAATTCGCCTGACAAATCTGTTGCAGACTGTCACCAAGCGCAGACAGGTCAAGTGGTCGGGTGTGATTTGCCAAGAGTCCGATTTTCGGCGCTGTGCGGGGTGGGATGGGTTTGCGCCACATTGGGTTGGTATCATCCCACCCAAAGGGAATTTGCTCGACTCGCCGGCTTTTGCTGCGGTAAACCTCGACCAGGGCTTCAACCGGTACTGTTACAAGATCGGCTTTCTCCAACACCGCATTCAAGCGCGCCGCAACATCCGAGTTTTCAGCACTCAAAGAGGAAAAATTCTTAACATCTGAGGGCAAGGTAAAGAAATCTTCGTCTAAATCGACAATGACCTTGGCTCCCTTTGCCTTGCTCTGGGAGACTGCCTGGGTTAACGCTTCGCTGAAATGAGGGCGGCTAAAGATTGCAATCTGGTACGATTCCTGGGTGAGATCTGCGCTGCGCGTGGTGATGGCAACCTGATAGCCTCGCCGATGAAGTTCCTGGACTAAGCTGCCGAAGCGGATTTCACTGCTTGGCATTGCGGGAGCGCAGAAGAGAATCCTGGCTGTCGAAAGCGATGGGGAAGGAGTCGGGCCGCTTTTTTGAGCCTGGAGTTTACTCTTGAGCGCAGCCAGTTTTTGGGCAAGCGCTTGTTTATCTACTTCGCCCAGGGAGACTTCCTGGCTGCGAAGACGTTCTAATCCTTGCCTGGCTAACTGGTATTCCTCATCCAGATTGAGAGCCTGTTGATACATCCAGCGCGCCGAGGCTTGATCGCCGGCTTGTTCATAGCATTCGGCTAAAAGGGTGATCGCCTGAGGGTCTTGCGGATCGCTCTTGACTAAGGCAGCCAGAATCTCCACGCCTTCCTGGTACTTGCCCTGGACAATACACACGCGGGCTAAACCCAACCAGCTAAACCGATCGTCTTCGTCTAATTCTAAAGCGCGCCGATAGGATGACTCCGCTGCTGAGTATTGACCTATAATCGTATAGGCGTTGGCGAGGTTTTGATGGGCTTGGGCAGAATAGGGTTGTAAGCGAAGCGCCTCCTGATAGTACTGCAATGACTCGTTAAATTTGCCCATTTGAATGTGCACGCCGCCAATCGCAGTCAGGAGATCGGCGTTGTAGGGCTGCATCTCCTGCGCTTGCAAGAGAAAGTCTAAGGCTTCTGACCAATTTCCTTCCGTCACCGCTTGATTGGCGTTCAAGAGCAAGGTTTCTAAAGCTGACTTATCCAAGGCGAATCTCCTTCCAATCTGGGATTAATCCAATTGTAACTCTAAAATAGTTCTTTGATTTCTTGAATAAAAACGATCTGAATTTCGCATAAAGGTTCAATAAAGGCGAGAATTTTTTATCCCACTTTTACGGAACAATTTTCCGTCTGTGCTTACAATCAGGGCGGTAAAAGGTCTCAATCTCGGTGAGAAACGAGGAAGATAAATGGATAGCTCTTTGATTAATCCTCTGTTTGCCTTTGGTTCGTCTTTAAGGACAAACTCTGTTTCCACTAAAGAGCCTGGTTCGCAAGAGGCTTCGATTAATAAATCGGATTTTCGGCAATTGCTGACCTTGATCTTGTTGAGTAACATGATGTCGCAGGGGACATCGAGCGCTCAAAGCAATGATTTTGGCATGGGGAATATGATGGCGCCGCTGATGCTTAGCTTGTTTGAAAAATTGCTTGCCAATGAAGTGGAAACTGTTGAGCTTCCGAAGGCGCCGGCAACGACCAGCGAACCGGTGAATAGCCCGCGTGGTTTGCCGGTCAAAGGGCGTTTAACCCAGGGATCGCATCCTGGACATGTGGCGCTTGATTTTGGTGTCCCGGTTGGCACGCCGGTCAAGGCTACCTTAGATGGGCGGGTGGTGTATGCGGGCTGGAATGACCAGGGATATGGGAATCTGGTCATTATCGAAAACGGCCCTTATCGGGTCTATTTTGCCCATCTCTCCAAAATCCCGGTCAAGGTTGGTGAAAAAGTGACGGCTGGAACAATCATCGGTTATTCTGGAAATACCGGTAATTCAACCGGCCCGCACTTACACTACGAGGTCAGGAAGAACGGATACGCGATTGATCCAACTTCATTTACTTTATAGAAGGAGCACGATATGAGTCTGTTAACCTGGTCTGATGAATTTTCGGTCAACATCAAGGAGATTGACAATCAACATCGTCAAATGTTTGAAATGGTCAATCAGCTTCAAAGGGCGATGAAAGAAGGGAAAGGAGCGAATGTTCTCAATGATATTCTGCAACGATTAATTGACTATACCGATTATCACTTTTCGACCGAAGAGCGTTTGATGGAGGCTTATAGCTATCCAGGTTTTATCCATCACAAAGCCGAACATGCCAAACTGATCCGGCAGGTGCAAGAGTTCCAGCGTCAATATCGCCAGAATCCAACCGGCCTGGCTGTACAATTGCTCAACTTCCTAAAGTCCTGGATTACAGACCATATTCTCCAAACGGACAAGCAGTACAGTCGCTATCTCAATAACCAGGGAGTGACCTAGATTGGAATTGTGTTCGTTTTCAGAGCAGTAAGCGCCTGAGAATTTTGTAAGGCATTTTTTTATGTCAAGTTTACTTTCCTTGACAACAATTCATGATAAGATGCGCATGATTGCGTATCGTCATCATATATTCCGCAATTCAAGATAAGGAAACCTCGTTAAATCGCCTATGAACACTCGCTTTGACATAACCGAAGAGGAACTCCCTATTTTTCGCGCTGAAGCCGAAGACCAATTGCAGATTTTGGAAGAAGGTTTGGTGCAACTGGAACGCAAGACGCATGACCCGGAGTTGGTTCAGGCGCTCTTTCGCGCCGCTCATACGCTCAAAGGTTCGGCGGGGATGATTGGTCACAAGCGCATGGTTGATCTCACCCATGCGTTGGAAACGGTGCTGGATGGTGTGCGCAAGCAGACCCTTGACCCTTCGTCTGAACTCATCGATGTAATGTTAGAGTCATTGGATAGCCTTCATCAATTGCTTGATGAAGTGGGAAGCGAAGAAATCAGCCAGGTGAGTGTGACTTCAATCGTGGCTCAACTTCAGCGGTTGAGTGGTGTTCAGAGTGGTTCAGCGGTCTCCGCTACGACGGTCACCCAGCCTTCTGCGGAACAATCTGCCAAAAGTCTTTCCTCAAGTGAAACTCCTCGGTCCGATCAACCTCTGATTATTCGGGTGAAAATAAGCCAGGATAGCATTGCCTCGGCAGCGCGGGCGTTACAGGTCGTCCTGGTCTTGCAAGAGTTAGGAGAGATTCTGGAGTTGACTCCACCCCTATCGGTCATCGAAACTGCTGCCCCGGTCTCTAACCTCACGGTACAGATCCAGCCATTGAAACCCCTTTACGAAATCCGCAAATCGCTTTCGATGATTTCTGAGTTAGAGGAAGTGATGATTGAGGGTGAGCTGATCCAGACTCAGACTACGGATATCCAGCCTGCGCAAAGTGATTCAGGCGCTGAAAAACAGGGGAAATTATCCTTAGGGGAATTGCTGGTCCAAAATGGCCTGATTACAAAGGAGCAACTGCAGATTGCGCTTCGCATCCAGCAGGAGAGTGAGGGCCCTTCAAAACCTTTGGGGCAGATTCTGGTTGGGATGGGGTTGATCTCCCAGGAGATCCTTGATGAAATGATCGCTGAACAATCGGCGCAGAAAAAAGCACCTGCGCCAGCCCCTGGGGAGGTGGATACTGCCGAAAAGGGTCGCGCAAAAGTTGTTGATAAAACCGTCCGCACCAGTGTAGAACGTTTGGATAATCTGATGAACCTGATTGGGGAGTTGATCACCGATCGCAATCGCATGTATCAACTTCGCCGAGAGCTGGAAGCACTCTATCGGGGTTCTGCGCAAGTGGAAGCGCTCTCGGATACGATTATCCATGTGGGGCGGATTACCGACATGTTGCAATCCGAAGTGATGTCGATTCGCATGTTGCCGATTTCAAACGTTTTCAACAAATTTCCGCGCCTAGTGCGAGATTTAGCCCGAAAGGCGAACAAGCAAGTCGATCTGGTCATTCGCGGTGAGGATACCGAATTGGATCGATCGGTGATCGAAGTGATTAGCGATCCGTTGATCCACCTGATACGCAATGCTGTTGATCATGGCATTGAGTCACCGGAAGAAAGGCGCGCGGCCGCTAAGCCCGAACGCGGAGTGATTTTGCTTACCGCCCGCCATGAACAGGGAAGGATTTATATTACGGTAGAAGATGATGGACGTGGCATCGATATAAATCGAGTCAAGGCAAAAGCGGTAGAAAAGGGACAGCTCACTCAAACAGAAGCGGACTCAATGAGCGATGACGAGGCAATTGAGCTGATTTTTGTCTCGGGACTTTCAACAGCCCGGGCGATCAGCGATGTCTCCGGCCGAGGGGTCGGCATGGATATTGTGCGGGCAAATATCGAGCAACTCAATGGGAATATTCAGGTGGAAACCTGGCCGGGCAAAGGGACGCAATTTACGATCATCCTTCCGCTGACACTCGCTATTGTGCCGACGTTACTGGTCAAAGTCTGTGGAGCAACGTATGCAATTCCCCTGGTTACCGTCAACGAGACCTTACGGATCAAAACACAGGAAATCCAAACCGTCAACGGCCGGCCGGTCATCAGCCTTCGCGAACACGTTTTGCCGGTTTGTAACCTGGGTGAAGTGTTTGCCTTGCAGGATCATCAGGATGGCAAAGCAAAGGAGGATTATGAGTACGTGGTTATTGTACGCTCCGGGAAGACCCAATTGGGTTTGATTGTGGATGACTTAATCGGGGAAGAAGAAGTTGTGGTGAAATCGCTGAGTTCGGTCATCGGGGAAGTGATTGGTATCTCGAACGCGGCGATCTTGGGTGATGGGCAGGTTGCCTTAATTATCGATGTGCAAGGGTTAATCAAATTAGTAACGAGCTGGAGTGAGCGTAGCGGTCGCCTGGAAAAGCTCCCGGTTTGATAGCTGAAGGGGTTTGAAATGGATGAGGAATATGCCAAAAAATTTCAAAGCGTCTTAGCCAAGATGGCGAACATTGGAATCAGCAATGCAGCCCGAGGCATGTCGGCTATGGTTGGTGAGGACTTGACGGTCACAGCACCGGTTGTCAAAGCGGTGCCTTTTTATGAAATTCCCACCCTCCTGGGTGGGCCGGAAACCGAAGCGGTGGGCATTTATCTGCGGGTAGAAGGGGCGATTCCAGGGCAGATTATGATGGTGATTCCCTATCAAAAAGCCCTGGAGCTGGCTGATTTGACCATGGGAGAGCCACCCGGTACCACCAAGACCTTAGGCGCCATGGAGCGGTCTGCGCTGGCAGAACTAGGGAATTTAACCGGCTCTTTTTTCCTCAATGCCATTGCAGATAAGGCGGGCCTGGCTGCGCGACCCTCACCCCCGGCGGTGATTGTTGATATGGTTGGCGCAATTATGGATATTATTCTTGCCACCGCAGATGTCTTAAGCGAAGAGGTCCTGATGGTGCAAGCTAGCTTCCTGCGCAATGGCAGAGAAGCTCAGGCGGATTTCTGGCTAATTCCAGACCATCATACCATCCAAACAATTGCCAAGCGAATTGAGGCAAACGATGCAGGATAGTGTGGCGGTAGGTTTGGGCGAATGTAAAATCAGCCGTAATATCGACCACGTGCTGGTGGCGTATGGATTGGGGTCGTGCGTGGGAATCGGCATGTACGACCCGCAGCTTCGCCTGGCCGGTCTGCTTCATGCGGTGTTGCCTACCAGTCCAAATGGCGTTGCTGAAAGGAGTGCGAAATATGTCACTTCAGGTATTGAGATACTATTAGAAGAAATGATCAAAGCCGGGGCAATTCCTTCCCGAATCATCGTGCGGATGGCGGGAGGCGCTAACATGCTCACTGCGCCTGGGTTCTCTAAAACTTTTAATATCGGCACCCGCAATGTCGAAACAGCGCATGAGGTTCTTAAACGGCTTAGGTTGCGACTGGTCAGTGAGGAAGTTGGTGGCACGATTGGACGGACGGTTCGTTTTTACGTCTGTGATGGTCGGATGACCATCCGCACCGTTGGAAACCAGGAGAGAGAAATTTAAGGCTTGTTGCAAAAACTTAAGGCAAAAAGGAGATAGACTGAATGGCAAAGATACTCGTTGTCGACGATGCAGAATTTCTGCGGGTCAGAATCTCGAAGATGCTCAGCAGTGAGGGCCACGAGATCATCGAGGCCGAAAATGGCGTGAAGGCGGTCGAAACCTATAAAAGCGCCCGCCCTGACGTGGTTCTGATGGATATTACCATGCCCGAAATGGATGGTCTGGCAGCTTTGCGCGAGATTCGCAGCTATGATTCAGCGGCCAAAGTGGTTATGCTAACCGCCTTAGGGCAAGAGTCGGTGGTTTTAGAGGCGATTAAAGCCGGAGCGCGCGATTTTGTGGTCAAACCGTTTGAGAAAGAGCGCGTTTTGAGCGCAGTTGCCAAGCTGGTTGGATGAGTGAAACTCGACAATGGCTGTTCCAACGCCTGGTAGGCCTGCTCCCATAAATCCGTCCCGAGGCGACGGCGATCCCACGATCCGCGTGTTGGTCGTAGATGACTCGGCCTTTATGCGCTACACTCTGACGCGCCGCCTGGCGGAAACCCCTGGTTTGACCATCGTCGGGGCTGCTCATGATGGAAAAGAAGCGCTGCAACTTCTTGAGAGCCTGAAACCAGATGTGGTCACGCTGGATGTGGAAATGCCTCACATGGATGGCTTGACAACGCTCAAACAGATCATGGCAAACCGACCGACGCCGGTGATTATGGTGAGCAGCCTGACGACCGAAGGCGCCCGAGAGACCATTCAAGCGCTTACGTTTGGGGCAGTTGATTTCATCGCCAAACCCGAATCCAAAGCCAACATTGAACTGATCATCGAAGAACTGGTTACCAAAATTCGCCGCGCTGCGAAGGCAAGAGTGGTTGCCCTTACACCAGCGAATGTCCAGCCTGTGCGCCTTCCAACAGAACAATTGCCAAAAAAGGTGCGCCCTTTGGGCGAGAAAGATAAAGTGGTGGTCATTGGCGCTTCAACTGGCGGTCCACGCGCTTTAAATCAAGTTGTCCCCCAACTTGCGGCGAACCTTCCGGCGGCGTTTGTCATTGTGCAGCACATGCCGGTGGGGTTTACCCGCTCTCTGGCTGAAAGGTTGAATAGCCTTTCGGAACTCATGGTGAAAGAAGCTGAGCCAGGTGACCAACTTGAAGTGGGCAAAGCGCTGGTAGCTCCGGGCGGCTTTCATCTGGTGTTCGATAAGAATGGGGTGGTTAGCCTGAATCAAAATCCGACCGTTCATGGCGTTCGGCCAGCGGTGGATGTGACCCTTATCTCAGTAGCGCAGAATTTTGGAAAAGCGACCGTAGCCGTTGTTCTAACCGGGATGGGAAAGGATGGCGCCAACGGAGCTGTCTTAACCCATTCATTAGGTGGAAAAGTGATTGCTGAAGACGAGTCGAGTTGCGTGGTCTGGGGAATGCCGCGCAGTGTAGTTGAAGCCGGCGCAGCGGATGAGGTTGCCCCTCTAGCAGAAATTCCTGAAGCCATCCAGAGGGCTGTTCAATGGAACTAGAAGTGTACCAGGAAGTCAAACGAAACGTTAAACGCCTCCTTGATCTGGACCTGGATCATTACAAGGACGAGCAAATGAGACGTCGTTTGGATTCCTGGCTGGTACGCAGCGGTGCACCTGACTGGAAGGCCTATTTTGATCGCGTGCGGATTGACGAGAAAGAACGCAATCGCTTTCGCGATTATATTACGATCAATGTTTCGGCTTTTTTTCGCGACCCGGAGCGCTGGAAAAGTCTGGCTGAAATGGTGCTTCCAAGATTGCTAAAAGAAAGCTTCGGACGGGTAGGGTCAGAAAATGGTTTGCGAATCTGGAGCGCTGGTTGTTCGATTGGCGCAGAACCGTACACGTTAGCGATTTTATTGGACGAAATTGCTCCTCGGCGGCGCCATGCTATTCTGGCAACCGATTATGATCTCGGCGCGTTGAACAAAGCTCGTCAGGGCGGTCCATATACAGCCGAAGAGGTCCAAAATCTAACTCCTGCGCAACGCGCTGCCTATCTCCAACCCGGGGGGCCTCCTTACTACGTGACCCCAAATCTGATCAAGAAGATCACCTTTCAAGAACACAATCTATTTGCCGATCCTTTTCCAAAAGACCTGGATCTGATTGTTTGTCGGAATGTGGTTATCTATTTCACGGCTGCTGCCAAAGAAAAACTGTATCAGGCTTTCTGCGATGCTTTGCGTCCGGGGGGAGTTCTCTTCGTCGGCGCAACGGAAATTATCCCCCATCCACAAACCTATGGATTACGCAATGCGGGGATTTCGTTCTATGAGAGGGTTTGAGTATGTCTCCTCAAGTAACAATGGATGATCTCATTCGCAGAGTAGGTGAGCTACCTCCCATGCCCCAGGTGGCTCAAAGAGCTTTAGACCTCATCCGAGACCCAAAATCGGATATGGCGGATGTGGCGAAAATACTGGCAATGGATGAAGCCATGACCAGCCTGGTCTTACGCTGGGCAAACTCAGCCTACTATGGTTTGAAATATCCGGTATCCACCGTTCATCAGGCAGTTACCTATTTGGGTTATCGCACTTTACATAGCTTAATTCTGGCTGCCTCGGTGGCTTCATTTCTCGAACGTCCTGCGCCCGGCTATGCCCTTGAGCGCGGCGAACTTTGGCGACATTCGATTGCGGTTGCCGCTGGAGCACGCCTGATTGCAGCCGATTTTGGGCAAAAAATTTCCGAAGAAGCTTACCACGCCGGCTTGCTATGTGATATTGGCAAGCTCGCTTTGGAAATTTTATTGCGCAACACCAACACCGACCAATCAGACTGGCAGGGACAATCTTTCAATGAGCTGGAAATCGCTCATTTCGGAATTGATCACGCCGCCTTGGGCGCGGAGCTGGCGCGCCGTTGGCGATTACCGGGACCATTGGTCGATGCAATTGCAAATCACCACCATCCCTCCCAGGCGAATGAGGGCGCTATTCTTGCTGGGGCAGTCCATCTGGCCGATGCGGTTGCCATGAGCCTTGGGATCGGTCTGGGAAAGGATGGCCTTCAATATACGGTAGATCCAGTAGCGGTTGAGAGAATGAATTGGAATGACAAAAAGTTTAATGAGATATCTGAGCGAATCCTGCCATTTGTTGAAGAAGCAGATGAGTTTATTCGGGCAAGGAGATTCAAGGCATGAATGTAAAATTTTTGAATCCTTTCGTTGAGGCCGCTTCAGAGGTTTTACAAGCAGAGTGTGGCGTAGAGGTAACTCGCGGCAACCTGACGCTGCATAAATCTGCGCTGACCACCGATGATGTAACGGTGCTCATCAGTCTGGTTGGGCAGGTCCAGGGGGTTGTGCTTTACGGACTATCTGAAAAAACAGGGCTGGCTCTGGTGTCGCGAGTGATGGGGCAAGATTTTCCAGAGTTTGACAATTTAGCCCAAAGCGGGGTAGCCGAATTAGGAAATGTCATTTCAGGCCAGGCAACCATCCGGCTTTCCAAAGCCGGTTATTCAGCCAATATCTCACCTCCAACCCTGATTCATGGACGGGGAGTTACCATCTCTACCTTAGATTTTGCCCGCGTGGTTGTCCCGCTCACTACCGAGTTGGGAGAAGTTTCCGTGCATCTAGCCCTGCGGGAAGCCCCTCCCGGCAGCGGTGCAGCTACCTTTGTTCCGGTGATGGTGCCGGATTCGGCAAAAAAATAATCCCTGGTTCTGTGTGGAGGACAGATGAACGTTAAATTTCTAAACCCTTTTGTTGAAGCAGCTTATCAGGTCTTACAAGCCGAAACCCGTTTGACCGTTTCTCGGGGGGAATTGAACCTCGATAAGGACCCCTATTCGACCGATGACATCACCATCATTATCAGTCTGGTCGGTCAGGTCATGGGGAATGTTATCTATAGCCTCAATAGCCAGACGGCGATTGCTCTGGCTTCGCGGATGATGGAAGAAGAATTGAAATCGCTAAGCGCGCTGGCGCAGAGCAGTATCGCTGAGCTGGCAAATGTGATCACCGGGCGGGCAAGTGTGCTACTGGCACAGGCCGGTTACGAGTCGGTTATCTC
>Ga0209101_1002564_pt1 | contig 11856 bp, 9 predicted proteins | sample ConPoolayeCmetaG_FD_185481 | JGI IMG/M metagenome (GOLD analysis project Ga0209101, IMG submission 185481) | Hot spring microbial mat communities from California, USA to study Microbial Dark Matter (Phase II) - Cone Pool mat layer C metaG... ... | reverse complement strand
CAGATAGGGAAAGTTTTGCAGCTCCGGGTTGTCAATCTGCGGCTGGATGCCCGGCGCGGCCCATTCATACCGTTGCGAAGCCAGCAGGGTGCCGTCGGCAGCGGTGTGGTTCTCAAAGATGTAGGCGCGGCTGGCCTCGGCCGCCCAGCCAAGTTGCGCCAGCACCTCTGCGATCTCCTCTTTCCAGGAGGCTGCCCGCAAGAACCGTTCAGCCGCAGAAGTGACCGCTTCCAGGACGGCATCGCGGCGGTGGAGCGCTGCCTCGGCCCGCTTACGCCCGGCAATGTCGGTATACACGGCCACCACCCCGATCAGATCCCCACCGCTGAGGATCGGAGCTCCGGCCACGACGACGTCGCGGGGTGTGCCGTCTTTGTGGTAGCGGACCGTTTCGGTGGGTGGCACAGGCTGCCCGCTGAGGACCTGTCGGGTGAACCGGTGTGCCTGCTCGAATACCGCCGCGTCGGGTGTGGCGATCAGTTCATCCAGGTCCCGACCTGTCGCTTCCTGGCGGGTATATCCGAACAACCTCTCTGCCCCTGCGTTCCATTCCCGGACCCGGTGGTGGGCGTCGGTGGTGACGATGGCATCGGGGGCGCAGGCCAGCACACTTTCCAGGTACACACGGCGTTCTTCCGTTTGCTGCTCCGCCCGCTTTTGTTCGGTGATGTCCCGGACGTAGACGACGGCCTGTGGTTCTCCGGCCAGTGTGACCAGCCGGATGTTGACCTGGACCGGAAAGATCTCACCGTTCTTCCTCTTGTTGACGGCTTCTATAAAAAGGCCGCCGGTCGCGGCGATGGCGCTGGTGACATCGGACAGAGTGGCAGCCACCTGCTCGGGCACCAGGTCGGCCACGGTCAGGCCCCGGAACTCTTCTCTGGTATAGCCGAACATCTGGCAGGCAGCGGCGTTACAGTCGAGCACACGGCCATCCAACGCTTCCAGGAAAACGGCATCGGTGGCCGCTTCAAAGAGGGTACGATATTTGGCCTCACTTTCGCGGATGGCTTCGGCCAGCCGTTGCTGCTCGGCTTGAGCAGCCTCCATCTCTGCCAGGCGGGCGTGCAAAGCTTCCCATTCAGCGCGGGGGATAGACACCACGCCGTTTTCGTCACCTTTCGGTCTCATCCGTTACTCCTTCCTGCCGGCCCTCTGCCGGTGATCACAAACCCTTCGACTGTGGTGTCGGCACAGGCATTATATCACGGAACGGTCAAACTGCCAAAGGGATGGTCAGACCTTCCGGCTCTTTCCCTGGCGTGGGGCACTTTGTTGCTCAGCGGAGGTCTGTGACCCCCGCCGGTGGGGGCCGCCAGGTCACAGACCCGGCGGGAGCAACCCCGTTCTCCTGCTTCGAAAGCTCTTTCCTTCGGAACTTTTCAATCGAGGCTCACGTCTGCTACAATAGCAGTCCAACCCAAAAATCAAAGGAGGAAACTCATGTCTGAAAAACGGTGGTTGCTTTGGGGTGTGATGGCCCTGGTGGTGGGTGCAGTGGCAGTGGGGGCGGCCCCCCGGCCGGCACCGGCTGTAGCCCGGAGTGAAGGGGTGGAACTGGCGGTCTACAACCAGGACCTGGCCCTGGTAAAAGACCGCCGCAGCCTGGAGCTGTCTCAGGGGGTCAACGAAGTGCGCTTTGCCGATGTGGCGGCGTTGATCGATCCCACCAGCGTCCACTTTCGCTCCCTGACCGATCCCACCGGCACCGTGGTCCTGGAGCAGAACTATGAGTATGACATTGTCGGCTCGGCCAGGCTGCTGCGCAAATATGTGGACCAGCCGATCAGCCTGGTGACTGAAGATGGGCAGGAATACACGGGGACGCTGCTCAGCGGCGACAATGATGTGATCCTGCAGGCCGCCGATGGGCAGGTGACGGTGGTCAAACTGGACCGGATCAAAGAGTTTACCTTCCCTGCCCTGCCTGAAGGGCTCATCACCCGGCCAACGCTGGTCTGGCAGGTGGAATCGGCCCGGAGTGGCAGCCAGGAGGTGGAGGTCACCTACCTGACCGGCGGGATCAACTGGGAAGCCAGCTACACCGTCGTCCTGGCCGACGACGAAAAGAGCCTGGACCTGAACGGCTGGGTGTCGCTGGACAACCGCAGTGGAACCAGCTACCGGGACGCCCGGCTCAAGCTGATCGCCGGCGACATTCACCGCGCGCCGACCGAGGGGGAGGTGAGGGTTGAAAAGTCCTACCAGGCGCCCACCGGAGTGCCGGCCCCCCAGGTGGAGGAGCGACCCTTCTTCGAGTACCATCTCTACGAGGTGCAACGCCCGGTCACAGTCAGGGACCAGCAGACCAAGCAGATCGAGTTTGTGACCGCAACCGGTGTGCCGGCCCAAAAGTTTTTCGTCTACGATGGGTCCCCGATAAAGTTCTGGGGCTACTCTCAGCCGATCCAGGACGCTGCCTATGGCACCACCTCCAACAAGAAGGTCATGGTCATGCTGGAGTTCAAAAACGGGGAGGAGGAGGGCCTGGGGATCCCCCTGCCCAGGGGCACGCTGCGGATATTCAAGAAAGATGTGGATGGCTCGACGCTGCTGATCGGCGAAGATGCCATTGACCACACCCCCAAAGAGGAGCGGGTGCGGCTGTATGTCGGCGATGCCTTTGACATCGTCGGCGAGCGGGTCCAGACCAACTTCAAGGTGGACTATGATGAGGACTGGATGGAGGAGTCGTACCAGATCACCCTGCGCAACCACAAGGCCGAGGAGGTAGAGGTGCGCGTGGTTGAGCACATGTTCCGCTGGAGCGAGTGGAAAATATTAGAAAACAGCCAGGACTATGAAAAGCTGGACGCGCAGACCATCGAGTTCCGGGTGCCGGTCAAGGCTGATGGTGAGGCGACCGTGACCTACACTGTGCGCTATGAATGGTAGGAGTGCATCCTCCCGCAGGTTTCACCACCTGCGGGAGGATTTACGGTCCCTGCACCTCGACCCCCTCCCCTTCGACCACCTCGCCCACGCGCCACACCGCCTGGCCTGCTGCCTGACACAGGTCCTCCAGGCGGTCGGCCTCGGCCGGCGGCAGGGCGATGAGCAGGCCGCCGCTGGTCTCCGGCGTGAACAGCAACATCTGCATCTCTTCCGCCAGTCGGTGAAAGGTGACGTGTGGACCGTAGGTGCGCTGGTTGTTGCACGCCCCGCCGGGGAACAGCCACTGCCCGGCATAGTCCATCGCGCCGGGCAGGAAAGGCAGGCGGTCGAAAAAGAAGCGCAGCCGGGCGCCGCTGAGACTGGCCATCTCGTAGCCGTGGCCCAGCAGGGCAAAGCCGGTCACGTCGGTCATGGCGTGAAACTCGACCTGCTGGGCCAGCCCGGCTGCCCGGCGGTTGAGTTGCACCATGCTGTGGATCGCCCCTTCCAGATGGTCTGGCCGGGCCACGCCCCCTTTGGCCGCCGTGGTGATAATCCCCACCCCCAGCGGTTTGGTCAGCAACAGATGGTCGCCAGGATGGGCGCCGCCCTTTGTGCCCACCCGGCTGGGGTGGACAGTGCCCATCACCGCCAGTCCGAACTTGGGCTCGTCATCGTCAATCGTATGCCCGCCGGCGATGACCCCGCCGGCCTCGGCGACCTTTTCCGCCGCGCCGCGCAGAATCTCGCGGATGATCCTGACCGGCATCTTGGGCGGGAAGGCAGCGATGCTCAACGCCAGCACCACCTGCCCGCCCATCGCGTACACATCGCTCATGGCATTGGCTGCGGCCACCGCCCCATAGAGGTAAGGGTCATCTACCACCGGCGTGAAAAAGTCGGTGGTAAAGATCAGGGCCAGGTCCTCGCTCACCTGATAGACAGCAGCGTCATCGGGTGAACTCAGGCCGACCAGCAGGTGGGGAAAGTCCGCCGGGCGAAAGGTCTCGCGCAAGGGGCGCAGCACCTGCGCCAGGTCGTCGGGCGACCGCTTGGACGCTCAACCGGCCGCCGAGGTCAGGGCCGTCAGCCGCACATTCTCCCAGTCAATAGCCATCGCACACCTCAGGTTTGTAGGGCAACGGCGAGCAGTTGCCCTACAAATGCACCACCTTGCCGGCGCTCAATAACGTCTCGGCGATGGTGTACATGTTGGACACCTGCCCCACCGCCAGCCTGCCGGTCAAGCCAAAGTGGTTCAGGCAGGTGCCACAGGCCAGAATCTCAACCCCGTCGGCTTCCAGAGCGCGCAGGTCGTCCAACAGCAGCGAACCCTCACAGGCCAGCCTGACGCCGGTGTTGAACAGGATGATGGTGTTCGGCTGGGGTTGGACCTCGCCCAGGGTGTGGAAAAAGCCCCGGATCAGAATGGTGCCCAGCTCAGCATCGCCGCGCCCCATACTGTCGGCGGGAACCACCAGCACCAGCGGCCCGCCTGTCACCCCGGTGGAGGCCGCGTCGCCCGGTCCCACCTGAGACCGGGTCGCCCCTCTGGTCAATTCGATCCGGAATTCATCCCCCTGCGGCACCACATGGACCTGCCAGCCGGCCTTTTCGGCCATCCGTGACACGTTGGTCACGGCCGTCTGGTTGTCCACCAGGGTCACAATCTGATCGTCGTTGAGCATGGCCTGCCGCGTGCGGATCACCGGTTGCGGGCAGGCTAACCCGCGAGCATCTACCGTCGTCGTCATCTCCTCACCTCACCTGAGGGCCGATCTGAAGTGTGCACTGCTCTGGCATCATACGCCACTTCCCTAAGCAAGTCAACTCACAGCTATAACCTTTAGGAAAAGTCCTCCCCGGCCAGGGAGGACCTGATAGATAGGGCGGGTGGGATTTGAACCCACACGGGGTATGCCCCCAGCGGAAAGTCCGCGTTGTCGTGGTGCGTGTATTCCAATGTCAGGCGGCTACCGTTTCAAATGCAACCTGCAAGTGTGAAGGCTTTGGAACGAGAAAGTTCAGTTTCTCAAACCCAATTACCTGTCCAGACTTGTCTTTCATCAGGATCACTTCGTCGCCCGTTTCCTCACAAACATATTCCTCTTTGGGATTGCCGAACCAGACGGTAAGCGAGTTCCCCGTCTGGTCGTAATAGACTTTTACTTGTGCCATATGCGTACTCCTTCCTTGATCGCGTCGGTCGGATACGTTGTAATCAGGTAACCATCGCCATCGAGTCGTTTCGTCACCGCACAAACCCAGCGCCCGATACGTTCAGGTTTATAAAACAGGTACACGTTCGAGTCACTTTTGCTTTGTCGAACTTCATCTGGATTTCTCAATGTTTCTTGCACATCGTCCTGGCGTCCTGCCATTACCGGATGTTTGACGGTGATGATCAACTCCCAGTAGGTTCGAGTTACGCGCACGCGAAAGCCGAGTGGTGTCAGAACGTCAAAAAGCAAGTCGCCTGTCGGTGTATCTTCAGTCATCATGAAAACCACTATAGGGCGGGTGGGATTTGAACCCACACGGGGTATGCCCCCAGCGGATTTTAAGTCCGCAGCGTCTGCCTTTCCGCCACCGCCCCTTAACAATAACCGGCTGACAGCTCGATGCTCATCAGCCGGTTTCCCAGAGGCGACGACGGGATTTGAACCCGTGATCGCGGTTTTGCAGACCGCTGCCTTGCCACTTGGCTACGTCGCCCGACTATACTCTGCGTCCTTCGCGGGAATCAGCTCTCAAGACGCGTTCCAAGAGCTGGTCTGAAAAGCTCACCACAAAGACACAAGGCCACAAAGGAACACGAAGGAAACGAATAAAAATCGCATAGTGCCCTTGGTGTCCTTTGTGTCTTGGTGGTTTTCAGACAAGCTCTAAAATCGAGAGCGGGCGATGGGATTCGAACCCACGACCCTCTCCTTGGCAAGGAGATGCTCTACCGCTAAGCCACGCCCGCTTGCAGTGCCGCAGCCCAGACTTGAACTGGGGACCCTTTGATTTTCAGTCAAATGCTCTACCAACTGAGCTACCGCGGCAACTGCCCATATTGTAGCCTGACTCCTGTTGTTTGTCAAATTGCGCCCTGGCCTGTGACAACATGTTGGGCTCGCAGCCGGGCGAACTCAGCCTGGAACTCCTGCTCCAACGCCGCTTTCTGCTCAGACGGCAGGAAGCTGGCCCGCAGGGCGTTGAGGCTGAGCTGCTCCAAGTCGGCGGCCGAAAAGCCCAGATGATCGGCCAGGGCCTGATATTCGCCCACCAGGTCGGTGTTGAATATGGGCGGATCGTCAGAGTTGACGGTGACATACACCCCCTGCTCCCACAGGCGGCGGATCGGATGCGCCGCATAGGAGGGATAGATGCCCAGGCAGAGGTTGCTGGTGGGGCAGATCTCCAGAGGGACCTGCTGCTCCCGCAGGAAATCAACCAGGGCCGGGTCCTCGACGCTGCGCACGCCATGGCCGATCCGCTCCGCCTCCAGCGCCCGGAGAGCGCCCCACACACTCTCCGGCCCGCAGAGTTCACCGGCATGGGGCACGCTGTGCAGCCCCGCCTCTCGCGCCAGGGCATAAGCATCGGCAAACCACTCCGGCGGATGGCCCCGTTCGGTGCCACCCAGCCCCAGGCCGACCACCCCCCGGTCTATGGCCCCGGCTGCCCAGCGGGCGACCTGGAGACGGGTCTTGGGATCGTCGCGGACAATGTCCAACACCCAGCGGAACTCGACGCCCAGCTCAGCCTGGGCGCGGATACGGCCCTCGTTCAGGCCGGCCAGGATGTCGTCAAAGGGCAGGCCGGTGTTTTGCACATTGGTATAGGGGGTGAAGGTCACTTCGGCGTAGCGGATCTGCTGACGGGCCATGCTTGCCCCAAATTCATAGGCGATCAGCTCAAAGTCGGCGACGGTCCGCAGACAGCTGGAAATGGTCATATAGACCCGGATGAAATGTTTGAAACTGGTAAAGTGATAGAAGCGGCGCAGGCCCTCCAGGTCGCGTGCAGGCAGGCGGGCGCCATTGCGCCTGGCCAGGGTGAACAGGGTGGAGGGCTGGATGCTGCCTTCCAGATGGACGTGCAACTCAACTTTGGGCATGTCGCGTATGAAATCGTGCAGGCTCATGGCATCTTTTCCGCGCCCAAATTGTAGCATAGGGTTCCTCCCATGTCAAACAGCACCCGACACCACACGGGTGTCCGTCATATTTTTGCATCCACCCGGTTCGGGCCGGTCTCCAGACCGCGTCCGACATCGCCGACCGGCCGCAGCGTAGGACAACTGCGAGCAGTTGTCCCACAATCTTTGTGTCCCCTCCGGCTCGGGCCGGTCTCCAGACCGCACCTGGCGCCGCCATGACCGGCCATAGCCTGCCCTCGCTCCTTTCTCGTGCAAAAAAGTGACGGACCCCGACACCACACGGGCGGGTTGACTTCTTCCCCTGGCTGGACTATAATGGGCGATGAGCAATTTTGGAGGAAGCCTGTGAGCAAATTTGACCTGGTCATTATCGGCGGGGGCACAGGGGGCTATGTATGTGCCATCCGTGCCGCCCAACTGGGGCTCAAGGTCGCCCTGGTGGAAAAGGATCGGCTGGGCGGGGTATGCCTTAACTGGGGCTGCATCCCGACCAAAACATTGTTGCGCAGCGCCGGCGCTTACCTGGAGGCCGGACGCCTGGCCGAGTTTGGCGTACACCTGGAGGGCACTCTGGCCGTGGACTGGGCGGCGATGGTCGCCCGCAAAGATCGGGTGGTCGGGGAGCTGGTCGGCGGTGTCGAGAGGCTGCTGAAGGGACATGGCGTGGAGCTGGTGTCCGGCGTGGCGCGGCTGAGCAGCCCCCGCCGCGTTGAGGTCACCCTGGCCGACGGCGGCCACACCCTCCTGGAAGCCGACCAGATAGTGATTGCCACCGGCTCGTTGCCGGCCCGGCCCCCCATCCGCGGCCTGGACCTGCCGGGCGTGCTCACCAGCGACGACATCCTGGCCCTGGAGACGCTCCCCCGCCGGCTGGCCATCATCGGCGGCGGAGTGATCGGCATCGAGTTTGCCACCCTCTTTAGCGCATTGGGGGTCCAGGTGTCGGTGATCGAGATGCTGCCCACCATCCTGCCGCCGGTGGACCAGGAGCTGGCCAGACGCTACCGGGTTTTGCTGAAACAGCAAGGGGTGGAGCTGAGGCTGGAGGCCAGCGTGGAGGAGATCGTCGCTGTTGAGGGCGGGTTGGAGGTGCATTATACGGTCAAAGATCGGCAGGAACGGATCGAAGCGGACCTGGTGCTGAACGCGACCGGCCGTGTGCCTTTCAGTCAGGGGTTGGGGCTGGAGGAGGTGGGCGTCGCCCGGCAGCGGGGCCGGGTGCTGGTGGATGACCGTCTGCGGACCAACGTGCCGGGTCTCTATGCCGTCGGCGATGTGACAGGCCAGGTGCTGCTGGCCCATGTCGCCAGCCGTCAGGGTGAGGTCGCCGCCGAGGTGATCGCCGGCCATGACAGCCGGATGGACTACCGGGCCGTGCCCAACGTCGTCTTTTCCAGGCCCGAGATCGCCGGCGTGGGACTGACTTCGCAGCAGGCCCGCGAGCAGGGCATTGAGGTTGAGGTGGGCACTTTCCCCTTTTCCGCCAGCGGCAAGGCGTTGGCCCAGGGGGAGACCGAGGGCCAGGTGCGCCTGCTGTGCGAACCGGGGAGCGGCAAACTGTTGGGCCTGCATGTCATGGGGCCGGGGGCCAGCGAACTGATCGCCGAAGGGGCGCTGGCCGTCCGGCTGGGCCTCACCGCCAGGGAGCTGGCAGAGACGATCCACGCCCACCCGACATTGCCGGAGGCGGTGGCCGAGGCAGCCCGGGCCGTGGCCTTTGGCGAAGCGATCCACTTCCAGCGGCTGGGGAAGCGACGGTGATTGTGAACCTGTCTATCGGCACCGCTGCTGTGTTGGGGCTGGCTGCCGTGCCGATGGCTGTCGCGCCGACCACCGCTTACCTGATGCTGGGCGGCCGTTGCCGCATGAACTGCGCTTTTTGCGCCCAGGCGCGGGAGAGCCGGGCCGATGCCTGGCAACTTTCGCGGGTGACCTGGCCGGAGTTCGAGCTGGAGGCGGTGATACCCAGGCTGGCCAGGGCAGCAGCCCGGGGCGACATCCGCCGCGCCTGCCTCCAGGTGACCGTCACCGCCGATGCCTTTGAGCGGACACTGACCATCCTGCGGGCGGTGAAAGCAGCGACCGACCTGCCTTTCGATGTCGCCATTTTGCCCCGCGACCTGGAGCAGGTGCGCCGGCTGCTGGAGGCCGGGGCCGGGCATATCGGCTTCGGGCTGGATGCAGCCTGCGAGCGGGTCTTTCGCCAGGTCAAAGGGGGCAACTGGGCGCACAACCTGGCCCTGATTGAGGCCACGGCCCGTCGCTTCCCCGGTCGGGCGGCGGTGCACCTGATCGTCGGCCTGGGCGAGACAGAGCAGGAGATGGCCGGGCGGGTGCAGTGGGCCCACGACCTGGGGATAACGGTGGGCCTGTTTGCCTTTACCCCGGTGCGCGGCACCCTCCTGGCCGACCGACCGCCGCCTCCCCTGGCTTCCTACCGGCGGATGCAGGCTGCCCGCTGGCTCATCGTCCACAACCTGGCCCGCGTGGAGGAGATGGCCTTCGACGCCCAGGGGCAACTGATCCATCTGGGGTCCCCGCTGCCGGCCGGCGGCGAACCGTTCCAGACCTCCGGCTGCCCCGATTGCAACCGGCCCTTTTACAATGAGCAACCGGGCGGCCCGCTCTACAACTTTCCGCGCCCGTTGACCGCCGGTGAAGCCTGGCAGGCCGTTCAGGAGATGGAGATCGAGGGATGAAAAGTGGCTATCCCCCTGCTGCCTGGCGGCTGCTGATAGAGGGCGAGGCGGACGGCGCGACCCAGATGGCCAGAGATGAGGCCATCCTGACCGCCGTGATCGAGGGCAGCAGCCCACCCACCCTGCGCTTCTACGCCTGGTCGCCCCCCTGCCTGAGCCTGGGCCGCAACCAGCCGCTGGCCGATGTCGCCCTGGCCGCCTGCCGCGCTGCCGGAGTGGAGGTGGTCCGGCGGCCCACCGGTGGACGGGCCATCCTCCACACCGACGAACTGACCTACTCCGTGGCCTTGCGGCAGGACGACCCACGGGCCACCGGCGATCTTGTCGAAAGCTACCGCCGTCTGAGCGAGGGGTTGCTGGCCGGGTTGCGTTCCCTGGGGGCCGACGCGGTCCAGGCCAGGAGCCGGGAACTGCCCGCCGATCCGACCGCCATCTGCTTTGAGGCCCCCTCCGACTATGAGATCGTGGTCGGCGGGCGCAAGCTGGTGGGCAGCGCCCAGTGGCGGACGCGGGGCGGGGTGCTGCAACATGGCAGCCTGCCGCTATGGGGCGACCTGACCCGCATCGTGGCCTGCCTGGCCCTGTCCGCCCCAGAGCAGGAGGCGCAGCGACATCGTTTGCGGATGCGGGCCATCACCCTGGAAGAGGCGCTGGGCCGCCCTGTCTCCTTTGCCCAGGCCGCCCAGGCGCTGGCCCAGGGCTTTGCCCAGGCACTGAACCTGGTCCTGGTGCCGGGCGAGTTGACCGCCCGCGAGCGTGCCCTGGCCGTCGAACTGCGCCGCAGCCGCTATGCTGCGGCCGGGTGGACAGGCCGCGCCTGAGAGAGTCGGGCAACGGCGAGCAGTTGCCCGACTCTGGAGCACCAAGCATGCACGTTGGAGTTTGCACCATCGAACTGCGGCTGCCGGGCAACGGCTCGCTCAAGGGCAAGCGCAGCGTCGTGAAATCAATCATCAGCCGCGTGAGTCGGGAGTTCAACGTCTCTATCGCAGAAGTGGACGCTCAGGACCTGTGGCAGCGGGCGGTGCTGGGGGTGGCCTGTGTGTCGGCAAGCGCCGATTACGCCCACGGCCAGTTGGAGCGAGTGGTGCACTGGATCGAGGCCAACCGTCCCGACGTGGAGCTGGTGGACTATCAGATCGAATTTTTCTAGCCTACCGCCCTGGACGTACCAGACCCCACACTGCTCGCGGCTCCGGTGCGCCCAGCAACAGTGAACTCCCGCCGTAGACAACCACCCCGGCGGCCACCGCCAGCCCGCCGCTCAGCCAGGCGCTCCCGCCGGCCAGGAGTGTCGCCACCATCCAAATGGCCGCGCCCATCACCGCCGTTGCCAGTCCGATGCGCAGGAGCGATCTGGCCAGACGCCGGCCCTCCAGCCCACCCAGCCGGCGACGGATCAGGCCCAGCAGCACCCCCATCTCGACCGTCGTCGCCAGCGAGTTGCTCAGGGCCAGCCCGCCGAGGGGCAGCCAGCCCAGCCCCTGAAACAGGGCGACGAAAGCCAGGCTGAGGAGGATGTTCAGGACCATGGCCGCCACCCCGACGGCTACCGGCGTGCGGGTGTCGTGTTGGGCGTAGAAGGCGCGGACCACGATCTCGACGGCCGAGTGGGCCGGCAGCCCAAGAGCATAGAGGGCCAAGGCCAGAGCGACCCGGTGTGATGAGGCGTCGGTGAAAGCGCCCCGTTGGAAGAGAAGCTGGACCAGCGGCAGGCGCAGCACAACAAGGCCCACAGCAGCGGGCACGGCCAGATAGAGCACCGCCCGCAATGTGGCCGCCAGGGTCGCGCGCATCTCGGCCTGCTCCCCTCTGGCTGCCTGGGCTGAAAAGGTGGGGAAGGCAGCCGTGGCCACCGCCTGGGCAAAGACACCCTGGGGCAACAGCATCAGCAGCCAGGCATAGTTCAGCGCCGCCAGGCTGCCGGCGGCCAGCCCTGAAGCCAGGACTGTGTTCACCAGGAAGTTGAGTTGCACCGCCGCCAGGCCGATCATGCGCGGCAGCATCAGCCGGCCCACCTCGTGCACACCGGGGTCGCGCAAACCGAGGGTGGGCGTGTAGCGCATCCCGTGGCGGATCAGCCCCGGCACCTGGACCAGCAGGTGCCCCAACGCCCCGGCCACCACCCCCCAGGCC